>ERZ808240.298-NODE-298-length-67507-cov-6.741950_pt1 | contig 67507 bp, 65 predicted proteins | sample MGYA00521084_ERZ808240 | MGnify/ENA primary metagenome ERZ808240 (study PRJEB31516, sample SAMN03275571) | gut metagenome | biome: mammalia-associated habitat; material: feces | host: Papio cynocephalus | place: Kenya | collected 2012-08-06 ...
ACGGCTGCTGCACCGACACCTCCTGCTACGGCGACCAGACCCACGCGCCCGACCTGTCCGGCGTGAAGAACGGCGCAGGCGAGTCGTGGGATATGTGGAAAGCCATCGCCGCCCAGGCGGAGCACGGCGAATACGGCAACCCGGACGCTTTCTGCTCCGATGTGGACGCCACCAACTGGATGAGCGCCACCGTCGCCACCTCCGACGAGGAGGTCATCCGGCACATCATGAACATCTGCAAGCGGGATCCCCGCTCCGGCAAGGTGACCACCGGCGGCATCGTCACCGTCAAGGACAGCACCGACAACTGGTATCTGTCCTGGACGATCAACCGTCAGCCCCAGTTCCGGTCTCAGGACAAGAATATGGTGCTGGTATGGCTGTACGCCCTGAGCACCAACAAGGAAGGCAACTACGTCAAGAAGGCCATGCGGGACTGCACCGGCGAAGAGGTCTGCCGGGAGTGGCTGTACCACATCGGCGTGCCGGAGGATCGGATCGCCGACCTGGCCCGCAACGCCTGCAACACCACCACCTGCTTCATGCCCTATATCAACGCCTTCTTCCAGCCCCGCAAGGAGTCCGACCGTCCGAAGGTGGTGCCGGACGGCGCCGTGAACTTCGCCTTCATCGGCCAGTTCGCTGAGACCCCTCGGGACACCATCTTCACCACCGAGTATTCCATGCGTACCGGTATGGAGTCGGTCTACACCCTGCTGGATATCGACCGGGGCGTGCCGGAGGTGTGGGGCAGCAAGTATGACGTGCGGGAGCTGCTGCGCGCCTGCTACTACGCCATCGACAAGAAGCCCATCAGCGAAGCGCCCCTCTCCTTTGCGGAAAAGGAAATGCTCAAGATCGCCCTGAAAAAGGTACGGGGCACCGATATTGAGCTGCTGCTGAAAGAGAGCGGACTCATCGAATAACCCGGCTGCAAAAAGCGAACGGCCGCCGATGCATCTGTGTGCATCGGCGGCCGTTGTTTGTTCTGAGAATGTCCCCCGCTGCGCCGGGGGATTATTTCATTGTACGCGGCGCCCTCGGATAGTATGCGTCGTCGGAAACGCAGGGGTCCACAACCGACCGCATTCCGAGAGGGCTGTCGCCGGGGGCTTTCCCCGGCGGCTTGAGCAACTCCGTCCGGGCAACTCTGCTTGGGCAACTCTGTCCGGGCAACTCTGCTTGGGCAGAGCCGCCCGGAGCCCGCCGCAGCCGGGATGCGATTGCAACCGGTCAAGCCCGCACGAGAACCGGCAGCCCCAGACAACGCGATCGAATCACCAAAGACTGCTGCGAGTCGATCCCGCGCCGCGCGCGGCCGCCCGGCAAGGCTCCCCCAGCCGCCGAGGGGCGACTCCATAGCCGGCCATCCGGAGGCGGTTTTTGTTATTCCGCCGCCGACCCGTCCACAAATTCGTCGGCGTGGTCGGCAATATACTCCTCACACAGGGACAGGGGACACTCGGTCTCCACCGCCCGACGAAAAACGTCCTCCGCCGCGGTCAGGTCGGCCCCGCTCTCCGCGGACTGCGCCAGCAGCGCCGCAAAGGCATCCCCGCAGTCGACCGCTCCCACCGCCCGAAAGCTCTCCGCCGCCAGATCGAGAATCGCCGCCGTGGGGGATGCCAGCAGCGCCGCCGTATCCCCGGCCGCCATCTCCCGGCACACCGCCCACACGCAATAGACCACGGTGGAGCCGTTGCCAAGCTCCCCCAGAATCTGCACCGGGTCAGGGCGGTTCAATTCCTCCGCCCGCGCCAGCACCCGGCTGATCACCGCGTCCACCCGCTCCCCGGCGGGAATGGCATCAAAGACCTCCCGGGTCATGTGGCCGTATTTCTTCATCATACGGGCGGCGCGGCTCTCGCCGCCTTTTTTGCCGCCCAATTTGCGCAGCACCAGCAGCAGCGCCACCAGCACTGCCACCAATACCAGTTGTTTCCAATCCCAGTTCATCCACCGTTCTCCTCTCTCATTCCGTCAACCGACGGTAAATATCCCCTTTTTTCAGCCCGGATTCGGAGGCGGCGGTTTTCGCCGCCTCGGAGGGGGACATCCCCTCCCGCATATAGTCCTGGGCCAACGCCGCCGCCTGCTCCACCGTCATGGCCGGTGCTGCCGGGGGCTGCGCCCCGGCCACCACCAGCACAAACTCCCCCCGGGGCGCTTCCTCCGCGAACCGGTCGGCGGCAGCCGACAGGGTGGTGCGGATGACCTCCTCATGAATCTTCGTCAGCTCCCGCACCAGCGCCACCGGCCGGTCGCCGAAAGCGGACGCCAGATCCCGCAGGGTGGCGGGCAGCTTATGGGGCGCCTCATAAAACACCATGGTGCGGGTCTCTCCCCGCAGACTGTCCAGATGCTCCCGGCGGCTGCGCTTATTGACGCTGAGAAACCCCTCAAAACAGAATCTGCCCGTGGGCAGCCCCGCCACCGCCAGCGCCGTGGCCACGGCGGTAGGCCCCGGCACCACCCCCACGGGAATCCCCCGCGCATGGCACAGCGCCACCAGATCCTCGCCGGGATCGGAGATGGCGGGCATCCCCGCGTCGGTGACCAGCACACCGTTTTCCCCCGCCAGCAGGCGGGCACAGATCGTCTCGCCCCGCTCCCGCTTATTATGCTCAAAATAGCTGATGAGCGGCCGGGATACGCCAAAGTGATTGAGCAGCTTCAGCGTCACCCGAGTATCCTCGGCGGCGATGAAATCGCACTGCCGGAGCGCCTCCAGCGCCCGGGGCGAAAAATCCGACAAATTGCCGATGGGCGTACCCACCAGCGTCAACCGCCCCACGGCGGGTCGCTGTTCCTCCATAGTGTCACATCCAATCCGGATACATTGCATCCAGTATTACTCATTGTATATTCTGCGCCACTCCGCCGATTCCTCGCGGCGCGCCGCATAGCGGCACAGGGGCGGCTCCCACCGCAGACCGGAGCGGCCACCCTTGCGGCATTCCAGCAGGAACAGCCACGGCGCGGCCGCGGCGGTCTCCTGCACCGGGCGCAGACGTTTCGGCTCCAGACCCGCCGCCGATACCGCCGCCAATACGGCGTTCAAGAATTCCGGCCGGTGGCACAGGCAGAAGCGCCCGCCGTTTTTCAGCAGCCACCGGGCGGCGGCGGCGATTTCCGCCAGCGTATCCTCCCCGGCATGGCGCGCCCGGCGGCGGGCCGCATCGGCGGGCACCCCGCCGGTATGGGGTGGGAAATAGGGGGGATTGCACACCACCAGCTCCACGGAACCGGCCTCGCCCAGTGTACGGGGCTGCCGCCAGTCCCCCACGGAAAACGTGGGAACCGGCACGCCGGAAAAGGCCGCCGCCGACCGGCGGCATAGTTCGATGGCCTCCGGCGCCAGGTCGATGCCGCGCACCGTCAACGGCCGCCCCGCAGCGCACAGCCGCAGAGCGATGGCGCCGCAGCCGGTGCCCAGCTCCATCACCCGTTCTCCCGGACGGGGCACGGCGAAATCCGCCAGCAGCACCGCATCGGTGCCGAAACCGTGCGCGGAGGAAACCGCCACAAATTCCTGCCGCCACAACGGCTCCCACACGACATCCTCCACCACCGGACCGCCCCCTTTCCGCACCGCATAATGAAAACGGGACTGTCGCACAGGGCAAAAAGCCCGGGCACGACAGCCCCTTTCCTCACAGAGATCACGCCTCGGCAGGAGCGCCCACCGGGCAAGCCTCGGCACAAGCGCCGCAATCAATGCAGGTATCCGCGTCGATGACATACTTGCCGTCGCCCTCGGAGATCGCCGACACCGGGCAGCCCTCCGCACACGCGCCGCAAGAAATGCAGGCATCCGAAATCGCATAAGCCATATTGTTACACCTCCCAACTTGGTACTTGCCTTAATGATAACACAGAATCAGAAAAAATCAAGGCTTTTTACGACATTTTTACATGCCGATCCCGCCCCGGGGCGACACCGCGCGCCGCCGGGCTCCGCCGCACCGCCGCTACAGGCGGCGCGACACCGATTTTTCCGGATATGCGGGCACGGGTTCTCGGCAGGGACGGGGACATTGCCGCCGGTATCGTCCCGCCCGCTCCGGGAACGGGCTCATCCGTTCCCGCGGCAAGGCTTAACCCGCCGTTCCGCCGCCGGAAGCCGGGTATGGCTCCCTTATTCTCCGGCGGATTCCCCTTTATTCCCGTTGCCGTCGTTTCGGCGGGGCTTGGCGGCACGGGGCTTGGCGGCCGGGCTGCCGGCGACCGCACCTTCCGGTGCGGCGCTCTCCTCATGATGGGGCTTGCCGTTGCCGCTGCGGATGACCTGCACGTCCTCACGGGTCAGCTCCACCGGAGGCGAATCCGGGGTCTTATCCAGCCGCACCTTGACCCGGCCGGTCAGCACGGCGCTCTCCGTCACCACGCCCCGCCCCTCCGGGGTCGTGACCACCGCGCCCACCCGGGGGCTGAGCTTGCACAGCTCGTCGTATACGCTCTGCTCATACTTGAGGCAGCACATCAACCGGCCGCAGGAGCCGGAAATCTTCGTGGGATTCAGGGACAGGCCCTGCTCCTTGGCCATCTTGATGGACACCGGCTGAAAATCCTTGAGAAACCGGGCGCAGCAGAAAGGCTGCCCGCAGATGCCGATGCCGCCCAGCTTTTTGGCCTCGTCCCGCACGCCGATCTGATGCAGCTCGATGCGGGTATGGAACACCCCCGCCAGATCCTTGACCAGGCCGCGGAAATCCACCCGCCCCTCGGCGGTGAAATTAAACAGGATCTTCGTCCCGTCGAAAGCGTATTCCGCATCCACTAGCTTCATATCCAGCTTATGGGCCTCGATGCGCTCCTGACAGATCCGCATGGCCTCCCGTTCCTTTTGCTCATTCTCCTCCTTGCGGCGGCGGTCAATATCGTCCGCCCGACGCAGCACCGGCTTTAAGGTGCGCTCCGTCCCCTCGCCGTCCCGGTTCAGCCGCACAACCCGGCCGCATTCCGCGCCGCGGGCCGTCTCCACCACCACCAGCTCTCCCGGCAGCAGCGTCATGCCCCGGGTATCGAAATCGTATATTCTGCCGTTTTCCCGAAAACGGATGCCCACGCTCTTAGCCATGCGTCTATTCACCCTTTCTCACAGCCCGGCCGCCTGCCGTAGGCAGGCGCTCATCCGGGTCAAAAACAATGTCTGGTTCATATTCTGCCGCAGATTGCGCTGCAAATCTCCGGCGGCCTGTGTCAGCGCCATGAGCCGCGCACCGGACAGGGACGCGGCCAGCCGCCGGGCCTCCTCCGGCGCGGTGGACAGCAGCCGCGTGCCGCCGCAGCGCACCGTCAGCGCATCCCGGAACACCAGCTGCAATCCCGCCAGCAGGCCGGCCTGCAGCTCTTTTTGCTTTTCCAGCCGCCCGGTGAGCCGCAGCAACTCCGCTTCAGCCGGCTGGCACAGCGCCCGGGCAAACTGCGGCGTCAACTCCATCACCTGTCGAAACGCGCCATCGCCGATCCCGGCCAGAATCTGCCCGATATAGCCGGAAAACAGACCGTGCGCCTGCCGCAGCTGTTCCTCGGAGACGCCGGGCAACCGCTGCCGCAGCAGCGGCGCGGCCTCGTCCCATTCCACCGCCTGCAGCGTCAGGCACACGCAGCGGGAGCGCACCGTCTCCAGCAGCTGCGCCCGATTCTCGCAGGTGAGAATGAACCGCACCAGCGCCGGGGGTTCCTCCAATATTTTCAGCAGCGCATTCTGCGCCTGGGCGGTCATGGACTGGGCGCCCATGAGCACCGTCACCCGGCAGGGCGCTTCATTCGGCAGCACATAGGCCTCCTGCCGCAGCTGCCGCACCATATCCACCGTGATGGTCTGGTCTCCCGCGCCGTATACGGCAATATCCGGGTGCACCGACTTCCGACAGGCGGCACACGCCCCGCAGGGGCGCTCTGTCCCGGCGGGTGCGCCGCACACCGCCGCCCGCGCCAGCTGCATCGCCAGCGTGCGCTTGCCGCTGCCCGGCTCTCCCTCCAGCAGCAACGCCTGAGGAAACCGCCCGGCATCCACTTCGGCGGACAGCTGCTGCTTCAGCGGGCCGTTGCCGACAAAATCCCCGAATTGCATGGGCGCTCTCCTCTCTATGGTCGTCTGAAATAATATTATACACGAAAGCCGTCGCCGTTTCAAGATTTTTTTGTGCCCCGGACCACCGGGAGCGGAAATGCGGCGGCGGTTCTCCCCGCCGAGGATACCCCTGCCGCGGAGACGGGGCGCTTGCCCGCCGATACGACGGCGGACGGGGCACGAAATCCGAGGAGAGAAAAAGCGCCGGACACGCACAGACCGAGGAGCGCAAACGGAAAAGGGGAGAGGAAAACAAAAATAAGCCGCGGCAACCTGTGAACTGCACCCCATCTGTTAGACAACGGAGTATGATGTCTAACAAATGGGGGCGGTTCATCCGTTTCGCCGCAGCTCCCATCCCAATATTCCGTTCAGCGGGCGTTATGCTCCTTGAGCGCCCGCTCCGCCTCCCGGCGCATATCCCGCCGGGCGGCATCCTCCCGCTTATCGTACAGCTTTTTGCCCCGGCACAGGCCCACCTGCACCTTCACCCGGCTGCCCTTAAAATACAGGGACAGCGGAATGAGAGCATAGCCCTGCTGTTTCGTGATGCCGTAGAGCCGCAGAATTTCCCGCTTATGCAGCAGCAATCGCCGCACCCGCAGCGGGTCGCGATTGAAAATATTGCCGTGATCATAGGGGCTGATGTGCATCCCGTTGATCACCATTTCCCCGTTCACCACCGAACACCAGGCATCCTTCAGGTTCGCGCCCCCCGCCCGCAGGCTTTTGACCTCCGTGCCGCACAGCTCGATCCCCGCCTCCAGACTTTCCTCAATAAAATAATCGTGGAAGGCCTTGCGGTTTTCCGCTATGGTGCGGTTGCCCGGTTTCTTTTCGTTGGCCATGGAATTCACCCCAAGCAATCAATTAGTCGTTAGTCGTTAGGGAATAGTCGTTAGGAGAGGCAGGAGGCAGTTGTTAGCCGTTAGAGAGCCGTCATCCGGAGAGGCAGGAGGCAGTTGTTAGCCGTTAGAGAGCCGTCGTCCGGAGAGGCAGGGGAGCAAGGTGTCCGTCGCTCGTGAATCGTCAGCAGGAGTGACGGGCGCAAGCGGGGATGAGCCATCAGAAAACAGGCAGCAGGCGAGCGGACGCACGGAGGTTCCCGCTCTCCCGGCACCTATGCGCCCATCCTTACAATTCGTTGCGGCCCTCCAGAGAACGGCTCAGGGTCACCTCGTCGGCGTATTCCAGATCGCCGCCCACGGGAATGCCGTAGGCCAGCCGGGTGACCTTGATGTGCAGGGGTTTCAGCAGCCGTGCCAGATACACCGCCGTATAATCCCCGCCCACGGTAGGATTGGTGGCCATGATGACCTCCGTCACCCGCTCATCTTCCAGCCGGTGGAGCAGCTCCTTGATACGCAGCTGCTCCGGTCCCCGGTTATCCACCGGGGAAATGGTGCCGTGCAGCACATGATACAATCCCCGATATTCCCGGGTGCGCTCGATGGCCAGCACATCCCGGGGGTCCTCCACCACGCAGATGACCGACATATCCCGTCGGGGATCGCTGCACACCGGGCAGCGCTCGCCGTCGGTGAGATTGCAGCAGACGGGGCACTCGTGGATGGTGCTGCGGGCGGTTTCCACCGCCTCCCGCAGCGCCCCCGCCTCCGCCGCCGGCATGGACAGCAGATGAAAGGCCAGCCGGGCGGCGGATTTATGCCCGATACCGGGCAGCCGTTCCAGCTGCTCGGTCAGCCGCTCCAGCGGCGCCAACGTATAGCTCATACCGCCCTCAGAACATCCCCGGCAGATTCATCCCACCGGTGATGCGCCCCATGGTCTCCTCCGCGTCCTTTGCCGCCTGTGCCAGCGCCTCATTGACCGCCGCCCGCACCAGATCGCTCAGCATCTCCGCATCCTCCGGGTCGATGACCTCCGGCTGGATCGTCAATGCCGTCAGAGTGTGCTTTCCGTTGACGGTGGCGCTGACCGCACCGCCGCCGGCATTGGCCGTATATTCCCGGGTCTCCAGCTCCTGCTGGGTCGCCGCCATCTCCTCCTGCATCTTCTGCGCCTGCCGGATCATGCTCTGCATATTGCCCGGCCCGCCGCCGACACCCTGGGGAAGTCTCGCTTTCATCGCTCATCCATCCTTATCCTTTTTAAGAATTATAAACAAACCAATCGGGGCACAACCGTTTTTCACCGTTTTTCGGCTTTAAGCGCACCCATCGGCCCGGTTACCCTCCGCCGGTCGGATCGCCGCTCATCGCTCATCCACGGGGATCCCGGCGCTGCGCCCCGCCTGCATCAGCCGGGTGAGCGGATCCTCCGCCTCGGCTTTCGGCATGGTCACGGTGCGCCGCAGCCCAATGCGATACCCGCCGCCCGCCGTCTGCTGGATGGCCTCCAGCAGCAGCTGCTTATTGTTATCCTGCCGGAACAGCTCCTTGAACAGGGCGTTATCCGTACAGATCAGCAGCAGATTGCCTTTCAGCACCGCCTGCGACTGCGCCAGCACCGCATACAGCGGAATGCAGGTCTGCTGCAGCCGCGCCAGCACGTCGCCCCACTGGGTAAAGGGGCGTTCCTCCCCCTCCTCGACGGGCGGGGAAGTCGGTGCGGGAGGCGGGGGAGCCGCCGGCTCCGGCACACCGACCGGAGCCGCCGAAGCCGCAACCTCCGGCGCCGCAACGGTCGGCGCAGGGGATGCCGCCGCGGACGCCGCCGGGGCGGGAGCAACCGCCGGAGCCGCCGTCGCACCGGCACGCAGTGCGCTCTCCAGCGTCTCGATACGGGACAGGAGCGCCGCCGAGCTGTCGTCCAGCCGGGAGTCGCACAGCCGCAATACTGCCATCTCCATGGCCACCCGGCGGGCCGCGCCGCCGTGGAGCTGCTCCAGGGTGGTTTGCAGCACCGAAAGCGCCCGCAGCACCCCCGCCAGCCCCAGGCGTTCGCCCAGCTGACCCATCTCCGCCAATTCCTCCGGGGAGGCGATCACCAGATCGCCGGGCTGCCGCACCTGCAGCAGCACCATCACATCCCGCAGATATCCGATCCATTCGGTACACAGCCGCTCCATATCCTTAGAGGACTGGTACAGCCCGTCGATCTCCTCCAGAGCGCCGGCGCCGTCCCGCGCCGCCACCCGAGCGGTCAGCGCCGCCAGCCGGGCACGCCCGGTCATACCGGTGCCGGCGGTAACGGCCTCTACGTCGATCTTCGTCCGGCCGGAAGCACACTGATCCAGCAGCGACAGCGCATCCCGCATGGCGCCGTCCGCCAGCCGCGCCAACAGCAGCGCGGCGTCCGGCGTGATCTCCAGCCCCTCCTGCCCGGCCACATACGTGAGCCGGTCGGCAATCGTCTCCGGGCGGATGCGCCCGAAATCAAACCGCTGGCAGCGGGACAGAATGGTGGCCGGCAGCTTATGCACCTCGGTGGTGGCGAGTATGAAGATCACGTGCGCCGGCGGCTCCTCCAGGGTTTTCAGCAGCGCATTGAAGGCCCCGGGGGACAGCATATGCACCTCGTCGATGATATACACCCGGTATTTTCCGTTGACCGGGGTGAACGCCACCTCGTCCCGCAGATCCCGGATGCTGTCCACGCCGTTATTGGAGGCGGCATCGATCTCGGTCACATCCAGCACCGAGCCGTCGTCAATGCCCCGGCACAGCTCGCACTCTCCGCAGGGGTCGCCGTCGTGGGGATGCAGACAGTTGACCGCCTTGGCGAGAATTTTGGCGCAGGTGGTCTTGCCGGTGCCCCGGCAGCCGGTGAACAGATAGGCATGGGACAGACGTCCGCTTTTCAGCTCATTGCGCAGGGCGGCCGTCACCGTCTCCTGCCCGCACACATCCGCAAAGGTGCGGGGCCGCCATTTCCGGTATAGCGCCTGATACACACGCTCATCCCCTTTTCATCTACACAGCTGTAAACAGCAAACGCCCCGCGCTCTCGGGCATACGGACGGACGGGAGATCTGCGGCACACGGACACAAAACCGCTTAATGCTGCTCGGTTCCCCGCCTGACATGGTTCACGGCGCACCGTCGCACAGGGCCCGCCCGCCCGTATGCCCCAAAGCCGGGGCGTTTTCGTCAGACTTTTATTATACACGATAGCCGCCGGAAAATCAACAGCGAATTTTGGGTTTTTTACGGTTTTACCGCCGCTGCCGGAACGGAGACGATACAGAAAGCGCGAACGCTCGGCGTCCGCGCTTTTCCGCTGCTTTCTTTCGTTTTATGCGTGACCGTAATAGATCCGCTTCATCAATTCTGCCATCTGGGGTTTGGAAACGGTGCGGGGATTGGTGGCGGTGCACTTATCCTGAATGGCGATCTCCGCCATCTCCGTGACCATGCCCAGGAATTTCGCCTCGTCCACGCCCGCCTCCTTGAGGGTGGCGGGAATCTCAAACTCCTTATTCATACGGCTGATGGCGATGGTCAGGTTACGCACCGCCTGCGGCCCCACGTAGGTGCCGGGGTTGATGATGGTGCCGATGTGGGCATAGATCTTCGCCGCCCGGTTGTCCGTCTGAAAATGCTTTTCATACATATGGGCGTTGAACTCAATCACATAGGGCAGCACGATGGCGTTGGCGCGCCCGTGGGGAATGCCGAACCGGGCGCCCAGCACGTGGGCAATGGAGTGGTTGATCCCCAGAGAGGCGTGGTTGAACGCCACGCCCGCCAGACAGGAGGCATTATGCATATGCTCCCGGGCCTCCATATCCTCCCCCTGCCGATAGGCGCGGGGCAGATAATCCCGCACCAGCCGGATGGCCTTCTCCGCCAGCGCATCGGAAAAGTCCGTCGCGCTGGTGGACACATTGGCCTCGATGGCGTGGGTCAGCACATCCATGCCGGTATCCGCCGTCACCCGGGGCGGCACGCTGCGCACCAGCGTGGGGTCCAGAATGGCGATGCGGGGCAGCAGCTTATCGTCCAGCAGCGGGTATTTGATGTGGGTGTCGGAATCGGTGATCACCGCAAAGTTCGTCACCTCACTGCCGGTACCGCTGGTGGTGGGCGCCACGATGCACAGCGGCCGGTCAACCTTGGCAATCTGCTGATACATATAGCCGATGGCCTTCGCCGCATCAATGGCCGAGCCGCCGCCCATAGCCAGGATGGTATCCGGCTTCTTCTCCAATATCCAGCTGACGCCCTGCCCCACCAGATGGGTGCTGGGGTCGGGGGTGATGTCGGAAAACACGTGGCAGGTGGCTCCCATGGATTCCAGCACATCCAGCGGCTTTTTGATCATGCCGGAGGACGCCACAAAGGGGTCACAGATAATGCAGATGGTGTGGATCGGGTATTTCTTCAGGTTTTCAAAGGCCGATTCGCCGGTGTAGATTTTAGTAGGTACGTAAAAGCCGTTCATGCCGATTTCCTCCATGGAATTTTCAATGTCACCAGTATACACCTTTGCGAAAAAAATGTCAATTCCTGTTATGCACTGTCCGGATTATGGGACACCGATTTTTCTATACTGGAATCATCGACAATACACAAGTCAAACAGCAGCCAAGCCCGGCAAAAAAACATCGAAATATGTCCCCGCGGCGCGCCGCAATGTCCGGTTTCAGCGGTGACAGCGAACATTTTTTCGGAATTTTGCAAAAAAGGCTTGCATTTTGAAAAATTGTCGATATAATAGAACATAGAACAAGCGTTCGTTACAGGAGGAGCAGACATGGATAGATTGAGTATATGGATGGATATGGCGCTGGCGCTGGCGGCAATCGTGCTGCTGGTGGGCGGGAAATACGGAACGACCCGGCAGATGGCGCTTCTGCCGCTGCTGACGGCGGTACTGGACGGCGCGTTCGTATCCGTGATCGCTCCGTCCCTGACCCCGGTGCTATCGACGATACTGCTGGTGCTGCAAGGGCTGATCCTGACTTTTTCGGGGTGGGTGCTGCACCGGGATCGGGTGCGATTTCGCAACAAGCAGCAGCGACGCAGACGGCAGCGGGAGCTGATCCGCAGCCGCATGGCCTTTGAGCTGGCCGCCGACGAGGCGGAGGAGCGCCGCCGTGCCGCCCGGAAATCCGCCGACGGCCGGGTGTGTGCCTAACCGAACAGAGCAGCGATATCCCATCGTCGGGCGGCGCATACGCACGGCGCGATGCAAGACGAAAAAACGTTCTGCTCTCGGCGGATTTACGGGGAGTTTTTCGCGTTGCTTTCGGCGGTTTTCACGGTGCGGTTCCGCACTTTTCCGGATGACCGCCGTTTACCGTGGCGCAAACGAGCCGTTCGGGCACAAGCGAGCGGCTTTCCGGCACAAGCGAGCGGTTCGGTGCAAAAATGCCGCTAAACGCCAAAGCCGATGCGGGAACGCCGAAAACGGTGTGATGCAACGCTTTTGCGAGCTTTTTCTTTCGGCGTTCCCCGGATGAATACCCACCGCTTTTCCGGTTCGACCCGATGCATCCGGTATTACGCGGCACAGATCGGGTCTTTCGGCGACCCGGCAGGAACCGCGGTACGGTGCAAGCAAAAGGCAGAGCCGTTCATCGGGTGTTCATTCTCGCCCGCCGTCCATCGACAGCCCCTTTTCGACTCGCTCATTTTGAACCGGCGGCTTGGTGGTCCGTTTTCGGTAGTCGGACAATTCGCAAGGACACGCTGAAAAATCCCCCCGACGGCGCGATGCCGTCGGGGGGATCGGTCTATACAGGGTCGATATATGCAAAATGTACGCAGACCCACACCTGCGCACCCGGGCGTTTCCGCGCGGGCTTCGGGGCTTTCGCGTTGACCCCGGGCATTTTTGCGTTGACTTCGGTGGGGCATTCGCGCAGATTTCTTGGACTTTCGCGCGGATTTCGGGCGTTTCCGCGCAGACTTCGGGCGTTTTTGCGTTGGCTCCGGACATTTCCGCGCGGACTTCGAGAGCTCTCGCGCTGGCTCCGGGCATTTTCGCGCGGACTTCAGTGGCTTTCACGTTGACCCCGGGCATTTTTGCCCTTTCCGGCTCTACTGTATAGCGGCGCGGGCATCCTGCCGCCGTATGACGGCGAAAGCCGCGAGGCACACCAGCACCGAAAACAGCGATCCGGCGGCGGTGGCCAATCCCATAGGGAACAGCGTATCCGGAAACCACCGGGAGGCGAAATAAGCGCCGGGAATGCGCACCAGCAGGATCGCCAGCAGATTGTGCAGAAAGGACAGGCCGGACTTGCCCCGGGCACAAAAATAGCCGCTGAAACTGAAATGAATCCCGGCCAGCGCGCAATCGAGGATATATCCTCGCAGATACGCGCCGCCCGCCGCCGCCACCGCCGCATCCGGGGTGAACAGCGCCACCGCACCGGTGGCCAGCCACTGGAACAGCCCGGCGACCGCCGCACCGAAACCGACGGTGACGAGCAGGGCATACCGCAGGGTCGCCACCGCCCGCTCCGGTTTCCCCGCGCCGATATTCTGCGCCCCCAGCGCCGACACCGTAGACAGCATGGAGGAGGGGACGAGGAACAAAAATCCGATGATCTTCTCCACGATCCCCACAGCGGCGGAATCGGTCAGTCCCCGCCGGTTGGCGATGACGGTGATCACCATGAACGCCACCTGAATCAACCCATCCTGCAGAGCGATGGGCAGCCCCACGGACAGAAGCTGCCCCATCACCGTCCGGGTGGGGCGCAGATCGCCGCGCTCCAGCCGCGGGCCGGCCCCCGTGCGGCGCATGACCGCCAGAGCCAACCCCACGCTGACCGCCTGCGAAACGGTGGTGCCCAGCGCCGCGCCCATAGGGCCCATATCCAGCACTCCAATGAAGAGATAATCCAGTCCGATATTCACCGCGCAGGCCGCGGCGATGAAATACAGCGGGCTCTTGGAATCTCCCATACCTCGGAAGATGGCGCTGAGAATATTATAGGCCGTGATAAAGGGAATACCCAGAAAACACACGGTCAGATACGCCGCCGTTCCCTCCACCGCCTCGGCAGGGGTGGACATGACCGCCACGATGGGGCGCACCAGCAGAACCAGCAGAACGGTCAGCACCGCCGCCACCCCGGCGAACAGGGTCACGGTATTGCCGATGGCGCGGGCAGCCTCCCGGCGGCGGCCGCCGCCCACCGCCTGCGCCACCTGCACGGTGGTGCCCATAGCCAGCCCCACCAGCACCACCGTGAGCATATGCATCACCTGACTGCCGATGGACACGGCGGTGGTCGCCGCCACCGGGGCGAACTGCCCCACAATGAATAAATCCGCCATGCCGTACAGCGTCTGGAGGAAATAGGACAGCAGATAGGGCAGGGCAAAATACAGCAGATTTTTCGGCACGCTGCCGACGGTCAGGTTCCGTTCCATAGGGCGGGTCTTTCTCTCCTCACTATCAAATAGGCGCGGGGGCCGGGCGGAAGCGGATCGGCCCGGCAGCGGTCATTCCGCTGCCCAGTCGTTGAGCTTGGTGATCCCCGAGCGGCTGCCGGAAAGGTAGAGAATATCCTCCTTTTGCAGCATCTGCTCCGGGCGCACGGTCTCCACCACGCTGCCCTGATGCTCCAGCGCGAGGATATTCAGCCCGAACCGGGCGCGCAGATCCGCCTCGGCCACGGTCTTACCCACCAGCTGGGCGGGCACCCGCATTTTTGTCACATTGATCTTCTCGCTGAGCTGAACAAAGTCCAGCATCCGGGCATTTTCCAGCCGATTCGCCAGCCGGACGGCCATATCCCGCTCCGGATAGACCACCTGCGCCCCCAGCTTTTCAAGTATGGCGCCGTGGTCGGCGCTGGTGGCCTTGGCGATGACGGTGGGGATGCCCATGGACACCAGATTGAGGGTGGTGAGAATGGACACGTCGATATGGGAGCCGATGCACACCACCGCCACATCGCAATTCTGGATGCCGGTATCCTGCAGGGTCTTTTTATCCAGATTCCCCACTACATAGGCATTGTCGGTCAACTCCCGCATCTCGCGGATCTTTTCCTCATCCCGATCCAGCACCAGCAGCTCACAGCCGCTCTGGGCCAGCTGAACCGCCAGCGCCGTGCCGAACCGTCCCAATCCCACGATACCGTAGGATTCCCGGTCATTTTTACTCCGATGAAACATAGCGCGCTCTCCTTCCACTTATCAGCGATCATCCCACAGCGATATCCCCTTCGGGGAAGCGCACCCGCTCCCCCCGGGAGAAGTGCCACAGCGTGGCGACGGTCAGCGGCCCCAAACGGCCGATATACATAACGACGACGGACAGCAGTTTTGCCCCGTCCCCCAGCCCGCCGGTGATGCCGGTAGACAGCCCCACGGTGGCAAAGGCACTGGTCATCTCAAACAGCGCATCCCGCAGGGACAGGGACGGCTCCAGCACCGTCAGAAGATAGGTGCTGACAAACACAATCTCCAGCGCCAGCAGCAGGATCACCGCCGCCTTGCGAAAGGCGGTGCGGGGCACGGCGTAGCGGAACGCCTTTTCCGAGCGGTTGGTGGCGGCGGCGCGCACCCCCGTCAGCAGCACGAACAGGGTGGTGGTCTTGATACCGCCGCCGGTGGAACCGGGAGACGCGCCGACAAGCATGAGAAACAGCATCAAAATCAGCCCCGGCTGGGTGAATCCGCTCAGCGGATAGGTGGAAAATCCGGCGGTGCGGGCGGATACGCTGTGGAACAGCGCCCCCAGCCAGGACAGGTTTTCCGTTAATTTCAGCAACAGCATTCCGCCGAAGGTCAGCACGGCGCTGACCGACAGCACCACCTTGGCGTGCATGGACAGGAGCTTCCACCGCAGCCGCTTCTGCCGCAGCTCCCGCAACACCAGAAACCCGATACCGCCGAGGAACACCAGCCCGCAGGTCACGAGATTCAGCGCCACGTCGTCCCGATAGGGGATGAGATTCGTGCCGCCGCCAAGGATATCGAATCCGGCATTGTTGAAAGACGCCACCGCATGGAACAGGCTGATGCCGACGGCGTGCCACACCGTGTTCCCCCGCAGGAAGGAGGGCAGACACAGCAGCGCCCCGGCCCCCTCGGCGATCAGCGTGGTGAGCAGGATCTCCCGCACCAGCCCCACAATGCCTTTGGAGGAATCCAGATTGACCGCCTCCCGGAAGATGGTGCGGCTGCGCAGATCCATCCGCCTCCCCGTGGCGAGGATGATCCCCGCGCCTACGGTGGTCACCCCCAGCCCGCCCACCTGAATGAGCAGTCCCAGCACCGCCTGCCCCAGCCCGGTGAAGGTATCGGCCGCGTCCACGGCGATCAGCCCGGTGACACACACGGCGCTGGTGGCGGTATACAGCGCGTCGATGTAGCACAGCGCCACCCCGGGACGCACACAGACAGGCAGCATCAGCAGCCCGGAGCCAATGAAAATGGTCAGAATAAAGCCCAGCGCGATCACCCGGGGCGGGGTCAGCGCTTTTGTCAGTGGTTTCATAGACAGCTCCCGTATCAAAATTCGCAGGCGATCTCGCCCCGTTGCCGGGGGCGGGCGCAGGAGCGGGGCGTTTCCGCCCGGCACAGCCGCGCGCGGCCCGCGCTCTGCCTCGGTCATTGGGCATTGTCCCCATTATAGCACGTTTTCGCTGAAAGTAAAGCCAAACTCGCCCGGGCAGCGCAGGAGTGGGAGTGCGCCGGGTGGCAAGGAATGTGCCGAGACGGCAGAGCCGACCGGGCGAGCGGCCATATGAGGGACATCCCGGGAGGAGCGCTCCAGGTCGCGCCAAGCAACCGTTCTCCGCCGCACAGCACCACGGAAACCGCCCGACAGCGCGAGAGTGGGGACGCGCCGGGAAACGGAAATGCGCCGGGTGGACGAAGATGCACCGGATGGTGGGGGTTACATTGAGCGACAAGGGATGTGCCGGATGGCGGACGCGCCGGGTGGCGGAAGTGCGTCGGATGGCGGGCGCGCCGGATGGCGGGGCACGTCGAGACGGCAGAGCCGACCGGGTGAGCGGCCGTATGAGGGACATCCCGGGAGGAGCGCTCCAGGTCGCGCCAAGCAACCGTTCTCCGCCGCACAGCACCACGGAAACCGCCCGACAGCGCGAGAGTGGGGACGCGCCGGGAAACGGAAGTGCGCCGGGCAACCACGCTTGCACCGGGTGGACGAAGATGCACCGGATGGTGGGAGTTACATTGAGCGGTGGGGGATGTGCCGGACGGCGGACGCGCCGGATGGCGGGGCACGTCGGGTGACGGAAGTGCGCCGGGTGGCGAGGACCCATCGGGCGGCGAGGAATATACCAGGCCGACAGCGGAAACACCATTGTACGCCCCCGCCCGGCGGATTTCCCCTTGCCAGCGGCGGGAAAGCGGGATATAATGAAGAAAACGGAGAGAAGGAGGGGACGGCCATGGGATACAACGACTCGGTTCGCACGCTGAAGCACGTGGGGGACAAGCGGGCGGCCGCCTATGAAAAGCTGCACATTGCCACCGTGGGCGACCTGCTGGGTTTCTATCCCCGGGCATACGAGGACTGGTCGCGGTGTGTCCGCGCCGCCGACGCGCCGCCGGGAGAGCCCTGCTGTGTGCGGGGATATGTGACCGCCGCTCCCACCGAGCACCGGGTGCGCAAGGGCATGACCCTCTATAAATTCCGCGTATCCGACGGACAGAGCACCGTCAATGTGACTCTGTTCAACAACCGCTTTGCGGCGGAACGGGTGCGGCGGGACGAGGAGATCCTGCTATTCGGCACCGTCACCGCCAACGGCCGGCAATACGAAATGACCTCGCCGCTCATCGAGAGCGCCGTCACCGGGCAGCGCATCCGCCCGCTCTATCGGCAGACGGAGGGGCTGACCAGCCGCATGATCGAGAGCAATGTGGTTGAGGCGTTGGCGCAGCTGCGGCAATGCCCACCCCCGGAAGTGCTGGACGAGACGCTGCGGCAGCAGCTGCAGCTGACCGACAAAGCCGCCGCTCTGCGGGACATCCATCAGCCCTCCGACGAGGCGGCGCTGGCGGCCGCCCGGCGGCGGCTGGTGTTCGAGGAGCTGTATCTGCTCCAGCTGGGGATGCTGCGGCTCAAGCGCCGCAGCCGCCGCGCCACCGGTGCGGTGATCCGGGGGGACTATACCGCAGACTACGCCGCCGGGCTGCCCTTCGCCCTCACCGGGGCGCAGCGGCGCGCCATTGCCGCCTGCATCGAAGACATGCACCGGCCCCAGCCCATGTCCCGTCTGGTGCAGGGGGATGTGGGCAGCGGCAAAACGGCGGTGGCGGCGGGGGTGGCCTACACCGCCATCCGGGAGGGCTGGCAGGTGGCCATGATGGCGCCCACCGAGATCCTGGCCCAGCAACACGCCGCCACCCTCCAAGCTCTGCTGGGGAACCGCGTCCGGGTGGCCTGCATCACCGGCTCTCTGCCCGCCGCCCGGCGGCGGGAGCTGCAGGAGGCGCTGGCGGCGGGAGACATCCGGCTGGCGGTGGGCACCCACGCCCTCCTGTCCGACACGGTGCGGTTCGCCCGGCTGGGGCTGGTGATCACCGACGAGCAGCACCGGTTCGGCGTCCGGCAGCGGGCCAAGCTGGCCGCCAAGGGCTGCAATCCCCATCTGCTGGTCATGTCCGCCACCCCTATCCCCCGCACGCTGGCGCTGATCGTCTACGGCGATCTGGACGTGTCGGTGCTGGACGAGCTGCCCCCCGGACGGCAGCCGGTGGCCACCTTCGCCATATCCTCCCGGCGGCGGGAGCGCGCCTATGGCTATGTGCGCCGCCATCTGGACGAGGGACGGCAGGGCTTCATCGTCTGCCCGCTGGTGGAAGAGGGGGAGGAGCCCAGCGACCTGCACGCCGCCACCGAGCTGTTCACCCAACTGGCCGACGGGCCGTTCCGGGGCTATCGGCTGGGGCTGCTCCACGGCAAGATGCGCCCGGCGGAAAAGGAGCAGGTCATGGCCGCTTTTGCCGCCGGAGAAATTCAGCTGCTCATCGCCACCACCGTGATCGAGGTGGGGGTGGACGTGCCCAACGCCGTCATTCTGGTGGTGGAAAACGCGGAGCGATTCGGTCTGGCCCAGCTGCACCAGCTGCGGGGTCGGGTGGGGCGCGGACAATACCCCTCCACCTGCATCCTCATCTCCGACCACAACGGGGAGGAGACCCGGCGGCGGCTGCAGGTCATGTGCGATACCACCGACGGCTTCCGCATCGCCGACGAGGATCTGAAACTGCGGGGGCCCGGCGATTTCTTCGGCGACCGCCAGCACGGGCTGCCCCGGCTGCGGATCGCCGACCTGTCCGCCGACATGGAGCTGCTGCGGCAGGCACAGGCCGCCGCGGCCAACCGGCTGGCCGCCGACCCGGAGTTGACCGCCCCGGAGAACCGGGCGCTGGCCGGGGCGGTGGAGGCCCTGTTCGGTCAGGTGGGAGACGGCGGCCTCAATTGAGGTTTGACAATCCGACGCAGGCGGTATATAATGGGATTCAAGCTATCTTATGAGCTATTTTTGGAAAAGGATGTGAGCCTTTATGAAAATTTGTCCCGTATGTCAAGCGCAGCTGGCGGATGAGGCCGCGGTCTGCCCCCGGTGCGGCACGGTATGCGGCGCTGCCCAGCAGCCCCAGCCCCAGCCGCAGCCCCAACCGCAGCAGACCCAGCAGCCCGGCTATCAGCCCCCCTATCAGGCCCCGTATCAGCCGCCTGTGACCCCCTATGTGGACCCCTTCGATCATACGGCGGAATTCTCCGCCGAGGATATCCACGAGAACAAGGTCTACGCCATGCTGCCCTACCTGATGTCCCTGCTGGGCGTTCTGGTAGCGCTCATCGGCGCGAAGGATTCCGCCTATGTCCAGTTCCACGTGAAGCAGGCGCTGCGCATCCACGTGCTGTCGATCCTGCTGGCGGTGATCATCGCCCTGCTGTTCTGGACGATCATCGTCGCCATCGCCGGAGCGGTATGCCTGGTCATTCTGGAGGTGCTGGCGATCATCGGCTTCTTCCAGGTCTGCGGCAACAAGGCCAAGGAGCTGTCCATCATCCGGGGAATGAACTTCCTCAAATAAAGCATCCGTGCCATACATCCGGCGCGGGGCGGTCCGAGCGACTGCCCCGCGCCTTTCTTTTCGCCGCCGCGCAGATCCGCCGCAAACGCGGTCTGCTCCCAAAAGCTATCTGCTCCAGCGGGTCTGTTCCAAAGCGGTACCCGGCGAACCGTTCTGCGGAAAAACGCGGCAAAATGCCCCCGGAAACCGCCGATTTTCTCCGGTTTCGGTCGGATTTCGACGGGCGTTCGTTAATTTTTTGTCGATTCCGTCGAGAGTTCTCCCCGGTTTTACATATTTTGCACAAATTTGCGGACAAATCCAAAAATATGGTGGCATACTTTAAGAATATATGGTATACTGAACCCACGTATTGCCCGGAATGGCATACCCTATTGCCCGAAATGGCATACCGTGTCATCGGCGGGACGGGTGCTCCCGGCACAATACCCATCCAGATCAAGGAGGAAAAAGGTCAATGCAAAAGAAAATCAGCTCAATTCCCTTTTCCGGCACGGCGGAGCAGGAGGCACAGCTGCGGCAGGTCATCGAGACCCACAAGCAGGATCCCAGCCTGTTGATGGCCGTCATGCAGGAAGCGCAGAGCATCTATGGGTATCTGCCCATCGAGGTGCAGCAGATGATCGCCGACGGCATGGGCGTGCCGCTGGAGAAGGTGTACGGCGTGGCCACGTTCTATGCCCAGTTCGCCCTGTCTCCCAAGGGGAAATATCACATCTCCGTGTGCCTGGGCACCGCCTGCTACGTGAAGGGCTCCGGCGACGTGATGGACAAGATCGCGGAGAAGCTGGGCATCGGCGCGGAGGAATGCACCCCCGACGGCCGGTTCTCGCTGACCGCCTGCCGCTGCATCGGCGCCTGCGGTCTGGCCCCGGTGCTGACCGTCAACGAGGATGTATACGGCCGTCTGACCGCAGACGACGTGGACGGCATTCTGGAAAAATATCTGTGATCGCCGCAGTCTCCGACGGCCCAGAGCCGTCGGGCTGCCATCGAAAGGAGCGCGCCTTATGAAGATCGGCACCATACGGGAGCTGCTGCACGCCGACGTGCTGGTGGGGGAGGAGCGCATGGGCGACCATGTGTATTCCGCCTGCGGCAGCGACATGATGAGCGACGTGCTGGCCTATGTCAAGGATCAGGCGGTGCTGCTCACCGGTCTGGTGAACGCCCAGGTGATCCGCACGGCGGAGATGATGGACATGATCTGCATCGTGTTCGTCCGGGATAAGCGCCCCACGCCGGAAATGATCGAGCTGGCCCGGGACAGCGGTCTGGTGCTGATGGCGACGGACAAACGGCTGTACGAGGCCTGCGGCATCCTGTATGCCAACGGGCTGGTGGGCAACAAGGCCCGGCGGGTGCAGCCATGAGCGAGGCGCTGACATTCCACTTCGATGTGGACGGGGAGAATTTCACCTCGGCGGGGCAGGCCTCGGTGCAGATGAAGAAGAATCTGCGGCAGCTGGGTCTGCCGCCGGAGATCATCCGCCGGGTGTCCATCGCCATGTACGAGGGAGAGATCAACATGGTCATCCACGCCGGCGGCGGCCATGCGGCCGTGCGGGTGGACGAGGATGCCATCGAGATCGTATTGGAGGATCACGGCCCCGGCATCGCCGACATCGAGCAGGCGATGCAGGCGGGGTTCTCCACGGCGCCGGACGCCGTCCGGTCGCTGGGATTCGGGGCGGGCATGGGCCTGCCCAATATGAAACGCTATACCGACGCTATGGACATTCAGTCTCAGGTGGGGATGGGCACCTGCATCACCATGCGGGTGGATCTGACCGCCTGACGGACCATTCCGCACAGGAGGTTGGCGATGAATACATACGAGCATTCGGTGTTTCTGGAAACGTCCCGCTGCACCGGCTGCACCACTTGCCTGCGGCACTGTCCCACCGAGGCCATCCGCGTCCGGGAGGGGCGGGCGGTGATCAACGAGCAGCGCTGCATCGACTGCGGCGAGTGCATCCGCACCTGCCCCCAAAAGGCGAAAAAAGCGGTGAGCGGCCGTCTGGAGGACATGGAGCGCTTTCGCTGGAAGATCGCTCTGCCTGCCCCGGCGTTATACGGACAATTCGACCATCTGGAGGATGTGGACTACATTCTCACCGGCCTGAAACGGCTGGGTTTCGATCAGGTCTATGAGGTGTCCCAGGCGGCGGAGCTGATATCGGCCTATACCCGGCTGTATCTGAATACCGAGGGCATCAAGCGTCCGGTGATCAGCTCGGCGTGTCCGGTGGTGGTGCGGCTCATATCGCTGCGGTTCCCGTCTCTGCGGGAGAATGTGATGAATATGCTGCCGCCCATGGAGATCGCCGCCATGCTGGCGCGGGAGCAGGCGCAGCAGGCCCATCCGGAGCTGCGACCGGAGGACATCGGGGTGTGCTTCATCTCCCCTTGCCCCGCCAAGACCAGCTATGTGAAAAACGGCTTCGGCGATTACCGCAGCCGGGTGGACGTGGTGGTGCCCATCAGCGATGTGTATTTCCAGCTGATCAACGCCATCAAGCAGACGGACGAGCCGGAGAGCCTGTCCGCCTCCGGCATGATCGGCATCGGCTGGGCCTCCACCGGGGGCGAAGCAACGGCGCTGTTCAACGACGCCTATCTAGCGGCGGACGGCATCGAGAACGTCATCCGGGTGCTGGATCAGATGGAGACCGGCAATATGCCGCCGCTGGAATTCGCCGAGCTGAACGCCTGCACCGGCGGGTGCGTAGGCGGGGTGCTGACCATGGAGAACCCCTATGTGGCCAAGGCGCGGCTCCAGACCCTGCGCCGGTATCTGCCGGTGAGCCGGAATTTCCCCGCACCGGGAGAGCAATACATCCCGGAGAGCTATTTCTTTGACGAGCTGCCGGAATACTCCACCTCCACCCAGCTGGGCGGCACCATGGCGCAGTCCATGCGGATGCTGGCGGATATCCAGTCCTTGCGAGGGCGGCTGCCCGGACTGGACTGCGGCGCCTGCGGAGCGCCCACCTGCCGGGCTTTTGCGGAGGACGTGGTGCGGGGGCAGGCGGAGATATCCGCCTGTGTGCCGGCGCTGCGGGAGGAGCTTTTACGCAGTCGGACGGAAAAAGGAGGTGCCCCATGACGGTACGGGAGCTGGCGGAAGCCGCCGGCTGGACGGCGGCGGCGCTGCCGGACGGCCAGCGGGCCGTGACCGGCGGCTATATGGGCGACCTGCTCAGCTGGGTGATGGGGCGCGCCCACAGCGGCGACGCCTGGATCACCATTATGTCCAACCAAAACATCGTGGCGGTGGCCATGCTGGCGGACGTGTCCTGCGTCATTCTGGCGGAGGGCGTGGAGCCGGACGAGGGGGTGGCGGCGCTGGCGGCGCAGAAGGGGATCAACCTGCTGCAAAGCCCGCTGAGCGCCTATGAGACCGCCCTGCGGCTGCGGGAATGCCTGTGAGCCGCCGCTACTATTACGATCTGCACATCCACTCCTGCCTGTCCCCCTGCGGGGACGCGGAGTCCACCCCCGGCAACATCGCCGGGATGGGGGCGCTGGCGGGCTTGCATATCATGGCGCTGACCGATCATAACACCTGCCGCAACTGCCCCGCGTTTTTTGCGCTGGCGCCCCGCTACGGGATTCTCCCGGTGGCGGGGATGGAGCTGACCACGGCGGAGGATATCCACATGGTGTGCCTGTTCGCCACCCTGGAGGGGGCGCTGGCATTCGACCGGCTGGTGGACGCCCGCCGGGTGCGGGTTCCCAACCGCCCGGACATCTTCGGAGAGCAGCTGCTGGTGGACGAGGAAGATCGGGTGATCGGCTGTGAGCCGGACCTGCTCACCAACGCCACCACCATTTCGCTGGAGGAGGCGCCCGCCCTGGCGGCGAGCTGCGGCGGGGTCGGCTATCCCGCCCACATCGACCGTCCCTCCAACAGTGTGACGGCGGTGCTGGGGTGTCTGCCGGAAACGCCGGCGTTCCCTTGCGTGGAGCTGGCGGACGGAGCCAACGAGCCGGATTATCGGCAGCGGTATCTGACCCCGGCGACCCGGGTGGTGGTGAGCAGCGACGCCCATTATCTGTGGCACATCCGGGATAAGGAACACCATATCGAGCTGCCCGACGGGGCGGCGGATGACGACGCGGTGCGGCGGCAGCTGATTGCCGCTCTGGGAGGGGGCGAACAGCCATGAAGGAACTGGCGCTCAACATTCTGGATATCGCCGAAAACTCCGTGCGGGCGGGGGCGACCCTCACCGAGATCGTCTTGACGGATACCGCCGACACCCGCACCCTGACCATCACCGACGACGGCTGCGGCATGGATGCGGCGACGGTGGCGCGGGTCACCGACCCGTTCTGCACCTCCCGCACCACCCGCAAGGTGGGCATGGGGCTGCCGCTGCTCAAGCTGGAGGCGAAGCAGACCGGCGGCGGGCTGACGGTGACCTCCCGGGCAGCGGCGGACTACCCCGACCGCCACGGCACGGTGGTGGAGGCGGTATTTCACCTGCGCCACATCGACTGCCTGCCTCTGGGGGATGTGGCAGAAACGCTCGTGACCCTCATTCAGGGGCACCCGGACACGGATTTCCGGCTGGAGCACCAACGGTTCGAGCGACCGCCGGTGACGCTGGACACCCGGGAGCTGCGGGCGGTGCTGGAGGAGGTTCCCCTCAACAGCTACGAGGTATTACAGTGGATTCGGGATCATCTGCGGGAGCAATACGCCGGATGATCGTGGGATACAAATTCAGAAATTATTAGAAAGGAAGAACCCTTATGAAATCATTAGCAGAACTCCAGGCAATCAAGGAAAGAATGCAAAGTAAGGTCGCTCTGCGGGAGGGCAGCGGCGAAAAGCGGGTCGTGGTGGGCATGGCCACCTGCGGCATCGCCGCCGGCGCCCGTCCGGTGCTGAACGCCTTTGTGGAGCAGGTGGAGGCGGCGGGTCTGTCCGGCAGCATCACCGTGACCCAGACCGGCTGCATCGGCATCTGCCAGTTCGAGCCGGTGGTGGAGGTCTTTGAGGCGGGCAAGGATAAGGTCACCTATGTGAAAATGACCGCCGACAAGGTTGCCAAGGTGGTCGAGGAGCATCTCAAGGGCGGCAAGCCGGTGGCGGAATACACCATCGGGGCGCAGCAGGCATAACAGCAAAGGAGGATAACAACTATGATTCGTGCACACGTTCTGATCTGCGGAGGTACCGGCTGTACCTCTTCAGGCAGCAAAGCCATTCAGCAGGCCTTTGCCGACCATCTGGCGGAATGCGGTCTGGAGGATGAGGTGAAGATCGTGCAGACCGGCTGCTTCGGTCTGTGCGCTCTGGGCCCGGTGGTCATCGTCCATCCGGACGGCACCTTTTACAGCCGGGTAACGGCGGAGGATGTGGCGGAGATCGTCGAGGAGCATCTGCTCAAGGGCCGTATCGTGGAGCGGCTGGTGTATAACGACACCGGCTCCGACGAGCCGGTGGAGGGCAATGTGGCGCTGGGCGACACCGCTTTCTACAAAACCCAGAACCGGGTGGTGCTGCGCAACTGCGGCGTCATCAACCCGGAGAATATCGACGAATACATCGCCATGGACGGCTACGCCGCTCTGGGCAAGGTGCTGACCGAGATGACCCCCGAGGATGTCATCAAGACCATCACCGATTCCGGCCTGCGGGGCCGCGGCGGCGGCGGATTCCCCACCGGCCGCAAGTGGGCGCTGTGCGCCCCCAACAAGGCCCCTCAGAAATACGTAGTCTGCAACGCCGACGAGGGCGACCCGGGCGCGTTCATGGACCGCTCGGTGCTGGAGGGCGATCCCCACAGCGTGATCGAGGCTATGGCCATCGCCGGCTATGCCATCGGCGCCACCGAGGGCTATGTGTATGTCCGGGCAGAGTATCCCATCGCCGTGGCCCGGCTGCAAATTGCCATTGATCAGGCTCGGGAATACGGCCTGCTGGGCAAGGACATCTTCGGCTCCGGCTTTGATTTCGACCTGCATATCCGTCTGGGCGCCGGCGCTTTCGTGTGCGGCGAGGAGACGGCGCTGATGACCTCCATCGAGGGCAACCGGGGCGAGCCCCGTCCCCGTCCGCCCTATCCGGCGGTGAAGGGTCTGTTCGGCTGCCCCACGGTGGAGAACAACGTGGAAACCTTCGCCAATGTGCCCCAGATCATTCTGCGGGGCGCGGACTGGTTCGCCTCCATGGGCACCGAGAAGTCCAAGGGCACCAAGGTGTTCGCCCTGGGCGGCAAGATCAAGCACACCGGTCTGGTGGAGATCCCCATGGGCACCACCCTGCGGGAGATCATCGAGGACATCGGCGGCGGCATCCCCAACGGCAAGAAATTCAAGGCTGCCCAGACCGGCGGCCCCTCCGGCGGCTGTATCCCGGCCTCCCTCATCGACACCCCGGTGGACTACGATAACCTGACCGCCATCGGCTGCATGATGGGCTCCGGCGGTCTGATCGTCATGGACGAGGACACCTGCATGGTGGACATGGCGAAATTCTTCCTGGAATTCACCGTGGACGAATCCTGCGGCAAGTGCACCCCCTGCCGGGTGGGCACCAAGCGCCTGCTGGAAAAGCTCAACAAGATCACCGACGGCAAGGGCACGCTGGAGGACATCGACGAGCTGGAGCAGCTGTGCTATTACATTAAGCAGAACTCCCTGTGCGGTCTGGGACAGACGGCGCCCAACCCGGTGCTGGCCACCCTCAAGTTCTTCCGGGAGGAATATGTAGCGCACGTGGTGGACAAGAAATGCCCCGCCGGCGTGTGTAAGAATCTGCTGACCTTCACCATCGACAAGGACAAGTGCATCGGCTGCGGTATGTGCGCCCGGAATTGCCCGGCGGACACCATCCACAAGACGGATTATGTCGCCCCCGGCCACAAGCTGCCCAGCTACGAGATCGAACCGTCCAAGTGCGTCAAGTGCGGCGCCTGTATGGCGAACTGTAAGTTCAAGGCCATCAGCAAGCAGTGAGAAAGGAGTGTGGACAGATTATGGATATGGTAAATGTAAAGATCAACGGCATTGCGGTCAGCGTGCCTAAGGGCTCAACCATCCTGGAGGCAGCCCGCTATGCCGGTGTGGAGATCCCCACTCTGTGCTTTCTGAAAGAGATCAACGAGATCGGCGCCTGCCGCATCTGCGTGGTGGAGGCCAGCGAGGGGGGGCGTCCCGCCCGTCTGGTGACCGCCTGCGTCTATCCGGTCAGCGAGGGCATGGAGGTGACCGCCAACTCCAAAAAGGTGCAGGATTGCCGCCGCACCACGCTGGAGCTGATTCTCTCCACCCACGAGAAGAAGTGCCTCTCCTGCGTGCGCTCCACCAACTGCGAGCTGCAGAAGATGTGCCGGGACTACGGCGTGGAGGACAGCGGTCAGTATGACGGCTTCCGTCCCCACTATGAGCTGGACACCTCCGCCCCCCATCTGGTGCGGGATAACAACAAGTGCATCCTCTGCCGCCGCTGCGTGGCGGCCTGCAAGCAGCAGTTTGTGTCGGTCATCGGCGCCAACGACCGGGGCATCGACACCCACATTGCCTGCGCCTTTGAAAAGCCGCTGGATGAGACCCCCTGCGTCTCCTGCGGTCAGTGCATCACCCATTGCCCCACCGGCGCTCTGCAGGAGCGGGACGACACCGCCAAGGTGTGGGACGCTCTGAACGATCCGGAGAAGATCGTCATCGTGCAAACCGCTCCCGCGGTGCGGGCGGCGCTGGGCGAGGAATTCGGTCTGCCCATCGGCACCAACGTGGAGGGCAAAATGGCGGCAGCGCTGCGGCGTCTGGGCTTTGATCAGGTATTCGACACCGACTGCGCGGCGGACTTCACCATCGTGGAGGAAGCCAACGAGCTGGTGGAGCGGATCAAGACCGGCGGCACTCTGCCCATGATCACCTCCTGCTCCCCCGGCTGGGTCAAGTTCTGCGAGCTGTACTATCCCGATCAGCTCGATCACCTGTCCTCCTGCAAGTCCCCCCAGAATATGATGGGCGGACTCATCAAGACCTACTACGCCGAAAAGAACGGCATCGACCCGGAGAAGATCGTGTCCGTATCCGTCATGCCCTGCACCGCCAAGAAATTCGAGGTGGCCCGGGAGGAGCTGACCGAAAACGGTCTGCCGGATGTGGATATTTCCATCACCACCCGGGAGCTGGCGCGGATGATCGACCGGGCGGGCATCAAGTTCACCGCTCTGGCGGACGAGAAGTTTGACGAGCTGCTGGGCGAGAGCACCGGCGCGGCGGTCATCTTCGGCGCCACCGGCGGCGTGATGGAGGCGGCGCTGCGCACCGCCAACGACTGGCTCACCGGTCAGTCCAACGAGACGGTGGAGTTCCAGGAGGTGCGGGGCACCAAGGGGCTGAAAGAAGCCACCTACACCATCGCCGGACAGGAGATCAAGGTGGCAGTGGCCAGCGGCATCGCCAACGCCAACTATGTGATGTCCAGGATTCAGGACGGCACCGCCCCCTGGACATTCGTGGAGATCATGTGCTGCCCCGGCGGCTGCGTCACCGGCGGCGGCCAGCCCATCCAGCCCGCCAGCGTGCTGAACACCATGGACCTCAAGGCCATGCGTGCCAAGGCGCTGTACGATCAGGATGCGGCGATGCCCCTGCGCAAGTCCCATGAGAATCCCACCGTCAAGGCGGTGTATGCGGACTATCTGGGCGAATTCGGCGGCCACAAGGCGCACGAGATCCTGCACACCCACTACGTGGCACGGAAGAAATTCTGCTGATTGAATCGGTAAATACATCGAAAACACAAAGGCGTCACCCGTTTCGGGTGACGCCTTTGTGCGTGTGGGACTCGTGCGGTCGGGAGCGCCGCCATGCGGCCGGGGGAGCGTCACCGCGCGGTCGGGGGAGCGTCGCCGTACGACCGGGGTGTGCCGCCGTGCGGCCCCCTTGACGCGCTCTGCCCTGTTACCGCAGCGCGCATTACAGCATCCGCCTATGGAGATAGCTTTGCGCTGCGCGGTGGCCAGCGCTGCACCCTCGTCCGGGCGGAATGGTCTATATACCGCATTTTCGGAATGGACGGCACAGGTTCCGGATTGGGGCAGCGCGCTCTGCACCACAACCGAAAAGGAGGTATGCCCGCCTTTGACGGGCATACCTCCTCAGTGTGTCAAAAAGCCATGGAAGCCAGGGCGCACACGCCTTTCTGCTTGTGGGGAATCGCATTGTGCGCCTTGGGGACATGGGCAGCGCCCATGTCCATCGGTTTTCCCGGCGTTCCCGGGTGCGTCCGGCGACAACAGCACCAGCGGCTGCCCCGCAAGGGATACCCGCTGTTGGATGCAACCGCTTGCTGCGTATCCTTTGCGATCATACAACAGCGGCTTCTGCGCCCTACAGCCGTCCTCAACCGTCCGCCTTTTGGCCTATCGCTCCGGTCTATGCGCCCCGGCTCATTGCAGCAGAGCCTCCACCGCATCGGCGGCCGGCTCCAGCTCCTCGCAAACCACCCGCTCGATCTCGCCGCTGTCGCACAACGCCGCCACCTGCGGGTCCATGGGCAGCCGCGCCAATACCGGCAGCCCCAGCTCTGCGACCGCTGCGTCCAGCGCCTTGCCGTCGCCGAACAGCGGAATCCGCTTGCCGCAATCGGGGCAGGTCACATAGCTCATATTCTCCACGAAACCCAGCACGGGAATATCCAGCATCTCCGCCATACGCCGCGCCTTGCCCACCACCATCTGCACCAAGCTCTGGGGGGTGGTGACCACCACATTGCCGTCCAGCGGAATGCTCTGATACACCGTCAGCGGGATGTCGCCGGTGCCGGGGGGCATATCAATAAACAGCACATCCAGCGCACCCCAGACCACATCCGTCCAGAACTGCGTCACTGCGCCCGCCACCACCGGGCCGCGCCATACCACCGGCTGATTGGCATCCTCCAGCAGCAGATTGATGCTCATGACCTTGATGCCCATATGGGTCTCGGCCGGCAGGATGCCCAACTCATTGGCCTGCGCCCGGCAGGTCAGCCCAAAGGCCCGGGGAATGGACGGACCGGTGATGTCCGCATCCAGCACCCCCACCGCATAGCCCCGCCGGGCCATGAGGGTGGCCAGCATAGCGGTGACGGAGGATTTCCCGACCCCTCCCTTACCGCTGCTGACGGCGACCACCTTTTTGATCTGGCTGTATTGGTTCAGCTTTGCCCGCAGATCCTGCTGGTCGCATTTCTGCCCGCAGGAGCTGCAATCGTGGGTACATTCGCTCATGTCCTTCGCTCCTTACCTGTATTTTATAGCTTAGACTCGTCATAGACCGCCCGGCAGCCGCCGATAAACTTCGGCCGGGTGCGGGCGCACAGCAGCAGCGCCGCACCGATCTGACGGACGGACAGCCGCACCGGCACCGCCACCGGGCGCAGGTGCATCCCAATGAGGGTGCCGCCGATATCCAGCCCGGCATGAGCCTGCACCCGCTCCACCGCCACCGGCGCCTCCAGCCGCTGCCACGCGGTGGTGGCGAAAGAGCCGCCCGCCTTGGGCTGGGGCAGCACATTCACCGGCTCCAGCCCATAGGCCCGGGCCGCCGCCTCCTCCAACACAATGGCGCGATTGAGGTGCTCGCAGCATTGCGCCGCCAGATACAGGCCATTCTCCCGCAGCACCGGCAGAATGCCGTCCATGACCGCCCCGGCCGCCTCCATGCTGGAGCCGGTGCCGATCTTCTCCCCCAGCACCTCGCTGGAGGAGCAGCCCACCACCACGATAGCGCCCGGCTGCAGCCGGGCCGTCTCCAGCAGCTCGGTGATCGCCTGCCGCGCCTGCTCGGTAATGTCCTTCATCCTATGCATCCATCCTTTCCTGCAACAAAAAATCCGCTTTTACCCTGAGCGATCCGCCGGCCGTCCGAAACTCCGGCAGCGCCGCTCAGCCCTTCGCCGGATCGACCTCCCGATAGCCGCAGACCTCCTCCACGGCCGCCATGATCCGCGCATAAATGGGCGCCAGCGCCTCAAATCCGGCAATGAGCCGCTCCGGCAACCCCGCGTCCGCCACAAACGCCGGCGGCTCGCTGCGAGACAGCTCGATGCTGCGGCAATCGTACAGAGGACGCAGCAGCGCCGGGGTATCCGCCCCGCTGCGGGGACGGGCATAGGGATCGCCGCCCAGAGTGAAGCCCGCCTTCCGGGCTTTATTCACCGCCCGGAGCATACCGGCGGGGTCGGCATCGGTGCGGCGGCGCAAACACTGCATGATGGCGGGGGTGGCCCGATAAAATCCCACGCCCCATTCCGCCCGGCGCAGAGAAAAATCCAGATAAAACGCCGGAACGGTCTCCCAGACGTGCTTATCCCGCATAAACGCCACCCACAGATTCTCCCGATACATGGATTTATCGTGGGTATACCGGTTATCCCGCCGCACCCGGCTGACACAGCCGTTGCGCAGGGGATCGGTGACCAGCAGCGGGTCGATGCGGTGCATCGTGGGGGTCAGGTCCGCCGCCAGCCGCCGCAGCGGGTCCACCGCCCCCGCCCGGATGGCGGCCTTGTGCTCCTCATAAAAGCTCTTGCTGTCCTGAAAGCGGTTCTCCGCCAGCAGAAACAGCGTCTCGGAGGTAATGCCTTCGTATTGCATCAATTCCACGGATTCCTTTCTCTCAAAAGCTCCGGCCCGGGCGTCCGGACGCCCCGCCGGTCATTGCGCCCGCCGAGGGGCAGGCAGCTGCGCCAGCACGATGGCGGCAAACATCAGCCCGGAGCCGATCCATTCATACACGCCCATATTGCCGCTGCCGATGAGCCAGCCCGCCAGCGCGCCGAACACCGATTCCAGACTCATCAAGAGGGAGGCGGTGGTGGGGTTCGTGTCCCGCTGCCCCAAAATTTGCAGCGTATAGCCCACGCCGCTGGACATCAGCCCCAGATACAGCAGCTCCGGCAGGTGGGCGAGGATGACCGCCCCGGTGGGGCGCTCGATCAGCAGCATCAGCGGCAGATTCAGTATGCCCACCACGAGGAATTGCATACGGGACAGCCGCACGCCATCCACCAGCGGCGCAAAATGATCCACCAGCAGAATCTGCACGGCGAACGCCAGCGCACACAGCAGCAGCAGCGCCTCGCCCCGGCCGAAGCCGGTCTCGCCCATGGCGCACAGCAGATACAGCCCGCCCGCCGCCAGCAGAACACCGACCCAGGTCAGCACCGACACCCGCCGCCGGAAAAACAGCCCCAACAGCGGCACCAGCACGATATACAGGGCGGTGATAAAGGCGCTTTTCCCCTCCGTCACCCCCGGCACGTTGATGCCCAGCTGCTGGAGATTGGTGGCGGCGAACATGGCCAGCCCGCACAGAAGCCCGCCGATGCGCAGCAGCCGCTTTTCGGCCGGATCGGCGGGGCGGCGGCTGATCTTCGCCTTATCCATCACCGGCAACGCCAGCGACAGGCCGGCGGCGCAGATGAGCGACCGCAGACCGTTGCAGGTCAGCGCCCCCAGCGCGTCGCCGCCGCTCTTCTGCGCCACGAACGCCACACCCCAGATAAATGCCGTGATCAGCAGCATCAGATTGCCCCGCAGCTGCTTTTTTCTGTCTGTCATGATACCAAGACTCCTTATAAACAAACCCATACCGGGCCGCTCGTTTTGGGGGAAACCGTCTCTCCGAAAGAGCCCGAATCCTCAAAACCTGTCCCGGGAAATTCTCTTCCCCACGCGGCCGGGACGGCAGACCGCCCTCCGCGCCCGGCTGCTCTGCGTCCGCCCCCTTACGGGGCGATACGACCGGGAAGTTCATCCGCCGCCGAACGGCTGCCGAAGAACCCCACCTTCAGGCTCAGCCCCGCCAGCGCCGCCTGCGCCACCCACAGGGCAATGCCCGGGGCGGTATACAGCAGCCAATAGGGCACCGCCGTCAGCAGCAGCTTACTATATATGCCGCAAGCCCCCAGCACAAAGGGCACGGTCATCCCCGCCGCCAGCACTGTATACAGGCTCGCCGCCAGCGTCGTCCACCACTGGCGGGCGGACAGCGCCACCAGAATGCAGGCCGCCGCCCCCATCCAGAACAGCGCCACCGCCGGCAGGATCGTCCGCCCCATGGCGCCGAGGAGGGACGCCGACAGAGGATCGGCGACCGACATCACAAACCCCGACGCCCGCCGCCAGCTGCGCAGCACCGCCGCCACCGCCTCCGTGTCCGCCTGCGTCCTCGCCCAAGCGGCGCACAGCAGCTGCCCCGCAAAGGTCACGGGCAGGATCGCCCCGGCGATCTTTCCGACCGTTTTCATCACGCATCCCCCTTTTTCGGCTTCCGCTCCATCCTTTCCGATTATAGGAGCCCGGGGGGATTTTGTCAAGATAAAAGCCGCAACCGGGCGGGGATGCGTCTGCCGCCCCGCCGCCCGGTCTCTTGTCTGCTGCGATGAAAAAGGGGGAAATGCGGCCGCTCCGCCGCCGGGGCGGTCATTCCAGCTCAAACGCCCCGGTATACAGCCGGTAATAGGTGCCCTTCTCCGCGATGAGCTGTTCGTGATTCCCCCGCTCGATGATGCGGCCGTGATCCAGCACCAGAATCACATCGGCATTGCGCACCGTGGACAGCCGGTGGGCGATCACAAACACCGTGCGCCCCTCCATGAGCTGATCCATGCCCCGCTGCACGATGGCCTCGGTGCGGGTGTCGATGGAGGAGGTGGCCTCGTCCAAAATCATCACCGGCGGGTCGGCCACCGCCGCCCGGGCGATAGCCAGCAGCTGCCGCTGCCCCTGGGAGAGGTTCGCTCCGTTGTTCGTCAGCAGGGTCTCGTAGCCCTGGGGCAGACGGGTGATGAAATCGTCCGCCCCCGCCAGCTTCGCCGCCTGCCGACATTCCTCGTCGGTGGCATCCAGCTTGCCGTAGCGGATATTGTCCATCACCGTGCCGGTGAACAGGTTGGTATCCTGCAGCACGATCCCCAGACTGCGGCGCAGGTCGGCTTTCCTGATCTTATTGATATTGATGCCGTCATACCGCACCTTGCCGTCGGCAATGTCATAGAACCGGTTGATCAGGTTGGTGATGGTGGTTTTCCCTGCGCCGGTAGCGCCCACGAAAGCCACCTTCTGCCCCGGCGCGGCGAACACCGACACATCGTGCAGCACCGGCTTGCCCTCCTCATAGGCAAAATCCACCTCCGTCAGCCGCACATCCCCCCGCAGAGGCGTATAGGTGACGGTGCCATCCCCATGGGGATGCTTCCAGGCCCACTGCCCGGTACGCTTATCGCTCTCCGTCACCGTGCCGTCGGCGGCGATGACCGCATTCACCAGCGTCACATACCCCTCGTCCGGCTCCGGCGGCTCGTCCATCAGCCCGAAGATCCGCTGGGCGCCCGCCCCCGCCATGACGATGGAATTCATCTGCTGGGACACCTGATTGACGTTGCCGGTGAACTGCTTCGTCATATTGAGGAACGGCACCACGATATCAATGGAAAAGGCCAGCCCGGAAATGCTCACATTGGGCGCGCCGCTCACCAGCAGCAGACCGCCCAGCACAGCGCAGAGCACATACAGCACATTGCCGATGTTCATAATGATGGGACCCAGAGCGCTGGCATAGGCATGGGCCTTATAGCTGTCCTCATACAGAGATTCGTTGATGGCATCAAAGCCGGCGGTGGCCTCCGGCTCATGGCAGAATACCTTGATGACCCGCTGGCCGTTCATCATCTCCTGAATATAGCCCTCGGCCTTGCCCAGCGACTGCTGCTGCTGCACGAAATACCGGGCGGAGCCGCCGCCGATCTTTGCCGTCACCAGCAGCATGACCGCCACCCCCGCCAGCACCGCCAGCGTCAGCCACAGGCTGTAATAGAGCATGATGCCCAGCACGCAGACGATGATGACCGATGCTTGCAGCAGGGTGGGCAGCGCCTGACTGACCAGCTGGCGCAGCGTGTCGATATCGTTGGTATAATAGCTCATGATATCGCCGTGCTTATGGGTATCGAAATACCGCACCGGCAAATTCTGCATCCCGTCGAACATCCGGCGGCGCATCTTGCAGAGAAATCCCTGGGTGATGGTGGCCATCAGCTGATTGAACAGGGTGGTGGACAGGAGGGAGGCCGCATACAGCCCCGCCAGCACCAGCACCCGGGGCAGGATCTGCTGCCGGGCCACCGTCCAATCCAGCGTGCCGCTCTCCAGGCACGCCGCCACCACCGCCAGCACCTTCTGGGTGAAGATGGCGGGGATGGCGCTGACGATGGCGGAAAATACAATGCACACCGCCGTCACCGGCACCAGCACCGGATAGGCGCGGTACAGCTCCCGCAGTACCCGTCCCAGCACCGCCGTATTCAGCGCCGGTTTTTTCATCGCCGTCCTGCTCATTGGGCCTCACCTCCGTTTCCGGCCGCACCCGTCTGCTGCGCGTAAATTTCCCGATACAGCGGGCTGCTGTCCAGCAGCTCCCGGTGGGTCCCGGCGGCAGCGACCGTGCCGTTATCCATCACCAGAATGAGGTCGGCCTCCTCCACTGATGCCACCCGCTGGGCAATGATGATCTTCGTCGTCTCCGGAATAAAGGAGCGGAAGCCCGCCCGGATAAGGGCGTCCGTCCGGGTATCCACCGCGCTGGTGGAATCATCCAGAATCAGAATCTTCGGCTTTTTCAGCAGCGCCCGGGCGATGCACAGCCGCTGCTTCTGCCCGCCGGACACATTGGCGCCCCCCTGCTCGATATGGGTGTCGTACCCGTCGGGGAAAGCGCGGATGAATTCGTCCGCCTGGGCCAGCTTACACGCCTCGACCATCTCCTCGTCGGTGGCCTGCTCGTTGCCCCAGCGGAGATTCTCTTTGACGGTGCCGGAAAAAAGCAGGTTCTTTTGCAGCACCATGGCCACCGCTCCCCGCAGGACGTTCAGATCGTAGCGGCGCACGTCCACGCCGCCCACCTTGACCGCCCCCTCCGTCACGTCATACAGCCGGGGGATGAGCTGCACCAGCGAGGATTTCCCCGAGCCGGTGCCGCCCAGAATGCCCACAGTCATGCCGGAGCGTATATTCAGGTTGATATTCGACAGTGCGTATTTTTCTGCATCGGCGGAATACTTGAACTGCACCCCGTCAAACACCACCGATCCGTCCGCCACGGCGGTCACGGGGTCGGCGGGGGAGGTCAGCGCCGGCGGCTCATCCAGCACGGCGGCGATACGCTGCACCGATTCCGCGGACATGGTGAGCATCACATACACCATGGCCAGCATCATCAGCTGAATGAGGATCTGCACCCCATAGGTGAGCATGGCGGTGATCTCGCCCACGTTGACGAGGGAGCCGCCGGAGGTGACGATCAGCCGGGAGCCCACCAGCAGCACGAATAGCATATTAAAATACAGGCACAGCTGCATCAGGGGAGAATCCAGCGCCACGATCCGCTCCGCCCGGGTGAAATCCCCCCGGATATCCTCGGCGGCCACGCCGAACTTCCGCTTTTCATACTCCTCCCGGGCGAAGCCCTTGACCACCCGCATCCCCCGGACGTTTTCTTCGATGGATTCATTGAGCCGGTCATATTTGCGGAACACCCGACGGAAAGCGGGCATGGCGAACCGGCCGATGAGCAGCAGCCCCGCCGCCAGCACCGGAATGATCACCACAAAGGAGGTGGCCAGCGCCCCGCCCATGAGATACGCCATGAGGATGGAAAAAATCAGCACCAGCGGCGCCCGCACGGCGATACGAATCGCCATCATATACGCCATCTGGGTATTGGTCACATCCGTGGTCATGCGGGTCACCAGCGAGGACGAGGCAAATTTGTCGATATTCTCAAAGGAATAGGTCTGAATCTTGCGGAACAGGTCGCCCCGCAGGTTTTTTGCAAAGCCTGCCGACGCCCGGGCGCCGGTGAACCCCGCCAGCCCGCCGCAGCACAGGGACAGCGCCGCCATCAGCACCAGCAGCGCCCCCACCCGGACGATCTCGCTCACCGCCGCCCCCGCCTGAAACCGATTGACCAGCCGGGCGGTGATGAAGGGAATCAGACACTCGATCACTGCCTCCAGCGTGATGAACAGCAGCGTCAGCAGGGTGGGCTTTTTATACTCCCGTATACAGGGGAGCAACCGCTTGAACATAGGGATCCTCCTTCCCGGAAATACACGAATGCGCGGTAAACTGCCGCCGCGCGGCATAGCGTTTTATTATAGGCTGAATCCGCGGATAAGTCAAGACGTCCGGCGTGAATTTTTCGCTCATCTGCCGCCGTGCGGGCCGCCCTTTGGGACGCTCCTTGCGGCCGACCGCTCCGGCCGCTCTCAGGGGTGCGGCCCGGCGGTTTTTCGCCGGAGACCCGCCGGTTTTGCTCCGTGCGGCGGCCGTTTGCCCCAGTTGACGGAAAAAGGTTGCAAATCCGGCGGATTTCCGCTATAATGTATGTGTATATCTGTGCGCGAAAAGGAGACTGTGCCTGTGAGACCCGCCTATTTGGACAACAGCGCCACCACCGTGGTGTGTCAAGCCGCCGCCGACAAGGCCTACGCCATAATGACGGAGACCTACGGCAACCCCAGCTCCCTGCACACGCTGGGGTTTGCGGCGGAGCGGGAGCTGACCGCCGCCCGGCAGCAGGTGGCGGCTCTCATGGGGGTGCCGCCGGAAGGGGTGGTGTTCACCTCCGGCGGCACGGAGGCCAACAATCTGGCGGTGCTGGGCAGCGCGGCGGCCCATCCCCGGGCGGGCCGCCACATCGTCACCACGGCGGTGGAGCATTCCTCCGTGCGGGAGAGCTGCGACCGGCTGGAGCAGGAGGGATACACCGTCACCCGGCTGCTCCCCGCCGCCGACGGCACCATCACCGCCCGGCAGATCGCGGACGCCTGCCGTCCGGACACGGTGCTGGTAGCGGTGATGCTGGTCAACAACGAGACCGGCGCCCGGTTTCCGCTGGAGCAGGCGGTGGCGGACATCCGCCGCGCCGCACCGGCGGCGCACATCCACTGCGATGCGGTGCAGGCCGCCGGCAAGCTGCCCCTCAAGGGGGAGCGCTGGGGCTTCGACAGCATGACGGTCAGCGCCCATAAAATCCACGGCCCCAAGGGCTGCGGCGCGCTGTATCTGCGCCGGGGCGCACGGGTGCAGCCCCGCAATCTCGGCGGCAAGCAGGAGAACGGCATCCGCTGCGGCACCGAGGCCGCCCCGCTCATCGCCGCCTTTGGCGTGGCGGCGGGACTGGTCCCCGCCTTCTCGGAGCAGCGGGAGCATTTCGAGACGCTCCGCGCCCGGCTGCTGGCGCAGCTGGAGGGACAGGCCGGTATCCGATTCCATCTGCCGGCGGGAGGTGTGCCGTATATCGTGCACCTGTCGGTGCCGGGCATCCGCAGCGAGACGCTGCTCCATTATCTTGCCCAGCGGGAAATCTATGTATCCAGCGGTTCCGCCTGCTCCAAGGGCGCAGCCAGCCCGGTGCTGGCCGCCATGGGGCTGCCCCCCGGAGAGATCGACAGCGCCCTGCGGGTCAGCATGGACCGCTCCAACACCGTCGAGGACATCGACCGCTTCTGTCAGGCAGTCTTACAGGCCGCCGGAGAGCTGGCCCGCCGCCCCTGACCGGGACGGCACGGCGGCATTTTCCATTGAGATTCCTATCCGCAGGAACGGGATTCCCGCTTTTGACGGATAATATGACCGAATCCACAGCAACACCGGAAAGGGTGACGATCCATGAGCAAACAACCGTGGGAGAGCGGACACGCGGACGAGGTGCGGCAGCTGCTGCAACAGCTCACCGGCCAGAATACCGCTGACCGGGTCTCTTCTCAGGTGAGCCGCACACCGGCCGCCGCGCCGCTGCCGGACACCGTTCCGTTACAGAGCGCAGCCCAGCCGCCCGCCGCGGCGACACCCGCGCCGAACACGCCGGAGACCGACACACCGGTCGGGAAAGATGCGCCCCAAGCGGAAGCGCCGACGGCGGAGCCGTCCGCACCGGACACGGCACAGGCAGAAATACCGGCGGAGCCGTCCGAGACGGATGCGGCGCGGCCGCTCACACCGGCCGCGCCCCCGACGGCGGAAACGACCCCGCGCGACGACGTGCAGCCGCGCCATCTGCGGCTGCCCAACCCGAACGCCGACGACCAGGACCGGTATGCGCTCCGGTTCCCCGACGGCGACGACCGGGAGGACGAGGAGCCGGAGGAGGGGAGCGCACCGGATGTGCCGCTGGTGATCCCCGACTGGGACGACCCGGCCGAGGCCGACGCCCCCCCGGAGGACTCCAACGACCTGCCGCTGGACGAGGAGCCGCCCGCCCCCGCCACCCGGCGCAATCCCCTGCGCGCCATCGGCGGCTTTTTCGCCGCCAACTTCCCCCGCAAGGGCGATCCGCCCTTTGAATGGGTGCGCAAATGCGTATTCTGGGTGGCGCTGCTGGTGCTGCTGGGCGCATCGGGCTATCTGCTGTATCAGGTCTGGCTGCAGCCTGCCCACAACGCCGATCTGTACGACAAGGTGGCGGAGGAATACGAGCCGGATGCCAGCGGCACCGTCGACGACGACCATTACCCGGCGGGGATGCTGGCCTCTTTCCGCAACCTGTACGACGTGAACCCGGACGTGCGGGGCTTCATCGACTATACCTCCACGGGGAAAAAGGATTTTCTGAACATCCACTATCCCGTGGTGTATTCCGGAGACAACGCCCGGTATCTATACCGGGATTTCTACGGCAATAAAAATAAAAACGGCACGCTGTTCTTCGACGAGCGCAACGCGCTGGAGCCGGACAACCACCAGAACAAGGTGCTGATCATCTACGGCCACAACATGGCCAGCGGCCAGATGTTCGCGGGGCTGAATAAGCTCATCGGCAACCTGCAGAACGCCCGCTCCGCCGCCACCCTCATCCTCAGCACCCTCTATGAAAAGAGCGAATATAAAATCTTCGCCGTGGTGCTGTCCGACGAGGAGGCGGCAAAGTCCGACTATTTCGACTGCCGACGCACCTATTTCGCCACCGATGAGGCGTTCATGGAGCACGTGGACGGGCTGCGGGCCCGGTCGCTGTTCGATTATCCGGTGGATGTGCGGTCCGACGATCAGCTGCTGGTGCTGTCCACCTGCACGGCGTACAGCTCCGCCAAGCTCCACGACGGCCGCCTGATGGTCATTGCCCGTCGGGTGCGCGCGGATGAATCGGCGGCGGTGAGCACCGCCGAGATTCTCCGCAACGAGGATGCCATCATGCCCCGGGCCTGGTATGTGAACCAGAATCTGGAGCTGCATCCCTATTACAGCGACGCCGGGTATACCCTGCCCACCACCACGGCGACCACCACCGCAACCACTCTGCCGACGGTGATCGAGCCGGAGCCGACGGATCCCGACGAGACCGCCCCCACGACGACCACCACAACCACCACCAAGCGGGGCACCACCACAACCACCACGACCAGATCCGCCACCACGACCCCGACCGCCCCCGCCACGGAGCCGACTCAACCGGAGCCCACCGAGCCGGAGCCGACCCAGACGGAACCCACCGAGCCGGAGCCAACCCAGCCCGAGCCGCAGCCGGAACCCACGCCGGAACAGCCGGAGCAAACGGAATAAACCGGGCAAAACCAATCAAGGGAGATACAAGGACCGATGGAATACACACCGCAGGAAATCATTCTGATCAAAAACGGGGAGCTGGCGCTGAAAGGACTGAACCGCCGCACCTTTGAAGAGGCGCTGATGCACAATCTGCGCTACCGGCTGCGGCGGGCGGGGGATTTCCTCGTGCGCTGCGCCCAGTCCACCATCTATATTGAACCGAAGAACGAGGACGCCGACCTGGAGGAGGCCTGCGACTGCGTGTCCCGGGTGTTCGGCATCTCCGGATTCTCCCGGGCACGGGTGGCTCCCAAAGAGCTGTCCGCCATCCAGCAGGCGGCGGGGGAGTATCTGGCCCCGCGGCTGGAGCGCTGCCGCACCTTCAAGGTGGAGAGCAAGCGCTCCGACAAGCGATTCCCGCTGACCTCCCCGGAGATCAGCCGGGAGGTAGGGCACGCCCTGCTGGAGCGGTTCCCCCATCTGCGGGTGGACGTGCATCACCCGGACGTGCAGATCATGGTGGAAATTCGGGATTTCGGCGCGTATATCCACGCCGAGCAGCTGCCCGGCGCCGGCGGGATGCCGGTGGGCACCGGCGGCAAGGCGGCGGTGCTGATCTCCGGGGGCATTGATTCCCCCGTGGCCGCCTATATGATGGCCAAGCGGGGCATCCGGCTGACGGCCATTCATTTCGCCTCCCCGCCCTATACCAGCGAGCGGGCGGAGGAAAAGGTGGCGACCCTGCTGGAAAAGGTGGGCCGCTATGCGGGACACATGACCATGTTCATCGTGCCCTTCACCCACATTCAGGAGGAAATCCGCACCCATTGCCCGGAGGAATATTTTACGCTTATCATGCGGCGGTTTATGATGCGTCTGGCGCAGAAGATCGCCCGGCAGGAGGACTGCGGGGCGCTGATCACCGGCGAGAGCGTGGGGCAGGTGGCCAGCCAGACCATTCCGGCGCTGGCGGTGACCGACGCGCTGGCGGAGATGCCGGTGTTCCGCCCCCTCATCGGCATGGACAAGGAGGAGATCGTCACCATTGCCCGGAAGATCGACACCTTTGAGACCTCCATCCTGCCCTATGAGGACTGCTGCACCGTATTCACTCCCAAGCACCCCAACACCAAACCGAAACGGTATAAGGTGGAGGAGGCGGAGCGGGCGCTGGACATCGACGCTCTGCTGGAGGAAGCGCTGGCCGGTGTGCGCCAGCGGCAGATATAATTTGGGGGGCGGCGGGCACGGCGCTTGGGGGAGCTGACGACGAGCATCCCTTTCCCGCGCCATACGCCACCCCTCTGCGGAGAAAGCGCCCGTTTTCGCTTGAAAAATCCGGCGCCCGTCCTGACCGCACACAGCGGTATTCCCCGTAACCCCCGCCCCGCGGACATCCGCGAGCCCGTATCCGCAAGAAACCACACAAATCGACACAGGAAAGGCGGTGAACCGGCATGGACACACAGCAGACCTCCATCACCCGCAGCTGGCGGTTTTTCGGATTGGATAAGCCCTCCCTATCGGAGCGGCTGGGGGATATCCTCACCCTGCCGGACACCGCGGCGGCCCTGACAGCCGACGATCTGGACAGCACCCTCACCCTGACGGCAGCCCCCTCCGTGCTGGAGGAGACCGACGCCGCCCTGACCGAGCGGCTGGGACGGTATCTATACAGCCGGGACGGCGGCGATCTGGCCCACCGGGTGGTGACGCTGCTGGAGGAAAAGCAGCGCACCCTGGCGCTGGCGGAATCCTGCACCGGCGGCATGGTGGCCTCCCGGCTCACCGACGTGCCGGGCTGCTCACAAGTATTCGGCACCGGGGTGGTGTCCTATTCCCGGGACTGCAAGGCGCAGCTTTTGGGGGTGCGCCGGGAGACCCTCAGCCGCTACGGCGCGGTCAGCGAACAGACCGCCGGCGAGATGGCGCGGGGGGTACGCGCTCACAGCGGCGCGGCGCTGGGACTGAGCATCACCGGCGAGGCGGGCCCCAAGCCCTCGGAAAAGCGCCCGGTAGGCACCGTATACATCGCTCTGGCGGACGGCAAACGCACCTGGGTGCAGGAATGGCAATTCGGCAACGGCAGCCGGGATCGGGCCGCCATCCGCCGGGCGGCATCCTCGGCGGCGCTGGATCTGGTGCGCCGATATCTGGAGGCCTATCCCACCATCATGGCCGGCGGCATCAGCGACGAGACACACCCGGCGGTGAAACGGCAGGAGCGGGGCTGGCGGCGGCTGCTGGTCACCCTGTTCCCCTCGAAGGATGAAGCCCGCCGCATCCGGTGGCTGAAACGACTGGCCTGGCTGCTGGCACTGCTGCTGGTGCTGGGGAGCATCTGCTGGAGCTATCTCGCCTCCCAGGCCACCCGCTCCAACCGGTCGCTGCAAAAAGAGCTGGGTGAGCTATACTGGAGCAACGAGGCGGTCGCGGAGGATGCCGCCGGAACCAACGCCGGGGCGAACAGCGGCTATCCCACCGGGATGGATGCCCGTTTCCGCAGTCTGTACGACAGCAACCCGGACGTGGCGGGCTGGATCCGCATCCCCGATTCCGACATCAACTACCCCGTCATGGCATACACCGACGGCTACTATGAGACTCACAGCTTTTCCGGGCAGTATTCCCCCTACGGGCAGCCCTATTTCGGCGAACGCACGGTGCTGTCCGCCCAGACGCTGCCCCGCTCCATGACCATCTACGGCAAATACGACCGGGATAACCAGATGCTGTCCCCCTTGCTGGCCTATCGCCGTCTGGCGTACCTCAACCAGCATCCGGTTATCGAAATGAACACTCTGTTTGTGTCCGCCCGATGGGAGATATTCGCCGTGCTGGTGGTGGACGAGACCGGAGATTTTGACTATGCCCGGCCGGAATTCACCGACGATGCAGACTACGCGGCCCATCTGGAGGAGCTGCAACAGCGGGCGCTGTTCCGCAGCGGCACAGCGGTCACCACGGACGACCGGATTCTGCTGGTGTCGGTGGATGCCCGCACATTGTACGGACACGCCGGGGCACGGCTGGTGGTGGCCGCGCGGCAGACGGCGCAGGACCGCGCCACATCGAATTTCCTCTACAATTCCCAGGCAAAGATGCCGGAGAACTGGGCGAAAAAGGAGAACGGCTCCACCTCTGTGGGCGGCAGCGCACCCACCACCACCGGCGCCGAAACCGCGGACGGCGCGGCCGACGGCAGCCCCGCCGACAAGGGCAGCGCAGCCACCACCACCTCCTCCGCTGCGACGACGACCACCACCACGACCACCACCACAACCGCCCCGCCGGAGGAAAGCGCTCCTGCGGAAAGCGGCGCGGAGGACGCGGAGGTCAGCAGCAGCGCCAAAGAGAACGACGGAGATTGGGACGAACCATGATTATTTTAGGCATCGACCCCGGCTACGCCATCGTAGGCTGGGGGGTTATCCGCTTTGAGCGGGGGCGGTATCTGCCGCTGGATTTCGGCGCCATCACCACCAGGGCGGGGGTGCCCTTCAATCGGCGGCTGGAGATCATCTATGACGATATGACGGCGCTGCTGGAGCGGTATCACCCGGAGGCGGCGGCGGTGGAAAAGCTGTATTTCCAGAACAATAAGACCACCGCCATCGACGTGGCGCAGGCGCGGGGGGTCACCATGCTGGCGCTGCAGCAGCACGGGGTGCCCGCCTATGAATATACCCCCATGCAGGTGAAGTGCGCCGTCACCGGCTTCGGGCAGGCCCATAAGCCCCAGGTGATGGAGATGACCCGGCGGCTGCTGCGGCTCAAGGAGGTTCCGAAGCCGGACGACACGGCGGACGCGCTGGCCATCGCCATCTGCCACGCCCAATACGGCGGCACGGCGCTCAAGCGTCAGCTGCTGACCACGGAATAACGTCGGCGGCGCCGTCCGTCCCGTCACCCGGCGGTTTCGCCGGCCGGGCGGCCGGTACGCCATGCCGCCGACGGACGACACCGCTCCCACCGAGCGATCTTCCACAACCGAAGGAGAGATTACCCATGATTTATAGCTTAAAAGGCGAATTGGTCCATCTGGAACCGAAAATGGCGGTGATCAGCTGCGGGGGCGTAGGCTTCCGCTGCCAGATCACCATGAACACCGCCCGGCAGCTGCCTGCCGTCGGCAAGGAGGCGTTCCTCTATACCATGATGAATGTGCGGGAGGACGCCATCGAGCTGTTCGGGTTCGCCCAGCCGGATGAGCTGTCCTGCTTTAAGATGCTCACCTCCGTGTCGGGGGTCGGCTCCAAGGTGGGCTTGTCCATCCTGTCGGCGCTGTCCCCGGAAAAGGTGGCGCTGGCGGTGGCGACCGGAGATTTCAAGGCGCTGACCAAGGCGGCGGGGGTGGGCCCCAAGCTGGCGCAGCGCATCGCACTGGAAATGAAAGACAAGGTGGGGGCCGTATCCGTTGCCAAGGGCGACCTCGAGCTGCCCGCCGGTGCCGCCGTGTCGGCGGCGGGCAATGCGGCACAGGCGGTGGACGCGCTGACGGTGCTGGGCTTCACCGCCGGAGAAGCCAATGCCGCCGTGGGCAAGCTGGACAGCGCCCTGCCGGTGGAGACGCTGGTGCGGCAGGCGCTGAAGGCGCTGGCCAACCGGGGCTGAGAGGACGGACGGTATGGGCTACGATTGCGTGGTGATCGGCGGCGGCGCGGCCGGTCTGACGGCGGCGGCACTGTTGGGACGGGCGGCGCACGGGAAACGGCAGGTGCTGCTGCTGGAGAAAGCCCCCCGCCCGGGGAAAAAGCTGCTGGCGACCGGCAACGGCACTTGCAACCTCACCAATACGGGAGCAACCGCCGCCCGGTATCATGGCTGCCCGGCGCTGGCGGCGGCGGTGCTGGGGGTCTTTCCCCCTGCCGACACGATGGCATTCTTCACCTCGCTGGGGGTGGATTGCCGGGTGCGGGAGGACGGACGGGTCTATCCCTATTCCGAGCAGGCGGCGGCGGTGCTGGATGCGCTGCGGCTGGAGACGGCGGCGCGGGGGATTGAAATCTGCTGCGACCGGCCTGCCACGGCGCTGCAGCGGACGAAAACCGGCTGGCGGGTGATGACCGCCGCCGGTGTGATCGAGACGAATACGGTGCTGGTCTGCACCGGCGGAGCGGCGGCTCCGGCGCTGGGGGGCAGCGCCGAGGCGTATGGGCTGCTCACCGATCTGGGGCTGACGAAAACGTCCCTGTTCCCCTCCATCGTACAGCTGCGCACCGATACCGCTCTGGTGCGGGCGGTGAAGGGCATCCGGGTGGATGCCGGGGTGGAGCTGCGGCTGGACGGAGCGGTGCAGGCGCAAAACACCGGCGAGGTGCTGTTCACCGATTATGGGCTGTCCGGTCCGGCGGTGATGCAGGTATCCCGGGTGGCGGGCGACTGGGAACGGCGCCAGCGGGGGCGGCTCACCGCCGTGCTGGATCTGCTGCCCGATTGGAAATTGTCGGCGCTGGAGACGCGCATCGGTGAGCGCAGCCGCCTGCCGGGGCGCACACTGGAGGATCTGTTCACCGGGCTGCTCCATAAGCGGGTGGGGCAGACGGTGCTGCGGGCGGTGGGGGTGTTGCCCCTCACCCGCCCGGCGGATACCCTCACCCCGGCGGAATGCCGCCGGGCGGCGGCGCTGTGCAAGGGCTGGGAGCTGCCGGTGCTGGGCACCAAGGGCTTCGGCGGGGCGCAGGTGACGGCGGGCGGCATCGACGCCCGGCAGATCGACCCGCAGACCATGGAGCTGCGGGGCTTTCCGGGGCTGTATGCCGCCGGAGAGGTGCTGGATGTGGACGGCGATTGCGGGGGATTCAATCTGCAATTTGCCTTTTCCTCGGCGTATGTGGCGGCGGCCGCCATTGCCGCCGGCTGGCAATGAGAAAGGAACGAAACGAAATGGAACCGATCTGGACAGAGCTGTATCAGACGGCGTGTGCCGTGCTGCAGCCCCGCAAGGTCTCGGAATGGATCGAGGTGGGCGGTGTGGCGGCGGCGCTGGAGTCCGCCTCCGGCGCCATCTACACCGGCATCTGTGTGGACGGCGCCTGCACACTGGGCATCTGCGCCGAGCGTAACGCCCTGTTCTCCCTGCTCACCCACGGGGAGAGCGCCATCCGCCGGATGGTGGCGGTGAACTGGGATAAGACGGTGCTGCCCCCCTGCGGCGCCTGCCGGGAGCTGGTGACCCAGCTGATGCCGGAGGGCTACCGCTCGGTGGAGGTTATGCTGGGGTGGGAGCCGCCCCGGATTGTCACCTTGGGGGAGCTGACCCCGGATTGGTGGATATAATGGAGACAAAGCTGGAATTTGTGTTGCCCGATGCACGGCACCGGGCAGATGTGCGGGGATTTTACGACGAATTCCGGGCGCAGGGCGAGACCTGCATCGGCTACGGCGGCTACGAGGATTTCGATGCCTGGCTGACCGGGATGCGCAACCGGCGTACCGGAACCAATCTACCACAGGGCTATGTGCCGGAGAATTTCTATCTGTGCTATGCGGACGGGGTGCTGGTGGGGGTGCTGAATCTGAAATTCACCCTTACCGAGTACTTGCTGAATTATGGCGGGCACATCGGCTACGCCGTGCGCCCCTCCCGGCGGCGGCAGGGGCTGGCGACCCGGATGCTGGGGCAGAGTCTGGAAATTGCCCGCACGCTGGGGATGACCCGGCTGCTGTGTGTCTGCGATGCGGATAATCTGCCCTCGGAGCGGACGATCCTCCGCAACGGGGGCGTGCTGGAGGACGTGCGCTTTGACCCGGAGGAGCGGGTGGAGGTCAAGCGGTATTGGATCACGCTGTGACGGCGAAAGGAGCGGACAGCATGTATATTACGGTCTATTTGGGCGCCAACCCGGGGAATGACCCGGCGCTGGGCGAAGCGGTCCGGGAGCTGGGACGCTGGATTGGAGAAAACGGCCATACGCTGGTTTACGGCGGCTCCAAGCCCGGGCTGATGGGGGAGCTGGCTGCCGCCGTGCTGGCGGCAGGCGGTCCGGTCATCGGGGTGGAGACCCGCTTTTTCGTGGAGCAGAATGCCCAATATGAGGGGCTGACCCAACTGCTGGTCACCGAAACTATGGCGGAACGGAAAACGAAAATGATCGAGCTGGGAGAGGCGTTTATCGCTTTCCCCGGCGGCACCGGCACGCTGGAGGAGATCGCCGAGGTGATGTCCCGGGTGTCTCTGGGACAGCTGGATGCCCCGTGTATCCTCTATAATCTTCACGGCTACTATGACCATCTGCGGGCACTGCTGGAGCAGATGATCGAGGCAGGACTGTCCAGCCATGAGCGGCAGCGGAAGATCCGGTTCGCTGCCGATCTGGAGGAGATTCGGCGGCTGCTGCGCCCATAACACATACGGAGGAAGGAACATCCATGCTGCGCGTGACGGGGATCTCCTTGCCCCTTACCTATACGGAAACAGAACTGCGCCGCCGGGCGGCGGTGGCGCTGGGGGTGCGCCCGGTGGACATCCGGGCGCTGTCCCTGTACCGCCGGTCGGTGGACGCCCGCAAAAAGGAGCACGTCCATTTTCTGGCCACGGTGGATGTAACGGTGGCGGACGAGGACGCCGTCCTGGGGCGCTGCCGCGCCCCGCAGGTCACCCGGGCGGAGTCAACGCCATACGTTATCCCGGCGCTGTCCCAGCCGCCCGCTGTGCGGCCGGTGGTGGTGGGCTGCGGCCCGGCGGGGCTGTTTGCGGCGCTGACGCTGGCGCGAGCAGGGGCGCGCCCCCTGCTGCTGGAGCGGGGCGGCGACGGGGACAGCCGACAGGCGGCGGTGGAAGCCTTCCGCCGCACCGGGGTGCTGGACACCCAAAACAATGTGCAATTCGGCGAGGGGGGCGCGGGAGCCTTTTCCGACGGTAAGCTTAATTCCGGCATCAAAGACCCCCGCAGCCGACTGGTGCTGGAGAGCTTTGTCGCCGCCGGAGCGCCCCCGGCCATTCTGTGGCAGGCAAAGCCCCACATCGGCACCGACCGGCTGCGCCCGGCGGTGCGACGGATGCGGGAAGAGATCGAAGAACGGGGCGGCGAGGTGCGGTTTTTCACCACCGTCACCGATTGCGTGATCCGGGACGGGGCGCTGGCGGCGCTGCGGGCGGTGAGCGGCGGCACGGAAACCGAAATCCCCTGCCGCCACGCCATCTTTGCCATCGGCCACAGCGCTCGGGATACGGTGACCATGCTGCGGGGGCGGGGGCTGCCCATGGAGCCGAAGCCCTTTGCGGTGGGGGTGCGCATCGAGCATCCCCGCCCAATGATCGACGAGAGCCAATACGGCAAATTTGCCGGACACCCGGCGCTGGGGGCGGCGGACTACAAGCTGCACTGTGTGCCGGAGGGCGGACGGGGAGTCTACACCTTCTGTATGTGCCCCGGGGGCGAGGTCATCGCCGCCGCCTCCGAGGAAGGCGGCGTGGTGGTCAACGGCATGAGCTATCACGCCCGGGATGCGCGCAACTCCAACAGCGCCCTGCTGGTGGGGGTGGAGCCAGGGGATTTCGGCAGCGACGACCCGCTGGCGGGATTTTCGTTCCAGCGGCAGCTGGAACAGGCCGCCTACCGGCTGGGGGGCGGCGGCTATAAAGCCCCGGCGCAATTGGTGGGAGATTTTCTCGCCGGGCGCGCCTCGGCGGCGCTGGGGGAGGTGCAGCCCTCCTATCAGCCGGGGGTGACGCTGACGGATCTGACGGAGATACTGCCCGGATTCGTGACCCGGTCTCTGCGGCTGGCGCTGCCGGAATTCGGGCGGCGCATCCGGGGCTTTGACCGACCGGACGCAGTGCTGACCGGGGTGGAGAGCCGCTCCTCCTCCCCGGTGCGGCTGCTGCGGGATGCCGCCGGACAGTCGGCGGTGCGGGGAATTTTCCCTTGCGGCGAGGGCGCCGGGTATGCCGGCGGGATTTTATCGGCGGCGGTGGACGGTATCCGCTGCGCCGAATGGGTGCTGCGGGAATGGGCATAAATCGAGAGCCCCCGCGATCTCTCCATATGCCCACCCCCCGGTATCGCCGAAACGGCCGACAACCAACCGGCGCAGCGAACTATTGAGTTCGCTGCGCCGGTTTTGTTTTCCATCGCCTGCATAGACAAAACGGTCCGGGGATACCGGCTGCCGAAACGGCGGATTTCCCCGCTTGGTTGTCTCATCATCATCGGCGGTTGACAAGAGGGAACGATGGCGTCGGTGCGGCCGTATTGCCGCGTTCTTCGGCTGACCGTCGGAGCTTTTCGCCAGGCTGCGTGTCCCGGGCAGCCTGGCACCCAACGGCTCAGCCGAACGGCCGAAAAAAAGCCCTGTGCGCCGATTGATTTGTCTATACGTCCCTGCCGCCAAGCGGCGACTCAGAGGGTTAATACAACCTTACCGACATTTTCTCCGCGATACAGTATCTCCTGCGCCGCCTCCGCTTCGGTGATCGGCAAGACCTTATAGATCGTCGGGCGGATTTCGCCCGCAGCCACCTTCGGCCACACATCCCGTACCAGAGCGGCCAGGATGTCCGCTTTGGTTTCGGGGGTACGGGAACGCAGCGTGCTGCCGATGATCCGTACATTCCGTACATAGATATTTTTCAGGTCAATCTCGGTCTTCTGCCCGGCCAGCGCCGCGATCACGATCCATCGGGCCCCATGGGTCAGATAATGGATGCACCGCCCCATACTCTCGCCGCCGAGGCAATCAATTGCCACGTCTACGCCGTGACCCCGGTCGAGCTCCTCCCGCAGCACGGCGGCAATATCCTCTTTGGTTGTCACCACGACACGGTCGGCGTGCAGATGCCGAATACGGCTCGCCGCCTCTTCGGTGCGGACGGTGGTGATCACCCGAACGCCAAACGCCTTTGCCATGGGAATCACCACGCTCGCCAGCCCCGAGGCGCCGGCATTCATCAGAAGCGTATTGCCGCGCTCGATCCTGCCCTCAATAAACAGGTTCAGGTATGCCGTCGCAAAGGCCTCCGGCATGGCCGCCGCCTCCACCATCGAGCAGCCCTCCGGGACGGGCATCAGCATATCGTACCGCACATTGGCCTGCTCGGCGTAACCACCGCCGCCCAACAGCGCACAGACCCGATCACCGATTTTCCAGGCGGATTTTCTCTTCGCGCCCTCCGCCATGGCTACGATTGTCCCGGATATTTCCAGCCCCATCCACGGGGGACAGCCGGGCGGCGGCGGATAATCCCCCTCCCGCTGCATCAGATCTGCACGGTTCAGCGCTGCCGCCTCAATCTTGACCAGACAGTCGTCCTCCCCCAGAATCGGGTCCGGAACCGTATCCCACCGCAGAGAGCGGTCGTCATTGATCTGTATTGCTTTCATGGTGCACAGTCTCCTTATCCTTTATTCCACAGCATTGCAGCACTGTTTTATACAGCTCCAGCTCATAGTCCAGAGTATACGGATTTTTTCGGTCACCGGACACATATTCCGCAAAGGCGCGCAGCATCCCGTCATACCGATCAAAGCGTTCGGAGACGTGCTTTTCGCCCCGATCCATCCAGTTTTCGGGATTCCTGTACAGGCAGCTTTCGGTAAAATGGCCGTCGCGCTCCATGTGGCCCTCCAGCATTTCGAGGGGCTTGATCTCCGCAGTCCCCTTTGTCCCGGCAACCACCAGCTGCCGCATCGCGTAACCGCCGGTTTCCACATCCGCCGCTTTAATGAACGAAATACCCCGCGGATACCGGAACACGGCCATGCCGAAATCCACCGACGAAATGCCACCCAGTCCCGTCGACATATTGAACGGTATGATTTCCTCCGGCTGCCCCATCAGGCGCAAAACCAAATCCACCAGATGACAGCCCAGGAAAAACATCATGCCGCCGGGCAGACACTCCAGCCATTTTCGGACCGCGTCAATGTGATAGCAATTCATCTGCGCCTCCACGCTGACGATCTCTCCCAACTCCCCCGCGTTGATCCGGGAAAAAAGCCGTTGGATCTCCGGATTGTAGCGATACATATACCCGGTGTGAAATACCGTTCCGTTGCGCCTGATCCGCTCGATCAGGCGGGTAAAATCCGCCAGCCCGACGCCGCCCGGCTTCTCCATATGGATATGCTTGCCGTGCTCCGCCGCCAGGAGGGCATATTGGGTCAGATACAGCTCCTCCGTCTCCACCGCCACCGCCTCAATGGAGCGGTCGTTCAGAATATCCTCTACCGTCATTTCACGATAGCCCTCGAATTCGCCCATCTGCCGGGGGAATTTCTCCCGTTCATGCTCGGGCAGGGCGAAGCCCGCCACTTCGAAAATATCCGATTGCTTTTTCAGGCTGTGAAACACGGCATTGCCGTGGCTGTTCTCGCTCGTGCCGATTTGTGCGATGCGGATCTTTTTCATCATACTTCACTCCAATCAAACTGTACCAGCGGGAAAGAAGTTTCATTGGCCAGCCGCCGGTAGACTCCGACTGCCTGCGCCGAAGAATGTACCTCGTCGATCATGCGCTCGAGATTCAGCCGACCATGCACGATGAGTCTCTGCACCGCCATCACATCGTCGTGGGTCGTCCAATACCCCGGGTAGGATTCCACCTCCGGGCGGGCGAGGGTATGCGCACCGATGAGCGTTATCCCCGGTCCGTGCACCTTTTTATAGTAATCCACGGAAAAATCGCTGTGACGGGTGCAGCCGAGCAAAGCCACCCGCCCGTATTTTCTCATACAGTCCAGCGCACCGTTGAGCCCGCCGCCGTTACCGGTGACCTCAATCGCTACGTTGGCACCGCCGTCGGTCACCGCGCGCACCTTTTCCGCAAAGCCCTCCGCAAAGGGATCCAGCGCATAGTCTGCGCCGAATTTCAGCGCCTTTTCCCGTCTTTCCGCCACCGGGTCGACCGCCACAATCGGCACCGCCCCGGCGGTCTTCAGCAAGCTCACCGCCATGATCCCCAGCACGCCCAGACCCATCACCAGGGCGCTCTCCCCGAGCTCAAGGCGGCATTTCCGGATCGCCGCAAGGGGAAAGGTGCTGATATGCAGAAGCGCCGCTTCCCGGAATGAAATCGTATCGGAAATCAGCTTATGGACGTTGGATTCCGGGAGGGTGCAGTATGCCGCATGGACACTCCAGGAAAGGGCCACCCGGTCGCCCGGCTGTACGGAACACACGCCCGCTCCCACCTTTACCACCGTACCGGCAGAGCTGTACCCGCAATACCGCGGAAAGTGCGCCACCGTATCCTGACCGAATACGTCAACATTGACCTCGCCGATCAGATTGGCCCGTTCGGTTCCGCTGCTGATCGTGGAACAGGCGAGCTTCACCAGAACCTCCCCGGTGCCCGGCTCCTCGATGGGCCAGTCTTTCAGCTCCACCTCGCCCGGCGCCATAAATCCGATGATTTTGTTTTTCATACTATGACCTCCCTCTGCTTTTCCCAATCGTTCTACTTGTAATCATATCACTTGACAGCGCCGGCCGCAATGCAGTATACTTTTATAAAAGAGGTAATATTCTACATAAAATTGTGGTGACGCAAAATGAATGATCAACAATTCTGCGACAGCTTTTGTTTTGGAAAAGTGGTCTTTACCAGGGAGCATCATACTGATTGCAGTCAAGCGCCGGGAACGCCGAAAAACTATATCGGTATGCTGATCCGCGGCACGGGAAAGCTGGTGACGCGGGGAGAGACGCTGATTCTGGAAAAGGGTGAGCCGTTCTTTATTCCCCTCGGCTGTCAATACCATTCGTTCTGGTATCCCCGGGACGGCGAGGTCTCCTGGCATTCGCTGGGGTTTGATTTTTTGCCGTTCCGCAACGGCAAAAAACCGGCTCTGCAAAAGCTGCCGTTTGACGAATTTGCCACGGGTTGTTTCGAGAGCATCGTGTCGGATTACCGGGTTCACGCGGGCTCCATAGGCGCGCTCTATCAGCTGCTCGGCGCGCTGGAGGACCGTTTCACATACATGGACAGCCGCATCCATCCCATCGCCGAATCGGCGCTGGAGGCGATCACGCAAAATCCGTTTCAGAGCATCGGGCAGGTGGCGCAGATATGCGGCGTAAGCGAATCGGCGCTTTACAGCACCTTTAAGCATTCCCTCGGATATTCCCCGAATTATGCGCGGCAAAAGGCGCTCTGCGACCGGGCGATCCGGCTGCTGGAAACCACCGATCTGCCCATAGAACAGATCAGCGAAAGGATGGGATTCAGCTCATCCTCCTATTTCCGGAAGGTTCTCCGCGCCCATACCGGCGCTACTCCCCGGGAAATCCGCAAGCGGTCGGGCATATAACCGCCGCGCTCTCTTTCGTATCCTATCGGAAGTTCCCCGGCCCACACCGAGAGCCGTACACAACAAAAAGCGACCCACCATCGAACCAATTCGATGGTGGGTCATGCTTTATGGTTATATAGGAGAAATCAAAAAGGTGCGTGCCGCATTTTCAGCACCCACGCATACTACCCCGCGCGACCTCAAGCCGCAGCCAGTCCGCTTGCCGCACAATCCTTGTGCGCGGGCTATAATATTCCCAGCGCTCGCGCGAACTGCGTGCGCGACTTCAAAAACCGCGTTTCAGCTTGTCGAAGAAAGAGCGACGCTTCTGATAATTCTTGTCGCCGGTGGTGGCCTCAAACTCCTGCAACAGCTTTTTCTGCTCGCTGTTGAGGCTCTTCGGCACCTCCACCACGATTTTCAGCAGCAGATCGCCGGTACCCCGCCCGTTGAGGTAGGGGATACCTTTGCCCTTGACCCGCAGCACATCGCCGGGCTGGGTGCCCTCCTTGACGGTGAACGGAATCTTGCCGTCCAGAGTGGGGATCTCCACCTCGGCGCCCAAGGCCGCCTGCGCATAGGTGATGGGCATTTCATACCAGATATTGAACCCGTCCCGCTCAAACAGGGGATGGGGACGCACGGAAATCTCGATCTGCAAATCTCCGGCGGGGCCGCCGTTCTGTCCGGCATTGCCCTTGCCCGGGATGCTGAGAACCTGCCCGTCGTTGATACCGGCGGGGATATTCACGCCCACCTGCTCTGTGCGACGGATCCGTCCCTGTCCGCCACAGGTGGGGCAGGGGGAATCCACGATCTGCCCGCGGCCGTGGCAACGGGAGCAGGTGCTCTGGGTCTGCATCACGCCGAAAGGAGTGCGCTGATTGTGCGCCACCTGTCCGCTGCCGCCGCAATCCGGGCAGGTCTTGGGGCTGGTGCCCTTCTGCGCGCCGCTGCCGCCGCAATCCGGACAGGTGCAGATGCGCTGGACGTTGATCTTCTTTTTGCAGCCCTTGGCCGCCTCCTCAAAGGACAGGATGACCGACGCGGCCGCGTCGCTGCCCCGCCGGGGGGCGTTGGGGTCCGCCCGACGGCCGCCGCCGAAGCCGCCGCCACCACCGAAGAAAGAGGAGAAAATATCCCCCAAATCTCCGAAATCCACGCCGCCGCCATAGGCTCCGCCGGCACCGGCGCCGAAATTCGGATCCACACCGGCATGGCCGTACTGATCGTAGCGCGCCTTCTTCTCCGGGTCGGACAGCACCTCGTAGGCCTCGTTGACCTCCTTGAAGCGGGCTTCCGCTTCTTTATCCCCGGGATTCAGATCCGGGTGGTATTTTTTGGCCATCTGCCGATAGGCCTTTTTGATTTCATCCTCCGAGGCGCCTTTCTGTATCCCCAGCACCTCGTAGAAATCCCGCTTATCTGCCATAGATTGATCCTCCTACCGGAAAAGCCCGGAGCCGCCGTCTATGATGGAGCGGCGACTCCGGTGGTTTTCAGAGATTCTTATTGCACATTGCCGTCATAGAAGCCGTCGCCGTTGGGGGTGGCGCCTCCCTCGGGAGCCACACCGCCTGCCGCGCCGCCCTGCGGCGCGTTAGCCTGATACACCTTCTCGCTGACAGCGTAGAAAGCCTTGGTCAGCTCCTCCTGCCTGGACTTGATGGTCTCGATGTCCTCACCCTTGAGGGCCTCTTTCAGCGCATCCAGCTTCGCCTGCAGGTCGGTCTTGTCGGCGGCGTCGATCTTGTCGCCCAGCTCCTCCATGGTCTTTTCGCACTGATACACCAGCTGATCCGCATTGTTGCGGGCATCGACGGCCTCCCGGCGCGCCTTATCCTCGCTGGCATACTGCTCGGCCTCTTTCACAGCCTTCTCCACATCCTCCTTGGACATATTGGTGTTGGAGGTGATGGTGATGTGCTGCTCCTTGCCGGTGCCCAAATCCTTAGCGGACACGTTCACGATGCCGTTGGCATCAATATCGAAGGTGACCTCGATCTGCGGCACACCGCGACGGGCGGGCGCAATGCCGTCCAGATGGAACATACCCAGCGTCTTATTGTCCTTGGCGAACTCCCGCTCGCCCTGGAGCACGTGAATCTCCACCGAGGGCTGATTATCCACAGCCGTGGAGAAGATCTGGCTCTTCTTGGTGGGGATGGTGGTGTTGCGGTCGATGACTCTGGTCATCACGCCGCCCATGGTCTCCACGCCTAGAGACAGGGGGGTCACATCCAGCAGCAGCAGACCCTTGACCTCGCCGCCCAGCACGCCGCCTTGCAGCGCCGCGCCCATGGCCACGCATTCATCGGGGTTGATGCCCTTGAACGGCTCTTTACCCATGAACTTCTGCACCGCCTCCTGCACCGCAGGAATACGGGTGGAGCCGCCCACCAGCAGCACCTTGTCGATCTGCGCAGCCGTCAGGCCGGAGTCGCTCAGCGCCTGCCGCACCGGACCCATGGTGGACTCCACCAGAGAAGCGGTCAGCTCGTTGAACTTCGCCCGGGTGAGGGTGATGTCCATATGCTTGGGGCCCGTCGCATCGGCGGTGATGAAGGGCAGGTTGATGTTGCTGCTGGTGGAACCGGACAGCTCGATCTTCGCCTTTTCCGCCGCCTCGCGCAGCCGCTGCAGCGCCATCTTGTCCCCGGACAGATCCACACCGGTATCCGCCTTGAAGGTGGCAATCAGCCAATCCACGATCTTCTGGTCGAAGTCGTCGCCGCCCAGCCGGTTGTTACCGGCGGTGGCCAGCACCTCCTGCACGCCGTCGCCCATCTCGATGATGGACACATCGAACGTGCCGCCGCCCAGATCGTAGACCATGATCTTCTGATCCGCGCCCTTGTCGATGCCGTAGGCCAGCGCCGCCGCCGTAGGCTCGTTGATAATCCGCTTGACCTCCATGCCGGCGATCTTACCGGCATCCTTGGTGGCTTGCCGCTGGGCGTCCGTGAAGTACGCCGGCACGGTGATGACCGCCTCGGTGACCTTGTCGCCCAGATAGGCCTCGGCATCCTGCTTCAGCTTGGACAGGATCATGGCCGAAATCTCCTGGGGCGTATAGGCCTTGCCGTCGATGGTCACCTTACGGTCGGTGCCCATATCCCGCTTGATGGACGAGATGGTGCGATCCGGCGCAGACACCGCCTGCTGCTTCGCCACACGGCCCACCACGCGCTCGCCGTCTTTCTTGAACGCCACCACAGACGGAGTGGTGCGGGCACCCTCCGCATTGGGGATGACCACCGGCTCGCCGCCCTCGATCACCGCCACGCAGCTGTTCGTCGTACCCAAATCAATACCAATAATCTTAGCCATAAAGCATACCTCCAAACATTGTGTATGAAATACTGTTTTATATCTAACCGGAGCTTTCCGCTCCGTGTCAGGCAACGTTACGCGCGTCCCGCACAAGCGCTGTGCGCCGACGCTTTAATTGGCCACTTTCACCATGGCCGGGCGCAGCACCCGCTCGCCGACCCGATAGCCGGTCTGGAACACCTGGGTGACCGTCTCCGGCTCCACGCCGTCGGCATCCTCCCGCATCACCGCGTGATGCACCGTGGGGTCGAAGGTCTCGCCCAGAGCGGGAATCTCCTCCAGCCCCAGCGCCGTCAACGCCTCCCGGAACTGCCGCATGACCAGATCCACGCCGGTCTTATACTCGTCCCCGGCAGGGGCGTCCACCGCCTTTTCCATATTATCGAGACTGGTCAGCAGCCCGGTGAGCAGCTCCGCTTTCGTGAACTGCCCGATCTGCTGCTTTTCCTGCTCGGTGCGACGCTTATAGTTGGCGTATTCCGCCAGCATCCGCTGGTACTGATCCTTCAGCTCCGCCAGCTCCTTTTCCGCCGCCGCCAGCTTCACCTCCAGATCCGTCGCCTTTTTCGCGGCCTTATCCGCTTTTTCAGCCTTATCCGCCTTTTCGGGCGTTTTGGCGGAGGGCTTGGGCGCGGCCTTTTCCGCGCCGTCCGTCTCCGGGACGGGGGGAGTTTTCTTTTCGTCTTCCATATGAGGGTGCGCCTCCTTATCATTCATCGTCAAACAGCTCGCTGAGCAGCTTGCCGATGGCGTTGGCAAAATATTCGATGCGGGGGATGGTGTCGGCATAATTCATGCGGATGGGACCGATGATGCCGATGGTGCCCTGTCCACGCTGACCCAGCGAATAGTGGGTGGTGATGATGCTGGAGCCGTTCAGCTCCGGCAGCTTGTCGCCGCCCAGCACCACCTGCAGGCCGTCCTCCGGCTGGAGCGCCAGCACATGGCTCAGTCGACTGCGCTCATCCAGAAAGCCCATCAGCGATCGGGCGTTCTCCAGCTCATAGTCCGGGTGGCGCAGCAGATTCATCTGGCCGGACAGCAGCACCTCGCCGGAGGCACATTCCTGCACCAGTCCGTAGAAAGCCGACAGCACCGGCACCAGCGCCGCGCCCGCATCCCCCAGCTCCACCAGCGCCTGCTGGATGGCCTCCAGCGTCACGCCGGACAGGGGACGGTCCAGAAACTTATGGGACAGGTAATCTCCCAGCGCCACCGACACCTGACCGGGAATGTCCCGGCTGCAATGGCACATCCGGGTGCGGGGGGTGCCGTTCTCCGGCACCACCACCACCGCCAGATTGCGGGGAGACATCTGCATGATGTCGATGCGGCGGATACAGGTATCCGTCTGCTCCGGCTTGGCGGCCACCGCCGCCAGCCCCGTGGCATCCGCCAGCGCCCGGGAGGCGTCCTCCAGCAGCTGCAGCGGGTCGCCCGCCGCCGCCTCCAGCACCTCGTCGATCTGCCGTTTTTCCTTTTCCGCCAGCGGACGGCGATCCATCAGCCGGTCGATATACAGCCGAAAGGCCCGCGCCGTGGGCAGCCGTCCGGCCGAGGTATGGGGCTGCTCCAGATAGCCCATGGCGGTTAGCGCCGCCATGTCGTTGCGGATGGTGGCCGAGGAGACCCGGTTGCCCAGCATCTCCGCCAGCGCCTTGGAGCCAATCGGCTCCCCGGTGTCGATATACGTCTCTATGATCAACCCCAGTATCTTCGCTTTCCGACTATCCAGTTCCATACAGCGGCACCTCCCGATCTGCCACGTTAGCACTCTTAGTTCCCGAGTGCTAACGTAAGATTACCACTCTTACCTTGTCCTGTCAAGAGGTAATTATGAACCATTTGTAAATCCTTAGATATTTTTTGCAAAGCCGCCGGGTTTCGCCGCCGAAAAAGGCGGCGGGGCGGTCGGCATTGACTTTCCGCGCCGTTTGTACTATACTGGACTCGATTATTTTACCATCCGGAGGAAACCACTATGCACTATCCCCTGGAAGCCCATCTGCCGTATTCCGTCCTCGCTCTGGCGGTGCTGGCGCTGTTCTACGGCATCTACTTTACGAAAATGCTGCGGCAAAAGCGCCGGGGCATCCGCACGAACCAGATCGGCCGCCGCAAGGAGCCGTCCATCCGCCGGGTGGAGCGACTGATGGGCGCGGCAACCCTGTGTGCGCCGGCGGCGCAGCTGGTGTCGATCGTCTGCGGCTGGAGCTGTCTGCCCGCCGGCGCGCGTCTGACCGGCTTCTGCATCGGTATGCTGGGCGATCTCATCTTTCTGCTGTCGGTGGTCAGCATGAAGGACAGCTGGCGCGCCGGCATCCCCGCGGAGGACAAAACCGCGCTCGTGACCACCGGGCTCTATCGGTACAGCCGCAACCCAGCCTTCCTCGGCTTCGATTTCATGTATGTCGGCGTGCTGCTGATGTATCTGAATCCCCTGACGGTCGTTTTCTCTCTGTTTGCCATGGTGATGCTGCATCTGCAAATTTTGCAGGAGGAACGATACCTGACCGCGGTGTTCGGGGATGCCTACCGGGACTATCGGCGGCAGGTATTCCGCTATCTGGGCAACGCCGGGGGGATTTCCCGGAAAAAGTCCTGATCGGCCCCCTATGGGCAGAAAAAAAGAGCCGCTGTGACCGGCATTATCGGTCACAGCGGCTCTCTTTTTGCATTCTTTTCCATCCTGACCGGGCAATGCCCCCGCAGCGGCCCGCGCCATGCGCCCCGAGCATCATCTGCGCAGCGCCGCGGGCAACAAGCCCGGGCGACGCGCTCGAGCGGTGCTTGAGCAGCCTGCTTGAGCAGCTTGCTCAGGCAGCGCCGTCTCAGAACAGGCTGCGGGCAGTGGTGGCGTGGTCATCGTTGAGGGGAAAGGTCTTATAGACCTGCCCCTCCAGCGTCATCCAGCGGAACTCCCCGTCCTCCAGCAGCATATATCCCCGGGGCGACTCCTCCTTGGGCAGAGTCACGGAGCCGGGATTCAGGTACCACCAGCCGCCGGGGTGGTGCAGACAGGCGGGGACGTGGGTGTGGCCGTGGAGCAGCACATCCCCCCGGGACAGGTTGGGCGGATTCTCGGTATTATAGCGATGTCCATGGGTCAGGAACAGCCGGTGTCCGTCCACCTCCAGCAGCGCATAATCCGCCATCATGGGGAACCGCAGCACCATCTGATCCACCTCGGCATCGCAATTGCCCCGCACCGCCACGATCTTGTCCGCCAGCGGGTTGAGCAGCTCCGCCACCTCCGCAGGCGCATAGCCGACGGGCAGGGGATTGCGGGGGCCATGATACAGCAGATCCCCCAGCAGAATGAGCCGCTGGGCGCCGGACCGCTGAAAGGCCTCCAGCAGCTGCCGGGTATACAGCGCGGAACCGTGCAGGTCCGAAGCAATCAGGTAGCTTGTGCTGCGCATAAAAGATTCATCCTTTCCTTGTACATTTCCGCCGACGGCGGCATACACTGATAACGGCTAACAGCCTACCGGGGCAGCACCGCCGTGCCGGTCAGGATGCCCGCCGGGGTGATGTCCACATAGCCGTAGCGTTCGTCGTATCCCAGACTGCCGGGATTGAGAAAATACATCCCGTCCTCATAGGTCTCATAGGGCACATGGGTATGCCCGAACAGCACCACATCCGCCTGCCGCTCCTTAGCGGCCAGCTGCAAGGTATACAGGCCGTATTTCACGCCATATTTATGCCCATGGGTAATGAAAAACCGCTTGCCGCCCAGCAGCTCCACCCGGGTGGCGGGCTGGCTGGCGCTCCAATCGCAGTTCCCCGGCACGGTGATGAACCGGCGATCCGGATACCGGGCGGCGGCATCCTCCACCCCCCGCAGACCGTCTCCGAGAAAGATCACGTCCGCCGCCGGGTGCAGCTCCAGCACCCGCTCCAGCGGGCCGACCCGCTCGTGTACGTCCGACAGCACCAGAAAGCGCATCGCGGTTCACCGTCCTTTGTGCATAAACTCCGTAGGGCTCTTCATACATATGCAGTATACCACACAAATGTCATTTCGGAAAGGGGTAACGCACACAATGGCACAGGAATTTTCGCCGTCGCAACTGGAGAAACTGCTGGAATACGCCAGCGCCCGGCTGCACACCACCCCCGAGGCGCTGAAAGCCGCCTTCCAGCAGAACGGACTGTACGGCCTGTCCCAGACGGCCGGGGAGCAGGGGGAGCTGCCCCCGGAGGTGGCGGCCAAGGCGCAAGAGCTGCTGCAAGACAAGGAAAAGGCGGCGGCGCTGCTGGACAGCCCGGAGGTGCAGCGTCTGCTGCGCCAGCTGGGGGGAAACCCATGAGCGCTCCGACCGAGGATATGGGGGAGAAGATCGCCCGGCTGCTCTCCTCCCCGGAGGGGATGGCGAAGATTCGCTCGGCCATGGCGGCTTTCGGCGGGGAGATGCCGGACCTACCCGGGACGGCTCCGGCGGCAGCCGCGCCGCCCGCATCGCCCCCGGCCGCGCCCGCATCGCCCCCGGCCGCGCCCGCATCGCCCCCGGCCGCGCCCGCACCATCCACGGTCGCGCCGCCCCACCGGGAATCCCCCGCCGACGGCGGACTGCCGGATGCGGCGGCTCTGACCCGGCTGCTGCCGCTGCTGGGCTCCCTCAACAAGGACGACGACGACACCCGGCTCTTGCAGGCGCTGCGCCCCTATCTCCACGGCGAGCGGGAGCAGCGACTGGACGAGGCGGTGAAGCTGCTGCGGCTGAGCCATCTGCTGCCGCTGCTGCAAACCCAGGGGATTCTCGGCGGAAAGCCGCCGGAGGGGGGAGGTGCAGCCCATGGCTGAGGACTTACGCTATATGCAGCGGGAGGCCGCCCGCCGGGTACGCCAGACCCGGGAGCACAACCGGCAGGTATTCGAGCAATACAGCGGCCATCCGACGGCGGGTGAAAACTCCGGCTTAACGCCGCCTCCTCTGTATGGCTCCGCCCGGCCGACGCCGCCCCTGTATGCGGATACGCCCCGCCCGACACCGCCCCTGTATGAGCGGCCGCCGATGCCGGCTCATCCGCCGACACCCCCGCCCGGCAACCGACCGGCCGATCCTTCACGTCCGCCCACACCGCCGTCCGGTCTGGACGAGGAGCAATGGCTGCTGCTGGGGCTGGCGCTGCTGCTGTTCCGCAGCGGGTGCCGGGCGGAGCTGGTGGTGGCGCTGCTGTATCTGGCGATGTAAGAAGATGAAACCGCCCGGAGAAATTCTCCGGGCGGTTCGCTGCGCTTAACGGTATAGGATATCGCCGTGGCACTCCACGTTCCCCTCGATTTTTTGACATTCCACGTTTCCGCCGCACTGCACATCACCGGTAATGCTCTTGCCGCAGCTGACATTATCGCCGCAGTTGACGGCGCCGTGGATGCTTCTGCCGCAAGCAAGATTATCCCCGCAGTTCACGCTGCCGTTGATGTCCCCGCCACAGGAGATATTGTTCCGGCACTCCCGGACACCGCCGTGGATCTGCTTACATGCGATGTTTCCGTGTCCCGTCACATCGCCGTGAATGTCGGCATCGCAGTGCATATTCCCGAAAACCTCGACCTTAAAGTATCCCTCTGCCGTTTTGTAAGCCTCCCCCGGAAAAGATACATGGATCCAGCCATTTTCGTCGGTGGATTGCAGAATCTTCTTTCCCAACGTCCGGAACACCCGGATCGTGTTATCGTCATTCCACGGCAGTTCGGAGCAAAGATCGTAATGAATTTCCTTTTCGCACGGTCGCCCGAACAATTCGTCGATACTGATGGCAAAAATATCGGCAAGCAGCGGCAATAAATTGATATCCGGGCAGCACTGGGCGGATTCCCATTTGGATACCGCCTGATTGGTCACACCCAATTTCCGGGCAAGGTCCTCCTGCGTCAGCCCTTGCCTTTTCCGGTAAAACGCAATGGTGTCCTGCAGCTTCAGGGTTTCCATACAGTCTCTCCTTTGCAGTTTTTTCGTAGCTACACCCCTATTGTATCCGATATTCCGGCTGCGCGCAATAACGCAGCTGTTGGATTTTCCCAACCACCGGTTGGGAAACGGCTCGAACCCCAATAGATTTATCCCGCCTGTTCCCGCGCCATCTGCCGCCAGCGGATAAAGCCGTAGCCGTCGTTGAGGAAAAAGGCGGCAAAGCACACCGCCACCGCATAGTCCTTTACCAGCAGCCACAGCCCGATCAGCACCAGATCGTTGGCGGCATACGCCACCGCATACCAGGGGCTGCGGCGAAAGGTGAGATACACCGCCAGAAAGCTGGTGGTCACCGACAGGGTGCTGAGGGGCAGATTGGCAGTGTGGAACGCCCGCAGAATGAAGTAAAACCCCGCCGTCACCGCCGCCGCCAGCGCCAGCATCCACAGCACCTCCCGGCGGGACAGGCGGTTGACCTGCACCTGCGCCCGGTTGCCCCGGTAGGGGTGCCGCAGCCAGGATACCAGCGCCACCACCGCCATGGGCATGGACATCCCCAGATAGGTGATCATCTCTCCGTAATAGGCGCAGCCCAGGGAAATCCAGCCGTACAGAAAGCTGAACACCACCATCAGCCCCTGTCCGATGGGGTTGCCCCTGGCGTTGAAGATCAGCGCCGTGACCCCCACCAGGGACGCCGCCAGCGTGACCCAGCCGCCCCTGTCAAACGCCCGGTAGGCGCCCAAAATTGCCAGCACCGACCCCAGCCACAAGCCCCATTCCAGCGGCGTGAAATACCGCAAGCACTGTTTCATTGTTCTATCTCCTTTCACACACAAAAAAGCAGCACCCATTTGCCCATCTTCTCAGACCTAACGATGTGCAAACGGATGCTGCCGCATCCACTACCCGGTGGCAGTTTCTATTGAATTATGTGGATTATACCACAAGCGAGACGACTATGCAAGCCCTTTGTGCGCAGCAGCCGGCATTTCCCGGGCGGTGCGCCCGATGCAGCCGGTGCGTATGCTCCGTCAATCCCGCTGATAGCTGCGCAGGAACTGGCGGGTGCGCTCATTCTGCGTATCGCCGAACACCGCCTCCGGCGCACCCTGCTCCACGATCACGCCGCCGTCCATGAAGATCACCCGATCCGACACCGCCCGGGCAAAGGACATCTCGTGGGTGACGATGACCATGGTCATTTTCTCCTCCGCCAGCTGGCGGATCACCTTCAGCACCTCGCCGGTCAGCTCCGGGTCCAGCGCCGAGGTGGGCTCGTCAAAAAACAGAATTTCCGGCTGCATGGCCAGTGCCCGCACGATGGACACCCGCTGCTGCTGCCCGCCGGACAGCTGACAGGGATAGGCGTTCGCCTTATCCTCCAGCCCCATCTTCCGCAGCAGCTCCATGGCCTCCTCCTGCACCTGCGCCCGGGGACGCCCCAGCACCGACACCGGCGCATCGGTGCAGTTTTTCAGCACCGTATAGTGGGGGAAGAGATTGAAATTCTGAAACACCAGCCCGAAACGGGTGCGGAACGGCTTCAGGTTCTTCGCATACACCGTCCGGCCGTTCTCCTCCCGGGCCGCCGTCTCTCCCATATACCGCAGCGTACCGCCGTCCAGCGTTTCCAGCAGAGTGGCGCAGCGCAGGAGGGTGGATTTGCCGCTGCCGGAGGGGCCGATGACCGACACCACCTCGCCCTTATCCACCGTCAGCGAAATATCCTTGAGCACTTCCAGCCCGCCGAAAGATTTCCGGGCGTTCTCGACCGTCAAAATATTCATACCGCGCCCTCCTCAGCGATAATACTCCAGCGCCTTTTCCAGCCGCTGCATACCGAAAGCCACCAGATAGTTGAAGATATAATAGAACAGCGCGGCGGCGGCAAACACGATCATCCCCGGCGAATGGGGGGCCACGGCGATCTGCTTGGCCCGGGTGAACATCTCCACCATGCCCAGCACCGACGCCAGAGAGGTGTCCTTGACCAGCGTGATAACCTCATTGGTCACCGGGGGCACCACCCGCTTGACCATCTGGGGCAGGATGATTTTTCCAAACGTCTGCACCCGGGTATACCCCAGCACCTGCGCCGCCTCCTGCTGCCCCACCGGGATGGACTGGATGCCCGCCCGGTAGATCTCCGCGAAATAGGCGGCGTAATTGATGGAAAAGGCCAGTATGGTGGCGGCGAACCGCCAGTTCCCCGGCACCGTCCAGCCGAACAGCAGATTCGGGCCGTAAAACACCACCATCAGCTGCAGCATCAGCGGCGTGCCCCGCATGATGGATATGTACACATTCACCAGCCACCGCAGAGGGGTGAACCGGCTCACCCGCCCGAAATAGACCACCAGCCCCAGAGGCAGGGAAAATACCAGCGTCAGCACAAAGATCAGCAGGGTTTGCACAAACCCATCCGCCAGCAGGCCGAGCATCGTCCAGAATGTCATAGCGTATTTCTCCGTTTCGCAAATGTCGCCGAAAGGGTTGCCGGGTCAATGCTTGACCCGGCAACCCGGCATGGTTTGAGAGGGGCGTTTGCTTATTTGCACAGCGCCAGGCTGTCCAGCACCAGACCCTCGTCCACGTACTTTTCACCGATCTTCATCATGGTGCCGTCCTTGGCCATCGCCAGCAGCTGCTCGTTCACCTTGTCCCGCAGCTCGGTGTTGCCCTTGAGGAACCCGATGCCGTACTGCTCCCGGGAGACGAACTCGTCCAGAATCACATAGTCGCTGCCGTTATCCTTGACCTGCTTGTTGGCCACGCCCTCGTCGGCGACCACCGCCGCCACGGTGCCCTGTTTCAGCTCCATGAAGCCCTGGTTATAGTCGGGCAGCTGGATAATCTCCTCCAGAGTGCTCGCTACGTCCTTGTTGCCCTCCAGCGCCTCCAGACCGGAGGACGCCGCCTGCGCCATCACCTTTTTGCCCGCCAGATCCGCCAGCTTGGTGATGCCGGAATCCTTCTTCACCACCACCACAATCTTGTTGTCCACATAGGGATCGGACCAGGTGTAATCGTCCTCCCGGCCCTCGATGGTGAAGCCGTTCCAGATGCAGCTGATGGTGCCGGATTTCAGCTCGGAATCTTTGGCGTTCCAGTCGATGGCCTTTGCCTCAAACTCCCAGCCCAGCCGGTTGCAAACCTCTTTCGCCAGCGCCAGATCAAAACCGTCGTAGCTGCCGTCCGCCGCCACAAAGCCGTAGGGCGGGAACTCGGCGTCAAAGCCGACGATCAGCTTTTCCTTACCGGAATTGCCGCCGCAGGCACACAGCCCCAGCAGCATGGTCAGCGCTAATACCAGACAAACGATCTTTTTCATGTTTCTTACCTCCAAAATGTGTTGTACGGGTGTTTCCGTTCGTTGTGGCATTATGATAGCACATTACCACGCTAAAGTAAAGGGTTTTTTTCGATTTTTTGCGTCTTTGGAGGAATGGACAGGGAAACGGGCGGATTTTGCGGCGTTTTTGTGTGTTACTACGGTAAAGCGCCGAGGGCAGGGGTTCTTCCGGGGTTATCCGGCCGCCCGCAGGTCGTTCCAGCGCTCTCTCGGGGGCGTCCGCAGGCGTCTTCTGCTCTTTTGGAGACTGATGTCTGCGGGCGTCTCCGTCATTCTCCCGGAATCGCTCGGATGTCCGCAGGCATCTCCCGCCTTTTTAGGGACTGGCGTCTGTGGGCAGCAAACGCTGCCACCCCGCGCCGGATCGGCAGACAGCGCCAAAGCCACAGGGGGTTCGGGAAAATGACGAGCATCCCGCGGCCGATTCCCGCGGCCGTTATCCCGAGACCAATTCCCCGGGATATCGTTTCCGGGGACAGCGGCCCCATACGGACTGTCGCGGGCGGACTTCGTGACCGTTCCCCTGTTCTTTCGGAGGGACCGGCGTCCGCAGGCGCTCCGTCATTCTCCCGGAATCACTCGGATGTCCGCAGGCGTCCTCTTATTCCCCGGGGGGCGGGCGTCTACGGGCGTCTCCGATACACCGTTTCTCATCCCGCGTTTCTATTCCTGTTTCTGTTCCTATATTACTTCTGTACTATTAAAACCGGACTGTAAAAACGGAAGTGCCGCACCCGGAATCGGGTGCGGCACAGCACGGTTGCGGATACAAAACCGGACGATCTTATCCGCGGATGTTTTTATACAGCGGCCCGTAGGCGGCACAGGCGCGGTAGTCCTGTCCCTCTTTGTCCATTCCGAAGGCGTTCCACGCCGCCGGACGGAAGATGTCGCCGGCGGGCACATTGTGCATACTCACCGGGATGCGCAGCATGGAGCAGAGGGTCAGCAGATCGGCGCCGATATGCCCATAGCTGATAGCGCCGTGGTTGGCGCCCCAGTTGTTCATCACATCATAGGCGCTCTTGAAGGGGCTGCCCTCCTTGCCGTCGCAGCGGGGGGTGAACC
>ERZ808240.299-NODE-299-length-67362-cov-6.259126_pt1 | contig 67362 bp, 50 predicted proteins | sample MGYA00521084_ERZ808240 | MGnify/ENA primary metagenome ERZ808240 (study PRJEB31516, sample SAMN03275571) | gut metagenome | biome: mammalia-associated habitat; material: feces | host: Papio cynocephalus | place: Kenya | collected 2012-08-06 ...
GATTACAATCCGGTGGATTTGGATTGTTTTCGAGCTATATAAGACAACACTGCTCTCAAACTGCGCGGCTATGCCCGTATTTATAACGAGTGTTTTCGAGCTATATAAGACAACACTGCTCTCAAACCGATGCCGTGGTTTCATCGGTCGATGGCGTGTTTTCGAGCTATATAAGACAACACTGCTCTCAAACCATTTCGGTTGCAAGCTCAGCCAAAGCATTGTTTTCGAGCTATATAAGACAACACTGCTCTCAAACCGAGGGGATAGAGAGCGAGTTCTCTAAGCTGTTTTCGAGCTATATAAGACAACACTGCTCTCAAACGACATGTACCGCATCGACACGGAAACCAAGGTTTTCGAGCTATATAAGACAACACTGCTCTCAAACTTCCCGTAGTGTCAGGATTGCTTACTGGAAGTTTTCGAGCTATATAAGACAACACTGCTCTCAAACTGAGAAAATGTAGTAATCGACGGTACATGAGTTTTCGAGCTATATAAGACAACACTGCTCTCAAACCGTCGATTCTCTCATCTTGCAAAAGATAGGGTTTTCGAGCTATATAAGACAACACTGCTCTCAAACTCCAAGCTCGTCGTGATGGCGGACAAGGAGGTTTTCGAGCTATATAAGACAACACTGCTCTCAAACCTCAAAATTTAGTCCTAAAACAGCGTTCCTTATGAAAGAATTATACACTAATTAATCGAACATAAATCTTTGTCTATGACACAAAGTGTTTCATTTTCTAGTTTATTTTGTGGAACAAATGTCTCGATGTTTACTAAAGTTATCCCTCTATATTCCATTTCTTTTAGAAATTGTTCTATTTCGACGTTTTCAAAATAATCGTGTAGATGATTGATGAAAATTATAGATACATTTTGAAGTTCTTTAACTATTGAAATATAGCGAACAAACTTTTCCAACAATGATGAATCGGTTTCCGAGAACTGAAGACCTCCGATTTTAAAAATATCATCAATCCGTATAGAAGATTCCATAGTTAATTCGGCCTCAAAATCTAATCGAATCTCTTTGCAAACTTGAGTTAATAAATCTTGGATTTGTTGTACACTTGCGCTTAATTCTGAGAAATATGATTTTTTCAGAATTTTATAAAGCGCGTTCAAATTTTGTTTGGTGTTTAGGTTCAAATCTAATGGATTGTAAATATAAGCTGATACGTCTTCAATTTTTTGTGGTTCTCCATTTTTGATTAAGGTACAGTAACTTAAGTGTTCAGGGAATGTATCATAAAGATATTTTGAGAATTTCCAATAGAATGGCTTGTTCTCAATTACCAAAGTAATAAATTTGGGATCGGTGATGTCAATTTGGAAGACATTTGGGTTAATCGATAATGTTTTCATAAAACAATGGTTTTGTCCTCATTCATTACAACGTCTGTTTCCATTTCACCAAGTAAGACTTCAATTGCTGAGAATTGTTTTTCTGTTACGGTTAGGCAAGAAATGGAGCCATCAGGCGGTAAAGCGCGTTTTAGATCGCGGATTGTTGCGTCTACCGTCGTTTCGTTAATCGAAAGTTTGGTATAAACGCTTTCTTGCAACATTGCGAAGCCTTTGCTTTTTATGGTTTTAACGAACTTCGCGTATTCCCTGTGATCTCTTTTCGTTACGGCCGGTAAGTCAAAAAAGAGTATGGTCCGCATAAATCTACCCCCTAGTTCCATAATCTAAAAATGCTATTTTTGAAACATCTCCTGTGTTTAGAGCGGAAAATACCGAATTGCAATAGATGCCTATTGCGTTTGACAGGGTTTGTGTTTTTCCGTTTTGAGACACTTCCTTGCCTAACAAAGCGATCATTTCAGCCTTAAAATCATCCGTTTCTTTTAAGGAAATCGCCTTTTTGTCAACAATGAAACGAAAAGGCTCAATCAAATCACACGAAAAATTAAAATCATTAAAGTCATTCTTGTGGTGAATTCCTATTTGCGTAATATATCCCGAAGCAACGACGGTTCTGTTAAATTCAGATAAAAGAACCGTATAACCATAATCAAGACATGCGTTTAAAAAACAAACTTTATCTCTTGTAAAACCATCAAAAAAACCATGATTAAAATAAATCTTTGCTGCATGGCCTTCGCGATTTGTGTTGTCTCCTATTTCTACATTTTCGGCAAAGTCATGTAGGAACTCGGCATATTCTTTTATATCTCGTTGTAACAAGAAATAAGACTGATTTAATATCTTTCTTCTTGTGATGGCTTGCCAAACAAGGTTCCGTATATCCTCATCCCATGAGATTTGTTCTCTGATTCTACGTGAGGAATTGCTATTTCCGCGGCAAGAAACCAATTCACATGATGGATTATGTTTTTCATCACAAAAGATAACTTTAATCTTTCGCTTTGAAAGTTCATTAATGAGACTGGTCGTTAAAGAAACGGCTGTTGAAGCAATAATGATTGTGTGAATTTCATCCAAAAGGACCTTTTTCGTAATATCGGGTGTACGAAACACAAGATAAGATAATGAGTATTCTAATTTTGAATGAGTATCGACCACTACTGTTCTGAAAGCCATTAAAGTTTCCTTTCGGTGTGATAGAGACCTGTGATGGAATCGGAGCAAAGAAAAAGATCTTCTTGTAAGATTGCTCCGCGGGATTTTCTAAAATTGTTTTTGTCAGAAAGAATTTCTGATTTTCTGGTGAAGACGCCAATCAATGATTTAATGATTTTTAATTGTTCCGTTAAAGATTTTGAATGAATCATTTCCTCCGCATTAATGTCTCTAAGTTTGGAAATCATTGAGCAATAGGAGAAGCGATCCTGTTTTGCTTTTATGATTAAATCTTGCACTACTTCTATAGATTGCTTTTCGGTGAATTTGATTGGATCGACGTTTTCGCGGTTTATTTTAAATTCATATTCACTGTTTTCGTCTGATATATTTGGATATTTTTCGACATACTTCATTAAATTCGAAAGATAAATTTCTGATTCTCTTGATAAGAAAATTGGGCTGAATGGTTTCAGTTTTACGAGAGCAATGTTATTGCTGGTGCACAAATACATAAACCCATCTTTTTTAACAGTACAATCTAATTGCAAGGTCGTATTTAAATCTACTTTTACTACTTCATTTTCTTTGTGCGGAACCAATTTAATAAGCTCATCATTCACATCAATACCATCTTTAGCTTTTTTAATTAAAAGATGTGGTACCCCTACTAAATAACGTGTTGTTTTCTTTCCGATTATGGTTGCAACACAATTGACCTCTGTGCTCATAGAATCGTATCCACCATATCTTTCTGGTGGCAAATTATCATGAGCAGGAATCAAACCGGCGTTCTTTTTATAAATGGTTTGTTTGTAAAAGGCACTATCCTGATATGAGAAACGATACGTCAACAAGAAATCATGTCTTCTAGATGTTTGATCAATAAGCTCTCCTAATTCGGTTCTTTGCCCTTCTTTTGTTTGAATTAAGGAAGAAATATAACGTTCCATGTTTAAGGAATGTTTTTCTTCATCTTGAGAAGCTTTAATAAAACGCATGTTGCCATAGCGGTCAGTTAAAGTAACGCCCGAGACGATGTTCAGATATGCGTCTACCGCGTGATGAGTATCATTTAAATCTCTCAGTTTTGGAATATTGAGCTCTTTTCTAATTTGAGATGGGTATTGTGCTTTTGAGAAGATTAATTTGGCATTCGGATATAAGATTTTCAAAACATCGCGAATAACGACGTTTGAACGGTTCACCACGTTTATTTGAGCTGCAACGAATGCGCCAAGTTCTTCTTCGGTAAGAGGGTTTGATCTTGTGAGATTATTGAATTTCTTTTCTGACATCATTCCCGCTTTTTTAAGCTTTCTCCAGAAAGCAACATTGGCTGGATTTTTGCGAATGGATTCAGGCAATGGATATTCGTTAGAACGATGTTGGTTAATCTCTCTTTCAACTAAAACGAGATTGTCGATAGAATCATCTTTCATCTTACTTTGAGGGATGATGTGATCTGTATCGTATTTATTCCCGCTAAGGACGTCATCAATGTTGATAGGCTTACCCGTATATGCATCCTTACCATTTTGTAAGAAATACAAATATAAGTGTTTTCCGTTGATGCTCTGATCAGAATATTTCTTAAGTTCTTCTAGGACTTCATTTGCTTGTTTTTTCTCTGAGGCGTCTATTTTGACTAGATTCTTTAAGAAATTTTGAATTTGGGTAGAACGGGATTTTGCCTTTTTGGTAAGTTGTTGTTTCTTTTCTTTATCATTATTTTCCCTTGTGACTTCAATGGAAATTTCATCGGGTTCTTTTTTGGCTACTTTCGCCACTTCTTGGACAATGCGTACAGCTTGAATAACGGGGCGTCTCATTTTTGGTGGCATTTCTTCAATTAAATCCGAAACAATTTGTGATTTGCTTTTTGTTTGAAATGAGGCTGCGTTACAGGCGTCAATCACTTCTTGATAGTCATATTTGGCAAGAATCTGCATTAAATTGCCTTCACCATTTCTCAACAAATCGATAATGGATTGCCTAATTTCACCATATTTGTCTGAATATCTAAGTTCTAAAAACTCTTTAGATAAAGGTGACCATTCTTTGCATTTAATGGTTTTGAGTAAAGTTTTTTGATTATTGGTTAAATCCGGAAACTCTTTAAGAACAGCGGCATCCGCATCCTTTGGTGAGTCCGTATAGATTGTTTTCAGGAAAATGATTCTTTCACACTCTTTTAAAACTTCAGAATTATTTAAGTTAAAGATGCCGTTTTTGTTAAAAGATGCTCTTGAAGAACAACAAATATAGTCTTCTGAATTCCAACCAGAGACGACAACGTCGTTTTCTTTTGAGTTTGTCTTTGATTTTAAATATCTTTGTATATCCCTCATTGTTGTTTTTGAACGTTGGGAAACGAAAGAAAAGAGATCGTTTAAATCCTCGAGGGATGGTTTATTTCCGTTTACTTTTAAGTTGTTCAGTTTGTTCCATGTATCAAAATCTTGATAAAGAACGGATTGCTTAGGCAGAACATTTTTATCCTTTAGATAAGTACACTTGTTGGTCAAACCCTCCATGAACTTTTGCTTCGTTCCATCCCAATCGATTGCTTCTTCATAATCCCACGGTTTCAACGGACGGTACTCATTGTTTTTAAAAACAACGTTGGAATAATCACTTTTGGTAGTTAAAGGGCCACAATAATAAGGGATTTTGTATTGGAACAACTTGAGTATTTTTTCTTCAATTTCGGCTACGCCTTTAATGTTTCTAGAGACGGCGTTCTTTAAGATGATTTTTAGCTCTTTTTGGTGAAGTTGCATTGGAATGACGCTTGTAGAACGCAAGGCGATAGTCTGTAAGAGCCTGTCTTGTTCAGCGAGAGACTTTAACATCTGCCAATTAACTGCGTCTCTACCCGTCAACGATGATTCGTATGGCAAAATCGTTTCCTTTACATATTTGTCGAATGTGTGAATATCACAACGCTTATCAACCAAAGTTTTATTGTTCGTGAAAGCGGGATAGTTGGATTTGTCGTTAGGGTCATTAAAAAGCTTAACGTAAATTGATTTTTCGCCAATGAATCCGTTCTGATTATCAATCCTTTTACAAATTGATTTTAAAGCGGAAAGTTGAGATTTATGGGAATCATATAGTTCTACAAAAGCGCTAGATAAATTATCATTTCCGTTCAAAATATCGGAAAGATCACAATAATCAAAAACCGCTTTTGCGATATCAACTAAATCAAAGAAATCTCCGAGTATTTCTTGATATGCACCTTCATTTTCATCATAAGAGGAATTAAAGGAAATCTTTGCATCTTGATACGTTTCCTCCCCTTTTGCATTTAACTTCTTTGTGGAGAATTCGCCGCCTGAACAAAGAGTACAGAACATTTCAAGGAAAGCTTTAGATTCTTCGGTTTTTTCGAACATGCTTAGAAGCTTCGCTTTTTTCGGTTGTTTTGGCAAATTTCTATCATTCGCGCATGTAATGAACGCTTCGTATTGAGATTTGGGCAATCCAATGAAACGGCCTTCTTCGTTCTCACCATCTTCGTTTTGCAAATCAAACAAAACCGCTAACGTTTCATTTAGTTTATCGAAAATGGAATAGTCAAATTGTCCGATTTTAATGTCGCCTTCTCTTAAAAAGTTACCGCGATATTTAATGATGTGATGAATTGCTAAATATAAGAAACGAATATCGGAAAAAGCGTGATCATCGTTTTCCATTAAAGCCTTTCTTAAATGCCAAATGGTCGGATATCTTTTATAGTAGTCTTTTTCTTCTTGTTTATTCACTAACAAAGGACAATCAGCAATAGCTTGAATGGGTTTATTGGGATCGTCGTTTTGAATGGCCGAGTTTTCTAATCTAAGCAAGAAAGCTGGGTCTTTTTTCAACAACGGATCGAAAAGCGTGTTTAATAAACGAATTCTTTCTTTTCTTCGTGCTAGGCGTCTTCCAGCAACGCGGAAACCTCTTCTAGTTTTTGCGTCATTTGCTTCGGAGAAAATGCGCGCTCCCCATGCGGTTTTACCCTTCAATCTGTATAAGTGAAAATTCTCATCAGTTGCGGCCCAACCAACGGATTCCGATCCAACGTCAAGCCCAATAAACAATTTATCAGCCATATTATGTCCCTCTTTTATATGAAAAAATTATATCAAAAGGCCTTAATAACAAAAATAGCCAGGAATCTGGCTATCTAAGCGACCAAATGGTCATTCTCCAATGGAGAACCTTGTAGCAATATGCTTATTTGAACGTAGCAGTGTTGTCTTACAATGCAAGTTTATTATGGCTGTTATTTAAAATAGAATCAATATGTTCTTTTTTATGTGAATAAGCAAAAAAGTTGCATAATAACATAAAAATAACTAAACTATCTTTGCTATAGGAGGAATATGTATATGTTGCTAGAGCTTGCTTTCAACAATTTTCGATTGTTTAAGGGAAAGAATAAGCTTTCTTTTTTGGCTGACAAACGCACCAAAGCTTTGATGTCGAATTCCTACATTCTTGATAATCGTAATGTTTTAAAGACAATGGCGATTTATGGACCTAATAATTCTGGCAAGTCTAATATTTGCTCTCTTCTTAAAATAATTAAGGAAGTAACTGCTGGAGGCGTTTCTTTTCAAATGAACCGCTCGTTTTTCCATGACGATGCCATCACAGATGTCAAAGTTGTTTTTAACAATGAAGATGGTATGGGATGGTTTTCTTATGAATTTCGCTATGACTCTTTTACTTCTCGTTTTGCTTATGAAAAATTAGTATCTCTCCGTTTCTATGAAAGCAATAATGTTCAAGAAAAAATCATTTTTGAAAAAGACTATAAAAGAAAAATCCTCTACATTTTAGGTGATGACAAGGCTGAATTGATTTCTTTTATTTCTTCCAAATATCCCTTTCTTTTTGCTGTGGAACTAGATTCACCTGTTTTTGCGAAACTTTCTAAATACAAAAAAGTATTGGAAAATTTCTCTTCTTCTCTTGTTGTTGTGAATATGTTCAACATTCCGATTGAAAGAACGATTGAATCTTTAAAAGGTGATGATGAGAACAAGAAGCGTTTCATATCTTCTTTCGTTCAAAATGCGGACCTATCTATTCAGGGGTTTGGTTACAGCAAAGACGCAACCATCTTAGAAGAGAACGCTCCTAAAATTTCAGAAAAAAGTTTAAGAGATTCTAAGGATGTTGACATGTTTCATTTATTTACTAGATATGGGAATGTGGAAGTCCCGTCCATTCTTTTCGACTCCACTGGAACAAAAAAGTTGGAAGCTGCTGTCGCTTATATTTATGAGGCCATTAAAGAAAGGAAGGCTTTAATTGTGGATGAAATGGATAATGGTCTTCATTATTTAATTACCAAATCCATTGTTTCTACTTTCAATAACCTTTTAAACGATGGGGCCCAGCTCATTTTTACCGCTCATGATTTGATGCTTATTGGTTGTAAGATGCTTCTTAGAAAGGACCAAATCTGCTTTATTCGCAGGAACATCGATGAAGCATCTATTTATTGTCTTAAGGATGCAACCGTTTCCAAAGGCGGACCACGATCCGGCAATGACCTTCTTAAAAGATACAAATCTGGAGAGTTTGAAAAACTGCCGACTCCAGATTTTATGGGTGATTTAATTCGACTTAAAAGTGAGGGGAACAAAAACGGGGCAAAGCAAGTTTGAAATATGCCTTATTGTTGAGGGCAATGAAGAAAAATGTTTCTTTCAAATCGTAAAACGACTTGGTCTGAATGATTGTTTTGAGCTAACGATAAAAACGCATTTGGTTATGGCAATGTTGGCCCTTATTATCAAAATTATATCTCGCATGAAGATATTGATTGCGTATTAACCGTCTATGATGTTGATAACAAAATGGATGATTCAAATTCAGCATACAACGAGGTGCTCAAAGGTCTTATTTCAATTCTTGGAGAGGAAGAACAAGCGAAGGCTGTCAGCATTTGCGCAAATCCGAATATCCTTCAAATATTTTTGCTTGGCTGTGATTGCTTGCCAAACGTTTCTCTTAAAGACACCGTTAAGGCGAACAATTCTCAATTATTGAGAAAATATTGGCCGGAGATGCGAAAAACTTATTCTGCGAAAGAGTGGCAACTTGAAATGATGAAGAATTCTTTTATTTATGGAATCTACCATTATGATGATTTGTTGACGAACTTAGAAGAACTAAGTGAGGATTATTATCTTTTGCCTGGCAGCAATATTCTTTCCTTGCTACGCGCTTTAAAAGACGGAAATGAATCTTATTTTCGTAATATCAATCAGATGGCAGGCATTTCATAATTTTTCCTTCGATTGAACGTTTCATTAAAAAAGACTCCTTAGAATTGCATTATGGGCAACGGATGCACGTTTTTTTGATTGTGCTTATTTAGGATTCCTTCATTCGTTATTCTGGGTTTGCAATAAACGTGCGTTTTCAATTTCCGGTTCGTATCTAAAAAGATATAAAAGAACCATAATGAAATCCTTATGAATTGAAGACAAATGATGGTTCGTATTTAATGCTCATCAAAAAGAAAAAACAGAATAATCTCAATCATAAAAATGCCGATTTTATTCCTTTTTTGAACAAATCAATATCCGATTTTATTCCTTTTCTTATTTATAAGTGTGGTAAATGAATTATAATTTTAGTAAGGTAAACAATATCGGAGGATTCTTATGTTAAAAAGAAAAGCGTATCAAGAACTTGTCGAATGGAAAAACACGCATAAGAATGACTGCCTCATGGTCAAAGGAGCAAGGCAAGTTGGAAAAACTTTCCTTGTCCGCGAATTTGGGAAAAGAGAATATAAAAGTTTCATTGAAATTAATTTCATCAAAAATCAAGAATTGAAACAGGTTTTTGCTGGGACATTGGACGCAGAATCAATCTATAAAAGAATGACTGCTATGATAAATGGAGCTAATTTAATTGAAGGGAATACCTTGATATTCTTAGATGAAATTCAAGCATGTGGAAATGCCCGTACCGCTTTGAAATTTCTTGCTGAAGATGGCAGGTTTGATGTTATTACTTCTGGTAGCCTTTTGGGACTGACATATGGTGAAGATGCGGATGAAAACACCGAGGAACCGGAATCCGTCCCCACCGGATATGAAACATTTCTTACAATGTATTCGCTTGATTTTGAAGAGTTTCTATGGGCTGAAGGATATGAAAATGCAATTCCATATTTGAGAGAACTTTTTGACAAAAAAGAGAAAGTTCCTTTCTCGATCAATGAAAAATATGAAACGCTATTTCGTGAATTTATGGTTGTTGGCGGAATGCCTGAGGTTGTTGCTAACTATGTTGTTAATCACGACTTTACGAAAGTTAGTGTTTTGCAGGATAGAATCTTAGAAAATTATCGTTTTGATATTTCGAAACGGGCAAAAGGATCAGAAAAAATTAAAGTACGTCAGTGTTATGATGCTATCCCAAAACAGCTTGCCAAAGAAATTAAAAAATTCCAATATTCTACAGTCGAAAAAGGCCAAACGAGTAAAAAATATGCCGGAAGTGTTCAATGGCTAAAAGATTCTAATATTGTTAATCCATGTTATAACGTTCACGAACCTTATTTGCCATTGATGGCGAATTCCAATGAAAATCAATTTAAGCTATACATCAATGATACTGGCTTATTATGCGCCATGTATGGATTCGAAACTAAAAAAGCGATTCTAGAAAACACAATCAAAGGAAACGCTAAAGGAGGAATTTACGAAAATATCATTGCGGAAACTTTAGCGAAAAAAGGATATGCACTTTATTACTATAAGCCTGATGATTCTAACGAATTAGAATTCCTTATTGAAAAGAATGGAGAAGTTATTCCTTTAGAGGTGAAATCCGGGAATACTGCAACAAAATCATTAAATAGATTCATCGAAACGTATAAACCGTCTGTTGCATATAAAATCATTGATGGCAATATAGGAACGTCCGATATTAAAGTGACCATCCCACATTACATGGCAATGTTTTTATGATGGGATGCATTTTGTCAAAACAGGGCAATTACGCAAACTGATTTAAACGCCATATTTGCATTTCTAGGCTAGGGATTAAAAGAATTCCACATCGACTCCATCTCCCTCTAAGACGCACATATCAAGAAAAGCGAGAGATTACACTCTATGACCCTTCAGCAACCTGCTTAATTAAATCGTTAGATAAGGTGCTCCAGTGTAAAACGATGGGCACTAAGAAATCTAATTACATACATATGTCCCATCGATTGATGGGCTTTTTTCTTTATAGCAATTCATTATTTGTTATCTGATGAATTGAGATAAAAATAATGAATTAATGAATGAAATTTGTATGCTTTTTAAAAGGTGATTGTTATGGATTTATATATTCTTAAGGAAAGCCAAACGATAGAACTAAAAGAAGCATTTGATCGCTTGCCCCCAATCTATTCGAAACCTATTCTGGTTTTGCTAATACGTGTAGCGGGGTGATTTATTTAGGCGTTAGAGAAAAAGCTCCTCGCAATATCATTGTGGGTGTGAAAAATCTGCCAATGCTTAAAAAGACCTTTTTTGATGCTATTCATAACAAATCAAAGGTTTCCGTTGTTATGGGCGGAGATGAGATGTGACGAGAAATAAAAATCGATGGGAAAACGGTAGTTGAAATACAAATAAACGAAGCTTCGATTTCTCTCAAACCCGTTTATTTGAATGGCAATCCCGCTTTTGCTTATCTTAGAAGCGCTGACGGAGACTACTTGGCATCCACTTTTGAACGGCGTGCTATGGAATTAGACGCGGTTCCGCAAAAATTCGATATGCGTCCTAATAGCGGTGGGTATGGTCTTAATGATCTGAATGTTGAGACTCTGAATGCTTACAGAGCGATTTTTAACGCAAGAAATCCTGACAATTTACTAATTTCGGATACTGATGAAGAGTTTTTCACTCGTATAGGCGCTTTGCGGAAAAACGAAAATGGAAATTTGGTAGCAACCAACGCCGCACCCCTTTTATTTGGGAATTATTTGATTATCAAAGAATCATTTCCAGAATATAACTTAGAGTACCGTGAACAAGTAAGCGGCTCTTCTCGCTGGGATTATCGTCTTGATGCTTCCAGCTTGACGTGGAGTGGGAACGCCTTCGATTTTTATCGTAACCTAATTTCTCATGTTCAACCAAAACTACCTAATCGTTTTCCTTTGAGTGGTGTTTATGAGGATGGCGGAGAAGGCATTATGGAGTGTGTTCGCGAAGGCCTCACTAACGCCATTGCCAATTGTGATTACCTTTTGCCGGGTGGCGTTCGCGTCATTTATGATGGTTATAGTGTTTTCTTTCAAAATGCTGGGAAATTGCGTTTACCTTTAAGTCAGGTTCTTATTGGTGGAGACAGCGATCCTAGAAACGAAGGTGTTATGAACTTGCTTCATCTGGCAAAGATTGGCGATAAAGCGGGAGAGGGGGTTCCTAATGTTTTCCGTAGAATGCGTTTGCTTGGTTTGCCTGAACCTATTCTCAAGCAGACAAGCGCTCCATTTAGAACATCTTTAACCTTGTTTGTTTCTTCCTCGCTTCACAGCGATGACTCTACTTTGGATTCTAAGGTCCTTCACCATTTAACGGAAAATGGCCCTTCTAGCGTTTCTGAAATTGCTAAAGGACTATCCGTTAACAACGCTACGATTAGTATTTCGCTTAAAGGACTTGTCAGTTCTGGTATTGTCGCAAATAACGGGAAAAAGACTCGCGGAAAGAAGTTTTGGATAAATGGCGGAGAATCAAAAAACGGGTTAGATGCGTTTGATTCTGCTTGTTTGAAGAAAATTTGATCGTTTTGATAATGTCTTGGCGTCTTCACTTCAAAGGATATAAGGGATGAATACGGTTACATTATCCATTACACCTTCACCCAACAAAACGGCCAACTTCGTTTAACGAAAAACAGCCTTGCTAAAGCATTATTAAAACTTCAAAGCAAAGAGAGGGTGTTGCTTGAAATAGAATAAATGGCAATATTTGAAACGAAGCAACTTCGTTTTTAGAGAAACATACTTCGCTTTTAAATAAAATACTTCGCTTTATACTTCGCTTTGATGCGAAGTTAAAGGTTTTTTGTGCTACACAATGAAAACTTTGTCTTTATTGGATTTATATTGTTTTCTCTTTTTCGCTTTTACTATTAACAAAAAGTCTTGTTTAACGAGATTTCCCAATATGTTATTTCTAAGATATGTTGAAAGAGTTAAGCCTAGGTATTTGGCTATTTCGCTAGCTTCGCGTGGCTGCATAAAGCAATATGATAGAATCTTATCGTCATATTCCGTTGCTTCGTTAATAATGGAATGAGTAATTTGAGGAACGGATTCTTTTGAGAGCACTCCATCTGCAAAAGTGACGTCAGGTAAAGTGATGATAAAGGAGCCGCCGTTGTTTACTATAAACGGCCTATGGGTTTCACCATATCCCGAATAATCCTCAGTGATTTTATCGAAGCCAGTTCCCAAAGCTTCCATCATTTTTAACAATTCAAATGTTTTGGATATCAATGGATTCCTGCTTTGCGGCCTAATGGAAGATATGTCATAAATTTTTTCCGTGCTTTCAGCCTTGTTTGGCAAGCTGCCGGGAGAAGAAATTTCGAGTCTATCTTTGAAAATATCGATTTGAATAAAGGTTCCTGGAAGAAAATAGTTTCTATGAACTACCGCATTTATTACGGCCTCAAATACCGAGCGAGCAGGATAGGAAAATATATTTTTTCTGGAGGAGGCCAATTTTTGATATCCGTTAATAGAGTGTTCTTGAATGAACCTCAAAGAAAAATCCACTTCATCCAGCAATGATTTATTGCACGTTTCTGGATGAAGGAAAATATTGGTCGCTCTATCAATCGATGGCCATTGGCATGCTTTTATAAGGAGGGCATCACTTTGAAAATCATCTTGAAAGAACAAACCACCCATTCTTAGAAAACCTTCTTCATTAAAGAAACCAATTGCAGAAAGAGCTTTCTCGTTAAGCTCTTTTCCTGTGTTCTCCGCATATTTAGCGAATAATTTTGTGAAGTTTTTGCGGTCGTATTTAATGCTTGTTAATTGCATATCGAAAGGAAAATTTTCGCTTTGACGATACATGTTCCCTATTTCTTCTCTTGATGCAAGCCTTACGTATCCTTGATCGCGAAGAAAAACACTTTGAGTTCCTTTATAAGTTAAATAAACGGGTTTGTTAGATGAAGACGAAATAACAATCTTTATGATGTATCTCTTTCCCCCCTCTGAAGTATAAGGAAGATACTCATAGAAACAGGATGGTTTTGGCGATAGGTGCTGAGTTAGTTGCGTATTAAAGAATTGAATTTCATGATCGACCTCTTCTTTTAAGAAGCCATTTAAATTTTCGTCGTTATCCACGCCTAAGTAGATTTCTCCACCAAGCGTATTTGCAAAAGCAGACACTGCTTTTAGCCAACCGATGGGTTCCTTCTCATCTAATCTAGATTTAAATTCATGCGTTCTGTCTTCAAATATGTCAGCGTTTATTAACTCGTTTAATTTCATACAATTCTCCAATCCAATAGAATTATAAACGAAGGAAAAGTAAAAAAAACGAAAAAAATTTCGCTTTTAAATAAATTACTTCGTTTTATATTTCTTTTAATGCGAAGTTCCATTGCTTTATGAGGCTCATTACTTCGCTTCTTTAATATCATTTTGAAATCAAGCCCATTCTTTTTCCTTACGAAAGCTACCTAAGGAAAAACTTACTCATATGCGGTTTGGCGAGGAATGGATTCGTTGTGTTTTATTTTCAAAGGGCTGCAAAAGTTCGGGATGATGGTTGAAATTATGCATTATTCGAAAGAGGCTAAAAGACGTTTAAGGCTTAATAGGCCTAGTTTTCATAAAGCTGGAGCTCACGATAAAAGAACTAATATTGCTTTTGTCATTGAGATTAAATGCTTGAAGACGAGAACAAACAAAGAAAGATTAAACCAATCCGCCCTCTCTGCTGTATCTCAAATCAAGGAGAAAGGATATTCCGAAGAACTATTACGTAGCACCATCAAAAACGTTCTTCTTTTTGGATAGGCTTTCATCAAAACAAAACGGCTATTCAGTGCGAAAAAGTGAAGCGATGTGATGGCGTCTTTGTTAAGGGTGAACAAAGAAAAAAGTTTTGAATGGCTTCAAAAGTAATGATTTATGTTACTATTCCTATGGCTATGGATAGCTAGGTATAAATAAGGAACGGTATATGAAAACGATTGCTTTAATTGCGCACGATAATAAGAAACCAGACATTATTCGCTGGGCCAAGGAGAATAAAGAAATTCTTTCTCGTTTCTCTTTGTGTGGGACAGGCACCACAGCAAGGCTTATTTCCGAAGCGACAGGCTTAAAAGTAAAAGGATATTTGTCTGGCCCTCTTGGCGGCGATCTTGAAATCGGTGCGAAAGTCGCTGAAAATGAAATCGATATTGTGATTTTCATTTGGGATCCTTTACAAGCTCAGCCACACGATCCCGACGTGAAGGCTTTATTAAGAATTGCCGCTTTAGCTGACATCCCGATTGCGACAAACATATCGACAGCGGACTATATCATTCACTCTTCTACGCTTGAAAAATAAGAATCGGGTTCTTTGCACAGCCCTTCTTTTCCAAAAACATTAAAAAACTGCTGCTGATAATCTTTTGGGATTTCAGCAGCTTATTTTCTAAGCAATCAAAGAGATGAATATACCGAGATAATCTTGACTATAAATTTTGATCTGAATGGTAGAAGATTTATAAATTTCGTAGTTATCTTGTTTGTTTTCATCGTAACCAGAAGAAGAAAGAGCGAAGGACGTATCTTTCTTTAATGCTTCCTTGTAACCATCAACGAAGGCGGTGTGTGTCGAATCGGAGAATATTTCTACGGTCGACCAGCTATCGGTAGCCGTTGAGGCAAGTTTGCTTTCATCCACCCCTTCTATATCAAAGAAAGGCACTTCATCCGCGTGCGCATCAAGCACATTGACAAGATATTGATATACGTCTGCATTGGCTTCTTTCCAAGAAGTTGGCGGAACGTACGCGCTCATCTCGTTAATGGCAGAAAGAAGCTTATTGTCCACCGCTTCTTTGCCGATGCCATAGGTGAAGTCGATTTTTTCCGTTGCTTTATTTCCGAAGGAGGCATAATTAAAAGATAAGGTAGAGATACGGCCATTCTCGAGGGTCATCTTTAAACTGCCATCGAGCATTTGGGCTACGTTCAATCCTGGGATGTACCCCGCAAATCCACCAACGGCATTTTTGGCGGTTATGGTTTTCTTGTCGCTAGATAGGTCGAAGACTTCCGGGGCGGCAGTAATGGCTTGATAGGCATCTTGCAAAGTAATACTTGTGCTTGGGGCCTGGGTTGCTTTGGCAACATATTCGTTTTCTTCGGTTTTCGTAACCGCAAAAGTGCTGATGCTGCCATCTTGATTTTTCTTCGAGCCAGTGATGCTTCCCATATAGCTATCGTCATTGATCACAAGATCATCGAAGACGTATGTGGTTTTTGCCGCATATTCATCATCGAAGATAACCATTTTGAATGATGTTCCGCCATTTAAGGAATCGAAGGCGGACTTAATGGTTGGAGTATTGGAATCCGCTACCGCTTTCTTTACTTCGGAATTCGGAGCAACATAATCGCTGAATGTGGTTTCCATCTGATAGGTGACGTCAACATATCCTTCCTCTCCATAGTCTTTTTCTTCATAGAGAGTGACGATCTTACTGATTTGGCCGTCATTCAAATAAAAATACATAGAAAGGATATCATCTAGCTGCGCCCCCGTGAGATAGTTTAGATAGGTAGCCCCATTTGGACCGTGATACTTGTATGTTCCGTCTTCGTTTTTGAAAGAGCCGGCTAGGATTTCCGGGAGAATGTCTCTTCCGGAATTAAACAAGGAATCGAAAGAGTAATGCATCGTGCCATAAACAACTTCGTTCTTTGGATTTAAAGAAAGGGTATAGGCATCCCCTGCTTGCAAGCCGTTTTCTTCATCTTCTTCCAACGCTTTACGATAAAGGACGCTGGAGCCATCTTCTTGAAGATTATAAAACTGCTCATTGAAGTCGACGATATAGGAATGACCCGTTTCTTCAAGGGTTTCGGCAACTTTATAGATTTTGCTAGTGACTCTTCCTGATGTTCTGGAGAGAAGGCTGGCTTGGCTTGCGGTCAAAGGATTTAATTTCTTCACATCAAAAGATTTTTTATATGCTTCGACAAAATCAAGGGAAGTCGTTCCAATATTTTTGATGGTTGAAACCGTTTCTTCTTCGGCAAAGGAATCTTTATATTCCTCTTTTATATTGAGAGTGATGGACAATTCTTCGTTTGCTAGGTATTGCAACGTGATGGAATCGAGATAAGTATCCACATAGCTCGTGTCGTATCCGAATAACCCAAAGAAACTAATCAATGCCCAATAAGAGTCGGTTTGGAAGGTGTTCACGCTCACTTCTTTTAAATTTTTGGCGCTAAAGGTAGGGCTATCGAAAACAGAGAGGTAATTGAGGTCGTCAAGATTTGTCACAACATCATTGCTGTAACCACTTACTACCACATTACCCAAAGTAATCGTATTGTTTTCTTCTTTTTGGAAGGAATAAAGGATATCCCCAACGGCCAAATCTTCATAATAGGATGGCAGCAATGCATATCCCACTTTTGCGGATTCGTTATAGGCATATTCTTTGTTGTAGAAGACGTTGTAGTTCTCCCCTTTATAAGTCGTGTTAAACGTATAGTTTCCTTCAGCGAGCTTTTTTAGAAGTTTCAAAAGATCGGAAGCGGTTTTCTTTTCTACCGTTTCGGAAGAGTTAACGGAAGAAGGAAACTCCTCAATAGATGAGGTTTCCTCTTTTGAGCTCGTTAAGGAACCCTCTGGTAAAGAATTATCGGTCCCGCATGAGGTGATAAGAAACAAGATCGGCAACAATGCAGCAATAGGTTTTTTCATAAAAAATCCTCTTCTATAACCGGAGATTATAAACATGGTTCCATTTCTTTCAATAAATATTAAAGGCGCTTATCTATTTTTTGCTGCCGCTTCGATTGTCTCATTCAAAGACGGGTCTTGGAAAAGTTGACGATTTTTCAATAAAATCGTCCTCGATGGTCTAAAAATGTTTCTCGCCCAGCGAAAACAATAACTGAAAAAGGCCGCCTAATGGCGACCAATTTCATTTTGAAAATCGTTTCAATTTTAAGCAACATCTTCGGCAGAGAAGGTTAACGCAACAGAAATTTGAGCCTGTTTGATGGCATCCTGGGAAGTCGCGCTTGTGCCTTCTACCCAAACAGCAACGCCGATGTTGGCTGAGTTCTCTTTGTTGGCTTTTAATTCCGTATCGATTGACAACTCTTTATCCAAAACCGATTTTGCTTCGAAGATTGTGGTTGTGTTGATATTCATTTTTTTATCCGCAGTAGTAGTTGTCCCATCCACATAACTATTTAAACTCGTGTCCGTTTGATAGAGCGTGGCTTCTGCGGCGCCTTTTTCTAAGAAGTTTTTATCTGTTTTTTTGGTTGCCCCAGGCAATACCGCCACTCTTACCCATTTCGCTAAGTCTGCGGATTCCCCGTCTTTGGTGGCGGTGATCGTTAAACCCGTGAGCTTGGCCGTAATAGCCGATCCTTCAGTCGAAGCATTAGAAACGTTAATGAGGTATTGGACAAAATATCCTTGTTTATCAGAGACGTTTTTTACCGTGTTCACTTCTTGATCGTTTCCGGCTTGGTTTTTCCAATCTGGTTGATAGAACGTTAATCCATCTTTGGAAGAAACGTCTGAAATCGTTCCGCCCTCCGCAAAAACGTTTGTGCCGCTTTCCTTGGTTGATCCAGTTCCAGTCGTTACGCCTTCGATAGCGACATTCAAATTGCCTTGGGTTCCGACAACCGTCACTTTTTGATAAGTTGCCGTAGCAGTCTTATTGGTGGTGAACCATGCGAAAGTTCCTGTGGCTCCGGCCGCAAGGGTGCCTGCCGTAAGGATGGAGAGCCCTAGCATTATCTTTGTTTTATTGTTCATGATGTATTTTCTCTTTCCGCGGGCTGTTTATGAATGCTCTTAAATACCCGCTTATGCGGGCTCATCGGCATTAGATGGCAGCGCGGAGGAGGGAATTTACACCCTTCAACGCTACCGAAATTATATAAATAAATTTGACCAAATCAATCTTTTTCAATGAATAAGGGATAAAAAGGCTGTTTTTCTTGTTTGCCAACGTGTTAGAATAACAATCGCTAAAAGGTTTATATACGATGGACAAAAAGAAGAAAATTTGCCTAATTACTTCAGGAGCTATTGAGTTAGCGATCGTTATTTTTGTTATTACCGTTTCTATCTTAGTCACTGTTACATTTAACGACCCTGATGTTTATGCCAATTATCAACAATTGAATTTAGAGAAAAACGGTCCATTTATTGGATGGTTGCAAAACAATCCTACGTATTTCTTGTTTATTATCCTTATTCCAATATTTGTAATTCTTGCGCTGGACATCATTTATTTGGTGCTGGTTGCCACAAAGAGAGGAACAAATCTCTCTGACGAAGAACAAGCCGCGATTGCTGAGCAAGCGAAGAAGGAAGCAAGAGAGGAGCTTCTTAAGGAACTTCGGCAAGAAAAAGAAGACAGGAAATAATGCTGTTTGTTAAGCCCTTATAGGGCTTTTTTGGCGAAATTTTGTTTGTGCATACGAGTAGATATTGACAAGAAACTTCGCCTTGATGATAATTTTTGATGAGAAACGCAAAGTCAGAGAAATCTGGCGGCGCAAAGCTAAAGGGCCTTCTATAGATGGCAGCCAGCTACCACGGAACAAAGTTAAATGAAATGAACTTTGTGGCAGCGAGGTTGGCATCATTTTTTGTTCCTATGTAATAGCAGACACCCGGGGATATCTTGGAAAAAGTGACTCATCGGCAAGCAAAAGCTTCTCTTCGAGATTGAAAGGATGTTTGTCTATTGAGCGATTTCATATTGCTCTACGTTTTTTCGTATTGGAGGCAACATCTTGGCTGAGGAAAAGAAACCCGAAAAACCACAAGAAGAGCCTAAACCGGCACCCCCTTCTTTTAGTAACAAGAAAGAAGAGAAAAAGAAAAATAACGCGAGCACCCCTCTTTATCCCACTAGCGTTCAGTACGCTAAAAGAAGGAAAGAGAGAAACATTGCGCTTATTGTGACTGGAGTTGGTCTCGTTGGAGTTTTGATGCTTGGCATCATCTCCTTTTTAGGCAAAGTTTCGGGTCAATTCACCATCAAGATGGATCCGAGAGTCGCTCCTTCCACGATGAAGCTGTTGGATAAACCGGTAGATGGCACTTACAAAGAAATATTGACCGCAGAAGGACTTACTAACGCGCAAGTTACAACAGCCAACCGCGTTTTTGAATATGTTGACACCCTTAAAGAAGATAACAACCTAAATGGTTCCCACAACATGTCAAAAACAATTACGACCAACAAGGAAGAAAAAACTCTCGAATTCGCTTTTATTTATACCTTCTACGCCGAAAATATTTCCGAAAACGAAGACGCTATTTTCGATTATCAAATGACAATCGATGATTATGCTTCCCCTACCAATGCCGCATATCAGCCCTATACCTATCTTAGGGTGGCCCTATTTGAGAATCCTTATGTGGCAGAAGGGAATGGAAAGCATGATGTCAGCATCTACGCTTTAGAAAGCACGGAGCTAAACGCCAGTCAGGATTACCGTGAGTGTTTAAGTACGTCTCGTAGCATCGATTCCCTTCGCACCCCCGCTTATAGCTATCAAAATAATGGCTATTGCGAGCCTTTTGAAGATCCTTATACGATTTTTAACCGTCAAGGCATCATTTTAGAACCTCGCAAGATGATGAGATTCACGGTTGTGGCTTGGCTAGAGGGGAACGATCCTGAATGTCGGGGCGAGGCGCCAGAAGACTGTTCTTTTACTTTCTCTATGAGCTTTACGTCTCATTAGCATCTCTGAATGAAACCTTTTAAATCACATTATCGAAAAAGTTATGCGATCTCCAACCGAAAGCTTCTTTTGGTTGGAATTTTGGCATTTTCTTTTACGCTGGGCGCGTCTGTCACGAGCACATATGCATGGTTTGCTCTTTCTCAAGCAGGAAAGGTTTCTTTCATGGATTTTGCCATTAAGGAAAGCCATTCTTTGCAGATTGGATTAAAAGACCAAAATGGAGAAATTCATTACTGCGATACATTGAACGATGCCGTTCTTGAGGAATATTTTCCTGCTTATAAAGCGGGATCGCCCCTCAATGATTTGTCTAGCATGTATCAAGATTTATGGCTGAACGACAATACCAACTACGAGACGGATTTCCCTATTCTTCGCCAAGCCTATGTGGAAGGCGGGGACTATCACGCTTCTTATCCTGCGCAACAAGGCTTCTATCAATTCGAGTTCTATTTCAAAGGGGATACGGATATGTATCTCTTTCTTGACCGAGATGAAACTTATGCTAAAGCCCTCCATGAAATAAACCAAGAATATGCGGATGCTCATAATAAAACAGCAGAAGAGAGCAAGAAAATCGATGTAAAAGATTTGGACAATGTCGTTAATGCGACGCGTGTTTCTTTCTTTTCCAAAGATGGTTTTAGCATTTATGAGCCAAACGCTTTGTCTTCTTCCCACACGAAATTTGGCGGAATATTGGATGTGACAAACAAAGACGGTTACTATGACTTTGACGAGAGCGGGAGAGAAATCGTTTACGGTGAATACGATATGAACATGACCCCTGCATATGATTCTCCAAAAGAAGCCGATTCTTCTTTAATGGGGGAAGCTACTTGTTTCAATGCTATCCATAAAGCGGGAATAGAGCGTTTCAATTTAGAAAAAAGCGAACAAAACGGTCTCTTTTTCAAAGAAGAGAAAACATACACTCTTGAAGAAATGTCCATTTCCAAGGAAGATGGGCAATTTGATGAGAGAAGCATGAGACCAATCGCTCTTTTAAAGAGAGAAGAGCCAACGAGAGTCGTTGTCACGATATATCTTGAGGGATGGGACTATGACGTTACTGAGGCTATCGGCAATGGAAGTTTCACATTAGGACTTTCCTTCCGTGGTCTTGCGGCTCCTATGGAGTAATGAACAAAAAGGAGAGAATATATGGCTGCATATTTTGAATATTTGAAGGAAATGATTGTTGCCTTCTTCCAAAATTTAGGGACTTGGTTTCGCATGAGATGGGCCGATCCTTGGGGGGCAGTGCCAAATGAGTTTGCCCAATACAACTCTCTTTTTGCCAACTACTCGCCTAGCTTTGGTGTTGGCGGATGGATATTCTTCGTTCTTTTTGCCATTCTCTTGCTAGCGCTTATTGGAGGAATTTGTTTCCTTATTTTTTGGCTTATCCGCAAATATGTCAGGTTCCGTAAGAGCGGCATTTCCGAGGAGCGTCTAAAACAGGAAGTTGAGCGTTTGAATTTGGAACTCTACCAAGCCATTAAAGAAAAAGACCGCGTTTTGGGATTGCAAGTGCGTTCCCTCGGCGTGAATTCTCCTGATATTGGGGAAGGCAATCAGACTCTTGAAGAAACCAACGCAAAGAAAGACGGAAGCAAAGAGGAAGAGATGAACGAAAACGATATCCGTTTCCCACGCCTTACCTTAGTGGATCAAAAATACGCAGGAAAAGAATTCAAGACAACTTTGCCAGAAGATGCCCAGAACATTGATTTAGCGGGCATATGCGCACGGTTTAGAGATTTCGCTTGTTCCCAAATGGGACTTTATTACACCCTTGACACCATTCGCGTTTTCTTCGCTGCGATGGGCACGGGGAAAATCATCATTCTCGAAGGCATCTCAGGCACAGGTAAGACTTCCTTGCCATACGCTTTAGGAAGATTTTTCCAGCATAATGCGGCGATTTGCTCGGTTCAGCCGTCTTGGAGGGACCGTTCTGAATTGCTCGGTTACTATAACGATTTCACTCATAAATTCACCGAGACGGAGTTCTTGCGCGCCATTTATGAGGCGACTTATCGTGACGATATCAATCTGGTTGTCCTTGACGAGATGAACTTAGCCCGTATTGAATATTATTTCGCTGAATTCCTTTCCATCATGGAAATGCCAAACGTGGCTGAGTGGAATATTTCCTTAGTCGCAGCGCCACGTAGCGACGATCCAAAGCACCTCAATGATGGAAGGCTTTTGATTCCGCAAAACATCTGGTTCGTCGGCACGGCGAATAATGACGACTCCACCTTTACGATTACCGATAAGGTTTACGACCGCGCTATGTCTCTTTTCTTTGATAACAAAGGCATTGAATTTAAAGCGCCTTTCACCGAAGCCCTTCCTCTCCCATATTCTTATTTGAAGAATCTTTTCGATAACGCAAAACAAGACTACCCATTGTCTTCTAAAACGCTTGAGAAATTCCAAGAGCTCGATGCCTATGTTATTGAGCATTTCCGTCTTGCCTTCGGCAACCGTATCATGAAGCAACTAACCGATTTCGTTCCTTGTTTTGTCGCATGTGGCGGAACGGAATTGGGCGCGGTCGATTATGTTTTCGAATCGAAGGTTTTAAAGAAATTCGAGGTTCTTAATGTCGCTTTCCTTCGCGATGAGCTAATCAAGCTTGATTCCCAATTGACCAAGCTATTCGGCAAAGGCGAATTCAAGTTGTCCAAGAATAAAATCAAATTATTAATCAAAATGAATTCCTAAAATAACCGTCCATGGCAAAAAAATCTTCTCCCAAACAAAAACTGAATCATGCTCAGAAAGCATACCTTTCACGAATCAAGAATCTTGTTTCTTCTTCGTCTTCTTTTCAGTCTTTGCTTTTGCAAGTGAGGGAACAAGGGAAGAACTATGTACGTCAAACAGAACGCCTTGAAAGCAAAAAATTCGATGGGAAATTCGTCGATGAGTTAGAAAAAGGCTTTAACGCTATCGACCAAATCATTATCAACCCCCGCACCTTCATTAAAGAATCGCCAGAACTTGTGGAAGCGGGCTTAGCGAAGAAAATCAACGCGCAATCCATCACCCATCTTGCCAGCCACACCCAATTCGTCCATTCTGTGGATGAAAAAGGAAACGTCACCCCAGAAAAGATTCTCACCATTCACGCAGAAGTCGATGTGCAAATTTATGAAAACAGATTTATCATGACCTTGATTAAGAAATGTTCGCTCTTCATCGAGAAACGTTTTCTTTATATCAAAGACCACGGCGAAACATTAGATTCCGATCTTTTGCTCATTAAAAGCATTTCTGATATTGATGGGGCAAAATACGAAATCGATTCAAGAATCAAAGTCTCCACCCCATCTAAAGATGGCGGAAATAAAGAAAAGAACGAGGACGTATTGCAACGTCTCGCCTCTTTAAGAGAACGCTGCGCTTACTATATGCGCTCTCCTTTTATGGCGGATATGCAAGGCGCAAAAGATGTTGCGAACCCAATTCATATGACCAACCTGATTGTGAAAAATCCCCACTATCACGCTGCCTATGAATTATGGAGATTCTTGGATGCGTATACAGAATTGGGCGTCACTTATAACGTGCAAGAAAGAGAGCAGGATTTCTCCCAACCCTATTTTGAAGAAATACTTGCCTTGGTTATGGCAGACATCCTTACTCTTCATAGCAATCGCGTGAAAAATAAAACCATAAATCCCAAAAAGAGCAAAGAGCGTGTTATTAATCCGAAAGTTCTTTTCACCTTAGAAGATGAAACCTATTACGACGGAAAATTCCTTTATGATCAATTCCCCGCCTATAAAAAGAAACGCTATTCTCCTATGGCTTTAACGCCCCAAGAAGCAAAAGAAGAGCGTCTTGCTTTGGAAGAAAACCTCCGTGAAGAAAGGTATAAGAAAACTTTAATTGATGAAGAAATAGAAAAACAAAAGAGCAAAGACATCGCTAAAGAAGCTGTTGAACGTCAAAAGAAGCTAGAAACGGAAGAAAAAGCCCGCATTAAAGTTGAAAAGGCCAAAAACAAAGAACTTGCCAAACAGAAAGTCCTTGAAGAAAGAAAACGCAAAACCAAAGAAAAGAAAGCCCTCTTAAAAGAACAAAAAGAACTAGAAAAAGCCCGTCGTTTAGTTACTCGGCAGGCTAAAAGCGATAAAAAGGCCAGACCAGTGTCTCTAGCGGAGAAACCGATGGAGGAAGTTTTGCCTTTTGAGGAAAATAAGCCTATTGAAAACATAGGACCCAAAGAAGGGAAAATTAAGGAAACGCCTGCTTTGCTTTCTGACAAAGAGAGCGTCCAGCAAAATGATCCTGTAGAAAAAACAAAGACTAATGAAGGCGCCATCGCTGACCATCTTCTTGAAAAAGAGGGGACCCATATGGTTATTGAAACACCTGCTAAGCATCAAAAAGGCGGCTCCAATAACCAAGTATTTGAATCGTCTAATCAAAAAGAAGAAAATATTCCAGCAACTAAAGAGGAAAAAGAAATAAAACCTTCCACTAAAGAAAGGAAACCTACTAAAAAGCCCAAGAAGAAAAAAGTCTCTTCTTCTGAAGCGGTCACTCTTCCACTCTTGGATGAGTCCAAACCTGTTTACCTCTCTTCTCTCGAAGAAGAAAAAGAGCCGACCCCTGTCGTTTCTTTTTCTGAAACAAGCCAAGGAAGAGCCCCTACGAATGAAAAAGAGAAATTCATGAAGAACGTTCCCACTTTCAAAGCAGAAAAGAACTATGTCTTCATTAAGACCAGAAAGAGCCCAAAAGCCAAGAAAGTCGTCTTGAAAGGAAAGCTTAAATAATGAGAAAGATTGTTTCAAGAACTATAGATGTTGTTCTTGGCGTTTTGCTTGCCTTCATGATATTTGTTCAAATCTCTATGCTTGTTAGTCAATCTAGACCCGAGAATCATGGAGTTCCATCGGTTTTTGGAACCTCTTTTCTTTATGTCGTTACGGATTCTATGGAAGGAGACAATCCTGACTCTTTGAATCAAGGAACGGGTGTGATTATTAAGAAAGACGATCCAAAAAATGTCAAAGTGGGCGATGTGATTACTTTCTATTATCCTAAATTAAACGCTCCGGATACGCATAGAGTTGTTGAGGTTGGAACGGATAAAGACGGACTTGTTTTCTATACTCGTGGAGACAATCTTCATGCATGGTCTTGCCCTAGTGAAGGCTGCCCTTCTACTCCATGGGAAAGCGTTCCACAAGCCTTCTATATTGGCACGGTTGTTTCTCATTCTGATGCATTTGGCTCTTTTTTGACCTATGTTTCCCCTCAAGCTGCCGGAGCTGCTGGCAAATCTGCTTGGCTTGTTCCTGTTCTGATAATTGTCCCTTTGTTTGCTATCGTGGCTATCAGTGTCGGCGAAAGTATCCTAAAATACAAGAAGGAGAAAAAGATTTACGAAAAAGAGCTCTCTAAGGCAATGGAAGAAGAGGGAATTGATCGTAACGATGAAAAAGCAACGCTTCTATTCGAAGAGAAATATAATCTAAAGAAAGAACTTCGCGAGGAGATGGAAAGGGCTAAAGAAATCGAAAAGAAAAAACTCCGCAAGAAAATGAAAAAGGAAGAAAAGAAGGCAAGGAGGGAACAAAAATGAACAAAAGGATCAGCCTTTTACGCAATTGGATTTTTGTTTGTTTCGTTTTGCTGGCCTTTTTTGCCTCTGGCATTATTCTTTGCTCTGCAGGAATTATTTCAAATAGAGACGTGCTGACGGATACGGGGTATATTGTCATTATTCTGATTTGCTATTTTTTCACGATTGCTGATTTAATAGCCGTATTCCGTTTATTCGCCGAAAGAGAATCTCTCTTCCGCCGCCAAATCTGGATTAAAAGTATTTTTGATGACGACGTAAGAATATGGGACAACGAAACCTTTGAAAGAAAAATGTCCGCTCTTATGAATAAGGCGGATGATGGCAGATTAGAAATGAATGCCACCATATACATACACGGTTTTAATAATCAGCCAATTACCGCCTTTCGTCAGACGGACATCTATGCATTGAATGCGATTGTTCTTTCTTCTATCGAAAAAGTGATAAAAGGGAAAGAGAATTGGCGATATGGCATTAATCGTGAGAATCGTTTCCTTTTCTATGCCCAAGTGGAAAGCGAAGAGGTTTTTTACGAAACTCTTCAAAGTGTTATCGAAAACGTGAATGCCGAGATTGCTAGAAGGCCGTCCTTGCCAATGATTTTCGCTATGATTGGCGTGAACATTATCAAAAACGACCAAAGCGTGTACCAGGCAATTGATTTTGCTAATTTGGCTGCAAGCTTTGATGCAGGCATGCGTCTTTCGGGCGATATCAAATTGTTTAATCCGCATATGTTAGATACGAAAGATTTCGAAAAAGAGAAATCTTTGGAAATCGATCAAGCTTTGGAAAAGAAGCAGTTCCTTGTCTATTATCAGGCAAAATGGAGCTTGCATGAGAACCGTTTTTATGGCGCGGAAGCTTTAATCCGTTGGAGACATCCAAGAAGAGGATATTTGCCACCGTCTTCATTCATCCCTTATGCGGAAGCCTCTGGAAAAATCGTTCACATAGACCATTATGTTTTTGAAGCTGTATGTGCCGATTTAGCTCGTTGGAAAAAAGAAAAGAGGAGACCCCTTGTTGTTTCTGTGAACCTCTCCCGCCGCACAATCTATGATCCTGGATTAATTAAATTCTTTGCGGAAACAATCCAAAAATACGACGTGGATCCAAAATCCATCGAGATTGAGTTAACGGAATCTTTGGCTGCGCAAGACACTTCTTTTATAAGCTTCGTGATTCGGAAGATCAAATCCCTTGGCTTTAGCACTTCAATCGACGATTTCGGTATTGGCTATTCCTCTTTGTCTGCGATTAAGAACATTGATTTCGATGTCTTGAAACTAGATAAATCTTTTATTGATGATGTTGAAGTCGATAAGACGTCCGAATCCCTTGTGTCTTCTATCATTTCATTGGTTCATGGATTGAAGATGTTTGTCATCGCGGAAGGCGTTGAAAACCCAAGCCAAGTTAGTATCTTAAAGAAACATGATTTGGATGCCATTCAAGGCTATTATTTTGCAAAGCCTTTGGAAGTGAGTGAATTCGAAGCGTTGCTGGATCACAATAAATTTGAAGAGGCCAAAACAAAAGAAACAAAAAAAGCAAACAGACGCACCAAAAAAGGAGGGGATGAAAAATGATTGCCATATTAGGCCAAACTGAAGACGATATCCTCTACTTCACCTCTCGTTTTACAAATGGCGAAACGATTGAAGAGCTTCCTTATGGCGTGAAAGTCCATAAAGGAAATTTCGGCATGGATGAAATTGTGATTGCTGCGACAGGATATGGGAATATCCTTAGCGCTTTAGTCACGAATATGCTGGTTGATAAGTATGATCCTTATCTCATAATCAATACGGGTTCGGTTATTTCTTTGGATAAGCAACTCCATCAAGGGGATATTTTTATAGCAGATCGCTACTATATTGACGGTGTTCGTTATAATCCCATGACGAATACGGCCTATGGTCAAATCCCTGGGATGCCAGAGTTCTTTATTTTCGAAAATTCTTTGAATATTCAAGCGGAATCCGCTTCTTTTGAGGTTGGAGGAGGCCTTTTTGCAGAAAGAGGATATCTTCTTTCTGGCGAAGCGGTCCATACAGATTCAAAGACTTTTGATGAGATTAAAGAGAACCATTATGCGTACGTGAAAAACATGATTCGCGCTTATGATACATCAAGCGGGGGCATTGCTCTTGTTTGCTATAAACGCAAAAGATCTTTGCTTACGATTCGCGCGGTCGCAATGGAATTGGATAAAAACGATCAGCTATTAAATTGCAAAAGAAAAGCCTTGGAGGTTACTCCCATCATCGGGCGCGTGCTTATCAAATTAATTTTGAATTATCGTTCCGACCTTAATTTCATAGAGGAGAGAAAAGATGAAAACGAGCAATAACGGGAAAATAAAGGATTTTCTTTCTTTTAAGTTTTCGAAGAACGTCAAGCTTCTCATCATTATTGGTAGCATCTCTTTTTTTAGTGCTCTGCTTTTTAGCGTTCTCACCTTCGTTTATGCACGCCTTCATTTGAATCTGGCAATTTTCTTTTTCTCTTGCGCCATTCTTTTTATCATCCTTTCGGCGGCTTTTGTCGGATGTTTGATTTTCGCCGGCAAAAGGATAAATCAAGAAATTGATGAAGCGGCCGTTTCTTTTCGCGAACAATTTGACGCACTTAATGATGGGCGTATTCGTTTACGCAACAAAGAATTCAATAACGAAGCCTTGAGCGATCTCCAGCGTTTTGTCAATTCGATGATTGCGAAATCGAATGAGCTTCGCAGGAAAGAAATAGAAAAAAAGTTTACCGAAGAAAAATTTTGTGACTATGAGGATTTTCCTAAAGAGTTGCATGATTGCATATCTTCTTCCTCCTCTTTTATGAGCGCTTTAGTAGCAATTCAAGCGGAGGGAGGTGATTCTGCCCCGGATGATGTCGACGAAGCTCTTCTTCGCCAGATTCGTTTGATTTTCTCTCCCATTTTGATTTGTAAGAAAGCCAATGGTTCTTATTTAGCCTATGTTGAAAATATCGGGACTGAAAAAGTGTTCTCCATTTTATGTGAGCAATTCGTTCGTTCCTTTAATGTCACGCAAATCGTGAAAGGAAGCGGCGTTGTTCTCTTCTATTCCGCCACCTTGTCCGCATCTATTTTTCCAGGCGTCTCGGAAGCGAAGTTGTTGGCATTAACGGAAAAAGGCCTTAAAAAAGCGGAACCCATTATCATTAATAAAGGAGATACGAGTCTCCCCATCCCTTCTGCCAGCATGTCTGACAATCCAAAGAGAGCGGTTCTTCTAAACGCGAATGAAACTTTCTTCAAACGATTTTTCTCTTCGGAAGACGAAAGAAGCAAGTTGGACGTGCTTGCACAAGCGATTTCTTATTATTGCTCTGCCATGGAGTTCTCTACGGGGGGCGTCCTCCTTTATAATTCATGCAGCGATTTTTATGCCCTATTGGTTGAAAAATTCACCAATCCAAACGACAACCGCGGGATGTCTCTTTTTAACGAAAGCCAAAAGATCAGAGGCGATTTCATTAACCCGATTTTCGATTTTGTAGGCGAGAATGGTTTCTTTTTTGTGAACGATTCTTCTCTCCTCCCTTATCAAATATCCGAAAGAATGCAATCCATTGGCGCCAAAACCGTTGTCTTTTATCCCATGGTTTTCTCCGGAAAGAAAAAAGCGCTTGCCTACCTTGTCTCTTCTTCTAAGAAATCTGGGCAGGACATTATGGAAAGAGAATGCGTGGACTCTTTCTTTTGTCTGGTCACGTCTATGGTTGTCTCCATCGATAAAGAAAGAGAAACGGCCCGCAAGGAAACGATTTTAAACTCCCTTATGGACCGCGACAATAATATTCTTTATGCGATTGATTCGGATTCCTACCGCCTTTTGGATTTCTCCAATACGGCTTTAAAGTGTTTCCCAGACGCAAAGCGGGGCGACCTTTGCTACAAATCTTTAATGGGCTTGGATGCCCCGTGTATCGATTGCCCGCTAAGAAAAGGCACTTTGAAACGTTCCATCTCCGCTATTGGCCCCAATGAGCAAACGATGGTCCTTTTGTTCTCTAAAAAGGCAAAGACTGGGAATTCGGCCACGATCCTTATCGAAAGCGAGCAACGATTTGCATCTTATTCGAGCAATTTGATGGATAAGACGCTCAATGTTTTGAATGTTAAAACATTATCCAATGAAATTAACCGCGAAATTCGTTCCAGGGGCCATGGAATCGTCCTTTCTTTCCGCATAGAGAATCTTGCCGAATTGAAAACGCGTTATAAGGATGAGACCGACAGCATTCTTCAAAATGTCGTTATGATGATTCAGGAAGAAGGATATGGGAATTTGTTATATCGTTATAACAGCAATTCTTTCTCTTTCCTTCTTAAATCGGTGAATAAGACGGGTCTTATTGCTTTTGCTGAAGAAATTGCTTCCTTGTTTTCCTCACCGATTCAAATTAATGGGGACTCTACTTATTTAAGGGTATGCTATTCCTCTATTGCCTATCCGAATGAGGCTTCCACAAACTTTGAGATGATTTCGCTCATAGAAAGCGAATTGGAGCGTTCTTGCAAGTTTGGCCCTGGATATCTTTGCGAGGTAGGCCGAAATCATCTTCGCAAAGCCGATCACAAAGAATACATTCTTCAACTGCTTGAAGATAACTTGTCGCATAATCAAGTTGAAACCCGTCTTAGTTCCATCGTGGATACGGTGACTCGTAAAACCATAGGAATTGAATTCACCTTAGGTTTAAGGGGTATCAGTAATGAAACAATCAGCAAGAAAGAGTTTTTGCCTGTGGCAATTAAGAACAACATTCTTACGGATTTAGATTTGAAGGCTTTATGGAAGGTGTGTGAGTTCTTTAAGAATTATATGGATAGCACCTTAAAAGTAAACGGAATCAAACATCTATGTCTTACAATGTCGGTCACAAGCGTTTTAAATCCCGTTTTCTTGGAGGCTCTTCAAAAGATATCTGATTCCGAAATGATGCCTAAAGGCTTTTTGGTGATTGCCGTCAATTCGAAGGAGATTATTGGTTATGAAGAAGAATTAAAGAGCGTCATTGAAGCGGCTAAGAGCTTGGATTTCCGCTTCAGCGCTCATTCTTTCGACCCTAATATCGATTCTTCTGAAAAATTAAAAGGATTGGGCTTCACCTACGTGAGGATAGCTAGACGCGTCTTGGAATCCGCTATGGCATCACAATCGGCAAATGCTTCCTTTATCCGTATGGCTTCTGATTTTGATGAGAAAGGCCTTGTTTCCATCGTGAATCACGTTACGAATAAAGAACAAGCTCAATTCTGCCTGGATTTGGCTATGCCCTATTATATCGATGGAGCCAAAGGGTCTTTGCTTACCGAAGAAGAATTCATTACTTATCTTAACTTCAAAAAGTAAAAACAGGCGATACCTGTATCCGTTTGGATGGTTTTAGCGCTTGTTCGCTTATCGCATTTAATTTGCGTAAGGAAGATAGCAAATGCGTTTGATATGGAATGTTTTAATTCTGAATTGAATGAAAAAGATGTTCGTTTCTCGGAATATGTTAGCTTTTCTATCTTTGTGTAATGGATTGCCTTATTTTCATCAAATAGGCCAGACCCGTATGGAATTTGGTGAATCAAAGTTTGAAAACCGGCGTATTGTCGAAAGTTCATCTCGCTCTTGTTTAGAAATGCTAAAAACATTCCCCCCCAATTAGGCATAACACGCTCTAGCTTTTAGGGTAAACGACGATGGTGAAATCACTTTTGAAAATAACTCCCCCACTTGATGACGAAGCGTCGCTTGCTTCGTAATCCCCTTCAAATTTAGGGTTTCCAATATTATATGAATATATGGATGTTATTGCCTTCTCGTTGTAGTCAAGCATGATATAAATTGGTTTTAACCCATTGGCTTCATCGCCTAGTTGTAGATTGCTTTGAAAGGATGGGGCGTCTCCATCCATTGTTATAAAACCTGTGTCTGTTGTCTTCTCTTTTGTAACGGAGATATATCCGCTTGTGCTCGTGTCTGCCACGCTTCCAAAATAGGTAAATTGAATGATGCTGGAGAGAGGAAAGGGCGAAACGGACCAATCGATGTTTTTCCAGCTTTTTTCACCGCCTAGAATGTCTTTGGCTGTAAATGCGTTTACGGTGAATGCCACGTCTGTTTTTTTGAAAGAGACTTCAATAAGTATCTGATATTTCCCATCGCCTAGCTCACGATCGTAAGGCAAAAGATCGTACACGTTCGTGTTCTCTGTCGAGAATTTGTAAGTGTTTCCATCTATTTCCTCAATGCGGTAATAATTGACGTTTTTGACGATGGCAGAGTCGTTGGATACGATATTCATGTATTTGGCTGTGGCGCTTTTGTTTGTTGAAAACCAAGCAAAGGTTGCTGTTGATGCTGCTATAAGCGTGCTTAGAGCCACAAAACATGTCAAAAAGGCCTCGATTTTAATACGTTTCAACCTTTTTGAACGACAGTCAATCATGCCATTGTCCTTTCTTTACGGGGCAACTGGCTATCCAAGATGGATCCTATAGTTTTGCGTCGCCGAATTGCTTCGGTTTTGCTATTTACGCGTTAGTATAATACTTATTTTTTCCCTAACCTTCAACACGTAAGCGCGTACGTGCGTGCGTATTCGGAGCTGTTTTTCCCTTTGTAAAAGAATAATTTTTCCTTTCAAAAATTTCTTTAAGATGTGTTTTAAGAATTCTTAGCCACTGTTGTCACCACATTTATTTCTAAGGTCGTATAGTCTTCTTCTGTTTCACCGGTTCCTGTTTTTAATTTCACGGTAAGCGTGTTGTCGTTTAATTTTGTCATAACCACTTCTACATCCACCTCGTTTGTGATGGATACCTTGTATCCGGTGAGTTTGTAATAATGCGTTCCTTCCGTTTCGCTGTAGTTTTCTTCAAAGGTGCTTTCGATTGCGAGACTAACGGCTGTCGCATTCACGTAAAAGACATACATGGTTGCCACATCTTTAACGGCTAAGGTGTTCCATGGCAAGTCCACAGGCCATTCAATGGAGCTTTCTTGCCCATTCACATAGGTGGTGTTTGTTGTCGTTGTTGAACCATTTTCCGTTACAGTCGTTTTCTTATATATCGTCGTTGAGGAAGCTGCGTTGAAAAGGGAGTATGTGATTTTGGTTATGGAGTCCTCTACAATCTTGCTTGAGAGAATTCCTGTTGCCCTTTCAATGTTCTCCCCATTTCCTTTTACTGTATAACCGTGGAACATATATTCGGTAATAACGTTTTGGTTTCCATCGGTGCTTTCGTATTGAATGGTTGAATCGTTGGATTTGCTAACACTCATATCGCCATTGAAGGATTCTTTTAAAGAGAAGGAAGCACTCTTTCTGTCATCGATGGTTGGCAAGGCGAGATCGTTTCCTTCGATGAAAGAAAAGGAAACTCCCTTTGGATAGGCGTAAGCGTATACGCTGATGGTTTTTATTTCGTGGATTTGAGTGATGTCCGTTCTTTGGGCGTTTGCACCAATATCAAGATAGCAAAGATAGGCACCCGCTGCGCCAGAAACAGAACCGAGAGCGTATTCCCCCTCATTTGTCGGGATTTCAAAGTAGTAAGCAGAATAATCTTTTAGGGAAGAGCTCGTTTTCCCGATCCAACTTGTCTTAAATACGGTTTTTGTATAACCTTCAGGCTTGGTTGTTGTTGGTGTTTTCTTTGTTAGAGGATTACCGTTTAAATCGTATTTGACGCCTTGCTTTGAGCCATGTAAGAAAGGGACGGAATACGTTCCATCTTTGTATTTATAAACATAAGATTGAGCTTGTTTTGCTGTAGGATTTTCGTATATTTCCACTATTTCACGGATGTTGGATATTTTGGGCCCGTTTCTTTCGATTTCGTGAAAGGAAAAGAATGCCGTGTTGCTCGTGTAGTAGGTACCGGCAAAGAAATTAACATATCCTTTTCTTTGAAGATGAAAATCAATGGAATCCTCTGGCAACTCATATCCGTCTTCTTTGTGGTATTCTTGGTTTTTGATGCGAATGTATTCCGCTTGTATTAGATGATCTTTTGAGATGTTTGCATCCATAAAATGCAAACCAGAAATATATTCCTCGTCTTTCGCCAAAACGGCTTCGAATTTGGATTTTGAATCCGTGTAGTGATTAAAATCATCACTGGAAACGGTATGCTCTCCCTCATCATCGACTGTGTAAACTGTCGTTAAGGTGTTTTTGTTTCCATAAACACCTGAGTTAGAAAGTCCTTCTCTCTGATTTTTGTCGTAAATCGATACACGGATGTCTCCCCAAGGATCGGAGTCATTCGCACTATAAGCGCCTGAAACGACGTATCCGGTGTTTTTTTCATCTGGAACGCCGTTTGTTCCGCTGATAGGGAAATAGGTGGGCTTTGTCCAATAAGTTGGGGTTTCCGTGGTTTTTGCGGTTATATTTGACAATTCGCTTTTATCGCCATCGCTAGTGATGGTTAAAGAAGCGTCTGCTGTTTGAACTGTTTTGGCTTGATATTGCCAATTTTTTGTACTTGTTATACTAAGAGAGTTATTGCTGGTGGTCAAATAGTAGGTTGCCCCCCAACCGGAATTTTTCGTGACTGAGAAATATCCGTTGCTAAATTCGAAAGCGTTGCTCTGGCTTGTCGTTAAAACAACGCTGCTATTGTTATCGGATATCCCTAAATAATATTTCGTTCCGTTTACGTATGTTGCATATTTCCCCTCATCAATGAACCAAAGGGTGGCATTTGATTCTGCATCGGAGCTATTTGGCATGCTTAAGCTAGTTCCATTGTTACAAATCCAATATTTTGAATCCATATCTGTAATTTTGTAATAAGCCAAGGGAGATAGATTCCAGCCATCTTTCGAAGAATAGTTTATAAACAGACTTCCATCGGATATTTGATTTTTCTCCTGATCATATGTCCAAGATGTTGCTTGAGATGATGAGGTGACGATTTCTAATGTTCCCGAAATGTTTCCTAGAAAATGTTGCGTATTACTATCGTCTCTAGTGAAAATTTGATTTTGATCGTTGATAAACCATGATGTCGCTAGGGCCTCGGAGGTTTGATTCACAACACCTTTGGAATCCATGGAAAGATAATTGCCGCCTGTGCTATCGGCGATGAATTTGTATGGAAGGATTTTTGGCGTGATGGTCGTAACCTCTGTTGTAAGGGTTGAGGTTATTTCTTTACGGCCGTATAAGGTCATATATAGTCTTCCGAATTCGCTAGGATCATAGGCAAAAACATAGGAAGAAGAGATTTCATCGCCATTTTTTTGATCATAATAGGTGTAGTAATAGGTGCTCCCAGTGGTACTTTGACGGTCGCCATCCTCTTTCCACTCGGTTACCTTTGTCTCCTCTTCGTTGATAGTTCCATCAAGATTGTAAGTAACGGTTCGTTTGGTGGGAACTTGCGTCCGTGACATATCATTGCCTTTCCAAATTGAAAGAAGATCGCTATACATGGAGTTCATATCAATGGAACCACCATTGCCTGCTTCTGTGCCACCATCCCCTTCTGTTCCTTGGGAGGTGTTGGGATCAGAGGATTGAAGGGTTACTTCTTTTTCATAAGCGGTATTTTTGTATTTGTCTTCGCAATATCCAACGCTTGTATAGTCTGAAACGTTGCTTGTGTAATCTTTATATGCGCTATTATTTGCAGGAAGGCTGATTTTGGAATTAGAAATACCTATACCGCTTATCTTGCCGTTTACGTATCCGGCGAGTGCACCAATAAGGTTTTCTTGCTCTTTACTTTTTACGGTTAGGTTATCGAGATAGAAATTCTTTGCTACAGGCGCATCATCTGCATAGTTTTTCTTTTCTTCGCCAAACGTCCCAAAAAACCCCATTGCATTGCATCCGGAGATGGATGTGATGGAAGAAGGATGACGTAGGTAGTCGCTAAAATTATTGCTTATTGTTAGATTGGATATTTTAGCGGCTGTTTTGTTTGTCCCATGAATGGTATCAAGGCCGTCTAATTCACCAATAAACGGATGAAATTCGTTTCCTATTGGGGGTAATGTCCAACCGGTCATATCAAGGTCTTTTTCGATGATGAAATAGGTTTTTTCATCATCGAAATGCCCAACATTTTGTAACCAAGCAAGGTTGTAAAGGTGGATAGGCCGATTGATGACGAAGGGATCCTCTTGCGTGCCTTTTCCCCTTGCGAAATAGGCGCCTGCAGTTTGACCTTGGATGTTCTTTTCCACCCTATTATGGTTAGAGAACCAGGCAAAAGAAAAGGCTGTTGTTGAAATACCCGCAGCCAAAATAACCCCAACCAGGGTTCCAGCTATCATTTTTCTGATTGTTTTTTCGGTTAAAAAGGGCCTCATGGTGTAGTTGTTTGGCAACTGGCTGTCCATACAAAGGACCCTTTAGCTTTGCGTCATTAGATTTCTCTAACTTTGCTTTTACTAAAATATTTTACTTATCAATACCCTATGTTTCAATGGCGATTCTTCTTTATGAAGAAATGCGCAAATTTAAAAATTAAAAACCGCTTTTTGAAACATGACTCAAAGATAATCTCGGGGCACTCATCAAGGAGACGATGATAAGGGCTCTTAAAATTATTGAAACCCCCGCTTTTGTGGCAAAGATGACGTAGAGAACATCATAACTGGCAGGGTTCGAGGACAGAGAAAAAGGCGTTTTTAAACACCCATTGTTAATTGCCGTTTAGGGAAATAAATAAAAAATTGACTAGAAAAAATAAAATCTTCCAAACTCGTAAAGCGATGTTGATATTTCAAAAAGAAAAAAACAAATTACCGCCACGAGAATGAATATAGAAACGGATGGAAGAAAGCAAAAGAAAAACAGTTTAAAAAAGATGGGAGAAACTTCCATCCTATCCATCTGCATGGAAATAAATAAGGAAATGAAAGAAAGGGAAAAAAGATAGACCTCGGTAATCAGTCAAAATAAAAGGAATGGATACTATCACTAATAGATTAAATCAACCCTAGGAGAGGGGATGAGAGCCAAAAGAGAGCCAAAGAACCAAAATGGCCAAATTTAAGCATCTAATATAAAAGCCAAAGGAAAAATGTAAAGAAAAATAACTATAAATTTGTCAATTACTTAAGGTAAAAGAAAAAATGGAAAAAGGAAAAACCAAAGAGCGCGAAAGCGGGAAAGTAAGACTTTAAATTTCTTTTTTGGTGAAGGAGAAAAAACATTGTGTCGTGAAAAGGATTTGAAAACCGTTTTTGTAAGATTACATTCGATCCCAGTGTCTGTTTTGACAATGTTTAAATGATTATTGACCTAATCACTAGGTACAAAAAAAGTTGAAAAATACTTGTTTTAATAGATTTTATCGATGTTAGCACTCTAATTTTAAGAGTGCCATAAATTCAATTTTTTGAATAAAACTTGAACGTAACGCAAAAAGCGTTACAATTGCGTTACAAGATACAAGTTAAGGAATTAAAAAATATGCCGAAGACTACTTTAAATTTAAGGGTTGATAAGACATTAAAAGATAATGCGGAAAAGGTGATTGACGAGCTTGGCCTTTCTATGTCTGCTGCAATTAACCTTTATTTGAAAATGATTGTGAGAACCAAAGGTATTCCTTTTGATCTGAAACTTGTTAAAAATGACGCAAAAAAGAAAACTCAGCCTATTTCTGAAGATGAGTTTGATGATGAATTAGACTCTTTGGACTTTGATGATTCAGAGTCTATACGTAAAGCGATTGGTAAATTATAAATAGTCAATATATTATGGATTTCAATGAAGCGGTTGCTTATCTCAAAAAATATCTTTTGGATGAAATGCCAGAGTACAAAGAGTATTCCTTAAAATTCAGCAAAGACTTGCGTGGGCAAATTTCTTTAATACGATCTTTAATGAATTTACGTAAGCCAAAAACAGTGACCAATGATTTTAAAGAAGCAGAGAAAATCTACCTTCAATTTCTGCTTCGTAATATGGGTTTGATTGACTGTTTTTCATTACCTTTAACTGACTATGAAAAAATAGCCCTTTGGCGTGGGGACATCGTAAGACTAAATGCCGATGCGATTGTGAATGCTGGCAACGCGGATATGCTAGGTTGCTTTGTACCTCATCATAATTGCCTTGATAATTGCATTCATTCTTTTGCTGGTGTCGAGCTTCGCTACGCCTGTTATTTGGAGATGGCTAAACGAGGCTTTAAAATAGGCCTAGGAGACGTTTTCTATACCAATGGTTACAATCTTCCTTCGAAGTATGTTTTTCATGTTCTAGGGCCTTCTACGAGGGGCAGGATTACTTTTTCTGATCAAAACGTTTTAAAGAATTGTTATTCTCATTGTCTTGAACTAGCTCGAAAGCTCCATTTAAGGACGTTAGCCTTTCCTTGTATTTCAACAGGTGAGCAGGGCTTCCCTAAGAATGTGGGGGCTCAGATTGCTACCGAGACCGTTAAGGAATACCTTTTGGAACATTCGGACGCACCAGCCGTTATCTTTGATGTATTTACGGATATTGATGAGAAACTCTATTCCGGCTTGCTTTTTGAATAGTGTTTCTTTGCATCAAGTTGCCTCTTTTCTTAGAAATTTTAAAAAGATTAAGTCTATCCAAATGCGTTTGTTAACACTTAGCCGCACATTTAGGTAACGCTTAGTTATAGATATAGGTAAATGGTCCACTTAATAACTGCTTGCCCGCTTATATAACTTATATAATTTGTTTACTTGAATGAGACCTCTTTATTAGAAATTGAAAATGCTTTTAAATGGAAGTTTTTTGATACTGCTTTAATAGACAAACCTTTCTTTATTTTGAAATTCTTAAAAATAATGTAAATTTCCGTAAAATATTAAAAATCCCTGGCAAAACCCCCTTAAAAACAAAAAAGACGTCTCCGTATGGAAACGTCTATTTCGCTTTGTTAACGAGCCTTATTTCGCGTGCTTGAGAGCAGCTTGTGCAGCAGCTAATCTAGCAAGAGGAATACGGAATGGAGAGCAAGAGACGTAATCGAGTCCAGCTGCATCATAGAATTCGATGGATCTTGGATCGCCGCCCGTTTCGCCGCAAACACCAATTAAGAGATTTGGATTGGTGGCACGACCACGTTCGACAGCAATCTTAACAAGTTCGCCAACACCTTCCACATCGATGGTTTGGAATGGGTCGAATTCATAAATCTTACGGTCATAATAATATGGTAAGAATTGCCCGGAATCGTCACGGCTGAAGCCCATGGTTAATTGAGTTAAGTCGTTTGTGCCAAAGGAGAAGAACTCCGCCTCTTTGGCTAAATCACCGGCACGGAGAGCGCCTCTAGGAATTTCAATCATCGTACCAACTTTGTACTTGAGAGTCTTTCCTTCGGCTGCCATTTCCTTTTCGACGGCTTCAACGACAACTTTCTTTGCCCAGTTGTATTCTTTGAGCTCACCGCAGAGAGGGATCATGATTTCTGGCTCGACATCATGGCCAAGTTCCTTGCTTGCTTTAACAGCGGCTTGGATAATGGCTTTGGCGAGCACAGCATAGATTTCTGGATAAGCGACGCAAAGTCTAACACCACGGAAGCCCATCATTGGGTTAGCTTGGTGAAGTTGGTTGATTCTGTCTTTCACCTTTTGTTCACTGACGTTAAGAGCAGCGGCTAAAGCTTTGATGTTCTCTTCGTCATGGATTTCAGGTAAGAATTCATGGAGTGGCGGATCGAGTAAACGAATGTTAACATTCGAATCTGGGTTTGCCATATACATTTGATAGAAATCGCCCATTAAGAATGGTCTGATCTTTTCAAGCGCGGTTTCACGTTGTTCGGTGGTATCGGAAAGAATCATAGCTCTCATATTGAGAATTCTTTCTGGAGCGAAGAACATACGTTCAGTACGGCAAAGACCGATGCCTTCAGCACCGAATTTGCGACCGTTGGCTGCATCTTCTGGAGTGTTGGCGTTAACACGGACCTTTAATCTTCTATATTTATCGGCCCATGCCATCATACGACCAAAGTTTCCGCCAAGGTCGGCTGGTTGCATTTCGATAGCGCCTTCGAAAACTTCACCGGTGGTGCCATTAACAGAGAAGACGTCCTTCTCGGTGTAGGTCTTACCATGGACGGTTAAGGTCTTTTCTTCTTCGTTTACGATGATATCTGAGCAGCCGGCAACGCAGCATTTACCCATTGAACGGGCAACGACGGCGGCGTGGGAGGTCATACCGCCACGGGCAGTGACGATAGCTTCGGCGTTAACCATGCCGATGATATCTTCTGGGGAAGTTTCGGCACGGACCATAACGACTGGACGTCCCGCTTCTTTTTCAGCCTTTGCTTCATCAGCTGTGAAAACGAGGTGACCGGTTCCAGCACCTGGAGAAGCTGGAAGACCATGGAAAATAGGAGTGTGTTTCTTCAAATCCGCTGGATTGAAGGTTGGGTGGAGGAGGTCGTTAAGCTGCATTGGATCAACACGTAAAACGGCTGTCTTCTCATCGATCAATCCTTCATCGACCAAATCACAGGCAATCTTTAAAGCGGCAGCAGCCGTTCTCTTGCCGTTACGGGTTTGCAAGAAGTAGAGGGTACCCTTTTCAACGGTGTACTCCATATCTTGCATATCTTTGAAGTAGGCTTCCATCTTGGTGATGGTCTCTTCAAATTGCTTATAGACTTCCGGCATGTTCTTTTCAAGCCATTCAATCTTTTCTGGGGTACGGACGCCAGCAACGACGTCTTCGCCTTGAGCGTTAAGCAAGAATTCAGCATAGACTTTCTTTTCGCCAGTGGATGGGTTACGGGAGAAGGCGACACCCGTTCCGGAATCGTTGCCCATATTGCCGAAGACCATTGTTTGGACGTTAACGGCAGTTCCCCATTCATATGGGATACCATGCATTTGACGATAAACGTTAGCACGTGGGTTATCCCAGCTACGGAAGACGGCTGCGATAGCTTCTTTCAATTGCTCATATGGATCGGTTGGGAATTCCTCACCAAAGACGCCTTTGTAATACTCTTTATACTTGGCGACGAGAGCTTTAAGTTGTTCGGTTGTGACTTCCGTATCGAGTTTGTAACCATTCTCTTCCTTGAGCTTGTCGAGCATCTTGTCCATTTCGGTTCTTGGATGTCCCTTTGCGATGTTGGTGTACATCAAGATGAAACGACGATAGCTGTCCCAGGCAAAGCGTTCGTTGTTTGCTTGTTTGGCAAGTTCGACAACGACTTCGTCATTCAAACCAAGGTTGAGGATGGTGTCCATCATACCTGGCATGGATTCACGAGCGCCAGAACGGACGGAGACGAGCAAAGGCATAACATCCTTTCCTCCGCCAAACGATTTGCCAGAGCTTTTTTCGATATCGTGGATGTGTTTCACGACATCATCCCACACAAAGTCAGGAATTTTCTTTCCGGACTCATAGTAGAGAGTGCAAGCTTCGGTTGTGACAGTAAAGCCTTGAGGAATATTGATTCCCGCGGCAGTCATCTCAGCAAGACCGAAACCCTTTCCTCCAAGAATTGGCTTACCAAGTTTGGCTTGGTGAGCTTCTTTGAAGGAGTAAACGTATTTCTTTTGTGCCATGTTGTCCTCCTATGACAATCTTTAAGGCTTAGTTACCTAAGTCCTTGACATAGGAAAATATATCACTTAACGCTTCTTCTTAGAAGAAGAATAGACATCATTTTCTAATTGGTAGTATGATTTTGTCGTCAAAAGGAGTTTCTTCCATGAAAAAGAAACATTACGAATTATTTGGTGAGCAATATTTTGGAGCGATTGCGCATAGGGGTTTGCACAACGAAGAATTTACCGAAAACGGTTTAAAAGCATTTGAAAACGCAATTCATCATAACATCGCTTTTGAATTAGATATTCATCTTACGAAAGATAAGAAATTAGTCGTTTGCCACGATTCCGATTTGAAAAGAACAACCGGCAAAGAAGGGATAATAGAAAACCTTACTTTTGATGAGATTAGAAACAATTACCGTTTGCTTGACGGTGAAGTGGTTCCATCCTTCCAGGAAGTTTTGGATTTAAATCAAGAGCGTTGCCTTGTTGTTGTTGAGCTCAAAACCTATCACAAAAACCATAAGGAACTTGCAAAAGCAACCAATGAATGCCTTAAGCAAATTAAAAATAAGAAATCCATTGTCATCATTTCCTTTGATCCAAGAGCTTTAATCCGTGCTAAAGGTTTTGCCAGAAGCCTTCTTGTTGGCAAGGAACATTTCTGGGTTTGGTGTTTCAGGCATCTTTTTGAATCCGTTGATTTGGGTTGGGACCTATTGGAAAGAAAAACAGTTCAAAAATATTATAAGAAACACTATGTAAATGTTTGGACAATTGAATCTATCGAATTGGCAAAAAAAGTCGCGCCATACGCAGATGCAATCACCTTCCAACATTGTGATTATCAAGCAATCGAAGATATCCTTAAAAACAAAAATAACTAAGCTTTGCTATAGATAATTCGATAATTGCATAATTTTGTTGATGGATTTCCAAAGAAAGGAATCCGCTTTTTTGCTAGAGGAAAAGAAAGGAAAGTCTTTTTGCAAACCTTGTTTAAAAAGATTGCTATAGTAGAATAGAAATAGTCGTCGGAGGACATACGGTCGGAACCGTAATTGTTAGATAAGACGCTAGGTCCGCCTAGGAATCTTTTTTAATGAGGAGGGAAAGCCATGAAACATGTTTCTTTATCCGATCATTTTACATATGGGAAGATATTCCACATCGTGATCGGCCCGGTGTTGATGATGATTTTTTCGTCATTTTATTCGGTAGTGGATGGCATCTTTTTATCGAATTATGCAGGGGATGGCGCCTTTAGCGGAGTAAATCTTATCTTCCCTTATATCATGATTCTTGGGGGAGTTGGTTTCATGCTGGGCACAGGAGGAACGGCTCTTGTGAGCAAGACTCTTGGCGAAAAGAAAAGAGAGGAAGCGTCTAGCTATTTTTCGCTTGTTGTTTATGCCACCATCGTTATTGGCGCCCTTTTTATCGTCTTTGGGTATTTCACCGTAGAACCATTTGTGAAAATGATGGCCTCCTTAAGCTCAATGAATACCGAAACAATGATCGATTCCGCTCTTCGTTATGGTAGAACGATGATGCTAGGAATTATGTTTTTTATGCTTCAAAATGTTTTTCAATCTTTCTTCTCAGGGGCCGAAAAGCCTTTCACGGGGTTCTTATTTATTGCTGGAGCTGGGGTTACGAACATCATTTTGGATTGGCTCTTTATCGCCGTATTGAATTGGAAGGTCGAAGGGGCCGCTATCGCTTCTATTTGCGGGCAAATAATTGGCGGGGTTCTTCCTATTTTTTATTTTGTTCTGAATAAAAAACTTCCTATTCATCTAGGTAAATGCAAATTTGAAATAAAACCCCTTCTTAAGGTGTTTGCGAATGGCTCATCGGAATTTGCTTCCAATATCGCCTCCTCTGTTGTTTCCACTTGCTATAATATGCAACTTCTTCGCTACATCGGCCCAGCTGGAGTGTCGGCTTATGGAGTGTGCATGTATATCAATTATTTGTTTATGGCGATTTTTATTGGCTATTCTGTAGGGATGGCGCCTGTTGTTGGCTATAACTACGGGGCCAAAAATCATGAAGAGCTTCACAACGTCTTTAAGAAATCCATTCTTATTGTAGGTATCACGGGTTTGATTATGTTTGCTTTAGGGGAATTGCTTGGACCGATTTTTGGCTCTGCTTTTTCGAATGGAGATGCGACTCTCCAAACTCTGTCTTCCAAAGCTCTTTCTATTTTTTCTTTCATCTATTTGACAGCCGGTTTTTCCATCTTTGGGTCTTCTTTCTTTACGGCATTGAACAATGGTTTGATTTCAGCCGTCATTTCCATGGTGAGGTCTTTTGTGTTTGAGCTTGTCACTGTATGGCTTTTGCCTCTTCTTTTGGAAAGTGATGGCGTTTGGGCAGCAGGGCCCATTGCCGAAATTGGATCGATAAGCCTCACTCTTTTCTTCTTTATTCGTGAAAGGAAGAGATACCGGTATTAAAAAAGACGTTTCCAAGCCGAAACGTCTTAGACGTGTATGTGTTATTGGTTGATTTTGTAGACGGCGTCTTTGCCTTCCTTCGCCATGAGAAAACGCCATAAGATCTGCATGGATACATGAACGAACGACATATGGATGTCTTCTGTTATTTGCATGTCATCTACCGGGACATGGATATGAATGTCGGCGTAGTCTTTTAATTTCCCTCCGGCATATCCGGTTAGTCCGATGATATCGGATCCTATTTCTTTAGCGTATTGAACGGCTTTGATGATGTTGTGGGAGTTGCCTGAGCCCGAGATGGCGATGACGCAGTCGGTTGGCTTAAGCTTATTTTTCAATTGAAGGTAAAAGACGTCTTCGAAACCCACATCGTTTCCGATGGCCATAAGAATCGGAACGTTATCCGAAAGAGAGATTACATGGAACGGCTTCTTTAGATCCATGGATATCCCTTTGTTATAATCGCAAACCATATGATTCGCGGTAGCGGAAGAACCGCCATTCCCTAAAATGTATATGGTGTCTTCGTTTTCATAATGTTTTAAAAGACAGTTCAAAGCTTTGTTGATTTCTTCTTTGCCTAAAGAAGCGATTATTTCTCTTTCCTTTTCGTAATAGGCATTAATTTCTTTTAGAAAATCCATCATTCACTCCTCCGTCTTTTCTATTTTAAGGATGTATTGGACCGCTTCAAGAAGAGTTTCGCAAACGTATGTTGGCAATGCGTCCTTGTATTTTCTATTGGGATTAGGATCGCCTGAAGTTAACAGAACGCTCCGGCAACCTGCGTTGATCGCTGTTTGTATGTCTTGTTTGGTGTCTCCGACAAACCAACTCTTAGACAAATCGATGTTGTATTTCTCTTTGGCCTTTAATAGCAAACCGATTTTTGGTTTGCGGCAATCGCAATCGATTTTTAATTCCTTTACCTCACCGGGATATCCTTTGTCCGGATGATGGGGACAGAAATATAAATCGTTGAGATAGGCCCCCTCTTCACCAAGCAAATCCTCCATTTTGTAGTGGATGTCATTAAGGCCTTCAAAAGAGACCTCTCCTCTGGCTAAAACCGGCTGGTTTGTAATGCAGATTGCAAGGTAGTCGGAATGATTAATAAGGCGGATTGCCTCAGAAGCGGTGGATGTGAGTTTTAAGGCATCTGGATGGGTGACAAAATCATTGAAAACATTAATGGTCCCATCTCTGTCTAAAAAGATGCACTTTTGTGGATTTAGGAGGGATTTATTAGCGATAATTCCATTTTTTAGATCGTTTTCAACTTCGAAATAACGCTCAGGCGTGCCGCAATCTTTGACGTATTCGCTCGAACGGTAAGCATAAGCTTTCCTTTCTTCTACAAAATGGGATAAAACGACTTTTTCGAAATCAATTTTCTCTGGCTCTTTCACAAAAAGGGCTACCTCTTTTGAGCAGATATAGATACCGGCGTTGGTGAGATTTTCATAATAATAGTTCCGAATGTTGTTTTTAGAATCGATGGCAAGAATCTGATCTTCTTTGTTTGTCTTTAAAATGTCTGAATCGTAGGGATGAGAATTTGGATGGGCGAAAGCGCTGATGGATGCTTTCTTTTCTTTATGAAATGATCGAAATCTTTGCCAGTCGATGTCTAGCATCAAATCTCCGAAGCAAAAAATAAAATCATCGTCGATTTTTTCGTGCAATAAAGCCAAGACACCCCCTGTTCCTAAGGGCTCTTTCTCTTCAACGTATTCTATTTTTGCATCGAAGTCTTTTCCATTTCCGAAATACCGGGATATGGTTTCGCCATTTTTTCCTATAACAATGATAAAGGAGTGGACCCCCGCGCGTTTAAGAGACTCTATTTGCCATTCTAGGATGGGTTTTCCATTGAGGGCAACCATTGGCTTTGGAAGATCTCCGGTTATGGATTTTAGGCGTGTTCCGGCTCCGCCCGCTTGAATAATCGCCAGCATATTTACTCCATGAATATGATAGAGCAACCAGCTCGGTCAAACTCAAAAGGCATTTCCATCAAAGTGAGGGCATTGCGAACCCTCTCTTTAACCGTTTCGTTCTCACAATAGAAAAGAAGGAAACCGCCTCCTCCCGCGCCAAGAAGTTTGCCACCCGTCGCTCCTGCTTTGAGCGCTTTTTCATAAGCGTCATCGATAAGTGGATTCGAAATTCCTTGGGCTAGGGATTTTTTCATTTCCCAACTTTCCTTTAAAACGGGCCCTAAGGCATCCACCTCGCCATTCTCTAATTTTTCTCTAAGGAATCGAGTCATCTCGCAAAGTTTTAATGTGGTTTTGATTTTTTCCTGATCGTCTGCTAGATTGCGCGTTTCTTTAGCAAGGATGTTATTAGCGGAGCGAGTATCGCCTGTATAGAACATCAAAAGACTGTTTTCTAACTTCTCTCTGGCATCGCTTTTCATGATAACGGGTTCTACTTTTACGAATCCATCCGGCTCAAATTCATAATAACGAAGCCCACCAAAAGAAGCGGCAAATTGGTCTTGTTTTCCAATGGGGTTCCCTAATTTCTCTATTTCCACCTCGCAAGCCTCTTTGGCGATCTTATATGCCGAAGCGTGTTGCCCGTTCCAGGTATATAACAAACGGAGAAGAGCGACCGTAAAGGTGCTGGAAGAACCCAACCCCGTTCCCGCTGGGACATCGGCGATGGATGAAATCTCAATGCCTTTGGTCCCAAAGTCACTCAAGACTTGCCTAAAGATTTTATGTTGGATGTTTTTTGGATCCGTAACTTCTTCGGTTTGGGAATATTTCAGTGTGATTGTGTCCTTATTAAACGCCTTATTCATGGAAAGATAGACGTATTTGCGTATGGAAGTGCTCAGGACGCATCCTCCATATTTTTTATAAAAGGAAGGAATGTCGCTTCCCCCTCCACAAAAACTGACTCGGAATGGCGCACGGGATATAATCATGTTGAAACCTCGAATAACTACATCGGTATTTTAACACGTGTTAGATTTATTTAATGTGATAAAATTATCATCAAGGAATCAATATGAATAAAAACGTTCTGACAATAGACTTCGGCACGCAAAGCGTTCGTGTTGCCATTTTTGACAAGACCGGAAAAGAATTGGCAATGAAAAAAGAAAAATACAATCCACCTTATTTTTCCAAGAAGCCGAACTACGCAGAGCAAGATCCGGCTGTTTATTTTGAGGCTTTTTGCCATTGTTCAAAGCGTTTAGCCCAAAATTACCCTGAATTACTAAATACCGTAGCGGGCGCAACCTTGACAGCTTTCCGCGACTCTGCGGTGCTGTTGGATAAAAACAGAGAAGTCATCCGCCCAATGATTCTTTGGCTAGATCAAAGAAATGCCGAATGCAAAAAGCCTTTGCCTTTTCTTTCTCGTGCCGCTTTTCGTTTGGTCGGAATGAGCGATACGATCGCCTTCAATCGCCGGAGATCCGTCTCGAACTGGCTTATCGAAAATGAGCCAGAGAATTGGGCGAAAGTAGATAAATACATCAACATATCCACTTACTTCATCTATCGCCTTACAGGTGAATTGAAAGATTCCGCCTCCGATTTCGCGGGTCACTATCCAATCGATTTTAAAAAAAGGCAATGGTATAAAAATCCGACGAAACATCTCAAAGGACAGATTTTCTCCATCGAAAAAAGAATGTTGGCCGAAATTGTTCCAGAAGGAGCCCCATTAGGGAAAATCACCGAAAAAGCCCATGAGGAAACGGGGCTTCCTGTTGGTCTAACGCTTTATGCTTGCGGTTCTGATAAATCCTGCGAAACGTTAGGGCTTGGCGTTTTGGATGACACAATGGCAGCCATCTCCTATGGCACGGCCTCAACGGTGGAAACAACAAGAAAACGTTACACCGAATCAGAGACTTTCTTGCCCGGCTACCCATCTTGCATCCCTGATTATTACAACATGGATATTCAAATTTATCGTGGGTATTGGATGATCAATTGGTTTTTAAAAGAATTCGGCGGCAAACAAGTCGACGACATTGTTATTTCTGATGTTTCGGCGGACGATTTCAATAAAAAACTGAAAGATGTGCCTCCTGGAAGCGATGGCCTTGTCCTTCAGCCTTATTGGGGACCGGGTTTGGCTAGGCCTTTAGCAAAAGGCGCAATCATCGGTTTCTCCGATGCGATTACGCAAGAGCATTTTTACCGTGCCATAATTGAGGGGATCGCCTACGCTTTAAGAGAGGGATTGGAGCATTTTGAGAAGAAAATCCATCACTCTATCAAAGGCATCCGTATCAGCGGTGGCGGAAGTCAGTCCGATGAGATTTGCCAAATCACGGCAGACATCATGGGGAAAAGCGTCACCCGTGTTCAAACATTTGAAACCTCTTCCTTGGGGGCAGCCATATCTTGTTTTCTTGCTTTGAAGGAGTTCTCTTCTCCGGAAGAAGCGGTCAAAAACATGGTTCATATCACCAGAACCTTTGAGCCTGATGTTAAGACGCATGCGCTTTACGATTATCTTTTCGAGAATGCATATGAAGAGATGTATCCTAATCTCAAGGGGATTTATAAAAACATCAAAGCGTTCAATCGTTTTCAAGAAAGGAACCATAAAAAATAGTTTCCTGATTTCTAAATAAAAAACGCACCAACTTGGTGCGTAATGCTCCTCTTAGAGATTAAGCGTGCAATTGAGAAATCAAAAAGGAGGGGTCCATTGGCTTAAAATCATCTTTCATGATTAGCCTCAATTCCGTCTCTGTAAGGAAAACGCTCATTATGATTTTAGCGATGTCGTTTGGATTTCCATTATGAATGCTGCCTTCTTCTTGACCTTTTGCGATTAATTTCGGAAGGAGAACGAACAAATCGGTACCGCTTAGTGCTTTCGTGGCAGTTCTTGTTTGAAAGAAACGATTTAGGTTCAATCTAGCGTAATGGACAAGCAAATCACTTTCCGATAAAACGTTATGATAGAACTCAATGATTGTTTTCAAAGCGTCATAAGGAGGCATTTTTTCAATTTCATCATAATTGAGCAGTTTATTGGAATATTTTGTTTCATATAAAGTAACGATGGCATTATAGAGGTCTTCCTTTACGTCAAAATAGTGGTAGAAGAGCCCATGGGCACAATTGGAGGCTTTAGAAATGTCATCGATCGTAATTGAATCAAACCCTTTGATAGAAAAGAGCTTCAATGTTTTGTTCATTATCTTGTCTTTTCTTTTGTCGCGAATCGCTTCATTTTGAGCTGCTGTTCTTGGCATATACAACCCCTCCTTTGCAAAAAAGACTTCTACAATAATACAAGAAACAAATGCATAGTCAATTATAATATCAATAGGATAGATTAAATCGGTGAATTATAAATCCGTTAGACTTTTGAAAAGCGTTATATCGGTATTTTTTATATGAATGTAAAGAATATGTAAAACGCTTTTTCTGGGAATTCTTTCCTGCTAAGAAAGGCGTTATTTTTTCTTCTTTGCACTCGTGCTAAACTTCTAAAGTATGAAAACTCTAGTAATTTTTGAATCCAAATACGGCTCGACAGAGAAATATGCGACCGATATCGCGAAACGTGTAGACGGGGATCTTTGCCCTTTTAAAAAAGTGAAATGGAAGAACATCCATGACTATGACATCATCGTCTTCGGGTCTTATATTCGCGGAGGGAAAATTCAAAAGATTGACGATTTTCTCCAACATTGGGAAGAGATGAAAGACAAAGCCGTCTTGCTTTTTGCCACCGGCATGGGCATGGCGAATAAAGAAAGCAGAGAAAATCTTATTCAAACGAATGTTTTAGGGGATTATCATCTTCGTTTCTATCAATTCCGCGGGAGTTTTGATTTCTCTAAGCTGAATTTCATGGATCGCCTTATGTTTGCCCAATCTTTGAAATTCATGGAAGCCCATCCTGAACTTGCGGGAGGAAATCCCCAAGATATAAGCTGGGTAAAAGACAATCCGATTGAAGTATACGATAATGAGAAAGTGGATCGCGTTGTCAATGTGATCCAAGAGATCAAGCTTGGTGAGGCAAGTAAATAATGAAACTCTTTGTTGGCTTAGGAAATCCTGGAAAAGAATATGAATGGACCCGCCATAACATGGGTTTTATAGCTTTGGATAAGTTTGCGGAATTGGCGAACGGCTCTTTTGACCATTCTGATTTTAAGGGGCTATACGGAATAATTAAAAACCCTCTTTTTCCTGAGCCGATTCTCATATTAAAGCCTCAAACGTTCATGAATCTTTCCGGGACGAGCGTCCGCCCCCTTGCCGATTTCTATAAATTGACTCCTTCCGATATCGTTGTCGTTTACGATGATATGGCTATTGAGGAAGGCGCAATCCGCCTTCGTTTGAATGGCTCTTCCGGAGGGCATAAAGGGATGCAGAACATCATCGATATGTTTTCTAACGATCAATTCCGCCGCATCCGTGTTGGAATTGGGGAACCTCCTAGCAAAGATTCCGTTAATTTTGTTTTAGGGAAACCAAAAGGCGATTCTTATGACGCCTTGAATTTTGCGACCGACAATGCGGCTAAGGCCTTGCGCGATATTGCGATGGACGATTCTAATTTTTCTAAAATCATGAGCAAATACAACTCTATTAAGCGAAAGGGAAATGACTGATTTTTATTCTTTATTCGACAATTTGAATTACACCTCTCTTTTAAAGAGAAAAAGAGGTTCTTTCGTTTTGGATGATACGATAGGGGTGGGTCTTCTTTTCGCTGCCTTATATCATAAGAAGAAAGATTCGTATGCGATTGTCTCCAATAATTTCTATACGGCTCAAAAAGTCTATGAGTTCTTATTGAATTTCATTCCGGAGAGCGATCTCGTGCTTTTCCCTTCAGACGAGCTTTTACGGGCGGAAGCTCTATCTTCTTCTAAAGAACTGATGGCCCAAAGAATCTATGCAATGGGGCAACTTGCCTTTGGAAAAGACAAGGTGCTTATCACCCACCCTTCTGCTTTATGCCGTTTCTTGCCAAAAAAAGAAACTTTTGAAGAATTAACCCTTAAGCTGAAAGTGGGTTCCCGTTTTTCTTTGGAGAAACTAAAAACCATTTTAACGAATGCGGGCTACACCCGTGTGAACAAGGTAGACCAATCTTTGCAGTTTGCTTTGCGTGGCGACATACTGGATATTTTTTCCGTGAACTATCTTAAGCCGATTCGTGTTGAGTTTTTTGATGACGAGATAGAAAGCATTAAGTATTTTGATATCGCCAGCCAGTCCTCGTTGGAAAAATTGGAATCCATGGAGGTTTTGCCTGCAAGCGACACTCTTCTAACCGATGAGGAGTTAGATGATTTCTCTACTCGCATGAAGGAAGTCATGGAGAAGGATCTTTCTCTCATGAAAAACGAAAATACCAAGGACCTGTATCAACAAACCATAAACGGGGATATGGAAGATGTCCTTGCTAGAAACTATAAGAACCGCCTTTATCGTTACTATGGCTTTGCCTTAAATCAAGCAAACTCCATCCTTTCCTATTTTGATCCGAAGGTTGTTTTTATTCCTGACAAAGAAGGATTTGTAGAATCAAGCAATCTCCTCTTCCAAGAAGCGCGCGATTACCTTCTTGAACTTCAAAAAAACGGCCAAGCCCCCTCTCATTTAGAGGAATATATGACCCTTGAGGAAGCCTTCTTAAATAAGAATGTTTCCTATGGGTCTAAATTTTCCCATACTCCAGATGATGAGATATTCCAAACAAGGCCTTTAGTTTCTACGGGGGCGGGTATTTCCTCTCTTGTTACGCTTATCGATTCTTACCGTTCCTCAAAAAAGATCGTTTTGACTTTGGCTGACCAACACCAAAGAAACACGGTTAAAAACCTTCTGAAGGAGTTTAAAGTCTCTTATGAGGACATCCAAGGATTGGAGCTTCCTAAAGGGCAATTGGGAGTATCCGATTTCTCTTTGAATGTGGGATTTGAACTCCCTTCCTATTCGGTTACCTATATTTCCACAAGCGAATTATTCGGCAAGAAACTTGTTGCAACCCGTTTTTCGGGAAGATTTAAGAATGCGACGATTTTAAAAAGCTATCAAGACTTAAAACCAGGGGATTACGTTGTTCACGAGTATAACGGCATTGGCCAATTCATCCAAGTGAAGACCATGGAAACAGACGGGGTTCATAGGGACTATTTGGAAATCGCCTATGCTGGAGGGGATGAATTATATGTTCCTTTGGATCAGTTCCGGCTGGTTCGAAAATATTCAGGAAGAGAAGGATACGCACCAAAACTCTCCCATCTTTATTCCGGGGATTGGGAAAAGAAAAAAGCAAAAATCAAATCCCGCGTCAATGATTTAGCCGATCGTTTGATTGCCCTCTATGGCGAAAGAGCGAAGGTGAAAGGGTACGCTTTTAGCGAAGATGATGAACTTCAGAAACGCTTCGAAGATGAATTTCCTTATTCTTTGACAACCGACCAAGCAAGGTCTTTAGAGGAAATCAAAAAGGATATGGAAAAGCCATATCCGATGGATCGTCTTCTTTGCGGGGATGTGGGCTTTGGAAAGACGGAGATTGCCTTTCGCGCAGCCTTTAAGGCTATCGATAATGGCAAACAGGTCGCCATGCTTGCGCCAACCACCTTGCTTGCGAGGCAGCATTATGAGGTGGCAATAGAGCGTTTTCAAACTTTTGGGGTGCATATCGCTTTGCTTTCCCGCATGGTTTCTGCTCATGAAGTCAAATTGATTTTGGAGGGGTTGGGAAAAGGAACCATCGATTTTGTAATTGGCACTCATAAACTCTTATCCAAGGAGGTCCGTTTTAAGAATCTTGGCCTTCTTATCGTCGATGAAGAGCAACGTTTTGGCGTTGCCCAAAAAGAAAAAATCAAAGAAATGAAAAAGGACGTGGATGTTTTGACTCTTTCCGCTACGCCAATACCTAGAACCTTGCAAATGTCCTTAATTGGCATAAGGCCCGTGTCTACGATCAATACTCCTCCTGAGGCGAGGACCCCCATTCAAACCTACGTTACGCCTTACGAAGATAATGTCGTATATGAATTAATTAAGCGAGAGCTTGCTCGTTCTGGGCAGGTTTTCTTTATCCACAATACGATTTCGACAATCTATGAAATCGGAAGCAAAATCTCTCGCCACCTCCCGGATGCTAAAGTAGGTGTGGTCCATGGCCAAATGGAAAAAGAAGATATCGAGGACGTGATGCAAAAATTCTATGATGGCGAGCTTAACGTTTTAGTCGCGACATCCATTGTTGAAAACGGCATTGATGTTCCGAATGCCAACATGATTATCGTAGAGGATGCCGATCATTTTGGCTTATCTCAGCTTTATCAAATTAAGGGCCGCGTTGGAAGAGGGGATAGGGTTGCCTACGCTTATTTAATGTATAAACCCCATAAGAAAATGAACCAGGATGCCATTAAACGTCTAAAAGCCATACAGGACTTCACTGAATTAGGCTCTGGATATAAGATTGCCCAACGTGATTTGATGATCCGCGGGGCAGGGGATATCCTCGGTCCCGAACAAGCCGGATTTATCGATTCGGTGGGTTTGGACTTATATATGCAGCTGCTTAACGAAGCCATTGAAGAGAAAAAGACGGGCATTAAGAAAGCCCCACCCAAATCTCGAACTCTTTTCGATATCGACGCCTATATTCCAAAAAGCTATGCGATTGCTTCCGATAAGATTGAGCTCTATCAAGATTTAGAGAATGCCAAAAATGAAGAAGAGCTTAAGAAAGTTGCCTCACATATGCGAGACGTGTATGGGAAAATGCCTCATCAGGTGGAACTGCTTATCTTGCAAAAGCGCATCAATTTCTTGATGGAGAAAGAAGAATTCTTCAAGATAGAGCAAATGGATGCCTATGTTGACATTCTTTTGAGCGATTCTTTTACGAGCGTCTCACATATAGCCGTGGACTTATTTAACGCTCTTTTGCCATTTATGAATGAAATCAAAGTGAATTTCGTGGACAAGAAAGTCCACGTTCGTCTAAAACGCAACAAGAAAGATGACTGGATCGATGAGCTATATCGTATTCTTCAAACAATCGATGAGCTATATACAAAAAGAAAAAATGAAGGGGATAATATCTTATGAGAATTGATAAATGGTTAAAGGTGTCACGTCTAACGAAAAGAAGAGAAGTGGCGAAAGAACTCTGTGATGATGGAGACGTATTACTTAATAACAAAGTTGCTAAAGCGTCTTCAGAAGTTTGTGTTGGAGACATCCTCACTCTCACCATGGGAAGACATAAAATAACAGCCAAAATCCTTGCGGCTAAGCCTTATGCGAAGAAAGATGAAGCCAAAGAGATGTATGAGATTCTTTCCGATGAGGTTAGGGAAATCTTATCTTAACGGTCTTTTCAATTTATCTTTTTGTCTTGATGTGCATTTCTTTTTAAAATCGAATTCTTCAATATTCTGCTTCACAATTTAATCAAGGTTCGCTCATATGAGTGTTCCGACAATTATGAGGACTCTGTATATGTTGGAAGATGCGCATAATTACTAGATGATAGTTCGCATCAAAACAAATTAATGCAAAATCCTTTCCTTTTCACCCTTAAAGGGTGTATGTTGTTGATAGCGTTTTTAATAGACGTTAATTTTTTATTTGAATGAAAAGGAGGAAAACATGAACGAACAAAAACCAAAGAAAAGCAAGATCTCGTATATTTTGCCTTATTTGCTGACTACCGTTTTAATCGTTTTAATCGTTTGGCTTATTGTTGGACAATTTTCCAATCCCGTTGAAACGTGGAATGAAAGCGATATTGATACGTATGTTGGTTACAATGTGAACACAAAGCAAACCACGGTTGAAGAGTCTCAATATTATGTTTCTCACGTCTCTTTTACCAATAAGAACAATTCGGTTGTAGTGGTGAATGGTCGTCGTTACAACAAGGAAAAACCCAAGACCGATCGTCGTGATTTCACGGTTGTTATTCAATACGACCACTGGAATGAAGAATTTAGCTATGATGCGAATGCCTCAACAGACGGAACTTTCCCAGTTCACGCATCGTATTACAGCATTTTCAAAACGGCGACGGATTTATGGTCTGCTTCCGGAAATGACAAGACATATGGCGATTTTGCCTATATTGTTGCCGTTGACCCCTATGCTGTTTCTTTCTGGGACACATGGGGACCAACCATTATCCAATCCGCTTTGATTCTTCTCTTTGTCGGATTCCTTCTTTGGAGGTTGAACGCCTCTGTGGGTGGCGCAAATCGCCAAGCGATGGATTTCAATCGCTCTCCCGCTCGTGTTGAATCTTCAAAGGTTCGTTTCTCCGATGTCGCTGGATGCGATGAAGAGAAAGCCGAAATGGTCGAAATGGTTGACTACCTCAAAGATCCAAAGAAATATTCCAAATATGGTGCACGTTTACCAAAGGGTGCCCTTTTAATCGGCCCGCCAGGAACGGGTAAGACCTTGCTTGCAAAAGCTGTTGCAGGAGAAGCAGGGGTTCCTTTCTATAGCATTTCCGGCTCTGATTTCGTTGAGATGTTTGTCGGTGTTGGCGCAGGACGTGTTAGGGATTTGTTCAAAAAAGCGAAACAAACCGCACCATGTATCGTTTTCATTGATGAAATCGATGCCGTCGGCCGTCAAAGAGGAGCTGGCTTAGGCGGTGGAAACGATGAAAGGGAACAAACCTTAAACCAACTTCTCGTTGAGATGGACGGCTTTGAATATAACTCCGGTATTTTGGTTATCGCCGCTACAAACCGTGACGACGTTCTTGATCCAGCGTTGTTGCGTCCAGGGCGTTTTGACCGTGTCATTACCGTCGGACTTCCAAACACGGAAGGAAGAGAAGCCATCTTCAAAGTCCATGCAAGAAACAAGAAGATTGACCCATCTGTTGATTTCCATGCCTTGGCAAAACGCACTGTCGGGTTCTCTGGTGCAGATATCGATAACATCTTAAATGAAGCCGCTATCCTCGCCGTCCGCTTCCATAAAGAAAGCGTCGGCATGCCTGAAATTGATGAAGCTATCGATAGAAGGATCGCCGGACCCGCAAAATCCAGTAAAGGCATGTCTCCTACGGAAAGGAAACAGGTTGCCTTCCATGAAGCCGGACACGCCATCATTGGCCTTGTTCTCCCTCATGCCGAAAAGGTCCAAAAGATTACCATCATCCCTCGTGGGAATACGGGTGGTCACGTCTTGATGACTCCGGATGACGACCGTTTCTTAATGACTAAGAAAGAAATGCTCGCCATGATTACGGGCCTTCTTGGCGGAAGAAGCTCTGAAGAGATTTTCTTTGACGATGTTTCTAGCGGTGCAAGCAACGATATTCAACAAGCAACACGCTTAGCTCGTAGCATGGTTACTGAATATGGCATGTCCGATTTAGGGCCAATCCAATACGAACAAGCGGGTGGCTCTGTCTTCTTAGGAAGAGATTACACGAATACGAACAAGAACTTCTCTACGCAAATCGCCTATGAGATTGATAAAGCCGTTCGCGAAATCATTGATTCCTGTCACGAAGAAGCACGTAAGATCATTGAAGAACATAAAGCGGATGTGACCTTAATCGCGGAAACCTTGCTCGAAAAGGAAACCATCACGGCTGAAGAAATTGAATCTTTGGTGAAGACTGGCAAGCTTCCGACGAAGGTCGTTGCCGAAGTGCAAGAAACCGATGCCATCTCGGAGGAAACAAAAGAGAAATTGAATAAAATCGTCTCTTCTCCGACAAAACGTGACATCGAACAGCCTTCTACTTCAGCTTCCGATTCTTCTTCAGAAAAACCTTCGGAAACGAAAACGGAAGATAAGAAAGAAGACAAATAGTTTCGTTCTAATGAAGAGGGTCTCATGTTTAAGAGACCCTCTTTCTCTATTTTATGGAAAAGATAAAAATTGGTGATATTGAATTAAATGGTCGAGTCGTTCTTGGCCCAATGGCAGGAGTGACAACGCTTGCTTACCGTGAGTTTATGAAGCCTTTTGGCGTAGCCCTTTCCTATTCCGAGATGATTTCTGACTGCGGGCTTTATTATTCGAACAACAAGACTCTCACGTATTTCCGCACGGCAAAAGATGATAGGCCTGTCGGCCTTCAGCTCTTTGGCTTTGATTTTAAAAACACGGAGAAAGCGATTGAAGTTTTAGAAAAATATGCAGATTACGATATCCTGGATTTGAATTTTGGCTGCCCAGTGCCCAAGGTTTGCAAAACAGGCGCTGGATCCGCTTGGATGAAACGCCCAGATGAAATGGTGGAATATACCAAAAAGGTCATCGAGAAATCTTCTAAACCAGTGACCATCAAGATGAGACTTGGCTGGGATTCAGAGCATATTAACTGCGTGGAATTAGCCAAACGCATGGAAGAGATTGGCGTGAAGATGATAACCATCCATGCAAGAACCTCCGTTCAAGGCTACACGGGTCTGCCCGATTATGAAAAGATTCGCGGATTAGGAAATGAATTAAGCATCCCATTATGTGTTTCTGGGGACATTTTTACCCCGGAAGCCGCATTGAATGCAATGAAAATAACAGGGGCTAAACTGGTTATGGTTGCCCGCGGGGGAGTAGGCAATCCAGAGCTGGTTACAAATATCAACCGCTTGATAAACGGCGAAGAGCAGTTGCCTCCGCCAAGCATTTATCAGGATGCGGATTATGCCTTGCAATTTGCACGTAAACTTTGTGATTATCTTGGAGAAAGAGATGGAGCCATGATGTTAAGAGGGCTTCTTCCTAAATTCTTCACGGGTTTTCCAGGCTATAAAAAGATCCGTGCGGAAATCTCGATGAACATAAAGAGTTATTCTGACGTCGAGAGAATCCTTAACGGAATCAAGATGAGAAACAAATTATAAAAGTGGGAAACGCTTTCAATGAAGTTAGGCTTACACATTTTTTAAAAATGTTTAGAATGTTCGTATCCTAACTATTTAGGAGATTTTTATGGACGAGAGCTTAGGGATTGAATTTAGACAGACGGCAAAAGTTATCAAAGCGCATATAGGGAAACTCATTTGCGACAATTTAAATGAGCATCAAGTAAAAATTTCCACGACCGAAGGAATCATTCTTCATCATGTTTATAACCATAGAGACAAAATCGTTTCTTCAAAAGATTTGATGGAAGTTATCGGCGTCTCAAAAGCGACGATGTCTCAAACCCTTGCCTCTTTGATCCGCAAAGGATTGATTGAATTTGAAGGATGGCCTGAAGATGGGCGCGTTAAAAGAATCCTCCTTACAAAGAAAGCACAGAGCCTGGAAGAGGACATCGATAAGGCTTTAAACGACGCCGATCGTTTCTTTAAAGAGGCTTTTAGCCAAAAGGAGCTGGAAGAGCTTCATTTCTTAATGAAGAAGCTTAGAGAGCATATTCAAAACAATCAAAAAGCAGAAGTGAAATAGCGAAAGGAGAGATATGTATATGGAAAAAACAAAAGAAAAGAAAATACGAAAGACGTTGAGCGGCGAAACACGTAAATATTCGCCTTCGCACACCTTAAAGATTTTAAGCAAACATATCAAAGGATTTTGGAAAGATTCCATTTTGACTTGGACCTGCGTCATTTTTGAAACCGCCTTGGAGATATTGATCGCTTTCTTTATTCAATTTTTATTAGAGCAAGTGCGTGCTAATGATATCAACGGAATCATTCTTTGGGCTTGCATTATTGCGGGGATGGCTGTTTTAGCGGCAGTTCTCGGTATCTTAGCTGGTTATTGGGCTTCTAGCGCTTCAGCTGGATTTGGGCGTAACTTACGCCAATCCATGTTTGAGAAGATACAGGATTACTCTTTTAAGAACATCGATAAATTTTCTCCTTCTTCCATCGTTACAAGAACAACGACGGATGTGACCAATGTTCAATTCTCTTTCATGATGACGATCCGCATGGTTCTTAGGGCTCCATTGATGATGCTCTTTGCTTTGATTATGTGCTTCATCATGGCTCCGGGACTGGCTTGGATTTTCCTCATCATCATTCCGCTGATTCTTTTTGTTTTGCTTTTTATTGCTTCTAAAGCCCATCGAAGATTCGTTCTTATTTTTAACACCTATGACGCTTTGAACGAATCGGTGGAAGAAGATGTGGATGGCATCCGTGTCGTGAAGTCTTTTGATAGAAAGAACTACCATGTTTCTCGTTTCAATAAGGTTTCTGACTTCATTTACAAGAACTATGTTGCGAACGAAAAACTTCTCTCTTTCAATAACCCATTCATGAATCTCGCTATTTTTGCGGCTATGATCCTGATCTCGATTTTAGGCGCAAAAATCATTACTTCGAACGTTGAAGTCGTAGAGGGGCTTAATGGTTTGGTTGCTTCTCCAATCAATCTCACAGTGGAATCCCTTTCCTCTTTATTTACCTACGTTATGATGATTTTTATGGCCCTCATGATGGTTTCTATGGTTTATGTCATGATTACTATCGCAAGGAATAGCGCTGAGCGTATTGTGGAAATCCTTGATGAGGTGCCAGATATTCGTAATAATGACCACCCGATTATGGAAGTCCCTAATGGCAATGTGGATTTCAACCATGTGTCTTTTGGATATGTTCCAGGGAAATATGTCTTAAATGATGTCGATCTTCATTTTAAACAAGGAGAAACCGTAGGCATCATTGGCCCGACGGGCTCTAGCAAGACCAGCTTGGTTTCCCTTATGGCGCGTCTATATGATGTAAATGAAGGAAATGTGCAAATCGGAGGAATTGACGTTCGTGATTACGACATCAAAACCTTGCGTGATGCCGTATCCGTTGTTCTTCAAAAGAACGTTCTTTTCACTGGGACAATTCGCGATAACCTCAAATGGGGCAATGAGAATGCGAGTGATGAAGAGATATGGGAAGCATGCGATCTTGCCCAAGCTAGCGAATTCCTTCATACCTTTCCTAAAGGATTGGACACCCAAATCACCGAAGGAGGAACGAACGTTTCAGGTGGGCAAAAACAACGTCTTTGCATCGCCAGAGCCCTTCTAAAGAATCCTAAGATTTTGATTTTGGACGACTCTACAAGCGCTTGCGACACCCATACGGATTCCTTAATTCGCAAAGGATTGGCTCAAACAAAGCCAAACGTTACGAAATTCATCATCGCCCAACGCGTTCTTTCCATTAAGGATTGCGACACCATCCTTGTCTTAGAAAGCGGAGGCAAGATTGTCGACAAAGGCAATAACGATGAGTTAATGAAGCGTTGCTCTGTTTACAAAGAATTATATGAATCTCAATTAGGAGGAGGTGATTTCGATGTCCATGAATAAAAGACCAACCAAGGAAGAGACAGCTGGGGCGTTTGCCCGTCTTTTCAAAATGATCTGGAAATATTACCCAGGGTATTTCATTTTGGTGATATTATCCACGCTTATCGTTTCTTTTGCGTCCGTTGCCAACTCTTATTTCGTCGGCAATATCCTTGTTGACCAATTCATCCAACCTGCTTTGGACCAATTTGCGTTGAAAAACCCTCTTGGAAGCGTCGGCAGCGCCTATGAAATCATGACCAAAGAAATCACGGTTTTCAATCTTCATTTCTTTGAGATGGTTGGGGTGATGGTTGGTGTTTTTGCCTTGGGTGTTTTGGCGTCATATTCATACAACTTTTTTATGGCATACATCGCTCAAGGATTGCAAAAGAAAATCCGTGATGAGATGTTTGCCCATATGCAGGATTTGCCTGTCTCTTATTTTGATAAGCATACTCATGGCGACATTATGTCGGTATACACGAACGACGTTGATTCTCTCCGTGAGATGCTTGCCCGTTCTATCCCAATGATGCTATCTAGCCTTATGGCTATGGTCGCCTGTCTTGTTATCATGATCATGACCGACCTTTATTTGATGTTCGTTGTCGTTCTTTTCGCCTTGGTGATGTTCATGTTGACGAAATTCTTTGCCTCCCATTCCGGAAGGCACTTCGTTCAGCAACAAATCCAGCTGGGCAGAACCAACGGTTACGTTGAAGAAATGGTCTCAGGGCAAAAAGTAGTCAAGGTCTTTAACTACGAAGAAAGGAACATCGAAGGATTCACGAAGGTAAATGATGCCTTATATGAAGAATCCGTGAAAGCTAACCGTTATGCAAACACACTGATGCCAACCGTGAATCAATTAGGAAACCTTCAATACGCCATTATTGCATTGCTCGGTGGGCTTTTTGTCATCAATAGCGTTCAAGGTTACACCTTGCTCCCTCCTTTTGCTCACACTTATTCCATCGGCATCATTATTTCTTTCCTTCTTTATTCAAAGAGCTTTGTTCAACCGATTGGGCAAATGGCTCAACAACTCAACACCGTTACGATGGCTTTGGCGGGCGCCTCTCGTATCTTTGCCATCATTGATGAACCTGCGGAAGTTGATGAAGGGTATGTCGAACTCGTCAATGCAAAAGAAGACGCAAACGGCAATCCAATTGAAGTAAAGGAAAGAACGGGCAAATGGGCTTGGAAACATCCTCATACGGATGGATCAGAAACAACCTATACCTGGCTAAAAGGCAAAATTAACGTGAACCATGTTGATTTTGGCTATACTCCAGATAAGATTGTTCTCCATGATATCACCGTCTATGCCGAGCCAGGACAGAAGGTTGCCTTCGTTGGACCTACGGGCGCTGGTAAGACAACGATTACCAATCTTTTGAATCGTTTCTATGATATCGCGGATGGCAAGATTCGTTATGATGACATCAACATCAATAAGATTAAGAAAGCGGACTTGCGTCGTTCATTAGGAATGGTCTTCCAAGATACAAAATTATTTACAGGGACCGTTATGGAGAATATCCGTTATGGCAAACTTGATGCAACGGATGAAGAAGTGTATGCAGCTGCTAAATTAGCCAATGCAGACACCTTTATTAATCAATTACCGGATGGATATAACACCGTTTTAAAGAATGGCGGGACATCCCTTTCTCAAGGACAAAGACAGCTTCTTGCCATTGCCCGCGCGGCCATAGCAAACCCTCCTGTCCTTATTCTTGATGAAGCAACCTCTTCCATCGACTCTCGTACGGAAGCAATGGTCACCAAAGGCATGGATGCCATTATGGAAGGCAGAACGGTATTCGTTATCGCTCATCGTCTATCCACGATTAAGAATTCAGATGTCATTATGGTTCTTGATCACGGGCATATTATTGAACGTGGTTCGCATGATGACCTTCTTGCGCAAAAAGGGAAGTATTACCAACTCTATACTGGCAATGCCATCCAACAACAAGATTAATTTTAAAACGCAAGGCCAACCTTCTTGGGAAACCTTGCGTTTTTCTTTACTTAAAAAATCTTCTTTAAATACAGAAGAATGAATATTGACCAGTTAAATAGACCTTTCAATTTTTAATTGACTGTTCCAATAAAAAATTAAATTCATCGTAGTAAGGAAATATAAAACACCGATAGAAAGCCTATTTGGACTGCTAATCTTTAAGTAGACAGCGCATTACAATTTTGCATGCAGATTGCAATGCTCTGTAGACAAGGAGGTTACAAAAATGAAACTAACGAAAGAAGAAAGGCTCCCGGTCGGCAAGATGCTGCACGAAGGGAGCCTTTCCTACAAGGACTGCATGGAAAAATACGGCGTTTCCAGATCCGCATGCTCCAACTGGGTGAGGGAATACAGGCAAATCAACGGAATCCCCCCAAAAGCCCCCATGGGGGCTCGCGCCGGCATGGGCCAAAGCGATTACGGATCGATGACAAAGAGCCAGCTCCTCGTTGAGCTGATGCGCAAGGACATCGAGGTCGCGAGACTAAAAAAGGGTATGCGGTGAAAGGGGGTGGTCGAAAAAAGGAATTCGTTTCTATAAGCGGCTCGAGTACCAAGTGATAATGGAGCTTTCCGGAAAATGGCCGGTCGTAGCCCTCTGCAGGGAGATGTCCGTGAGCAGAAGCGGGTTCTACAAATTCCGGGGCAGATGCGAGCATCCGAGCGAAAGGCAGGCAAAAAGAGAACACGAAGTTCATTTACGCCTCAATTAAAAGCAACGCTCGTGCGAAAGACTATGAACTGTCCCTTCAATGGCTTAAGGCCGCAAATGCGGTCTTGGAAAACGTTAAAGTGAGTGAAGGGAAATTGCCGCTTTCTTTGTATGAACAGCTAGATGCATTCAAGATTTATTATTCTGACGTTGGACTTCTTTGCTTCAAATCTGGAATTATGCCTCAAGATATTCTTATCGAAAGTGCAATATCCGATAAGGCAAGAGGCCTTTTGGCAGGAAACTATGTTGCAGAACAACTTGTATCATGTGGCTATCGCTTAAACTATTGGGAATCTAATGGCAAGGCAGAGGTGGATTTTGTTCTAAGAAAAGATGACTCTGCCATTCCTCTTGAAGTTAAATCTGCGGACAATGTTCGCGCTAAAAGTTTAAGAGTTTACGTTGAAAAATACTCACCAAAATATTCTATTCGGTTGTCTTCTAAAAATTTTGGTTACGAAAATGGCATTAAGTCTGTTCCACTTTATGCGTTGTTTTGTTTATAGATGGTGAAACGTTACTAATCTTTTAGCATTGTGATCGGTACGACATATATTCCATCTTTACGGTAACAAGGGCCATGGCTAGTGAGAACCATCTTGAATTGAGGGAGCTTTAACCCATCTTGTTTTAAGGCTTTCTCAAATTTATTTAAAGAAGCGAATGCGTCTTTTATGTTTTTATCGCTATAGATTTTGATTTCAATCGCGGCATAGTTCCCGTTTCTTAGTTCTACAATGGCGTCTACCTCTCGACCTGCGCTATCGCGATAATGTTTTAATTTTGCTTGAAGAGAATCCGCATATATAGAAAGATCCCTGACTGCCAAATCTTCAAAGAAAAAGCCAAAGGAGTGGAGATCATTGATTAAATCAGACGGCTCAATCCCTAAAGCACATGTAGCCATCGAAGTGTCGACAAAGTGATGTGTTGGTGTGCTTCTTATGGCGATGGTCGATCTAAGATTCAAATTCCAAGCCGGCATATCATAGATAATGAACAAATCTTTTAGAGTCCTTTCATAGGAAGAGAAGGTCTCGTCATCCAACGTTTCGCGGATGCTGGACTCTAATATATCTTTTCTCATGCTGGATCTTTTTGCTTGAGTGGAGACGTTTCTTGCAAAAGACTTCAAAATGAGAACAAGAAGCGAAACGTCCTTGTTCTTAAGAAAAAGAGCAAAATCATCACTTTCTTTTTCTATTCTAAAAAGTCCTTCATAGTAGTTTTCCGTGGTGGCTATGGCATATTCCCTCTTTGCCATAAGAGAGATTGGCCAGCCTCCTCTACAAAGCATATAAGCGATATCTTTTAAGCCAATTGAGTTGTCTAATACGTAGTTAAGGTCTTCCCTTGCATCTTTTGCTTGAAACAATTCAGATAAAGAGATCAATCCGGACGATTCTCCAGATTCATAAAGAGAGAACGGCTTCAAGTTCATTGTAGAAATGCGTCCAGCCCCAGAGTGTTGAATTTTAGACGGATCAATGGGAGTAGTGCTTCCGGTAATGATGTATTTGCCAAACTGATACTCTTCATCTAAGTCGGCTTTTATTTCATTCCATAGTTCCGGGGCTTTCTGCCATTCGTCGATAAGACGAGGATATTCTCCTTGTAAAATTCCTTTTGGATCGGAATTTGCTAAAGCAATCGTATTTCCGTTTTTTAAAGAAATGCTTGATTTGGCAAATCTTTGACAAAGTGTAGTCTTTCCACAGAATTTCGGACCGGTGACTAAAACACATCCGGAAGAATTTAATTTTTCATTCAATATGTTCTCTGCTAAACGTTTTCTGTATTCAAAAGGCATGCTTCGCTCCTTCGCTTGATTCTATTTAATCAGTAAAAACCAAAGAAGTAAACAATGAAACCGACGTTTTGAAACAAAACAAACCGACGAAATGAATGATTTATATCCGACGTTTTGAAACTTTTCTAAATCCACTTTAACTTTAAATTAGTAGGGTATTTCTTTTTTTACATGCCGATTTGATGCGTCTTGGAGAGTGTCAAACGGCAGAACATTTAGATTTAATGATGGTTTAAAAGCCATTTCTATGTTGAGAAGAGGCCTATATGCAATGTTTTACTTAATGAATGATTGAAAGGCGAAGAAAATTATCTCATTAAGTTCTTTAATGGAATAAAATGCAAAGCGCTTATTACTCGTAAACTTCATCAATCGAATCGTTGATTTTCAACGGCGTAAAAGGTTTATCTCACATCATACGGTCAAGTTTATCTTATCTCTAGATGGTGAAGAGAATGTTTCCTAAAAGTGTAAGTTAATAGAGAAAAAACAAGAAAACTTAAAAAATATCTATTAACTATGGATTTTCACGGTTGCTTTCAGATAGGAATTTGATTCATGAAACATTCATACGAAAGAGAAACGTATTTAAAACGAATTTGGTGATTTGGAGATAGACTTCATAATTCAGAATCAAAGGTTTTGAAACACAAAGGATCGCATGAACTGTTTGACTTTTGTTTCGTGTGGCTTTTATCCGTCTACATACGATTATCCTTTTATATTAGGTAACATTCTCTCTTCTATAAAAGGTGCAATAACGCTTTATTCGCGTTAAACTATCCATGTTTTATTAGTGGAAGGAAACGATAATATGGAAGAGAAATTAACAGACCAAGAATTAGCCAGACGCGCCAAGCTTCCAAAGTATAAAGAACTAGGTGTTGACCCATTCGGTCAAAAATATGATTGGAAAAATCAAATCCGTGATATCCGTAAAGAATATGGAGAAGTGGATGCGGAAGAACTTTCCACCAAAGAAGTCCACGTTGATATTGCCGGACGTATCATGGCTATCCGTGATATGGGGAAGGCTGCATTCTTTAACGTGAAAGATGAATTCGGCACCATTCAAGTCTGGATTGGCAAGAACGTCGTCGGAGAAGATAACTACAAGATTTTCAAATTGGAAGATGTTGGCGATATTTGTGGCGTGCAAGGAACGTTGATGAAATCCCGCACGGGTGAATTGACGATCCGTTGCAGCAAATTCACCCACCTTTCTAAATGCCTAAAGCCACTTGCTGAGAAATACCACGGCTTAACCGATTTGGAAGATCGTTGCCGTCGTCGTTATCTTGATTTAATCATGAATGAGACAAGCAGAAGAACCGCTATTCTTCGTCCAGCCATTGTCAAAGGCATCCGCGATTATTGCGATTCCCTTGGTTTCACTGAGGTGGAAACTCCCGTTCTTTCCCCGATCGCAGGCGGAGCAAATGCTCGTCCATTTATCACCCATCATAATGCGTTAGATAAGGATTTCTATTTACGTATTGCTACGGAATTAAATCTTAAGAAATGCATGATCGGCGGAATTGACCGCGTTTATGAAATTGGCCGTATCTTCCGTAACGAAGGAATGGACAATCGTCATAACCCAGAATTCACGACCATTGAGCTTTATCAAGCCTATGGCGATTTAAGAGACATGATGGCTTGGGTTGAAGGCATGATGCATTATGTTGCTGATAAAGTCGTAGGCAAAGAAGAATACGACTGGAATGGCAACAAGATCAATCTTGCTAAGCCGTTTAAAGTCATTACCATGGCAGAAGCCATCAAAGAGAAGACAGGCATTGATTTCACAGACGACATTCCATTCGAAAAAGCGGTAGAGCTTGCTAAAGAACATAAAGTCCCGCTTGAAAAAGCCTGGAATTCCACCGGATATATCATGCAAGCCTTCTTTGATGAATTTGTTGAACCAACTTTAATTCAGCCAACTTTCATCACGACCTATCCGATTGAAGTCTCTCCATTAACCAAGAAAACAAGCGACCCTCGTTTCGTTGATCGTTTCGAGCTTTTCATTGGCGGTTTCGAATTCGGAAACGCTTATTCCGAACTTAATAACCCATTTGACCAAAAAGAGCGTTTTGAAGCTCAGATGGCTGCAAGAGATAGAGGAGACGATGAAGCAAACGTCATTGACTATAGTTTCCTTGAAGCCATGGAATATGGCATGCAACCAGCGGGTGGCATTGGCGTTGGTATCGATCGTCTTTGTATGTTGCTTACTGAACAACCAACCATCCGTGAAGTTCTTCTCTTCCCAACCATGAAGGATGAAAAATAAGCGATAAATCATTTATCAAAAGAGCGACTCTAAAATGGAGTCGCTTTTCT
>ERZ808240.300-NODE-300-length-67303-cov-26.629580_pt1 | contig 67303 bp, 48 predicted proteins | sample MGYA00521084_ERZ808240 | MGnify/ENA primary metagenome ERZ808240 (study PRJEB31516, sample SAMN03275571) | gut metagenome | biome: mammalia-associated habitat; material: feces | host: Papio cynocephalus | place: Kenya | collected 2012-08-06 ...
CGGTAACTGGTTTGTAAGAGCCGACAAACGAAGAATAGTCACTGTCCGGATGGAATGTGGTTCTGAAAATGAACTCATCATCAATCCCGTCAAGAATCCGATTCTTAACAAACCAAGACTTCCCTGTCCCGGGTGAGCCGAAATAAATAATCTGATGAGGCAAATCACGCCACAGCGGAGTTGCAGAAACTTTTTCTTTTGATGTCATAGGGTTTTCGCTTAATGAATATGGTGGTTAAGGAGGCCGATTTTGTCGCATCAGTGCAATGCAGCGTCATAAATCACTTCATGCGACACGGCGGCGCCATGCTGTTCGGCCAGTCTGTTTCGATTCCGACACGCGGAATCAGGCTTGACAGGAGCACAATTACAATGCTCCGAAAGGAACTGAACAACACATTCAATTCAAGGAAGGAAAACATCATACGGTGGTGCATCGAGTACATTGAAGGAATGTGCAGTCTTGACGAAAGTGACACAACTGACGGCAACTGGAAATATGCCATCATTGCAAGCACATTATGGGAGGTAATGGTGGACAGCGTCCTCGGAAAACAGCAATATCGGGATAAGACCAAATATGGAAAAACTTACGAGTTCACTTATTTTGACGGGCATAGCCTGCGAGGGAATGCTACACAACACGACACTATCTACGAAGATGACGAAACGCTCATAATAATAGATGCAAAGATGTATCGTTTTGCCGACCATCTTCTTTCAGAAAATGTACTGGGCAAACAGTTCGGATACTACGAACAGGCAAAAATGATGAAACATCAGGCCGGGGAGCAAAAACGCATCATCAACATATTTGTGCTTCCCCAGACAGAGTTCAGCGGCAGTTATTTTCAGAACAAAATCATTCTGGATCCCCACACGCCGGCATCAGAAGACCCGTTCAAAATCATATTCCTCTACAATTATCCGGTGAATGACCTTATTGACGACTATTATTTCGGTCGAAAGAAATACAATGTCCTTATCGACCACTTCAAGAGTTTCATTCAAGACCCGGCCGTAAGCCTTTTTCTGGAACAAAGAGGATGCGACTACAAGTTTTAGGACGTTTCATCCCAAAACATCTTCAAAAAGATAATTTTCAGGACTATTTATCCCTGAAAATTATTTACCTTTGTAAAAAACACTATGCGGGGCAGAATAATTTGTATGGGGAAGAAATGACTGATAAAGCCGTAGAACGCTATATGTCCGCACTCATCGAATCATCTTTTGTCTATGAATGCAAGAGGTTTGACATAAAAGGGAAGCAACACCTTAAGACATTGGGAAAGTATTACCTTGTTGATGTCGGCTTGAGACGAATGCCCCTCGGATCCCGGGTCTTCGATGCCGGTCGCATCTTGGAGAATATCGTGTATCTTGAACTTCTCCGCCGGCAAAAGAAAGTGTACATAGGAAAACGGATAATCAGGAGGTTGACGAGGATCCTTCCGCTGACTACGATGGCATCAAAAGAATCAATGCCCTAAAATGATTGATGGAAACACCATAAAATGAACCGTGGATATGGAAAAGCATGGAAACATATGGATATCAGCAAAATATGTCCTTGATATGAAGATTTTACATTTTTCAGGAAAACTGTTTTCGGAGAGGACGAACATTACTATCCGGTAATAAGAGAGGTATGATTATCACAATAGCAAGGCAATGCGGATGCGGTGCGCTTGAAGTCGGAAAGATTCTGGCAGGGCACTATGGCATACCGCTTTACACGAGAAAGTCTCTGATGGAGGCGGCGCGCGGGAAAGGGCTTCTTTCCGAGATGGAGGATTTTTTCGAGGAGAGGCCTGTCGATGAACTGATGTCGGCGATTACCTTTTCCTTTGAACGGGACGACGTGCGGGAGAAGTTCTGCATGGCGTTCAGGAGAGTCGTCGGAGAGGGAGACTGCGTGCTCATCGGAAGGTGCGGCAACTTTATTTTCAAAGACCGCCCTGATCTTTTGTCCGTTTTCCTTCACGGCAATCCGGAGCGGAGAATCACACACATAATGGAATCAGAGGGGCTTTCGCGCCACGAGGCAGAGGAATTTGTCAGCGACACGGACGAGCGGAGGGTTGCCTACCATAAATTCTACACCGGCCTCAACTGGGGAAATGCGCCGGACTACGACATCTGTCTTGATGTCTGCCGCCTCGGAGCCGGCAAAACCGCCGAACTGATTGAGGAATATGCAGATGCCGCAGGACTGCACTCACCTGCTCAAACCGCATCGGAGGGGTAAATATGAAATATGTCATACAGTTTCTGATTATTGCGGCATTCGCCTTTGTCGGCGAACTGCTGCACCGGTTCATCCCGCTGCCGATTCCTGCAAGCATCTACGGGATAGTCCTGCTTTTCATCGCCCTTGAACTGAAATGGGTGAAGGTCAGCGACATAAGGGAAGTAAGCTCTTTTCTCATCGCCGTCATGCCGATAATGTTCATTCCTGCGGCGGCCGGTCTGATGGAATCATGGGACGCCGTTAAATCATCGATATGGGAATACGCCCTCATCACCGTCGTCAGCACATTCGTCGTAATGGGAGTCTCCGGCGCCGTCACGCAGTTTGTCATACGGTGCGGGAAAAAGAAGGGAAAGAATCAGGGACACGAAGAAATGGAGGCCAGATAATATGTCACAGATATTTGAATCATCGGTATTCTTCGGAGTATTCATAAGCCTCTCGTCCTACATTTTCGGCATCTGGCTAAAGAAAAAGACCGGCTGGGCACTCGCGAACCCGCTGCTGATTTCCATCATTCTGGTCATTGCGACGCTGTCCATGCTCGGAGTGAGCTATCAAAGCTACGCGAAGGGTGCGGACATCATCAGCTACCTCCTCACTCCTGCGACAATCTGTCTTGCAGTGCCTCTGTATCAGCAGGTTGAACTTCTCAGGAAGAACTGGAAAGCCGTCGTCGCCGGCATCAGCGCAGGAGTCCTGTCCAGCCTTGTCTGCATCCTGCTGCTCGCCCTGCTGTTTCATCTCGACCATGCGGCATATGTCACATTCCTTCCTAAGTCAATCACCACGGCCATCGGGCTCGGTGTCTCCGAAGAACTCGGCGGCTACATTCCGGTGACAGTGGTTTCCATCATCATCACAGGAGTTCTGGGCAACATATTCGCTGAAAAATTCCTCCTTCTTCTCCGCATCAGCGAACCGATAGCCAAGGGCATAGCCATCGGGACCGCCTCACACGCGGTAGGCACGGCAAAGGCGATGGAGATGGGAGCGGTGGAAGGTGCGATGAGCAGCCTCTCGATAGTCGTAAGCGGCATTCTCACCGTCGCCGGAGCATCTGTCTTCGCGATGTTTCTGTAGATAAATGCCGCAGCAGTCATAAACGACCGCAAACGAAACTGGACAGCATTGCCCCTGCAAGATTTTTCCGTATCTTTGTCACCGGCTTGGGATGTCACCGGAAGCCGTCGCCGGCGGCTTCGTAATTTTTTTTTGCAACATGGAAGATAGAAATTTTGAGGTTGAACTGGCGCGGTTTATCGTGGAGAAGACCCGCAGGAGCCTGTTTCTGACGGGAAAGGCCGGGACGGGAAAGACGACGTTTCTCAGGGACATCACAAGACACACGAAGAAAAAGCACATCGTGCTTGCCCCGACGGGCGTTGCGGCGGTCAATGCAGGGGCGATGACGATTCACTCCTTTTTCCAGTTCGGTCTCGGGGCCTATGTGCCCGGAGTCGTGGCTCCGCAGACGGGCTATTTCATCCGTAAGGCGAAGCTTGACCTGATACGCAGCCTCGACCTCATCATCATTGATGAGATTTCAATGGTCCGTGCCGACCTGCTCGACCACATCGACGCGGAACTCCGCAGGATACGGCGCAGCTACCTCCCCTTCGGAGGGGTGCAGCTTCTGATGATCGGCGACCTCCAGCAGCTTCCGCCGATTGCGCACGGAGAGGAGGAAATGATTCTGAGGCAGCACTACAAGTCCCTGTATTTCTTTGACTGCAAGGCTCTTCAGAATCTGGAGTATTCCTGCATAGAGCTGAAGAACGTCTATCGTCAGAACGACTCTCATTTTGTCGGGATGCTCAACCGCGCACGGGTCGGCCGTCTCACGCAGGAGGACATCGACGAGCTGAACGCACGCTATCAACCGGGATTCGTTCCCCGTCCGGAAGACAACTACATCCGCCTTGTCACGCACAACCGCATGGTGCAGAGCGTGAACGAGGGGGAGATGACAAAGCTCGGCGGCGACGAATATGCCTTTGACGCAAAGGTCACCGGGACATTCCCCACGGAGTCTTTCCCGACGGCGGAACGGCTTGTCCTGAAGAAGGGCGCTCAGGTGATGTTCATCAAGAACGACCCGGACAAGCGCTTCATAAACGGAACTCTGGGTGAGGTCTGCTACCTGTGGAAGGACAAGATTAAGGTCCGGATTGCGGACACCGGTGTCACGATTGACGTCGAGCCGATGGAGTGGGAGAACATACGCTATCAGCTGGACGAGACGGACAACAGCGTGAATTCCACCACAATAGGCAAGTTCAGGCAATATCCGGTGCGCCCGGCCTGGGCCATCACCATCCACAAGAGCCAGGGTCTGACATTCGACCGCGCCATCATAGATGCCCGTGCGGCATTTTCGCCCGGCCAGGCATATGTCGCGCTCAGCCGCTGCCGCTCGCTCGAAGGAATCGTCCTCAGCTCCCCTCTCCGCGCCTCGGCGTTCATGACCGACACGACCATCGACGACTTTCTCCAAAGCCGTCTCGCCGATGCCAGGGAGCTTGCCTCCGAGGTCGCCTTCGTTCCGTTCGACTACGACCGCAGCAAGGACAGGCCGGAGCCGAAAATCGGCAACAAGGTCGCTTCGGGACCGTCAGTTACCATTCTTGACAAAGCGACGGCTCATGAAATATCCGAGGGCTTATCAAGTCCATGTTTCAGTAAAGAATCCGGTAAAACATCTGCGGGCAAGTCCGGAACCGGAGACGCAAATGCCGTCAGCGCCAAACTCATCGCCGCGTTAAAATCCTGGAGACTCGAAAAGGCGCATGAACTCAATGTTCCGGCATTCTACATCCTCAGCAACAAGGTTCTCGACAACATCGCGGCATATCTTCCTCACAATCAAGAAGAACTCCTAGAAGTACCGGGCATCGGCCCGGCAAAGGCCGAAGGCTACGGGGCGGCAATACTGAAGATAGTGCAGGAAAACAGCGACGGACTCGCCTCGCGACGGTAGCGTACCTATTTCCGGTCACGGCGGAGCTTCCAGAGGAAGAAGAGGGTGAGAGAGAGGAGGAAGGCGGCGGAGCCGATGGCACAGTTCCATGTGTTCGGGAGGTTGAAGCCTATCTTTGCTATGCAGAGGTAGGTGGTGCAGACGGCGGTCATGAAGGCTGCCGGGAAGAGCGTCAGGAGATAGGCCGCGGAGCCCTTCGGCTTGGACTTCACGAGATAGGCCGTGGCGGTCCAGAGCATGAAGACCGCAAGGGTCTGGTTCGCCCAGCCGAAATAGCGCCAGATGACGTTGAAACCGTCCTCGTCGGCGATGTTGTACCAGAGCAGCAGGCCGGCGACGGCAAAAAGCGGAATGCTGATTATCAGACGGTTGCGGACGGGCTTCTGGTTCAGATGCAGGAAATCCGCGACAATCAGACGTGCGCTGCGGAAAGCCGTGTCGCCGCTCGTGATTGGAGCCGCCACTACGCCGAGCACAGCGAGAATGCCGCCGAGCACTCCCAGCCAGCTCTTGGAAACATTCACGACAACTTCCGGAGCAGCCGCATGAAGCGTGGAGCCCACGGCCTCGGCGCCTCCGTCAAAGAAGAACCAGGAAGAAACCGTTGCCCAGATGAGCGCCACGATGCCCTCGGTAATCATCGCCCCGTAGAACACCGGCCTTCCGAGCTTCTCGTCCGTGAGGCAGCGGGCCATCAGCGGAGACTGCGTCGCGTGGAAGCCGCTCACCGCGCCGCAGGCAATCGTGATGAACAGACACGGGAAAATCGGCTGGCCGCTCAGCAGTCCCTTCTCCTCGCCAAGGTTGCCCAGTCCGTCCCAGAGTTCCGGCAGTGACGGCCACTTGACAAAGAGGCAGGCCATCAGCGCCACCGCCATAAAGATCAGGGCGAAGGCGAAAATCGGATAGATGCGCCCGATAATCTTATCGACGGGAAGAAGCGTGGCCAGAAGGTAGTAGAGGAATATGACGCCGACCCAAATCATGATGGCAATCTTGGACCCGTCGCCCGCGATGTCGCCGAGAATCAGCGCGGGGCTGAACACGAACACCGTGCCCACGAGCATCAGGACAATGATTGAGAATGCAAGGATGAACTTCTTTGTTCCGTTTCCGAGATATGTGCCCACAAGATCCGGGAGTCCCGCGCCGTCGTTGCGAATGGAGAGCATCCCGGTGAAGAAATCATGAACGGCTCCGGCAAAGATGCAGCCTAAGACAATCCAGAGATAGGACGACGGGCCGAACTTCGCGCCCATAATCGCTCCGAAGATAGGTCCGGTTCCCGCTATGTTCAGAAACTGGACCATATAGACCTTCCATGCCGGCATCGGCACATAGTCAACGCCGTCGGCCCTTGTGACGGCCGGAGTTTTTCTTGCGGAGTCAATCCCGAAGACGCGCTCGACGAAGCGTCCATAGAGGAAATAGCCCAGAACGAGGGCGGCGAGGCTTATAAGAAACGAGAACATTGCGATTGATGATTATTAAGAAACCTTCAAAAAAATGGGCCGCTGTTTTCAGCGACCCATTTCTTTGAGTTCCGAAACTTATTTTGAAGCTTCAACAGAAACCTTGCGGAATTCCTTGAGGTCCTTCATAAGTTCGAGCGCATTCTTACGCGCACGCGCACCGGCAGCCTTGTTGCCCTTGACAACCTGCGCCTCAGCGTTTGCCTGAAATTCTGCAATTTCAGCATTGATTTTAGCTACGAGCTCTTTCATGATATTTAATTTTAAATTAGTAATTGAAAAATTCTTTCAAAACCGATGCAAGTTAGGCAGAAAAACATTAAGATGCAAATATTCAGGGCATTTTTTGCATTTTAGAGGCAAATTAGCGACATTTGCATAAACATTTAGCGCTATTCGCATAAACAAAAAAAACAATTATTCATGAAAATTTCTCCAAAGTTCAAAGTACGCTCGATGGCCGGGCAGAACGTCATCATAATGCAGGGCAAATATGGCGGCGACATGACAAAGATCATATCCCTCAACGACACGTCACTTTTTCTGTGGAACACGTTTCACGGCAAGGAATTCACCGCATTCGACGTCATCGAGGCGCTTCAGAAGGAATATGGCATCGACCATGAGACTGCCGCGACGGACGGTCAGGCGTGGTGCAGCAAGCTCGTCGAGTGCGGACTCATAGAGAACGGATCCCAAGAAAAACTTTCCGATATAAAACAGTAGGTCATGCCGGTCACACTTTCAATCGCCGGCTTCAGGTTCAGATTCGACGGGCCTGATGTGACCGGATTCATCCACGCGATGCCTTTCTTCCGTCCGTTTCTTGTTCAGGAACAGGATGCCGCGGCGGATTTCCGTGTTTCGGAAGAACTTGACGAGGACAATGTGAGCAGACTGAAGGAAAGGTTCGGGAAAACTGACAGCTACTTTGACGTTGCGTTCGAGGACGTGGAATGCAGTTTCTACCGCGACGGGGACATGATTGTCTTCCATATGACGGAGGAACATTCGGGCAAGGAACTCTGGGAGACTTGGAACATAGGAGACACGACGGTGAGAACCTCTATTGTCCGGGCGACCGCGACGATGTACAGATATGCGCTGTGGACAGCGGTGAATTTCCTGACCTGCCTTCGCGGATGCCTTGCCATCCACTGCTCCGCCAACGTGTTCGACGGCCGCACGGCCATTTTTCTAGGAGAATCCGGAACAGGAAAGAGCACGCACACGAGACTTCTGCGCGAAAGGTACCCGGAGTCGTTTCTGCTGAACGACGACAGTCCGTTCATCAGGGTGATGCCGGACGGCAGGGTGATGGTATTCGGCTCGCCTTGGAGCGGCAAGACTCCTTGCTACAAGGCAGAGGCATATCCGCTCGCGGCGATAGTGCGTCTGAGCCAGGCTCCTTACAACAGGATTCACCGGCTGAACCCCGTACAGGCCATAGGGGCGCTGCTTCCTTCGGCTCCGCCCGCGCTGAACTATACGGAAGAGACTTCCGACGCTGTCTGCAACTACATTTCTGATGTTCTGGCTGAAGTTCCGGCGTGGTCTCTTGAATGCCTCCCGAATACGGAAGCTGCGGAACTTTCTCACGATACTGTTCTGTGAGCCAGCTATGGGAGTCGAACCCACGACCTTCGCGTTACGAATGCGATGCTCTACCAACTAAGCTAAACTGGCTTTGGCCTCAGTCTGCGGACCGTTGTCCGAAGAAAGGACTGCAAAGATAGTAATTTTCTGAATAAATCTCACTCATTTGGACAAATTTTCTGCATTCGGGGATATTTTTCTTCGTGCAGACGGAATAAATATATATGATACCGATGGAAAAGGAGAGATACAGCGACATTCTGATTATAGGAGGAGGCGCGGCGGGGCTCATGGCGGCCGTCGGAGCGGGCTCATGTCCAGTCTCCGTCCATGACTCCGGGGTCTCAGGAGAAATGAACGGGAAGGCGGAGGAAAACACTCGGGTGAAGGTCACGGTGCTCGAAAAGATGCCGAGGGTCGGACGAAAGATCATGATCAGCGGAAAGGGACGCTGCAATTTCACGAATATGTCGGATTGGAACGAGTTTTCGCTGCATGTCCATCCCAAGGCCGACTTCCTCAAGCCGGCGTTCTTCGCCCTTCCGCCGGTGAAGATGATGGAAATGATTGAGGCTCACGGATGTCCTTGCGTCGTGGAGCGGGGAGGAAGGGTGTTCCCGGAATCGCACCGGGCGGCAGATGTGGTCGATGTTCTGCTGCGGATGGCTGAGGAGTCGGGAGCGGAGATTGTCACGGGATGCGAGGTCAGCGACATCGGCCTCAATGAACGCGGGGAATTCGTCGTCGCCGCAAAGACGGGCAACTTCATATCCCGCAGCCTCATAATCACGACCGGGGGGCTCTCCTACCCAGCCACAGGTTCAACCGGAGACGGCTACAGGTGGGCAAGGGAGTTCGGTCACAGGGTCAGCGAGCGTTTCCCATCGCTCACTGCGATTGTGCCGGCGGGATACAAAATCAATAGAGCAACGGACAACAATGCGACAGCTTCAGAGAAAGCAGGCGGAGCACATTCAGCGGTATTTGAAGACGCAGGTGTGAGCGGCCGGGAAGAATACCGGGAACAAAAGGGACACATTGACCGCGTCGTGCCGCTGACCGAATGGGGACGGCAGCTCGCCGGGATTCAGCTCAGGAACGTGAGGCTAACGGTTGAGGCTGACGGAAGCACCCTGGACTCGGAGTTCGGGGACTTGGACTTCACGGACGGAGGCATCGAGGGACCGATTGGGTTCAGACTCAGCCGCAGAACCGTCAAGGCGCTCAGGAATGGTTTCAAGGTCACGGCTCACATAGACCTCAAGCCCGCCGTTGAGCCGGAGCAGCTGGAGCGCAGGATCGACGAACTATGGAAGGAAATCACCAATGATAAACGCAGCTACACCCTCGTCAGAGGAAGGCAGACTTTACGCCCCTACAAGGAACGCTTTGCCGTGCTGCTCACCAAGCTGCTGCCCAAGGAACTTATTCGGCCGTTCGCGGCATCGTTCCGGAGTCTTGACAGCCGCAATCTCGGGAAAGCACTGAAAGACTGGAAGATGCAGGTGACGGGATATGTCGGCTACGAGCGCTGCGTGGTCACAGCCGGCGGCGTGGCTCTTGACGAAATCAACAGAAAAGACCTGGAATCCAAACTGGTTCCAGGCCTTCACTTTGCGGGCGAGGTGCTTGACCTTGACGGCGACACCGGCGGGTATAATCTGCAGATTGCCTTTTCTACCGGATTCCTTGCCGGGATGGGGGCGGGGCGAAAAACTATAGCAGGTCCATCACCTGATTGAAGACATTTTCTGCGGTGAAGCCGAGCTTCTCGTCGAGCACCTTGTACGGAGCGGAGAAGCCGAAGCTTTCGAGCCCATAGACGGTGCCGTTCGAGCCGACGAGGCCCTGAAGGGTCACCGGAAGGCCGGCGGTGAGGCCGAAGACATTGGCTCCCGCAGGGATGACCTCGTCCTGATACTCCTCGCTCTGGCTGCGGAACAGCCCCTCGGAAGGAGCGGAGACGATGCGGCAGCGGATGCCCTTTTCGCGCAGAAGCGCCGCGCCGGCAACCAGCGTCGCCACCTCCGAGCCCGAAGCAACGAGAACGACCTCGTTTCCGCCGAGACCGTGGTCATGAAGCTTGTCCGAGCCGGCCACTATATATGCTCCCCTGGCAACCTGCGAGTAGTCGTTCTCCTCCGGAAGGCTCCTGATGTTCTGCCTTGACAGAATCAGGGCGGTCGGGGTCTTCACGTTCTCCATAGCCAGTTTCCACGCCTGAGTCGTCTCCTCCGAATCGGCCGGGCGAAGCACAAGCATGGAATTTTCCCCGTGATGGTTCTTCAGTTTCTCCATCAGGCGGATTTGGGCCTCCTGTTCAACAGGCTCGTGGGTAGGTCCGTCCTCGCCGACACGGAATGCGTCATGCGACCAGATGAACTTCACCGGGACCTCCATCAGTGCAGCCATCCTCACGGCCGGCTTCATGTAGTCCGAGAACACGAAGAACGTCGCGCAGGCCGCAATCACGCCACCGTGAAGCGCCATGCCGATGCAGCAGCACGCCATAGTCAGTTCGGACACGCCCGCCTGGAAGAACGCTCCGGAGAAATCACCGGCAGTGAAAGCGTGTGTCTTCTTGAGAAACCCGTCAGTCTTGTCAGAGTTGGAAAGGTCGGCCGAAGCGACTATCATGTTCTCAACCTCAACCGCGAGAGTTCCGAGAACCGCAGCGGACGCGCCTCTTGTGGAATCGTCCCGCTTCTGCTGAATCGCCTTCCAGTCAACCTCCGGAACATCTCCCGAGAACCATTGTGTCTTCTTTGCCGCAAGTTCCGGATTGGCGGCAGCCCACTTGGCCTCAGCGGCCTTGCGCTCCGCGACAATCTTAAGGAGTTCCTCGCGGCGCGCGGCATAGATAGCCTTAGTTTCCGGGAAAAGAACGAAAGGATTCTCAGGGTCGCCGCCGAGAGCCTTAACGGTGTTTATGTAGGCCTCGCCGCCGAGAGGAGCGCCGTGGGTTGCACAGCAGTTCTCGTAGCTTGAGCCGTCGGCACGGAGGGCTCCCTTGCCCATCACGGTGTCGCCGATGATGAGGGTCGGCTTCCCGACAACCTTCAGAGCCTCGTCGAGGGCAGACCGAATCTGCTCGACGTCATTCCCGTCAATTTCAATCACGTTCCAGTTCCATGCACGGTACTTTGCCGCGACATCCTCGTTATCGACAGCCGCTGTCTCCGTGGAGAGCTGGATGCGGTTGGAGTCATAGAACATTATGAGGTTGTCCAGTCCGAGAGTGCCGGCTATGCGGCCGGAGCCCTGGGAGATTTCCTCCTGAATGCCTCCGTCCGAGATGTAGGCATAAATCCGCTGGCTCATCACCTCTCCCAGACGCGCCTTGAGGAACTTGGCGGCGATTGCGGCGCCCACAGCGAAGGTATGTCCCTGTCCGAGCGGTCCGGAGGTGTTCTCGATTCCGCGCTCCACGCAGCGCTCAGGATGTCCCGGAGTCGGGCTTCCCCACTGGCGGAACTGAGCGAGCTCGTCCATAGTAAACTTTCCGGTGAAGGCAAGCGTGGAGTAGAGCATCGTGCTCATGTGCCCCGGGTCGAGGAAGAAACGGTCACGTCCATCCCAGAAAGGGTTTTCCGGGTCATAGACCAGATATTCGGAGTAGAGCGTGTTTATGAAGTCGGCCCCGCCCATCGCGCCGCCCGGGTGTCCGGACTTGGCCTTTTCAACCATAGAAGCCGCCAACACACGGATGTTGTCGGCGGCTCTGTTCATATTCTTAACGTCATTCTTCATAATGCAGAATTCTTGGAAGTGATGGGATGCCTAAAAGATGGGCGCCCATCACATCAGAATGACTGAGCGATTGCAATGAAGTCATCAGCCTTGAGTGCCGCGCCTCCGATGAGACCGCCGTCTATGTCAGGCTGAGCGAAAAGTTCCTTGGCGTTTGAAGGCTTGCAGCTTCCGCCGTAGAGAATGGTGATTTCCTCGGCAAGCTCTCCGAACTTCTCCGCGAGCACCTTGCGCACGCAGGCGTGAATTTCTTCGGCCTGTTCAGCGGTCGCGGTCTTGCCTGTTCCGATTGCCCAAACCGGCTCGTACGCGACGACGACCTTGGCCATCTCCTCCGGAGTGAGAGTGTAGAGCACGTTCTTCACCTGCTCGGTTACAACATCAAAATGCTTACCGGCTTCGCGCTGCTCAAGGTTCTCCCCGATGCAGAAGATAGGAGAAAGTCCTGCGGCAAGGGCAAGGTGTATCTTGTCAACAAGCTTCGCGTCTGTCTCGCCATAGTACTGACGGCGCTCGGAATGTCCGAGTATGGTGTATTCGCAGCCTACGGAAGTCAGCATATTAACAGCCACCTCCCCGGTGTAGGCTCCCTTCTCCTTGTCGGCGCAGTTCTGTGCTGAAAGGCCGACTGCGGTGCCCTTGACTACCTCATAGACCGGTGCAAGGTGCACGAACGGAGGCGCGATAATCAGTTTCACGTCAGAAGGAACCTCAGCCGACTTTGCGGCCACTGCCTTTGCGAGCTCTACGCCCTCAGGAACTGTAGTGTTCATCTTCCAGTTGCCTGCAACGATGTGTTTTCTCATCTCAATGAATATTTAATTGTTATGTATTTCACAAACCGGCGCACGAAATCAGCGTGCCGCCAAAACCCTGCAAATTTACGAATCTGTTTTGAAAATATGAAAGGTTCTCCCCGAAGAAACCTTCAAAAAGAGAAAATGCCGTGATGCAGGTTGCGCAAAAGTAACGATTTTTTACTACATTTGCGGTTCGTGTCCGGAAAGGACGACTGTACATTTATTTAGTAGGAAAGGAAAACAAGTCATTCGATGAAGAATTTTGTTGAGGAACTGAAATGGAGAGGCATGATTCAGGACATCATGCCGGGAACTGAGGAAAAACTTATGGAAGGGCCTACGGCAGCGTATGTCGGAATCGACCCGACGGCTGATTCTCTGCACATCGGGCACATGGTCAGCATCATGATTCTCAAGCATTTCCAGAACTGCGGGCACAAGCCCTTCGCGCTCGTAGGAGGCGCCACGGGAATGATAGGCGACCCTTCGATGAAGTCCCAGGAGCGCAACCTTCTCGACGAGAAGACCCTCGCGCACAACGTGGCCTGCATAAAGAGGCAGCTGTCCCGCTTCCTTGACTTTGATTCCGGGGCGGAGAACTGCGCCGAGCTCGTGAACAACTACGACTGGATGAAGGGATGGAGCTTCCTCGACTTCACCCGTGACATCGGAAAGCATATCACCGTGAACTACATGATGGCAAAGGACAGCGTGAAGAAGAGGCTCTCAAGCGAGTCCCGCGAGGGAATGTCCTTCACCGAGTTCACCTACCAGCTGCTTCAGGGCTACGACTTCCTCTACCTCTACGAGCACAAGGGCTGCACGCTCCAGATGGGCGGCGCCGACCAGTGGGGCAACATCACCACCGGTTCGGAACTCATCCGCCGTATGCTCGGCAAGGAGGCCTACGCGCTCACCTGCCCTCTCATCACCAAGGCCGACGGAGGCAAGTTCGGAAAGACGGAGAAAGGCAACATCTGGCTCGACCCGGAGCGCACCTCGCCTTACCAGTTCTACCAGTTCTGGCTCAACGTGAGCGACGAGGACGCGGCAAAATATATAAAGATTTTCACCATGCTTGACAAGGAAACCATCGACGCCGCTATTGCCGCGCACGCGGAGAATCCGGGAGCGCGTTCGCTCCAGAAGCTGCTCGCGAAGGAAGTCACGGTCATGGTTCACGGGGAGAAGGAATATGAGAACGCCGTCGCCGCGTCCGGCATTCTCTTCGGCAACGCCACCTCCGACCAGCTGAAGGCCCTCGACGAGAAGACTTTCCTTCAGGTCTTCGACGGGGTGCAGACATTCGCCGTGTCCCCGGACAGGCTCCCGTGCAACATCATAGACCTCCTCTCAGTGGAGACCGCATTCTTCCCGTCAAAGGGCGAATGCCGCAAGATGATTCAGGGCAACGGGGTCAGCATCAACAAGGAAAAGGTCAGCGACATCAACGCGCAGATAGGCTTTGAGTCAGTGCTTGACGGCAAGTACATCCTCGCCCAGAAAGGCAAGAAGAACTACTGCATCATCCGGGTGGAATAGACGGCACACTTCTCCGACCTGACATTGAAAATGCCTCCGAGACATGAGTTTCGGAGGCATTTTTGGAAAAATGAATAATTTGTTCCGCCCGAAGTTGCACCTTAATCAAAAAAGCATATATTTGCAGGCGGAATAAAAATTTATGGAGATGCTGTACCCGATTGGAATTCAGAATTTCGAAGACATACGTGAGGGGAAGTTTGTCTATGTGGACAAGACAAGACTTGTCTTCAATCTCGCCACCGTCGGCAAATGCTACTTTCTCAGCCGGCCGCGCAGATTCGGCAAGAGCCTTCTTGTTTCGACGATGGAGTCCTATTTCCTCGGGAAAAAAGAACTGTTCGAGGGTCTTGAGATTTCGCGGCTTGAGAAAGACTGGACGGAATATCCTGTGCTGCATCTGGATTTCACGGGCAGCAAATATCTTCAGAAAGACGACCTGGACGTCACGTTAGACCAACACCTCAGCAATTGGGAGAAGCGATATGAGATTCTTCCGAGATACGACAATCTCACGGCGAGGTTTAAGGATATCATCGATGCCACGAATGAAAAGACTGGGAAGCAAGTCGTCATTCTCATAGACGAATACGATAAGCCAATCGTTGACAATCTAGGCAATGACGAACTGGCAGACTACTACAAGAGCGTGCTTCAGGGATTCTACAGCGTGATGAAGGCAAAGGACGGATTCATACGCTTCGGATTCATCACCGGAGTCTCAAAGATTGGCAAAATGAGCGTATTCAGCGGCATCAACAACCTGAAAGACATCTCGATGATGCCGGAATATGCAGACATCTGCGGAATAACGGAACATGAGCTTGTGGCATATTTTGATGCCGGCATTCAGGAAATGGCGGACGCGAACGGACTGTCGAAGCAGGAGTGCTACGACAAGCTGAGAAAGATGTATGACGGCTATCATTTCTGTCAGAATGCCATCGGGACATACAACCCGTTCAGCCTGCTTAACGCACTGATGGACAAAGATTTCAATGCATACTGGTTTGAGACGGGCACGCCGACGCTTCTCGTAAATGTCGCGAAGCGGACGGAGTTCGACATTACGACACTCTCCGACAATGTCGTAGTGCCCGCATCGGCTCTGAACGGAAATCTGGACATCGTCAACAATCCCGTCCCGCTGTTCTATCAGACCGGTTACCTTACAATCAAGGACTATGACAAAGAGTACAGGGAATACCGCCTCGGTTTCCCTAATGAGGAGGTCAAGGACGGCTTCCTCAACTTCATCTACAGCTACTATGTTCCTGTGAATCCGGCAAACGGCAACACGAGGATTTCAACGCTCTCCCGTTCTCTGAAAGCCGGGAAGCCGGAGGAGTTTATGAAAGCCCTGTCCTCACTTTTTGCCGACACCACCTATCAGATTCAGGGAGACGCGGAGAAGGATTTCCAATATGCGATGTACATCATTCTGGAACTCCTCGGCGAGCATGTGGAGGCGGAGCGGCACACAAGCGACGGCCGCATCGACCTGCTCATCAGGACGAAGGAGTTTATCTACATCATTGAAATCAAGACTGACAAATCCGCCGCTGAGGCACTCGCTCAGATTGACGACAAGGGCTATGCGCGCCCTTTCGCCGACGACCCGAGAAAGATTTTCAGAATCGGGGTGAACTTCTCCACTGCAAAGCGCTGCATTGATGACTGGAAAATCGCCTAAAAACGCCCGAAATGCTAAAACTACGCTTCGCCGGTGAGAATGTTGAGCTGGCCGGGGAGGCGGGTTACTGTGATGGGGGTGCTGCAGATGACCTCCCCATCGACTTCGACAAGTGCTCCCGGAGGTTCAAGCGGCTCTATGCGCAGAGACGAGCAGCGGACGGAGGTAAGCTCCGGGTTGGACGATAGAAACTTGCCGGAAAAGAGGGTCGGGACGGCGCGGATGATTTTGAAAAGAGGGAGAACCGGGATGACCGTGACGTCGAGCAGGCCGTCGTCCATGACGGCGTCGGGGACCTGCATCATCCCGCCGCCGGAATATTTCCCGACTCCCATGGCAATCGAAAGCGAGTCGCCCTCAAAGACGGGCTTTCCGTCGGCGACCACGCGGCAGCGGAAGGGCTTACAGTGCAGTACATTGGAAATCAAGACTTTGAGATACAGAATCTTTCCGCTCTTGCCGGAGTTCTTCTCGAAATTCACCCTATGACAGACATTCGCGTCAAAACCGACTCCACCGATGTTCGCCATATAGGAAACGACGTCAGTCGATGTCTCGTCGTCGCGTCCGGCTATTCGGAAGACATCCTGCTTTCCGAAATACTCCTTCTTGAGCAGCATAGCCAGCGCCGCGAAGTCCCTCGGAACTCCGAGCGCACGAATCCAGTCGTTGCCGGAGCCTACCGGAATCACCGCGAGCGTGAAGTCCGAAAGCGACGGCGCAGGTTTCCCCGGCTCAAAAGTCTCGGCAACCTCGGACATCCCGATGAAGCGGACTATGCCCTCAAGAACCTCATGCACGGTGCCGTCCCCACCGACGGCAAGAAAGCGTCTATAGCCCGCCTCGCAGGCCTTGACGGTGATTTCCACCGCCGCTCCCCTGCTCCATGTCGTCCGGTATTCATACTCCACGCGGTTTTCCTTAAGGATAGCTTCAGCCTTAGGCCATGCCGTCATAGTCTTCCCGGAGCCCGCATTCGGGTTCACGACCGCATACCATATCTTGTCCACATTGTCCTGAGATGCCATATTCCGTGTTCTCGCTCCGGCGACAAAAAATTTCGCAGGCGCATTTGAGCCGACAAAAATAGTAAATAAAAAATAAATTGCTTCAGAATCGTCTTTTATTTTCGGATATAGATTTCTTTTTCGTAATTTTGCAGAATGTGCGCGTTCCTGACCGACGTCGGAAAAGGTCCGCGCATAGGGATAAATTTTTATGGGAAAAGTCATAGCCATAGCGAATCAGAAGGGCGGCGTGGGCAAGACCACGACCGCCATCAACCTTGCGGCCTCTCTCGCCGTACTTGAGAAGAATGTCCTCATCATCGACGCCGACCCGCAGGCGAACACAACCTCCGGGCTCAACTTTTCTCCCGAAAACGAGGAGAAGAGGACGCTCTATGAACTCATGATTGGAGAGCGCTCTGTGGAGGACGTGCTGATACAGACGGAGATAGCGAGGCTTCAGATGATTCCGTCGAACATCAACCTCGTCGGAGCGGAAATCGAGATGCTCGGAACGGACGAGAGGGAATCCATTCTCAAGAAAGCCCTCGCGCCGGTGCGGGACGACTACGACTACATAATCATAGACTGCTCACCTTCCCTCGGCCTTATTACCGTGAACTGCCTCACTGCGGCCGACTCGGTGATGATTCCGGTGCAGCCGGAGTTCTTCGCGCTTGAGGGGCTCGGCAAGCTGCTTCAGACGATACGGCTAGTGCAGGGCGGGGTGAATCCGTCGCTGACCATCGAAGGCTTCGTCGTGACAATGTACGACGGCAGGACAAAGGTTCACAACCAGGTGGTTCAGGAACTCAAGGAGCATTTCAAGGATATGGTGTTCAACACCATAATACAGAGAAACATACGTCTCAGCGAGGCTCCGTCGCACGGCAAGCCGATCATCCTTTACGACGTGATTTGCAACGGCACGACGAACTACCTCAACCTCGCGAAGGAGGTTCTTGAACGCAACGGAGACACGATGAATAAATAGGTGGGCCCGGTGAAAGAACTTACGAACGCATAAATTTGAATTACAACTGATTATAATATGGCATCTAAAACGCAGAGAGGATTGGGCAAGGGACTCGGGGCGCTGCTCGGGGAGGCGACGGATCTGGAAAACATCCGCAAGCCGGTCGGATATGTCAACAAGGTCGTCGTGAGCACCGAAACGGCCGAACAGCCGCGCAGTTCGGCGGACATACTCATGATTCCGATTGACATGATTGAGCCCAACCCGTTCCAGCCGCGTATGACCTTCGATCAGGAGGCGCTTACCGAACTGGCGGAGTCCATCAGGACACTCGGCCTCATCCAGCCAATCACGGTGAGGAAGAAGTCTGCGGACAAATACCAGATTATCAGCGGAGAACGCCGTTTCAGGGCGTGCAGGCTCGCGGGGATGGAGATTATTCCGGCCTACATCCGCAACGCGGACGACCAGGGTATGCTGGAGATGGCCATCGTGGAGAATATCCAGAGGGAGAACCTCGACCCGATAGAGGTGGCGATGAGCTACCAGAGGCTGATTGACGAATGTAACCTCACACAGGAACAGATGGCCATGAGAGTCGGCAAGAAGAGGGCTTCCGTGACGAACTACCTCCGTCTGCTCAAGCTGCCGGCAAAGGTGCAGCACGACCTCAAGGTAGGGCAGGTCAGCGTGGGGCACGCCAAGGTTCTTCTCGGAGTGGAAGACCCTGATGTTCAGGAAGTTCTCTGCGACCTCGTCGTAAAGGATGGACTTTCTGTGCGCCAGTTGGAGGAGAAGATTCACCGTCTCGCCAAGGAAGCGGAGAAAGGCGGAGAAGAAAAAGGGCAGGAAGCGCAGGAGCTGCCGGACGAATATTTCAAGGTTCTTGAAGTCTTCGGGAAGTATTTCGACAACAGCATAAGCCTGAAGCGTTCAGGCGCGGGCAAAGGCACGATCACGATTCATTTCTCGTCGGACGATGAGGTGAAGAAGTTCATCGACGCCCTCGAGAAGTCAAATCTTTAACGGTTGGGAATGGGACGGCTTCGTGTTTTCATAGCGGTTCTTCTGACAGGTCTTTGCCTTGGCGGCGTCAATGCGCGCGCCCAGTTCAAGGATCAGGCCTTTCAGCAGAATTACAATGACACCACGATGACGGAGAAGTCTGACACAACGGACAAACTGTTTTCGTTCAAGGAACTGTTCCAGGGTCTCGGACACAAGAAGGAAATCAAAATCGGGACTGTATTCGGCGGCTCGGTCATCCTTCCGGGAAGCGGACAGATTTACAACCGCGACTATTGGAAACTGCCCGTAGTCTATGGCGGAATCGCGGCCTGCGCCGGTGTGGGAGGCTACTACACAAGCCAATACAAGAAATCCGTCGCGGCAGGGACTCCGAACGAGTCCTACAGGACTACCGCCACATGGCTCTATGTCGGAGCCGGTCTGGTCTATTGGGGTTCTCTGCTCGATGCGGCGGCGTTCTACCCCTCGGACGGGAAGCCGAACCCGGGACGCGCCGCAATATATTCTGCACTGCTGCCCGGACTCGGGCAGGCCTATAACGGAGAGTACTGGAAGATTCCCATCTATTACACGGGGCTTCTCACGGCGGGCTATTTCGTATGGAACAACAACCTCAACTACAACAGGTTCAGGAACATATACAAGGAGGCGACCAGCACGGAGACCACCTACACCGGGCCGATTACCGCAGAACAGGCTAAGTACTACCGGGACTCCTACCGGCGGCTGAGGGACTACTCCATCGTCGCGACGGCTCTCGTCTATGTGCTCCAGATAATCGATGCGAATGTGTTCGCGTTCATGTACGACTTCGAGGTGAGCGACGACATAACCATGAGCGTCGAGCCGGCGGTTCTCGCCCCGGACAACGCCTATGCAATGCGGACGCCGACAAACGGTGCCGTCGGGATGAGGGTCGGATTCAGATTTTAATCGCCTCGGCCGAGGCATATTTTTTTTTGAGGCATATTTTAGAGTACAGATGAGAAAGGGATATATTTTTATGGCTGCGGCGACGGCCGCAGTGCTTTCTTTCGGAAATGAGGCCCGCGCCCAGTACTTCGACACGGACGAGATTGTTGAAGAGGCCGGCGACGTACAGCCGGCGGACAGCATCATATCCAAGGAAGACAGCATCGAGAATGTCTTCCGCGCTGACAGCATTCAGGGGCAGCACACGCTCGACAGTCTCCTGCTCGCTTTTTATGGGAAGAACCGGCAGCTGGAATTTGCCGCGCTGAACGATCTGGACACTGCGGCCGTGCGATACACATCTCAGGTTCCCGATTCGGTGTTCGTCCGCAGACTCAGCGACATCCAGTCATTCATCCCGCTGTCCTACAACGACATAGTCAAGAACTACATAATCCTCTATTCTGAAAGGATGCCGCAGCAGATGGGAAGGGTCATCGGTTTGGGCAACTACTATTTTCCTATCTTTCAGGAGACATTCAACCACTACGACATCCCGGAGGAACTCCGTGCGATGGCCGTAATCGAGTCGCTGCTCAAGTATGACGCGATGTCGCGGGTCGGGGCGCGCGGAATGTGGCAGTTCATGTACTACACTGCCAAGAAATACGGTCTGGTCATCAACTCCTTTGTCGATGAGCGCCTCGACCCCGTGAAGGCCGTTGACGCTGCGGCGCGATACCTCAAGGACTCATACGAGATTTTCGGGGACTGGTCACTCGCAATCGCGTCCTACAACTGCGGCCCGGGAAACGTGAACAAGGCGATCAAACGTTCAGGCAAAAGGGATTTCTGGGACATCTACCACTACCTCCCGCGCGAGACAAGGGGATATGTGCCGGCGTTCACCGGTGCTCTCTATGCGCTCACCTACTATAAGGAATGCGGAATCACTCCGGAGGAAGTTAATATGCCGACGCAGATCGACACCTTCCACGTAAACAGGATGCTGCACTTCAAGCAGGTGAGCGAGCTTACAGGGGTTCCCATGGATGTGCTGAAGGTTCTGAATCCGCAATACACCCACGAAATCATCCCCGGGAGCGCCGCCCGGACATGGATTCTGCGCCTGCCGGCCGACTACACGGGCAGTTTTATAGCCGTAGAGGGCAATGTTCACCTTCACAAGGCCGACACGCTGCTGAATCCGGTGACAATCAAGAAGATAAAGGACGGAGGAGACGGTCAGAGAATCGCCTATAAGGTCAAGAAGGGCGACTATCTCGGAAAGATTGCGTCCAAGTACCATTGTTCTGTGAGGCAGATTCAGAAATGGAATCACCTGAAGGGAACAAACATCCGTGAGGGACAGACCCTGTATATATATCGCGGCGGGAGATAACCCGCCACGACTTCCCCTATGATTAGGGGAAGTCGTGCTCCGTGCGCACCACCACACAATGCCCTCGCTTCGCTGTTCTCCGCACGGCGCTCAAGCGCCTTTTCCCCTCAGATATATCATCCATAGAAGGCTTCCCGACCTCTCGAAACGCATCACCTGTCATCTCGAACGAAGTGAGAGATCTTTGCGCCGTTAAAACCTAATCGCCAGCATCATCCGAGCCTCAAGCCTGTCGGGCTTTCGGACGGAGGACAGCATGAATGGATAGGAGAAGTATGCAAGCCTGGCGGCAAGGCTGCCCCTGCGACAGAACTTCCATTGCACGAAAAAGGACCCCCACACTCCCCTGCCGTAAAATGCCGGTACATTGAACCGCCCGGGGATGTCGTGTTCATAGACATAGAGCCTGCCCGCCCAGTCGTCAACGCTGAAAAGCCCCGCCCGGAGATATGTTGAGAGAATCCCGGAAATCCGGCAGCTCTCCTCAACGAAGGCCACCATCCCCCATTTGCCGCTGTGACTGAAGCTCACCGAAGCGGAGCTCGCCCAAATGCCGGCATAGCCTGCAGTCACCTCGCCCCGGCAGGTGAACACGCTGGCAGACAATCTGCTGATATTTATGTTTTCACGCAGACGCAGCGCGGCAAAAGACGATTCATTCCAGCGGAATTTGTAACGAGCATCCACCCGCAGGTCATTCGTGCCTGACAGCCTGCCTCCCGCCGGCACAGCTTCACGGGACTTAGGGGCGACATGACGCAGCCGGAAGGACAGCGAGGCCGAATGCCCGCTCCGGGCGGAGAACTCGGAAACAAGCAGGGCAATGTGCCGGGAAGGGCTGTAGCGCAACGAGACACCCGCCCTGAAATGTTCGGCAAGGCGCGGTGAAGTGGCCGACACGACCGCACGGAACGGCTGCCCTATGCCACCGGCAAGTTCCGAGGCAAGGTCGAAGCCGCTGAAACAGCCTCTGAAATCCACTGAAAAATCCGCCGTGCAGCGCCAAAGACCGCTTCCCTGCCGCCGGTTCTCCGCGTCGCCAATCCCCGACGACGGAACGCCCTCCACAACGGAGGTGAATCCGAACGAAAACCGCCGATGCCACCAGCTGCAGTTGAACAGCCCCTGAAGCCCGGCAATGTCCGTCTTTCCACGCGACGAGTTGATCTCCCCAATCAGCGCCTTTTTCATCCCCGGGACAACAGCCGCAACGGAAAATGTGACTGGTCCCGTGTCGAAGCTGCACCCGAGTCCCGTCTGCGCGTATTTCCCCGTCATCGAACGCGAGGGCTTCATGCCGGTCGGACGGCGTATCAGCGAAGCGGCCGACGACGGGTCATCGAGGCTCATTGTGTTCCATGCCGCAAGTCCCTGCCCGAACCTCAGGTTGAAGTCCCCTACATATAGCCTCGCCTTTCTTCCGGGCAGCAGCAAGGCTGCCGAGAAAGACAGAGCGTCAAGCCTGCCTGTCCAGGTTCCGGCTCCGGCCGCCGATAGTTCAAATGTCTCGCCCTTTGAAATGCAGGAATGCAGCCCATAGACGGAAGTGCCGGCATAGAGCCTGCTTTCCAACGACCAATGCTCCCGAGGCGGCGAATTCCCGAATGTGACAAAGAATGCGAGAGCCTCGGCAATTTCGCGGTCGAAACCGTCAATCACGGAAAGTTCACTGCGGCTTAGCACTGCCCCTGCGGAAGAAATGTAGTCCAGCAGCGACACTACCTGAAAATCCGAGAAAAGCCCGCTTTCGGTCAATGCACGCCGCGATGCGGAGTTGATATTCAGAGGGTGCCGGCTTCTCCATATGAGCCTCTCCATCTCGGAGTCCGTCACCTCCTCAGGGGAAACGGCTCCGACAATCAGCGCAATCGCCTCAATCAATGTCATCATCATATTCATATCCGTTCTCTGTCTCAACCGGACCCGGACAATCAATAGCCGGCGTTCGCGGTCGTCGGACGCAATGTTATGGATAATAGCCCGCAAATGTGTTGTATTTCAAAATTAAAACTCAAAATTTTTCTTTTTTTTAATGTTATTAACTATTTTTGCGGCTTGTTTTGAAATATATGAAAGAGGTTAAGGTTTGGGACAAGACTTTCGTCCCTTTCATCGGTCACGATGAACTTATGGGCTACATTGACAACGTCGCCGAAAAAATCAACAATGACTTTGAGGGAAGCACAGACGTCCCGATTGTCCTCTGCATTCTGAACGGGGCCATTATGTTCACCGGGGAACTGATGCAGCGGCTGAACTTCCCCTGCCAGCTGGTTTCCACCAAGATGACTTCATACGTGGGGACATCCACGACCGGTGAGGTGCAGCAGACGATGCCGCTCACCGCATCGGTAAAGGGTCGCAGGGTCATCATCGCGGAGGACATCATCGACACCGGTCTCACAATCAAGGCGATGAAGAAAATTCTTATCGGGGAAGGCGCAAAGGAGGTGAAAGTCTGCACCATGCTGTTCAAACCGGAGGCCTACCGCACTGGAGAGCCTATCGACTACATCGGCAAGGAGATTCCGAACCGCTTCATACTCGGTTTCGGCCTTGACTACAACGAGCTCGGCCGCAATCTCAGGGACATATATGTACTTGAAGACTAAAAGCTTTTGTCCGCAGATTGCGACAACATACATATAATTAAAGGACACAAATATCATGAAATACTATGTCTTGTTCGGTCCTCCGGGAGCCGGAAAGGGAACTCAGGCCAGCGCGATGGTAGAAAGATACAATCTGCATCACATCTCCACCGGGGCGCTTCTCCGGAAGGAAATTGCAGCCGGAACGGAGCTTGGCAAACAGGCCCGCGAAATCATAGACAGGGGGTGTCTGGTTCCCGACGAGGTGGTCGAGGCGATGATAGAATCGGAATTCAACAATGTGAAGGGAGTCGACGGCTTCCTTCTCGACGGCTATCCGCGCACCCTCGAACAGGCCCGCTCGCTTGACAGACTGCTCGCCAAGAAAGGGGACAAGCTCACGTCCGTGGTCTCAATCATGATTCCGGACGACATGATTTTCGACCGCATCCGCCATCGCGCCAAGATTGAAGGCCGCGAGGACGATGCCAGCGACGACATAATAGCCAACCGCATCTCCACTTACCACCAGAAGACCGAGCCCCTCGTCAACTTCTACAAGGATGCCGGCAAATACACCGAAATCGACGGCACCGGCGCCATCGAGGATGTCCGCGCAAACATCTTCAGCGCCCTTGACATCTGACACAATGCCACATGAGTCAGGCACTCCCAAGCAGGGTCGGTGGAAAACACTCCCGTTGGTTCTCTTGACCTGTCCCGTTATCTCGGGACATGGTATGAAATCGCAAGGTTTGACCACTCAGAAGGGAGCCATTGTTCAATTTAACAATTTACGGCAATGTCTTCTACAGAAGAAAAACTGACATTTGAGCAGATGCCACAAGCAGTATCTGAAATCAAGGCAGATACTGAAATCGACGGCTCTGGCACAATCGACGAAGTTCGCGGCAATATATTCCGCACCCTCGACACGCACTGACAAATATAGACAAAACGGCAATAGAGATGGCTCTGTTGCCGTTTTGCATTTTTAGTAGTTTCTTTACCTTGGGTTTAAATCTGCATTACAGACATAAACATCAGCATGTGTGTCCATTGAGGCCCTGTCTGTGATGCCGAACGGCTCCAAAGAGAGGGCGTTATAGGTCTTTGAGCCTACGCTCTGCCTCAAGTACGATGAGCCGGTGGCGTTCTCGGCGCTGAACAGCAGAAACTGGTAGCTGTTGACAGCGGCGCTGGAGTAAGGACTTGGAGTCATGTGAATCACACCGTCGATGAAACCCAGGGAAATGCTGTTGGCGCCCCAGTAGATGGACAAGCCGTCCGAGAAACCGAGGGTGACATAGTTGCCTTTGTAGCGACCGAGTTTCTGCGGCTCAATTATGATCGAATGGCTTTCCGGATCGAAGTACGCTTTTACGTCAGGAGTAAAGTCGCTGGTGTTGGACAGGCCACTGATCGTGACATCGTTGCCACCGAGGCTGTAGATGTCCACTCGGAAGGACTCCTCTGATGACGAGGACGCACCGTCAACAGTTGCCGATGCCCTGAACGCTCCGATGAAATCCTCCACTGTCTTGCTCTGGTCGAAGTCCGCGGAAATGTACCCCTTTGTCGAGGCTGTCTTCCGGACAAATGTCGTGTCTCCAAACTCATTGACAACGCAGACGCACAAGGTGTATGCCGTGCCCTGCTTGAGGGTATTGAAGACAGTCGCAAAACCCTCGTCGGATCCGAGCTTCTGAACGAACTCCTCATTGACTTCATTGCCCCTTTCCCATGCAATCTCCGCCGCGCTCTGCCCAAGGTTCTTGACCATGTAGTCAAGATAGTCAGCCCTCATGCAGAGGTACTTGAGAGACACTGCGTTGTCCGCCTGCATGTCCCAGAACAAGGTCGTGTAAGGGGAATGGAGAGCGTTGGACTCATCCCTTCTCCATTCGAACTTGTTGACTTTCGGAAGGTACTTTCCGTCAGGATCACAAGTGAACCGCTGCATGTAAAGGACAGTGACGGTTGACGTGGAATCGTAGGCGAGGGCCACGGCCGTGCAGTTCCCGGAGCCTACATTCCAGAGTTCGGAACTGTCATCGTACAAGGTGAGGACAGGAGTACTCCCCGATGTCTTGTCCTCAGAGAGCAGCCTCTTAATCTCTTCTTGGCGAGCAGGGTCATCGGTGATGTCACCGCTTACAACTGTCGCTTTGTAGAATTTGGCATATTCATTCTTGTAGAAAGATATCCTCGGCGCCTTGAATCCGGTCTCCGTAGTCTCGATGCCGTCGAAGGAGATTTCCACGACCGGAGTCTTGTCCTCGTTGCCGTCGAACGTCAGGGTCTCATTGCCTTGGGCGAAATAGCCGGCGGAAACGTAGTAGATCAGGTAGAACGAGAATGTGCCTTCGCCGTCGTATGTGCATGGATAGGAGTTGTAGGCTGCCTTGCTGCCCGTGTACTCTGCCATGTCGGCGACTTTGACATATTCATTGTAGTTGGAGTTATAGTAGCCTATCGACTGTGCGGGCACGGTGCAGGAGTTGTCATCGTTGAGGATGAACTTGAAAGACACCCCGCTCGCCCAATCATTGACTCTGAATATGTTGGTCCCCACCGCTTTTTCGACTCCAAGTCCGGAGTCCCGTCCTGTGTAGAATGCGTTGTAGTGGTAGGTGGCGGTCTGCGGCACCTTGTCACCGCTCTCATCGGTTCTGTAGCAGGTCTCCCACTCAAGGGCATAGGAGACACTCAGCGTGATTTTGTCCGAGAACTGGGTGACGTACGCTCCGTTCCCGGTCTCCTCCTGACGGTCGGAGATGAGGATGGTGGCGTTCAGCGAGGAGCCGGCGAGAAGGCTTCCGAGGTTCACTTCGACGGGAACCTTCACCGAATAGCTTCCGTCAGGAATGGTGACGGTTTCCGGGACTGTGAAAGAGTCTTCGTTCTCTCCTTTCTTCCGGAGCCCAACGGACAGTTCTCCCTTGTCGCTCGGGCGAGCCAGATAAATCTCGATTGTGCCGGTCTCGGTTCCTTTCGGGAACTCCTTCGTCAGGGAAGACTGGATGAAATGGATTTCCTTGGCATCCTCGGAACCGGGACTATAGAGGATTCCGTTCTGCTCCTTGTCGCAACCGGCCGCAAAAAACAGCAGCGAAGCGGCCGCCAGGCATGATATTTTTTTTGAATATTTCATTTTTTCTAAATGCTATCAAGGGTTCTGATCTTCTTCGTTGATGTTAGGATTGGCGTCGAGTTCGTCCTTAGGGATAGTCAGAACCCAATCGTAGGTGTCGGCATTGGTGAGGTTGATGCCGTTCCTCTTCATGGCAGAGATGCATTCCTCGGCGAATCCGTCTTCGGTGCGGCGGTCGATGCCCTGACCGGTGCGGCGCACATCAAAGACGCGGCCATACTCGCCCCAAAGTTCTACACGCCTCTGAATCAAGATGTTCTCAAGCAAAGAACCGGTCCACGTCATTGTTGTCGCCCCGAGATGCGTGCCGGAATAGTTGTAGGCATTGTACTTCGGGTTCCTCTTGGCCATCACCTTGTTCATCAGGTCGCGTGCCTCGTCAGGATTCCCGAGCCTCAGCGCGGCCTCGGCGGCTGTGAAGTACATCTCCTCGACCCTCATGTAGATGTAATCACCGAGCCAAGACTGGACGTTGGAGAAAGCGAATTTCTTCGAGATGTATGGAGACTCCTTGTCGGTCGGATCCCACCATCCGAGTCGGATATCTCCTGAACCGATGTGGCTGTAAAGCTGCTTGTTGATCAGTTTGGGCGCGGACTTCGCATATGTACCGTCTATGTTGTCCATGTGCGTGAAGAATCCGGCATAGGCTCCTGATTGCTCGGAAGTCTCGATTCCGGCCCCCCACATCACGTTTCCGTAACTGATGGAGTTCATGCCTCCCATAAGCTCGTTCTCGCCTCCAATTGTGTATGTCCCTTCATTAATGACACGGGACGCCGCCTTGTAGGCTCCATCCCAGTCACCTTCGGCCAGACAAGCGCGAGACTTGATGCCCAAAGCGACATATTCGTTGATGTGTGACTTGTTGCCTTTGTTCAGAGCTGAGGAGGCTCCCTTGGCAAGGCGCACGACGGCAGAATCAATGTCTGTGTCAATCTGTTCGTAAACGGCCTCAAGCTTCTCCCTTGGCTTGCCTTCCGTGGCGATTGAGGTCGGCTCGGTATAAACCGGCACTCCCGGATCGCTCCAGCGGTACCTGCCTGTCATCGGATTGTAGGGGGCTCTGGCGAACCATGTCACAAGGTTGAGATAGGAAAGTGCCCTGATGGCGTAAGCCTGTCCCACGACATATGACACATCTGCGGAGGAGCCGTTCATCGTTTCCTTTGCCGCGATGACACTGTTGGCGTTGGCGATCCACTTGTAGTTGGCGTACCAGACATCATAGGACCTGAACGCCGAGGATGTGTACTGGTTCTTCATGTTATAGACATGATCGTACCAGAACCATCCGTTACCCTGGGACTGCATGATCAGGTCGTCCCCCATCACCTCCTGGGCGAGGTTGTAGGCGGCAATGCCGAAGCACTGGTGTGTGTTGCCGGTAGTTGACCATCCGGCCGTCCACATCGAACGGTAGATTCCGTTGATGGAGGTGATTGCTGTGGAGGCCTCCTTAAGAAGTTCCTCACCAGAGCCGGAATCCGTCGGGTTGAACTCAAGCATGTCGCTGTCGCAGGAAACGGCAGCGATGGCGAATGCCGCAAGAATATATAGTTTCTTTCTCATTGAATATCCTCCTAGAATTGAATGTCGATGCCTGCCACAATTGCTCTTGACGGGGCGTATGAATATGACACGCTTCCGGTGAAGTTATATTGTGGATCCATACCGTCAAGATGATTGAACATGGCGATATTGTCGGCGGTGAGGAAGAGCCTCAGAGCGCTGATTCCCACCTTTGACAGCAAGTTCTTAGGGAATGTGTAGCCGAGAGTGATGTTCTTGATGGCGAAATATGACGCGTTGATGAGGGCAGAGTCATTCGCCGGGGCAGATCCACCGATCTCCACCATAGGAACATCGGTCACATCACCCGGCTGCCGCCATCTGCGCAGGACATTCTTGTGCCAGTTGTTCCCGGCGTACTGCACGTTCATGGCGCCTGAATAAAGTCCGTCATAGACCTTGCCTCCGATGGACCAGGTGGTCAGGAAGGAGAGGTCGATGTTCTTGAATATCACGAAACTCGATCCGAGGCTTCCTGACACGGACGGCTCTCGGCTTCCCATGTAGTACTTGCTCAGGGACGCAAGAGAGACGTTGTCAGTCACATATTCATCACACCTGACATTGCTGACTGCTCCCGACTCGTCCACTCCTCTTTTCCAATAGGCATAGTAGAGGCGCTTTCCGGTGGCCGGATCGACACCGGCGGTCTTTGAAAGGTAAAAGGTGTATATCGGCTTTCCGACCTCGATGACCGAGGCACCGGCGCTGATGAAGTCCTGTGATGAGGTGAGACTCGTGACCTTGTTGCGATTCAGCGAGGCCATAGCGTTGACGTCCCACCTGAAGTTCGGTTTGTCGATGACGTTCACCCTCCCGGAGAACTCGAATCCCTGATTTCGCATCGAGCCGACATTGGCATCGTAGCCGGTGAAGCCGGTCGAGATAGCCAGAGGGTTCTCAAGCAGCATGTCACGGGTGTTGCGGTTGTAATATTCAGCGGTGAAAGTCACCTTCCCGCCGAAGATGGAGGCTTCGATTCCGGCGTTGAGATTGCCGTTCTTCTCCCATGTGATCGCCTTGTTCTCAAGTTTTGAGGCGAAGGCTCCCGCCTCGCTTCCGTTAGCCCACGTGTAGTCGTAAAGGCCTTGCCAAGCATAGTAAGTCCCGAGGTTGTCATTGCCCTGCACTCCGTAGGAGACCTTGACGGTCAGGTTGCCAAGCCATGAGGAGAATCGCTCCATGAACTTTTCCTGCGACATTCTCCAGGACGCCCCGACCGACCAGAAGTTACCCCAACGGCCTGACTTGTGAAACCTTGAGGAACCGTCCGTACGCCAACTGGCATCGAAGTAGTAGCGGTTCCTGAAGCCGTAGTTCAACCTTGTGAACCAGGATTCGATGGCGTAGTTATTTGAATAGCTGGAGTTGCCTGAGGTCGTGACGGCAGGATCCAGTTCATCGATTCCGTCCATGATTCCGGTTTTCTCTCCCATCGCGTAGTTGAACCTGTAGCGGTAATATTCATGACCGAGCAGAACCTTGACATCGTGGTCGGAAAACATACGGTCGTAGTTAAGAATCTGATTGAAGGTGTAGCTGAGGGTGCGTGTGTTGGTCTTGCTCAGACGGCCTCCCTGATCGGCGGCGTTGCCGTGGTACTTGTCGTTCGTGATTGTGCGCTGGTAGTCGTTGAAGTCGGTTCCCAGGTTCACTGTCAGCCTCAAACCGTAGAGCAGGGCATCCTTTCTGACGGTTCCTAAAGTGATGTATGATCTGGCCGACAATGTGTTGCGGTAGTAGTACGCCTTATTGTTGTAGAGCTCGGCCCTGGAATTGAAGCCCTGGGCGACAGGACGGTTGGCGTAGCCGTTGTCATCCTCGTCACCATATTCATACTGAAGGTTTCCGGCTTCGTCAAGCACATTGTTTCCTTCCATATCCTTGAGATATACCGGATAGACCGGAGCCATGAACTGTGCCGTGTACCAGACGTTAGAAGTCGTGGAGCCGGAGAAGTTCTGGTAGTCGGCTTTCGTGTGCGAGTAGTTCGCGCTCATTCCCACCTTCATCCATGAGTTCGCCTGTGAGTCCACATTGACCCTGCCCGTATAGCGGTTGAAGTCCGTGTTCTGGAGAATACCATTCTCCTTGTAATAACCCATCGAGACGAGGTAGTTGATCTTCTCTGTCGCTCCGTTCAGGGAGAAGATATGCTCCGTACGCAGGGCAGCGTTGTCACTGATCTCGTTCATCCAGTTCTCGTTCCAGGCGGCCTCAGCGTCTTCTTTGACCTTGCCGGTGTCCGGGTCGATGAGGGTTGACCAGGTGTAGTTCTTGTACGGGTTGTAATATTCGGGATTCTTCAGACCGCCGATAGCCTGGCCGAGGTTGGCTGCGGCGTATGCACTTGCGCCCTCGAAATCCATTCCGACGCCGTACTGTGCGCTGTTCCTTAGAGATTCGTAGGTCAGCTCCACGAAATCGTCCATTCCCACAAGGTCGTAACGCTTCAGGGAACGTGAGGCGACTCCAGCGCTGCCCTTATAGCTGACAACCGAACGTTCTCCGCTGCCTTTCTTGGTGGTGATGACGATGACACCGTTTGCACCTCGCGCGCCGTAGAGCGCGCCTGCGGAAGCGTCCTTAAGCACCGTCATGGACTCAACGTCAGCCGGATTGATGGCGCTGAGCGAGCCGTCGTAGGGTATTCCGTCCACAACGTACAGAGGTGTCGAGACCGCGTTGATGGATCCGATGCCCCGGATCATTATCGAGGCGCCCTCGCCAGGCTGTCCGCCTCCTGACGTGACCTGAAGTCCCGCCACTGTCCCCTCGATGGATTTGGTGATGTTGCCGGTCACCCTTTTCTGGAGTTCATCGCCTTTCACAACGGAGGCTGAACCGGTGAAACTGCTCTTCTTGGCGGTTCCGTATGCGACCACCATAACCTCTCCGATCTCGTCATCAATGACATCCTCCTGAAGTACCACATCAATCACGGATTTGCCCGCAACGTGGATCTCCCGGGTAACATAGCCGATGCTGGAGAATGTCAGGACGGCGTCTGAAGGAATCCCTGAGATCGCCCAGGTTCCGTCTGCGCCTGTGACCGTGCCGGTCGCGGTTCCCTCAATGAAGACTCCGACTCCTATCAGCGGGATATTTCCGCTGTCTGTAACCTTTCCTTTCACATTGATGTTCTGAGCATTGGCTGCCAGAACGCAGAGAAAGGCCAGCAGAACGGCGATGATTATTCTCTTTATGCTATTTCTCATAATTTGTTCCAAATATGTTCATATTATGGATGATTGTCCACAGGTCTTCGGTTGTGGCCGGAGCCTCGAAGACCGGAATGGCTTCCACGCCGTCAAGCCTCAGCCCGACAGGAGAAGCCTCGGCGTTTGCAGCCAGGTTCACAGAGGCCATCGCGGCCCTTGTCCTTGCCGCCTGCGTCTGAGCTGCCGCGGTGGTCACTGACGCATGCTTTGTGAGCTTGTCTCCCGCCTTGTTCACGACAGTGGCCATCACTGTGTAGGATGTCTGCGGTTCCACGTCGACGACAAGGGCGAGTCCATTTCCGTTGATATACTCAAGGTATGACTCCTTAAGTTCTGTTCCTTTGTCCGCGATGAGAGCAGGGTAGGAAGACTCCGGAATGTCGGCAAGAGCTGATGTCTTGATGATGATCAGTTTGCCGGAAGCTATTCCGGCTCCTTTCAGAACGCAGGCCATCTTGCTGGAGGTAGGACCGTATTTCTCATTGACCAGAGCGGCGATTGAGAACCAGGTGTAGGCCTCGCTTGTAGTCTTTGTCGTAATCGAGTTGACGGTCAGTTCTTCTTCGCCCGAGGCGGATGTCGCCAATGCTGACATTGTGTAGGAGACGCCGGAGTTGCATGGAGTCACTGAATTGTAGCCGTCTGATGAGTTCACAAGCTCAAGATAGTTTTCCCCGACAGCGTAACTGTAGGACGGGTCTCTCAGGAAAGCCTTAACGGCCTCCTTGTCGTAAGGATCGCTGAAGACATCGTTGAAAGTCGAGGTCGGGAGAAGCCGGTAGCGGATACTTTGGACATCCTGCCCTTTCCAGGTGGTCCAGACGGAATTCGTCCATCCGTAGCCGGCAATTCCAAGATATGCGTTAGTGATGTAAAAATTCTGGCTGAACCAGCCGGATCCTCCGTAGTTCGGGCCGGAGGACCATCCGGTGGCTGTCGTGGTGATCCTTTTTTTATATAGGACGGTAGTGACGTTGCCGTCGTAGTCCATGCCGAAGGCGATTATGTCGTAACTCATCTCGGAGGCAAGGCTTGACACACCTATGGTGTTTGTTCCGACCTTAAGTACGGAAGCCATCGCGAGCTTAAGGCTGATGCCCTTGCTTTTCGCATACTCGATGATCGCGGCTCTATACCTTTCGATGACAGTCGCTTCGTCAAACTGCATCAAAGTCGAGGATGACACCACATCGTAGTAATAGGTTGCGTCAGGTGTCGCATAGACATCGAAGACAACAGCGTCCGCAAGAACATTCTCAGGGACGATCATCAAGACCGGGACATCCTCGGACGATGTCGTAAAACTAGTCCGGGCGGATTCTGAGGCCGTGCTGCCGCTTTCCGACGGGATGGCCCTGACAGTGAATATGTACTCGGTTCCCTTTGCAAGATTTGAGAGTGTGACACGATTCTCTGTCGTCGTTCCGCTGATTTCGCCGAGGGTATATTCATAACTTCCTGCTCCCGGAATGACGCTCCAGCTTATGATTGTCTTGGATGCATATGTGCTCCCGACTGTAATCTCCGGCTTCTCAAGCTGGCCCACGTCAGATGTGCGGACATGAATATAGACAGGCTCGGAGGATGTCTTTGAACTTTCTTTTGCCGGTTCCGCCTGAATCTTGACTACATATTCCCTGGAAGCTTCCAGTCCGTTGAATGTCAGGAACAAGGACGTGGTCGAACCCGTCTCTGCGCCGTCGAGGGCGTAGCTATAATTCTCAGCCCCATATACTTTGGCCCAATCGACCCGGAAGCTTGAAACAGTCACTTCGCTGACTTTGACCGCAGGCGTTTTCAGAGTTTCGCTCAAAATCTCTTCCTTTGTCTCGGACACGCATCCGACGAGCAGGAAGAGAACCGATGACGCAGCCATCACGAAGGCTGACTTTATCATTATTGAAGTATTCATCATTCCACAGTCACATTTATGGTTCTGACGGACTGGTTGCCGTCAGTAATCCTGATTACGGTCTTGCCCGTGGCCACGCCCTTGATTGTCAGGATACCGCCATTGAGTTTGACTTCCACTATTCCCTGTGCCGCCACTGAATATGTCAGCACGTCTGTCTTGTAGAAATAATCAGAAAGATTGACGTCCACCTCGCTTCCGCTGCTGACTGTGATGTCTGGAATCATGGCGACTTTCTTCACGGCCAGAAGAAGCTGGTAGGTATCCAGTGAGCCTGCGCCCATATTCCCGAAATATGGAGCTTCGCAGAACGGATCAACCGGGGTGACACTGGAAAGCAGCGCTTCCTTCAGCATCTCGCCGGTCAGCCCTTTTTTCTTGTCGTCCCCGTAGTACCAGCTGACGGCGAGCGCACAGGCTCCGGAGACGTGCGGACAGGCCATTGATGTTCCGTTGATCCCCTCGTAGGCTGAGCCTCCGTCCTCGGCCACGCTTGTGCTGTAGACTCCGCCGTAGGTCGAGTTGAGAGAGAGGTCACCGCCCGGGGCGGAAAGGCTGACCCATTTGCCGTAGTTCGTGAAATAGGACGGCGTTCCGAGCCAGGAAGTGGCTGCAACACTGACCACAGCCTCGTCAGATGCAGGGTAGCAGAGCTCGTCAGAAGCGTCGTTGCCCGCCGCAAAGACCACGATTCCGCCGGCCATAGGTCCTTCCTGCTCCCCGTTCTCGTCCAGTCCCGCATACTTTATGAAGTAGCGGATGGCATCAGCGAGAGCCGAGTAATTTCCTCTGTTCCAGTCATTCTTTGACAACGTCCCGGCCGTATAGCCCCAGCTGTTCTGGCAAATCACCGCTCCGTTGTCGGCCGCATACTTGATCGCGCGCACCTGCGCACCGAGTCCGCCCCCTGAGTTTCCTGACTCAGACGCTCCGAGAGTCTCGCAGGACATAATCCTGACTCCGTCACCGTTGCCTGATCCTCCTGCTATTCCGTTGACACCGATCCCGTTGTTGTTGACTGCAGCGATGGTTCCGGCGACGTGCGTTCCGTGCATATTCTCGGAAGAGAAAGTCAGTTTGCCTTTGTTGTCGGTGAAGTTGAACCCATAGACATCATCGATGTAGCCGTTGCCGTCATCATCGATTCCGTTGTCCGGAATCTCGCCCTCGTTAATCCACATATTAGCCGCAAGATCCTCATGGTCGTATTTCACGCCCTGGTCCACGACGGCGACGATCACATCCGGATTTCCGGTGCACAGCCGCCATGCTGCATAGACATCAGCATCCGCTCCCACAACTGTAGAGTTAGAATAGACATTGCCCGGATTGTTGTAGTGCCACTGCATCCTCTGCGAACGAAGGCTCTCATTGAACGGAAAAGGAACATTCCTTACCGAAGAATACGCCTTCGTGGCAACCGGCTCTTCAGATTCGGCCGCCGCAGCCTTTGAAAATGACGCCGCAGCCGTAGGTATAGAATATTCAACGACTTCCACCCCGTCGCATCCCGAGAGCATTTCAGCAACTTCCCTGGCAGGGATGGTCTCATCGTACTTGGCGATGAACCATCTGTCCAGACCTTCCTTTTTCGTCCGTACCTCAAACCGTCCGCACGCAGGGAACAGGCGCTCGAAGCTGACCGAGCCGACAGTCATCAGAACCCTGTCGATCTGAGTATTGCCGGAGGTCAAGCCTCCTGCCCTTGTGATTGCCCCGGCTTCGGCTCCGGCTTTCATCTTCACTATGATTTCACCTTGAATCGCCGCGTCCGGTGAAAACACAACGATAGGCCCGCTGTCTTCCGATTCGGGCCTATTGTTTTCATTCCCACCGATTCCGTTGCACCCCACCAGCATCACGAGCAGCGGAGTGATTGCCAAGAATCTGTTTTTCATCATTGATTGTCAAAATTTACTCCTTCACACATCTTACCTGGCCTGAATAGACCTGCGCTCTTGTCTCGTAGTATGCCCAGTAACCGTTGAATGCAGCCACATAGTACTCGCAGCTCTGATTCTCCTTTTCGGAATCATAAGTCTTTTCCTGACTTGTCAGGTAGAACGTCTGGCCGCTCGCATAGTTGTAAGGTGTTGTTCCTGCCGGGGAATATGCCAGCGGATAGATGTTTCCTGCCATTGGGTAGAAATCACCTGTCTGTCTCCATACGCGTCCACATCCGTTCTCCCTGTTCCACAGGAACTCGTTGTTTACCCCGGTCTCATCATAGTCACCATGCTTGCCGCCGGTCTTGATGTTCTCATCGCCGACTGCCTTGCCCCACATATTCTTGCCCGGGACCTTATAGCCCGGAGGACATGGGTCGAAGATGGTCTTTTCCTCACCCCAAAGTCCCGGTTGTACGCTGTCCTCATCGCTTGAGTCGATGTACCACGAATAGCTTGTTGAAAAATAACCTACAAGAAATCTCATCGGATGTTCTGATGCGAACGGGATATTGCCCGGGGCTGCGAATGAGGCCTTTGCCTTGAACTTTGTGTCCATTTCCCACTCTCCGGTGCCGTCACCGATCTCTTTGTTCGGCCTGTTCCATTCAGACTTGTTGGCGCAATAAATGCCTACTGCGCTGTCATAGTCCGTGATGCCACTGTAATCGGCATAAGGTGAACGAGACGGGATGAACGGATCTTTCCTGCCCATCTGATAGATCATTCCCCTGTTGTCTATGTCCATCGGCGTGTTGTTGAGCGCGCCCAGATTCCGGTCCATGATCTGAGCTATGACATTGCCTTCCGGGCCTATGTGGTCATGTACATTAAGGTCATTGTTCGTGACCCAGATGTGCCAGCTCCAGAGAACCTTGCCCTTGGCATTCTTGACAGCGATCAGGGCATTGCCCTCGCTTCTTCCGGTAGAGAATGAAATGTAGCCTCTATTGTAGGAAGGAGTACCTTCGATAATTTCGTAGGACATTGTGCGGTCTCCGTCGTTCCTGGCTTCCCAGAGGAGTTCCGCATAGGCGACATCCTTGATCTCAAGTCCCGCTGTCTCGATGTACTTGCTTTTTCCGTCCTTGCCACCATTGCCTTTGATGTCAGCGCGGAACTTGTAAGAGCCGCTGGTGTGTGCGATGTAACAGTTTGCCGTCCCGTCGACGCTGAGGTCTGCGGCGTCATCGCTTCTTTGGGTGATTTTAAGTGTGACCTCCTTTGTCTCATCGCCTCTGACGGCCGTAACCTTTATGTCATCGGTCTTCATGGAACCGCTGTTTACCGGAGCCTCGACAACGAGGCAGTCGGCATCGTCACTGACTGCGAACCAATCTCCGGACTGGACCGTGTAGCTCCAACTCTCGGCGTTTGTCGCCATTGTGACGACAGCCTTGCCGCCTTCCTTGTCAAAGACAATCTTAGAGTCTGATGATTGAAGAAAAAGCGGGGCCTGATAGGTTTCTGGCTCAATCTTCTTTATCTCAGTGCATCCGGCTGCCGCAATGCCGGCTGCCAGAATCGATGTTATGATATATTTAAGTTTCATATCGCTTGTCTTTTTTCCTGATTAATTTGCCTTTGCAGGATCCGGAATCTGTGCATAGTCAGAGAGTTTCGTGCATCCCTGGAATGCCGCCTTCATGGTTTTAATTTCAGCGAATCCGGAAGCTGACGAGTTGTCGGCAGTCCTGTCGTACAGGTGGTATTTCACACCGTTCACAACCGTGTAAGGAGACTCTCCTTTCAGTGAGACACAACCGTCAAACAGGTAATTGATGCTGGTCACAGCCTTGAAATTGTCGAATATTCCGACAGGAACAGTCTCAAGAGCCGTACAATTTTGGAACAGACTGATGGCTGTCTTGACTTTCTCAGGGTTGATGAAGACGTTCGCTCCTATCTCCTTAAGTGATGTGCATCCGGAGAAAATGTTGCTGATGGACGTGCTTCCGTATTTACAGTTGACGACTTCAGATCCAATTTTCTCTATCCCGGTGCATCCGCTGAAGGCATAAGTGTAGGTGCTGATTTTCTCGTTGTTCTTGAACAGTCCGGACGGAACCTCTTTAAGACTTATGCAGTTCTGGAAGATTTTCGTCACCGTTCCCGATGCCGTATTGATTCCGCTGAACGCGTCAGGCGCAATCGTAGCCAGCGATGAACAGTCAGCGAACATCGAGTCCAAGGTCTTTGTCTTGGTGGTTTGACCGAAAAGTCCGGCAGGGACGGCCTGAAGCGCGGTACAGTTCTGGAAACAACTTTCTGTTGTTGTCGCGTCGGTGTTATTGACAAACAACTTCTCTGGAATCGTGGCGAGTGCGGTACATCCATAGAATGTCTTTTTGAATGAGTCAGCTCCCGTGAGCCCGTCAAAGAATCCGGCAGGAAGAGCCTTCAGCGATGTGCATCCCTCGAACGCTGAATCAAGCTTGAGTTTGCCGGTGGCGTTGGTTCCGAAAATATTGCCGACCGAAGCCAAAGCCGTGCATCCATTGAACGCGTTCACATAGGTTGACACCTTGCTGTTGTTTGCGAACAAACCGGCCGGAAGACTTGTCAGGGATACGCATCCGCTGAAGGCGCTTTCGAAAGATGTCACAGCCTTATTGTTGACAAACAGGTCGCCCGGAAGACTTGTCAGGGAGGTGCACCCGCTGAACACATTCTTGAATGTCGTGGTCAAGGTGTTGCCTGCGAACAATCCGGCCGGCACAGATTCGATTCCGGAGAAAGAGAATACATCGCTGGTAGTTTCTAGGTTGGTCATAGGTGCGAAGAGACCCTCCGGGATTGTCTTGAGGCTTGCGCACCCGCTGAACAAACCGCTTATGTCCGTGACCTTTGCCGCTCCGGCGAAAGCGTTCTCTGAAACTTTGCTGAGTTTTGTGCATCCGTTGAACAGATTCGTGATTGATGTACAGGCGTCGCAACCCTCAAGGATGTTTTCTCCAACCTCCTCAATACTTGTGCAATCCTTGAAAATGCCCGAGAAAGAGCTAAGTTTCGCCAGACCTTTAAACACACCGGAAGGGATGGACTTGAGTGAGGTGCAACCACTGAAGGCGTTACTGAATTTCGTCACCTTTGTGGCGTCCTTGAACAATCCGGACGGGATGGTCTCCAAGGAGGAGCAGCCGTTGAAGATGCTCTCAATGTTCGTGATTTCCGTGAACCCGTCAAGAAGACCAGCGGGAATCTCCTTCAGGGAGGAGCATCCATTAAAGAGCATCCTCATTCCATTTCCTCTCTTTCCATAGACGACACTTTGCGATCCTGAATTCTTGAAAAGGTCTGCGGGTACGCTTTGAAGTTCCGAGCAGCCGCTGAAGCAGGACATGAAAGTGTCAACAGATTTGCACCCCTTGAAGATATCCGCCGGTACACTCTTGATCTTTGTCCCGGAAAACGTTTGTTGAAAATTCTCGCATTTGGTGTTGTTTGCGAACAGTCCGTCCGGTATCTCGGTCAGGCCAGCTCCAGAGAAGGCCATCCTGAAAGTCGTGCATTCCGTCTGATTTCTGAAAATTCCGGCAGGGATTGACGTAAGGGCTTCATCGTAGGAGAACACCGCGTTAAACGTGGTGATTTTAGGGTTGTTGGCGAACAAGTCCTCGCCAACCGTCTTCAGCTTGGTCATTCCCGAAAATGCGGAGCTGCAGTCCGTCAGTTCCGGATTCTTTGAAAAGATGTCTTTGTCAATTTGCTCAACTGACTCGCAATTGGAGAAAACAGACCCTGCGTCAGAGAGTTTCGGACAGTTGAAGAAGAGAGAGGCTGGAATAGTCTTAATGGAGCCACACGAGTAGAACATGTTGTTCACACTTTCTGTCTCGCTGGCATTGGCAAGCAACCCATCAGGGATGACTTTAAGCGAGTCGCACTGGGCGAAGGCTGACTCAAATGTCGTGACTTTCGAGAATGCCTCAGTGTCGTCCTCTGGAATGTCAGTCAGGTAGCCGCATCCTTCAAACGCGTACTCCATTGCCGTCAGTCCCAGCCTTCCCCAATTATAGACTTGCACGATCTGGTCTTTCTGGTCGTAAGACAGGGAGTTCACGCTGATTCCGCCAGCCTGTCCCCTAACCGAGACAACGAAGTAGCCCGTGTCAGCATATTCATGGGCAGGATTATCGGTTGTGACCTTTTCGGCATCAGTGCCGTCTCCCCAGTCAACCGTGATTTCCGTCACGTCTTCGACAGGCAGCATTGATTCGACAATCGCACCTTTAGCCTTCTGAACGTGAAGGCCAATGATAAAGGCATCCTTGTCAATTCCCGGCTGTGAGACAGTTATCTCTTTGGTGTCCGTATTTTCCTTACCGTCGCCTGTCTTGATTGTGATTTTTACAGTCCTGGTCTGGGCACCGGTGTTTGCAGTCGGGATAAATTTGAACCCCTTGTCGGTTCTTTCAACTGTAAGCCAGCCACTTTCGTTACCTGATACAGAATATTCCCAATCAAAGTTCGCCTTTACATCGACTTCCCTTGCCTCGTTTGAGAATGGCGTCACAGGAACAGTCGAGACGGATGGCTCGATTAGGGCGACCCTGTCCTGCAGCACATCGATAGTCTCAGTAACTTCCTTTTCTCCGACACCTGCCTTGAGGATGAATTTCACCTCCCTGTCGGTATATTCCTCGTTAGGGTAGGCGCTGATGTTGATGGTGTTTCCATCCCTTTTAACAAGCATCCATTCGCAGCCGGAGGTTTCGAACGTCCAGTCCGGGTCGGTCGATGTCACCTCGAAAGATGCCGCGAGCTCACCTACTGCCGCAAGGTGGAAATTATTCTCGGAAGCGACAATCTCAACGGTTCCGTAGGCGTTTTGAGTCGCGGTGACCGTCGCTGTCCTGCCCCCCCCAGCCTTGATTGTCACTGTGGCGGAAAGCTTTTTCTCGACCTTGTTCGGATCACAGGAGAGAGTAAGCCGGTTAGCTTCATCGTCTTTCGCTCCTTTAATGAAGGATTCTCCTGAAATCTCGTAGGTCCAGTCCGTGTTGGTGTCCACATCAAGGACAACCTTTCCGCCAAGGCTCTTGAAAGCGATGCTTGCATTGGTCTCGTCCTCAGACGTGAACAGTGTGTTGCGGGACGTGACCGCCAACGTGGCGTTCTTCACTGTCTCGTTCTCTCCCGGAACCGGATTTTGGTAGTTGATCGTCTCCTTGGTGCAGGCGCAGAAAGAAGCGGCCAACAACATTGAATATATTATCTTCTTCATGATCTGCAATTGATTATTCGCCCTTCTCGGCTCTTACAAAGTACATTTTCCCATCTGCGTAATACACATCGTTCAGCATGGCCATATCCTGGCTGGCTCCAATCCTGACAATGAGACCGAGAGAGCCGTAGGCCTCGTCGAAGCCATCCAGAAGAATGGCCTGACAATTTTCACTAGTCCCGTCAGTGGCGGTTCCGACTGTGCCGTAGAGGATTCCGGTCTCGAATTTCCTCTCCGTGATGTTAGGCTGAACCATATAATAGTAGTCTGTATCCGATTGCTCGGATGTTTTAGTCAGACACAGTGAGCCAAGCGTCAGCACCATCTTCTGTGTGTCTTTGTCGTAGGACGCCTCATACTCAGTGCCTTCAACGAAAAGATCCCTAATGGTGAATGACTTGCCGTACTCTTTCTGCTCAATCGTGCAGTACGAGCCAATGCCTGGGACATCGACAGCGTTGCCTCCGTAGTACCAACGTTCCGCGTAAAGTCCAAAGCTGCCAAGCATCTGAAAGTAAGGATTCTCTTCGCGGGAGATCTGGGAAATCTTGATTTCCTTGCTCTCCGATTTTCCGCCCGCCGTCGCCGTGACGGTGACTGTGGCATCACGGTGCTCTTCGCTGTTAGCCTCTGCCGCGACATTGACAAGCGCCCCGTCTGAACTGGCTGTCAGCCACGTCGCGCTCGACTCAACTTTCCATTCTGCGGCTGTCTCAACCGAGAACATGAAACTGTCTCCTTCTGAGTCAAGTTCAATGCTTTCCGGAGCATTGACATTCAGCGACAATACCGTTCCGGACCAGGATTGCAAGACCTTGATCTCCTTTTGGGCGGTTGCGGATTCGAGGGTCACCAAAGCCTTTCTTGCGTCCCCGGTCTCGTTGGCTGTGACAGTGATCGTCACGTTGCCATCGCCCTCCGTGGCAGTGATCCATGACTGTTCAGGCACGGTGGCGTGCCATTGTGACGGACATGCCACGGAGATTGTGGCCGTGCCTCCTGCCATCGGGAAGGCCACGTTGTCCTGAGAGATGAGGAGAACATCCGCGATTTCTTCCTTCGTTATCTCGCTGCAGGCCGAAAGGACAAGCAGCGGGACTGCGAACATTACAAGCAACTTTCTCATTATGAAATAATTTTGATTGTGAAAAATATTATCGATGAAACGCTTTAGAACGGTTTGGACGTAACCATTCTTGGAATACGCCGAACCGATCCCGACAGACAGTATGCAACGCGCTTTCATTCTGTAACCACTAAAATTCACTACAAACGCCCCAAAGTTACAAAAATATGCTCAATTGAGCAAGTTTTTTTTGCTAAAAGAAATGAATTACTGCTCCAATGGGGTGACTAGTATGATTATATTATGATACATATAACTCTTTGTCGGTTACAAACTGTAAGCAACAATCGTAAAGACCAATATAATTACACCACAAAATAGATTTCAAACCGCACCTGGGATAAGTTAATCAAACTTTCGCTATCTTTGCACCTGCAAAGTAAAAGATTATGGCAGACAGCAACTTTATAGACTACGTGAAGATTTTCTGCGCTTCGGGAAACGGGGGCGCGGGGTCGATGCATTTGAGGAGGGAGAAATATGTGCCCAAGGGCGGGCCGGACGGAGGGGACGGAGGACGCGGAGGAAACGTCATTCTGCGGGCTAATCCTCAGTTCTGGACGCTCATTCACCTTAAGTATCAGAAACATATACGGGCAGGACATGGCGAGGCCGGGAGCGGGGCGCTTTGCAACGGGAAGGCCGGAAAGGACGTCTATCTGGACGTGCCGCTCGGGACTGTCGCCAAGGATGCGGAGACGGGCGAGGTTCTGCACGAAATGATTGAGCCGGGAGAGGAATATGTGCTCGTCAAGGGCGGGCGCGGAGGTCTGGGCAATGCAAACTTCAAGAGCCCTACCAACCAGACGCCGCGTTATGCACAGCCGGGTGAACCGGGGTCCGAGGGATGGTATATCCTTGAACTGAAGTTGCTTGCGGATGTGGGACTCGTCGGATTCCCGAATGCGGGGAAATCCACCCTGCTTTCGACGGTGTCGGCCGCGAAGCCGAAAATCGCGAACTATGCGTTCACGACACTGGAGCCGAGCGTCGGGGTGGTGCGCTACTATGACGACAAATCGTTCGTCATGGCCGACATCCCGGGAATCATCGAGGGGGCACACGACGGAAAGGGGCTGGGAATCAGGTTTCTCCGGCATATTGAAAGGAACTCGGTGCTGCTGTTTATGGTTTCCGCCGAAGAGGAGGACATAAAGAAGAGCTATGAAATCCTGCTGGATGAGCTGCGGGAATATAATCCGGAACTGCTCGTAAAGAACCGCGTGCTCGCCGTGACCAAGTCGGACATGCTGGACGAGCATCTGGAGGCCGAGATTGAACCTGCACTGCCGGAAGGAGTGCCGCACGTGTTCATTTCCTCGTTCACCGGAGAAGGCATACAGCGGCTGAAGGACCTCCTGTGGGAAAGCCTGCATAAATAACGGATGGGTGCCTAAAAGGCGGATTGCGGCTTTACTCGTCTTGACAGAATCCTCACAACCATAATGTTGCTGCGGCTCTGCCTTCACCGAGTGCCTTGCACTCCATCCTTTTGTGCATCCCCTCCAATACAGTATTTTTATTAAGAGACAAATTGAACCGAATCAGCATAAGATTGAACTATGATAAACTGCCTTACAACGACGCTCGAACAGCTTGAGATGCTGGACAAGGAAGCTACGCTGGCGATAAACACAAGCGGAGGGGCGTTCACTGACGCGGTCATGCCGGTGTTCTCCCATGTAAAGGTGTGGATTCCGCTCTATCTCGCGGTACTCGGGATTATCATCTACCGCATGGGCTGGAAGGCAGGGCTTATCGTGACGCTTGCCCTCGTGCTGAACGTCGTGTGTGCAGACCAGATTGCAAATCTCGTGAAGGACGGGGTCGCGAGGCTTCGCCCTTGTATGGATCCTTGGATGAAGGCTCATGGGGTCAGGGTACTTGAAGGCGGAGGCGGCTGCGGATTCTACTCCGGACACGCGGCGAACGTGTTCTCCTTCGCAATGTGCTCGATGCTCTGTCTTTCCTTCATCCGCAGCCGCAAAGGTGCGATGGGACGGGAAAACGGGAGAAGCAGGAAAATATTTCTCGGAATATACGGGAGCATAATTTTCCTCTGGGCGGCGGCCGTCAGCATAAGCCGCGTCTATTGCGGAAAGCACTTCCTCGGAGACATCACTGTAGGGGCGTTCGCCGGTCTCGTGACAGGAAGCCTGCTGGCGCTCGCGGCGATAATGGCCGTCAGACATATAAGGGCGATACGCGAGTCCATCCGTCCCGGAATTGCATAAGGAACGCCATATACAAAGCGACACAGGCTCCAAATGAATATGCTCAAGTCGGAGCCTGCATATTTTCTGCGACTCCACCCTACAGGACCGGAATTACCTTCTCCATCCTCGTGCCGCGTGAGCCTTTTATGAGTATCGCTGCGGAAGAAAACTCAGACTCATGAGAGGCGACGTAGGCGGCAAGCTCGTCCGACGTGCTGAAACAGCGCTCCGCCCCTGCCTTTCGGAACTCCTCGCCGACAAAGTAGCCTTCAAGTCCATATTCCGCAACCAGCCGAAGAACCTTGAGATGCTCCGCGACCGATTCCCCGCCAAGTTCCAGCATATCCCCGAGCAGGACGATTTTCTTAGCCGCATCAAAGCCCGCGAAATTGTCCAGCGCCGCCTTCATACTCGACGGATTGGCATTGTAGGCATCGACAATGAGGACATTGCGTCCCGTGCGCTGCATCTGGGAACGGTTGTTTGACGGGACATAAGACTCTATGGCCGCGACTGCGTCAGACTGAGGAACGCCGAAGAAACGCCCTATGCAGAGAGCGGCGAGAACATTGTCGGCATTGTAGGAACCCACCAGATTAGTGGAAACCGGCGTGCCGTCCGCAAGGCGAAGGCGAAGATAAGGATGCGCGGCATCGGCCTCCAGAACTGCCGAACCGGAATAGTGCAGACCGTAAGGAACCGCCACGAGCCCCACGGGAACCGGTCTTATGCGGTCACGGCCAAGGAAAGCTTCCATGTCGAAGACGGAGTCGTCCTGTGCAGTCCCGAAGCCCCTTGATGCAGCCATCTCGACCAGCAAAGGATTGTCCTGATTGACGAAGACCATCCCCGCACCCCCGACATTTCCGGCGATGAAGTCGTACATCTCTCCCTTCGTTGCCTTCACGCCCTCGAAAGAGCCGAATCCGAGGATATGAGCCCGCCCGACATTGGTGATGAGCCCGAAATCCGGAGCGGCTATATCGACAAGTTCCTTAATGTCGCCGGGATGGCTCGCGCCCATTTCAATGACGGCAATCTCCGTGTCAGGCGAAATGCCGAGAACAGTGAGCGGAACGCCTATATTGTTGTTGAGATTTCCGCTTGTCGCATGAGTGCGGAACCGCGTGGAAAGAACAGCGTTTATGAGTTCCTTAGTCGTCGTCTTTCCGTTCGTCCCGGTAAGACCGAGGACAGGGATGCTGAGCCTGTCGCGATGGTGACGGGCAAGCGCCCAAAGAGCCCGTAGAGTGTCCGAAACCGGAATGAGACGAGACTCGCCCGCAGCCGCAGCGGCAGCCGGAGAGCTATCATCAACAACGGCGTATGCAGCCCCCCTTTCAAGAGCCTGCAACGCATACTCATTCCCGTCAAAGTTCTCTCCTTTCAGCGCGAAGAACAGTTCGCCCCCGTTAATCTTCCGGCTGTCTGTCGTGACTTTGGCGCCGCAGGAGGTGAATATGCCATATAACTTGTTTATGTCCATATCCATAAATCATTAAATACCGGTCCATAGCATTACTTGTTGCGAACGGAATGAAAAATCCGTCCCCAATGGCACCGGAATGAATATCAGCGCCCGGTTGAGCCAAGTCCGCCCTCGCCTCGGGCAGTGTCATCGAGCTTCTCTACTTCTTCCCATTCGACGCGCTCGTAGCGGGCGACAATCATCTGGGCTATGCGCTCCCCCGGATTCACGACGAAATCCTTGTCTGAAAGATTGATGAGAATGGCGGCAATTTCACCGCGATAGTCCGCGTCTATGGTGCCCGGAGTGTTCAGAACCGTGATTCCGTGCTTCGCCGCAAGCCCGCTGCGAGGTCTGACCTGCGCCTCCGTGCCCTTGGGAAGAGCTATTCTGAGACCCGTCGGAACTATCACCCTCTGCATCGGGGCAATCGTAATCGGTTCGTCAATGTTTGCCTTCAAATCGACACCCGCCGAGTCCTCCGTAGCATAGGCCGGGGCATCCCAGCGCGAGCCGTTTATAATCCTTACCTTCATCGTCACAATAAATTTAAATTTTCGCGACGCAAAGGTAGCAAGAATTAGGAACTGTTTTAAATTTTTAAAACAGTTTCTTACTCAGCATCCCGCAAAACGCGGCGCGAATCTGCTAAACAAATTCTACGGAACGGAGCTCCAGTCCGAGTTCGCTTACCATTGCGCTTACGCTCTCGTATGAATTGTCTGATGAAATGAAAGTGTTCATGAGACTGATGATTGAATCTGTACGCATATCTCTTGTATTTAAATGTTTTACATCCTCTTTTCAGAGCCGTCCAAAAGACCTTCCTCTGAATTACGATGCAAAATTAAGGCGAGCTTGTGCAAAACCACTGCACAAGCTCGCTTTTTTGTAAATTTTTCAAAAATTATTTCCGAACAAAGACTTCTCGGCTCCGCTCGAAGCGACGCGGTGGAGGACAAAAGCCATTTCCCTCGGCTCCGCCCAAAGGGACAGAAACTAATTGCTTCCCTTCCCCGGCTTGAGATTGACAAGTGCCTCGACGACGTTCACGACATAATCCCCTATCTTCTCGCACTCGACAATCAGGTCCATATAGGCGGAACCCGTCGCGTACTCATATTTCCCTTCATTCAGGTCGATAATGTTCTGTTCCTTGAGGTTATTGCGCATCTCGTTGATATTCTGCTCCGTGTTGAGCGTCAGCTTGAGATCACCGATGTGCTGGCCGTTGTCCTTGAGAATCGCGGCCATCTGGTCGAACGCCGTGCGGACGAGGTCGAACATCGCCGCGAAATTCTCGTTCATTGACTGCGTGAACACGATATGGTTCTCGTTGCGGCGCTGGAGAATGCGGGCCATGTTGTAGTAGCTGTCGCCGATGCTCTCGATTTCCGAAATCTCGCGGAGCTTGGCCTGAATGGAGTGCTTTGACTCGTCGCTCAACCGACCGTCGGCAACCCTGCTCAGGTAGGCGGCAATCTCGACCTCCATGTTGTCGCTTATGTTCTCATATTTCTGAACCCTGAGGAACAGCGACGAGAACTCGTCCTGATCCGTCTCCGAATACATCCGCTGAATCATCTCGTGCATCCTGTAGGTCCTGTCGCTCATGAGGACTATCTCCTTGTGAGCCTGAAGGATGGAAAGCTCTGAAGTTGACATGAGACCGCCGGATATGAATTCGAGATGGGACTTGCCGTCGTCTTCAAGACTTTTCTCCCTGCGTGACGGGACAAGAAAAGTCACCGCCTTGACATAGAAATTGGTGAACCATATCATCACACCTATATTTATAAGGTTGAAGACGGTATGGAACATCGAAAGACCGAAGGAGACATAGTACTGCATTGACGCGAAATTCGCGATGAGCACGTCGTTCCCGCTGACAGACGGGTCGAGACGTCCGTCGGTGAGGGCGGCGACGGTCGAAGGGTCAGCGGAACTGGCATAAGCATAGAGAGCGTTGGGGTCGCCGACACATCCGGTCGTTATCCATGAGATTAGCTTCATGTAGGGACGGTAGAGCGCAAGGGCCCACACGGCTCCGAGGAGGTTGAACATCAGATGCCCTGCGGCCGCGCGCTTCGCCATGACGTTTCCGGAAACTGAAGCTATGATAGGAGTGATGCAGGTCCCGATGTTTCCGCCGAGCACGAGAGCAGCGGCCAGATCGAAGGTTATCCATCCCTTGCTGCACATTATCAGCGCTATTGCGAATGTCGCGCTGGAAGCCTGCACAATCATCGTCAGCAGCATTCCCGCAAGCGCGAACACGAGCACCGACCGGAATCCCATGTCGGACCAGCGCCGAAGGGCGTCGAACACAGCCGGATTCGCCTGAAGGTCAGGCACGGAGCGGTTCAGATAGTCCAGTCCGAGGAAAAGGAGCGCGAATCCGATGAGGAACTCGCCCCAGTTCGTGTAGGCCGATTTTTTCATAAAAAGAAGCGGCGCCCCGAACGCGAAAAGCGGTACGGCGAATGTCACTATATCTACCTTAAATCCGAAAAGTGAAATGATCCAGGCCGTAAAGGTTGTTCCAACGTTGGCTCCGAAGATTACGGCCATCGACTGCTGGAGCGAGATGAGACCGGCATTGACGAAAGAGACAATCATCGTTGTCGTTGCCGACGAGGACTGGACGAGCGCAGTGATGAAGATACCGGTCAGAGCTCCGAGGAACTTGTTGTTGGTCATCAGTGCCAATATGTCTCTCAACTTGTTTCCGGCCGCCTTCTGCAGCCCCTCACTCATGAGCTTCATCCCATACAGGAACATCCCGACGGAGCCTATAAGGGTAAGAATTTCCAAAAATCCGAAATTCATATTTTAACTTTTAATTTCTCTTGCTTTCCCCGGATAGACGAAGGTCGTACAAGAAGTTTTAGACCGCGAATTTACAATCTGATTGTCAAATAGGCAATGCCTGACGGACATTATATGGCAAAAAATGAAAATTTTATAAAAATTTCGATATTTCTGCGAGAAAAATGAATCATGAAACGAAATATTTTTGTAAAAAAGCGAAAGCAATCCTAAATTTGCAGGATTTTACGGGGATATACATTTATATACGGATATCCGAAGACATAAATTTACATTTACAGACAGATGGCAGAAAACAACTCATTGCTTGCGAAAGTCCTCGGACTCAGGGAAAAATACGAGTCGCTCCAGACCCAGCTTTCGGATCCGGACGTGATTTCCGACATGAAGAAATATGTCCAGCTCAACAAGGAATACAAGGAGCTGTCGCCAATCATAAAGGCCGGCGAGGAGTACAGGAAGCTCGTCGAATCCTATGAGATGGCCAAGGAAATCATCGCGGAGGAAAAGGACGAGGAGCTCAGGGAGATGGCAAAGGAGGAGATAGCGGAGATTGAGCCGCAGCTTCCCGAGATGGAGCAGAAAATCAAGCTCCTGCTCATCCCGGCCGACCCTCAGGACAGCAAGAACGCCATTCTGGAAATCCGGGGAGGAGCCGGCGGCGACGAGGCGGCCATCTTTGCCGGAGACCTGTTCAGGATGTACAGCAAGTATTTCGAGCGCCGCGGCTGGAAGATGGAAATCAACAGCCAGTCGGAGGGCGCGGCCGGCGGATTCAAGGAAATCGTCGTGAAGGTCATCGGAGAGGGAGTCTATGGGGTGCTGAAATACGAGTCCGGAGTTCACCGCGTGCAGCGGGTGCCGCAGACCGAGACGCAGGGCAGGGTCCACACCTCGGCGGCTTCGGTGGCGGTGCTTCCGGAGGCGGACGAGTTCGACATCGAGCTGAACATGAACGACATCCGCAAGGACACATTCTGCTCTTCAGGCCCGGGAGGCCAGTCCGTCAACACGACCTACTCGGCAATCCGCCTCACCCACATCCCCTCCGGAATCGTGGTGCAGTGCCAGGACGAGAAGTCGCAGCTCAAGAACTTCGACAAGGCTCTCGCCGAACTCCGAACGAGGCTCTATAATATGGAGTACGAGAAATATCTGAACGAGATTTCCGCCAAGAGAAAGACCATGGTCTCCACCGGCGACCGCTCGGCGAAAATCCGCACCTACAACTACCCGCAGTCCCGCGTGACCGACCACCGAATCAACTATACTATGTATAACCTTCCGGTCTTTATGGACGGCGACATCCAGGAGCTGCTTGACCAGCTGCAGATTGCCGAGAACGCCGAACGACTAAAAGCCGCAGGCGAAGAGTGACGGCGGGGCGCATAACTTGGAACTTTCTTCAGAATGAGTTGAAGTAAAGTTTGGTTTAGAAGTGAGCACATCAAAATGTCCGATTTTCTTTAAGAATTTCGGACATTTTATTGCTGTGTCAAGAAGAAAATCGTATCTTCGCACTACGAATCATTTTATCACAAAGATGATACTAACAAAGGAAATACGGAATATAATAAGTAGTAACGAACCGAATAAGCTTTATATGGTGAGTGATTTTTCCCATCTGAATAATGACGGGTTGGTTACTCGCGCCCTTTCTCGTCTGGAAAAGGAAGGTGTTCTTATACGCCTCTCGCAAGGCATATATTTATATCCGTCACGAAATAAGTTCGGAATACTTCGACCCTCTATAGAGGAAATCGCTTATGCTGTTGCTGAAAAGGATAAGGCACGCATTATTCCCAGTGGGCTGACTGCATTGAACAAATTGGGACTTTCCACACAGGTTACGATGAATGCGGTCTATTTGACAGATGCGGCTGCACGGGAACTTACTATCGGAAACCGTAAAATCACATTCAAACGCAGTGCTCCCCGCAATTTTGCTTATAAGACAGACTTGTTTCCGCTTATAGTCGCAGCAATGAAAGAATTAGGTAAAGACGGAGTAACCGATGAACAAGTTGCCATCATAAAACAAGCCATTGAAAAACAGGGCGGCTCTGATGAAATCAGATACGATTACAGCATCGCTCCGCAATGGATTAAACAAAGACTTGCATTATGAACTTCACTAAACTTACAAAAGAAGAACAACTCACCATTTTGGCTAATGTCGCCGAAAATAAAGGGATTGTGGACAATGCCGTAGAGAAGGACTATTGGGTCAGTATGGTATTACGTGCCATATTTTCTTTGCCGTATGCTACAGCTTTTGTATTCAAAGGAGGGACAAGCCTTAGCAAAGGATGGGGACTGATAGAACGGTTCTCAGAAGATATTGACCTTGCAATAGATCCAAAACATCTCGGTTTCACAGACATTGCGACTAAAAGCCAACGGACTAAATTACGGAAAGACTCCAAGAAGTTCATAGACAGTACTTTTGCGCTCGACATTAAGAATAGGCTAAAAGAGTTTGGGGTACTGGAATGTTGCGATGTCATAGTCCCAGAAACGTCTGTCAGCGACCTCGACCCTGTAGTCCTGTTTGTCGAATATGATTCGGTGCTGCAAACAAAAATGCAATATATACCGGAACGTGTCAAAGTTGAGATAAGCTGTCGTTCACTCATGGAACCGTCGGAAAAAGTAGAGATTCGTTCGATGATTGAAGATGCTTATCCCGACGAAGATTTCTCTCAGCCGACATTTATAGTCCCCACAGTAGTGCCCGGAAAGACATTCTTGGAAAAGGTTTTTCTCTTGCACGAAGAGTTTAATCGTCCCAATGGCTGCACGCATATTGAACGTATCACACGACACATGTACGACATTGTAAAGATGATGGATAAACCGTTTGCGATGGAAGCGATGCAGAATGCACAATTATACGAGGACATAGTGGTATGACAGAAATTCATGTTGATATAAACGAAACGGAGATTTTCAAACTTTATCCCGAAGTATTGGAACTTTTACTCAAAGACCACACGACAGGACGGAATATCTTTTGGGCGACGGATTCGTATGCACATAGGGGCGGTGGCTTTCAATATAGCGACGCCATAACAGCGGAACATATCATTGGGGAAAACGGGATGGTGATACGACCGCGTTCATTAAAGAGCAAAGGAGAACAGACAGAACGCACAAAGGGAATGGCAGAGGTGTTTACACCGTCATGGGTCTGTAACGTTCAGAACAATCTTGTGGACGAGGCTTGGTTCGGAAGAAAAGATGTATTCAATACCGTTGACGACACTCAACATACTTGGATAGCCAATCCTGACAGAATTGTTTTCCCGGACAAAAAGACATGGAAGTCATATATCCGGGCGACAAGAATGGAAATCACCTGCGGCGAAGCCCCTTACCTTGCCAGCCGTTATGATACGACAACCGGGGCTCCGATAGAATTGGGACAACGCATCGGAATGCTTGACAGAAAACTGCGTGTGGTCAGCGAAAACACAAAGACGAGCGGTGAATGGCTTAACATGGCGCAGGATGCCTATAAAAATATATATGCCTACGAATGGCAGGGAGACAATCTGCTTTTAGCACGAGAAGCGCTATTGGTCTCTTTTGCGGAATACTATTATGCGAAATTCGGGAAAATGCCGTTGGCAAAATCTCTACAATATATAGCCTATATCATTTCTTGGAACGTCTGGCAAATGGACGGGCTTAAGGGAGTTGTGCCCGGCAGCTGCAAGAATGGGGTTAAAGTCACCACACAAAGTTTATTCGGGACTACAGAGAGTATCGAGCATTGTTCTGGTTGTCGCAATGGTAATTTGAAAGAACACAATGGCATTTATTGCCTGATAAGGGATTGGGGATTAAAAGACCCAAAAACGGGAGAGAATAACAGAAAAATAAGGTTCATAGACATGATAAAATAAAAGTTGTATGATATGGCAACATTTGAGACCAGCTTAAAATCCAGACTGATATATGTCTTTGCTATCCCAGATGAATGGCATAAAGACTGTCTGAAAGTGGGCGAAACGACATTGGAGGAGGATGACGGAAACTTTCCTTTGCCCAATAGTGAGGTGCTTAACAAAGCGGCGCATAATCGTATAGACCAATATACAAAGACGGCAGGTATTGCCTATAACCTGCTTCATACGGAAATGACTGTGTTTTTCAAAGGTGGAACAATCAGCTCCTTCAACGATAAGCAGGTACACAGCGTATTGGAGCGTTCAGGTGTGAAGAAAAAGACGTTTGATACGGTAAAAGGGGCGAACGAATGGTTTTGCTGCGACCTTGAGACAGTCAAGAAAGCGATTCAGGCGATTAAGAACGGGAAAGACAGTCTGAATGCAAGTGAAATCAGTCATACTCAAACTCCTATAGTCTTCCGCCCAGAACAGCAGGCAGCTATTGACAAGACAAAGAAGCAGTTCAAGAAAGGCTCACAAATGCTTTGGAATGCAAAAATGCGTTTCGGCAAGACCTTATGCGCCCTGCGTGTGGCAAGGGATTTAGATATGCGACGCACCATTATCCTTACCCACCGTCCCGTAGTTGACGAGGGATGGTTTGAGGATTTCGGTAAGATATTCTATGACCGCCAAGACTATCATTACGGCTCGCGCACTAAAGGTGAAAGTTTCGCTTCCCTTGAACGGATGGCAGAAAGAGGTGACAAGTACGTCTATTTTGCTTCCATGCAAGATATGCGTGGAGCTCAACTGGTTGGAGGAAAGTTTGATAAAAATGATGATGTGTTCTCCACCGAATGGGATTTTCTGATTGTGGATGAAGCCCACGAAGGAACACGTACAGAACTTGGAGAGACCGTTATCAAGGAGTTGACCAAAACAAACACGAAAGTGCTTAAACTTTCAGGGACACCATTCAATCTGCTTGATGATTACACAGAAGAGGAAACGTACACTTGGGATTACACCATGGAGCAGCGTGCCAAGACTGAATGGGACTTGTTGCACATGGGCGACCCCAATCCGTATGTTTCTCTACCTGCCATCAATATCTGCACCTACGATCTCGGAGCGTTGATGAATGATTATTCCGATGATGAAAAGGCTTTCAATTTCCGTGAGTTCTTCCGCACAAAGGAAGACGGGACTTTCATTCACGAAAATGATGTGGATAACTTCTTATCGCTACTGTGCAAGGATGACAAGGAAAGCCTTTATCCTTATTCCAACGACCTGTATCGTGGCATATTCCGCCATACGCTTTGGGTGCTTCCGGGTGTCAAGGCCGCCCGTGCATTGAGTGCGAAACTGAAAGAACATCCTATATTCGGCTGCTTCGAGATTGTCAATGTAGCCGGAAACGGTGATGAAGACGAGGAAAATGCAGACGCATTGCAAATGGTAAACACAGCCATAGGCAATAATCCTGATGAGACATTCACCATTACCCTGTCCTGCGGACGACTGACAACAGGAGTGAGCATAAAGCCATGGACAGCTGTATTCATGATGGCAGGGTCTTTCAGTACATCTGCAGCAGGTTATATGCAGACCATATTCCGTGTACAGACACCTTTTACCTGCAAGGGACGAATGAAGGAACAATGCTATGCTTTCGACTTTGCGCCAGACCGTACCTTGCGAATGTTGGCTGAGGTTGCTAAAGTCTCGGCTAAGGCCGGAAAGTCAACGGAAGAAGACCGCAAGATTTTAGGCGATTTTCTGAATTTCTGCCCTATCATATCCATTGAAGGCTCACAAATGAAGCCATACGATGTAAACAAAATGATGGGAGAGCTCAAGAAAGCCCAGATAGAAAAGGTTGTACAATGCGGTTTCGAAGACGGGGCATTGTACAATGATGAGCTGCTCAAACTTACGGATGTGGACCTTGCAGATTTCAAGAACCTGAAAGGCATCATCGGCAAGACAAAGGCCATGCCCAAGTCAGGTGATATTGATGTCAATAATCAAGGATTTACAAACGAGGAGTACGCGGAAAAAGAAAAACTTGAAAAGAAGCCCAAACGGGAGCGCACTCCAGAGGAGCAGGCTCGGTTAGACGAATTGAAGAAGCGTCATAACCAACGTAAAGATGCAATTTCAATACTGCGTGGTATCTCCATCCGTATGCCGCTGCTTATTTTCGGAGCGGAACTGAAAAATGAAGCTGAAGAGATAACCATAGACAACTTTGCAAACCTTGTGGACGACACCTCTTGGACAGAGTTCATGCCTCAAGACGTCACTAAAGAAGTTTTTGCCAAGTTCAAACGCTTCTACGAGCCCGACGTATTCCGTGAAGCAGGCAAGCGTATCCGCGCTATGACTCGTGCTGCCGACAAGTTCAGCATAGAGCAGCGCATCGAACGTATTGTCGGCATATTCAATACATTCCGCAATCCCGACAAAGAAACGGTCTTGACACCATGGCGTGTTGTCAATATGCACATCAACGATTGCTTGGGTGGATGGTGCTTTATGGATGAAGAGTTTAAGATTCCGTTGGAAACGCCGCGCTTTGTGGACAAGGGCGAGGTAACGCATTCCGTATTCAGAACGGACAGCCTGATTATGGACATCAACTCGAAGAGCGGTCTTTATCCATTGCTCGCCGCTTATAACATTTACCGTAACCGTTTGGAGGCAGCCAAAGAAAAATATGGAGAATTCAGCAATGCCTTTTCAATGCAGCTATGGGATTTGACCATTGAACAGAATATCCTCGTGGTATGCAAGACCCCAATGGCGCGCAGCATTACACGTCGTACACTCGTCGGCTTCCGCGACACGGAAGTACATGCCGAATATTATAAGAACTTAATTGAAAACATATCCCAGAATCCTGACCTTGTGGTAAATACACTTCGTGACGGCAAGTATTTCTGGGGCATAAACAGCAATGAATATATGACTATAGACGCCATTATAGGAAACCCTCCGTATCAGGAGGAGGGTATAAGTACTCGTAAAGCACCTATCTATCACTTGTTTTACGACATTTCTTTCCGTTTGTCAGATAGAGTATCATTGATAACACCCGGGCGTTTTTTGTTCAAGGCGGGACAAACGCCCAAAGAATGGATGGATAGGATTTTGGAAGACCGACATTTTAAGGTGGTGGATTACTTCCAAAAGTCAACGGACATATTCCCGTCTGTCGATATAAAAGGCGGCGTTGTAATCACTTGTCGTGATGCCAAGGCTGAATTTGAGCCAATCGGATTCTTTTCTGAATATGATGAATTAAAGAGTATTCTGCAAAAGGTGTTATCACATAAAGACTTTGTCAAGAACGAATTTAGCAATCTCGTATCTTCTCAAGGCCTTTATAAATTTTCAGAGGCGGCATTTAATGAACATCCTGAAATTTACGCAGTCCAAGGGAATGGAACTGCTGCAAAAATAACCTCAAATACGTTTGAACGCCTTCCTCATGTATTCCAAACGGAAGTGCCGGATAATCCCGATGCTTTCATACGTATTTTGGGCCGGTCTCAAAATAAACGTGTCTATAAATGGATTGAGAAACGATATGTTTTACCAACTGACGGCTACTGTGAATCTTTCAATGTTCTTGTCCCGGAAGCCAATGGAACGGGGTCAATCGGTGAAGTGCTCAGCACGCCGGTAATCGGCGTGCCGGTAATCGGGCACACCGACACCTTCCTGAGCATCGGCAAGTTTACCGATGCCCAGCAAGCTGATCGGTGTCTCAAATACGTCAAGACAAAATTTGCCAGATGCATGTTGGGAACATTGAAAGCCACACAGCACAACCCACGTGAAACTTGGGCAAATGTGCCGATGCAGGATTTCACCTCTGAGAGTGATATAAATTGGAACACTCCTATGTCTGAAATAGACAAGCAATTATACACCAAATACCGGCTCTCGAACGAGGAAATTCGGTTTATTGAACAGAATATCAAGCCGATGGAGTAAATGTTTGGCGTAATAAGTGAAAGTTCAACATATTACGCCAAATTCATTATTACTACTAGTTCCCTTGTTTTTCCATAAGCACATCCTTGATAAGACTCTGTTCTTCTGTATTAATGTCAAATAGAGAATAAAGTTGATAATCAATATCTTTCTTGAAATCCAAAATGCCATTGTCGTTCGTATAGTCCAATATATCAGGAACTAATTTGGCAAGGGAAGTCAATGCTTCGTCAGTTAGTAAAAAAGCGTAGCGAATAAGTTTGCTGTTGCAATAATCGAAAAAATTTAGGGCCTCTTGCTCCGTGAAAAATGTTTTAAGAGCAACTCTTGAACGCCCAAATGCACTACGGTTGTCCATCACCGCTATTTGATTGCTACGTTTCTGCCCACCGGCATTGGCACTTGACACAACTACTTTCCACCGTGCTAATTGTTCTTTTCCTGTGGTTATGACATTCTTACTCGCCACATACCATTTTGCTCTACCGCTTTTGCCGGCCTTGTCGTTGGTAAACAACTTAATCTCATCATCTGACAGTGGTTCGCCTTCTTGATATTCACGCACCAATGTAGGGTTAGTTTCAACGAAATCACTTTCAATGGAAAATAATTTTTGAGATAGAATAGAATCGTGTAAAAACGCAAATCGTTCTGATACACCCCGTTTAATCTTGGCGGCGATGCTAATATCCAATGGATTAAGAGGCATAAGGTCGTCTCTGGGGTTCGCTGCCTGTATTTGATGGGAGACTCCAGATTTTGAATAGATATAGGTAAATCCATCATTCTTTTTACTCATATCCTTGAAAACAATGGAAATACCATCTGCGATAGCGACGTCTTTGAAAATATCGGCCGAGTTCGGGAAATAATGCAGTTGTATTAAATGAGGGTCATTTATCTGTTCTAATCCAAATTGTTCCATGCCTTTCCCTGAACGATGAATCCATCGTCCTCCAGGGTAAATCAAAGCTGTGTATCTTGCAAGTCTATCACTGATAGTTTGAAAATGTTGAAAAATACTTGAACTCCTTTTTTGTCCATTATCCGTATCAGCCTTTGCAACAGTTACTTGATACGGCGGGTTTCCTATAATGGCGTCTATAGGAACTACTCTGCCTATATTAGCATAGGCAATTTATATTTTACCCATTAACTAGAACAGATATGGACACAAGTGAATTTGAAGCATTCCTGAAGCAGGAAAATCTAGCTAAGAACACCATTACAGCCTACATATATGCTGTGAAAGATTATTTTGTTCATTACAAGGGACTGAATAAATGCAATCTCATTGCCTACAAAAATCTCCTGACAGATAATTTCAAGCCCAAGACTGTAAACCTCCGGATATTGGGTTTGAACAAGTATCTGGGATATATCGGCAAATCTAAGTTACATTTGAAAACCATAAAAGAGCAACAGTGCACTTATCTGGAAAATATCATCAGTAATGCCGATTACGAGTTTATGAAAAAACGTCTGAAGATGGAGAAAAACCAGACATGGTACTTTGCCGTGCGATTTCTTGCCGCTACCGGAGCAAGAATAAGTGAACTGATTCACTTGAAGGCAGAGCATATCTCAACTGGATATTTCGATATCTACTCCAAAGGCGGTAAAGTGCGCCGCATCTACATTCCAAAGCAGTTGTGTACTGAAAGTAATGCGTGGCTATCAGGCCAGAGACGCTCCGATGGTTATATTTTCTTGAATCAATACGGCCAGCGACTCACAACAAGAGGCATTGCACAACAGCTGAAGAAGTATGCCGTAAAATATGGTTTGAATGAGAAAGTTGTTTATCCTCATTCTTTTCGACATCGTTTTGCAAAGAATTTCTTAGAAAAGTTCAATGATATATCCTTACTTGCCGACCTCATGGGACACGAAAGTATTGAAACCACTCGCATCTACCTACGCCGCAGCAGCACTGAACAGCAACAGATAGTCGACAAGGTGATAACCTGGTAAAATACGCCCTTTTATCCCTGCGGCATTGGCATAGATGTCAAGTCAATAAGTACGAGTGCAGTATTGAATAGTCCAAGACATTTTTTGATTAGCACATAAGTCTGCACACATAAAAATGTCCCGTTTTTTGCGTAAAAAATGGGACAAGACGGTGAGCAAAAAACTTTGTCACCATCTTGTTCGTTGTCCTTGAATTTACACCACTTTTGCTACAATGCCCGACTCAGCCGCTCAAGGCCGGCGAGGAGGAGGGAGCGGGGACAGGCGATGTTGAGGCGGATGAAGTTCTCGCCGCCGGGACCGTACATGGAGCCGGAATTGACCATTAGTTTCTGCTCGTCAAGCAGGAGCGCCGTGACCTCGTCGGCGTTCAGCCCCGTCGCGCTGATGTCAATCCAGACGAGATAGGTGCCTTCGAGTTCCGTGACGGGACACTGAGGGATGTGCTCGGAGAAAAAGACCTTGACCGTCATATAGTTGTCATAGAGGTAGCCGCGCAGCTCATCCAGCCAGTCGGCTCCCTCCGGAGAGTATGCAGCGAGGGTCGCCTCTACTCCGAACGGGTTCACGTCACAGACCTCGTTGATGTTGATTGCACGGTCTATGCGGGAGAGGATTTCGCAATCCTCCGCGATTATGTTCGCAATCTGAAGTCCGGCGATGTTGAATGCCTTGCTCGGTGAGATGCAGGTGGCGGAGCCGAGCCTGAAAGCCTTGCCGAGAGAGGCGAAGGGAGTGTAGTCGTGTCCGGGGTAGGTCAGCTCGCAGTGAATCTCGTCGGAAATTACGAACACATTGTTCCTCAGACATATTTCCCCGACTCCGCGCAGTTCCTCCTCAGTCCACACCCGCCCGACGGGATTGTGGGGATTGCACAGAATCATAACCTTCGCCTTCTGGTCGGAGGCCTTCGCCTCAAGGTCGTCGAAGTCCATTCTCCACGAAAGTCCGTCGCGGAGAAGCCGGTTCGGGAGCATCTCGCATCCGTTGTTGCGGATGGACGAGAAGAAGCAGTTATAGACCGGAGGCTGCACTATGACCTTGTCTCCCGGGCGGGTCAGCGCCTTGATAATCGCTGAAATTGCAGGTACCACGCCGCTCGTGCAGATGAACCGGTCGCGCTCGAAGCGCACGCCGTGACGCTCTCTGAACCAGTCGATTACGGCATCATAGTAGGACTGCGGAACCTTGACATAGCCGAAAATCCCATGCTCTACCCTGCGGCGCAGCGCTTCAGTCACGCAGGGCGCCGTCCTGAAGTCCATGTCCGCGACCCACATCGGCAGCACGCCTTCCGCCGGGGTGTCCCATTTGTAGGAATTTGTCCCGCGCCTCGGAACTATCTCATCAAAATTGTATTTTCCCATTTTCTCTAACATTTTACCCGCCATGGAGGCGAAGAAACCTGCCCGAAAGTCCCGACGGAACCGTCTCCCGTCCTATCTTCTTCCGCCCCGCACCTCAATCACGCAGTCCGCCGGAGCCTTGATGTTCTTGTCGATGATTATTTCCCCGATTTCATCCGCCACAATGCTTCCCGTCCGAGGGTTCTTGACGCTGCGGATGCCCCCATTGATGGTTGCCTGCACGCTGCTGTACTCGAACGCGAGGTCGCAGTCCTCGGCGAATGTGCAGTTCTCAAGCACGAGATTCTCAGCATAGCAGAGCGGCTGAGTGCCGGAAATACGGCAGTTCACGAGTCTGAGGTTCCGGGAATGCCAGCCGAGGTATTCCCCGCTGAGTTCGGAATCATAGACCGTCACGTTCTCGCTTTCCCAGAGCGCGTCTTTCGTCGTGATTTTCGCATTTCGCAGCTCAAGGTTGCGGACATACTGGAACACATACTTGCTGTCGCTGACAAGGCCGTCGATTTTCAAGTCATTGCTGAACATGAAAGGGTAGGTGCCTCCGTGCAATTTCAAGTCCTTTACATTCACGCGGCTGCATCTCCAGAAGACCTCGTCCGCGTCAGTCATCTCCACCCTCTCGATTTCGATGTCGCTCATCTCACGGAACATCTTAGGCGCGGCAATCACGGTGTCCCTCATAGTAAGATGATCCGAATACCACAGCGCCGAACGCCCCCCGACATCGAAGAAGCAGCGCTCGATGAGAAACCCGTGCACGTGCCAGAAGGGATAGTTTCCCTCGAACCTGCAATCGACGGCCTCGATGTCGCTGCATTCCTTTATCGCCGACTCGCCCTCGTGTATGACGACATTCTCAAGCCGCAGCCCATGTGATTCAAACAGAGGGCGTTCGCCTCCGAATTCCGCATTCCGTATCGTTTTCATATATTCTCAAATTTCGCGTATTCGTCTTTTTCGTATCCGCCGATGAGACGGCGCTTCTTCCGATTTGCGATGCAAAATTAAGTATAAAAATGCTTTTACGAAACATCCATATCTCCGATGCTCCTACCGATTTCAATGAATTTTGGGTATCTTTGCAGCGGATTTGAAATAAATATGGAATTTGACTTTCTCGGAATATTCACGCTCGTCACGGGTGTCCTGTTCCTGGTTCTCGAAATCAGGCAGAACAACTGGATGTGGGTCTTTCAGCTGCTCTCGGCTGCCGCAGCCATGATTTCGTTCTTCATAGGCGGGCTGTACGCCTCGTCCGCGCTGAACCTCTACTATGTCGTGATGGCATTCGTAGGCTTCGTCCAGTGGAGGAGGGATGACAGGCTGAAAGATTTCTCGGATGTGCCCGAAATGACAAAGGGAAACGCCAAGATGGCAAGCGAAGGCTCAAAAGTGACGGCCGACAATGTCGAGAATGTCGCAGCGATTCACCTGCGGCACCTGTCCCCGAGGACGACCCTCATCAGCGCTCTGATACTTGTTGCCGGCACGGCGGCGCTGTATTTCATCCTCCGGGAGCTTGACGACCCGAAATCCGTGGGAGACGCCGGCGCGACGGTCCTGAGCTGCATCGCGACATGGTGGCTCGCGAAGTCATATCCCCAGCAGTGGATTCTCTGGATCTTCGCAGACGCCGCCTCCGCATGGATTTGTCATACCCAAGGAATGCCGGCCATGTCACTCCTATATATAATATACGCCCTTTCCGCGATATACGGATATATCCATTGGATGAGGAGAGGAAAATATATCGACGAAATCGGATGAAACGGAGGCTCATTTCAATGGAATCATATCTCAATAAACAGAAAATAAAGAACAAACGATGAATACGAGAGAACAGAAACTTGAGGCGTTCGGGCGGCTGCTCGACATTTTGGACGAACTGAGGGTGAAATGCCCGTGGGACCGGAAACAGACGAACGAGAGCCTGCGGCCGCAGACGATTGAGGAGGTGTATGAACTGAGCGACGCGATTCTGAAGGATGAGCATGGGGAGATTTGCAAGGAGCTCGGCGACCTGCTGCTCCATGTCGTGTTCTATGCGAAGATGGGCGACGAAAAGGGGGAATTTGACATTGCCGACGTATGCAATCATCTGTGCGACAAACTGATATATCGCCACCCTCATGTATTCGGAGAGACTGAGGCAGCCTCGGCGGAGGATGTGGTGCGCAACTGGGAGATGCTCAAGACCAGAGAGAAGGACGGCAACAAGAGGGTTCTGAGCGGGGTGCCGGAGTCGCTTCCGTCGATGATTAAGGCCTACAGGATTCAGGACAAGGCCCGCGGGGTCGGCTTCGACTGGGAAAAGAAGGAGGATGTCTGGGCGAAGGTCAAGGAGGAGGAAGGAGAACTGGAAACTGAGCTGAAGGCCATTGACGCCGCCGTCTCGGACGAGGAAAAGGCCGCGGCGAAGGACCGTGCCGAAGAGGAGCTCGGAGACATGATTTTCGCTCTCGTGAACGCCGGCCGCCTCTACAAACTCAACCCGGACACTGCCCTGGAGCGCACCTGTGCCAAGTTCCGCCGCCGCTTCACCTACCTCGAAGAGCACACCATCCGCGAGGGCCGCGACCTCCACGACATGACTCTCGCCGAAATGGACGCCATCTGGGACGAGGCCAAAGGAAAGGGGTTGTAAATCTGCACGAGCCGGATTGTTCTTTCAGCCATATTATAATTTCTAAACAATTAGAACATATCAGGAAACATTAGCGCCGAAAAGTGCGTTGAAAGATGCAGAGACGGCGGCGATGCGGTAGGGATTTTCCTCTTCCGTCAGGACATCGAGAAGATGGGCACGGGCACGGCGGAAAGTCTGCGGATGCACATGGCGGGAGTAAGGTTTGAGGACCGTGCCGAGAAATCGCACGCCCTTGATGGCGGTTGTAAGGTGAACCTTGCGAAGATGGAGTCGCAGGCCAAGTTCACGAGAAAGAATGCAAAAGTATTTGTCGAAATCTCCCTGAGGTCTTTGAGGATCTGAAGAATGAACTTGATTTCCGAGGCGAGCGCAAGGGCGGAGTCTATGTGCGCTTCTCGACCCGGAACGTCATAGAGCATCCGCACGGCATATGCCAGAGAGTAGCAGCTTTCCTTGAGCCGAAGCCCTACCGGGTTCGCGACATTCTTGGAGATGTTCACCGAGAATGAATACACCTGAACGAGAAGGTCGTAGGTAGCCTTATAGACAGGGGTCTTTTCAATCACGGCTGTGTTCGGAGTGAATCGGTCTCCTGCGTTCACGCTCACCGCCTCCTTCCAGTTGTGAAACTCCACCTCGTCGAACTGTTTCCGCGTGCGGCAACATATCAGTCCGTCCTGCACGTACTCATACACATAGCCGTTCAGCCATTTGGGAACAGTCTGCTCCGGAAAGCCGAGCGATATGACATCCATATTGACAGTCTTGACATAGCGACGGGAGAGTTTGAACTCATGGATGAGGGTGTGCGCGAAATATGCCGAACGCTCATACGCCTTCATGAACATCCCCTCACGGTAGAGCCAGATGCTGTCGTTGTTCTGTTCTTCTCTTGATATGATTTCGCGGAATGTCATTTCTTCCTTATAAATTCGGGTGCTTCGCGCCGATATTACTTCGTCGCCATCCTTCACATGAAGCCTCGCGCCGGGCGCGAGGAGAAATACTCAAAGCGCAGGTTCGCGGTTTTCCGCTCGCGCAGGAAAACCGCGAACCGCTCATCAAAAATTATTTTTCTTGGAGACAACGGACGGCCCGCCCGCTTGAACGATCGCTGCTGTTCGCCGGACTGACACCGCCGTTGTTGTAGAAGCTGAGGTACCACGCGTAGCTGAGATTGGAGTACGGGGAGCAGGACCAGTAGAAGCCGTAGTAGCCGACATTGCTCAGCGCCCCCGAATCGTTGCGCCGATAACCCGACGCGGCGTACCAAATCGTCTCTGAATCGCCCAATTTTCCCGAGAAATTAAAGCCCCTCTTGCTGTCGAACGATGTTGAGAAACTGTCCTTGGAACCGAACGCCTTTGCCCAGACTCCGTCTGCTCCGCCGTCAGGAACTCGCCAGCCGACCGGACAAGGGTCGTAGGCCGTTTTTTGAGACTGCCAGCTGTAATCCGGAAGCCAAAGCGATTTGTAGAAAGTCATCGGATTTTCTTCAGCCTTAATCGTTGAGCCATTGGAATTTACATTCCAAGTTCCCGTAGAGGCAGCGACCTTGGACTCCAAGATTGACGACGAGCCGAGGAACGGGTCCTTCCTGCCCCACTGGTAGAGGAGGCCGAGAGCTCCGACGTCGCCCGGGGTGGCGCTCGTCGCGCCGAGGTTGCGGTCCATCATCGTGCCGGCGTTGTTGTAGTACTCCTGCTCCTGCCAGCCCTCCTCCGAGCACCAGATGTGCCATGACCAGAGAATCACGCCCTTGGAGTTCTTTGCAGCTATCACGGCGTTGCCCCGGGCGAAGGTCTCCGGGGTTTTGAAGCGGACGTAGCCGTCCCTGTAGGATGCGGAGGCGATGAGGTCGCCGACATTCGGGGTGATGTCCGTGCCGAAGGACTCCCAGAGAACCTCGACGCTCCTGACGTTGCCAACGGTGCCGTCGGTGTTGCCCTGGACAGCCCTGAACTTGTAGTTCCCGGCTCCGGTGATGAGGTAGCAGTTGGCGGTGCCCTCCGCTGAGAGGTCGGTGTAAACGATGCCGTCGTCGTCCCCGGGGTCTCCGCCCGGCTCTGTTCCGCCGCCGGTGCCCGTGCCGCTGCCGCCCGTGCTGTTCCAGTCGTCTATCTCGCAGCCGATGTCAACGCGGATGGCAGTGGTAGAGGCGTTGAGCGTGGCGGTGTAGGTGTAGGACACGCCCGGACGGAAGCTGAACGAGTCCTCCAGCAGGTAGGACACGCTCTTGGAGTTGATTTCTATCAGGGGCACGCTCGTCTCGAGCATCTGCGGGACGACTATCGCCTCGTAGGTCACCGCATCGACCCCGCCGGCGCTGATGATGCCGAGGTTCCTCATCCGGATTGACTTCGCGCCGCCGTATTGGTCCTTCTCGACTGAGCCCTTCTCAATGTCTATCCTCGCGTCGGTGACGGTGCTGTGCAGGAGGACGGTCGCGTCCTCCGGAAGGGAGCCTACATACTTGTCGCCGGCGACTATCCGCACGACGAGACGGCTCATGACGTGACGCATCGCGAGGCTCACAGCGCCGTCAGTACGGATCACTCCCTTGGCCTTGGCCCAGAGGAAGTCGGAGGTCTCGTAGGCGGTTGGAGTGCCGTCCTTCGCCTCTGCGCTCTGGTCAGTGGCGACGGAGAAGCTCTGGCTGTTTATATCGCTGAGGTCTTCGATGCGCGGGAAGGTGGCATAGATGTCGGACTTCCCCGCGCCCCAATAGACCGGCCTTTCTGAAGTCCAGCTCTGTCCGTCGAATGTCGCCGCGACGTTGGTCGCGCGGTTGCCCGAAATCTGGAGGGGCATCGGGGTCTGTTCGTCGGCGTAGTCGGTGACGAATATGCCGATTTTGTCGCCCGTCTCGAATGTGCTGCCGGAGACCTTTGTCTGAGCGCCCGGAGACAGGACGCTGAAGCTCATCTCGCGGGGAGACTCGGCGATGCTCCCCGTCGGGCTGTCCTTCTGACAGGCGGAGATGAACGCCGCTGCCAGAAGAACCGTTCCCAATGATATGGTTGTTCGTTTCATAATTTTGTCTTTTATATATCGTAAGGTCAGAAACTTAGAAGCTGTTTGAATTTTTTGTTCAGTTATTTTGAGATGTATTTTTGAGACAGATTTTTCTGTTTTGAGAGGAGTTTAGCGGTGCTAAATGACGAACAAAATGGGAAAATATGACCAAAAAGACACCAAAAGAACGAACATATAAAAATAAATGTGAGAAAAATTAAAACAGCTTCTTATCTTTTCACATTTATCGGTTTTTTCCTGAATGACGGCCTCTCGCCCATGAACTTAGGCGGCATCTGGTTGTAGCCGGACGACGACGCTCCGCCGTTCAGGCCGTACTCGAACGGCTGCGGCTTCCCGGCTGACTTGGTCGCGGACGACGGCAGGGACTCCTTGTCGTTGGCCTTGAAGTCGTCGAACGAGTAGTCTTCCCCTGCGTAGGACATGATGCGCTTAACGATGGCCTCGCGGGAGATGGCGCTGTAGTAAGGGATGTTGTTGTGCATGCAGCTCGTCGGCTCGCTGCGGAACACGCCGCGGGTGTGGAAGAACGCGCCCTCATAGACATCTACCGTGGCGGAGTACTGCTGGTCGTAGATGAGGTGCGACCACGGGACGTCGTGGGTGCTGCCAGTGAGGGAAATGTTCGCGTAGAAGCCGTAGCGCTTCATGCTGTTGACCGCGGCGACATGACCGCAGCAGGTGCAGGCGCAGGACTGGATGAAGGCGTTGTGGTAGATGTACTCGTCGGCGAGCTTTCCGAAGCCGTGGCCGCCGGCCTCATGGTGGACGAGGCCTCGGAAGTCATACGGGGCGGGGTCGGCGCTCATCGGAACAACAGCCACAGCCGAGCCGTCACCCCACATGTAGGTGAGCCCGCTGTAGTCGCTGCTGTTCTCGACCATGACTATGAGAGTCCGGCCGAGGTCGTCGTCTATAGGCGCGAGGCAGGCGGCATTGAACACCGCGTCGAAGTCCGGGGACACGCCGGCGTTGATTGTGTATTGGCTGCCGAAGCGTGCCTCGCGGATGGTGTTCACAGTGCCCATGCCGCTGTCAGGGGACATTCCGAACACGCCATACACGTTGAAGTAATCCTTGTAGGTGAGGTACGGCTCGATGTCGAAGAAGTAGCCGTATGCGTCCTGCACGGCCTTGAGGTACTTGCCCTCGCTGATGTCCTTCGCGTCGAAGCAGTCGCCCATGAGCACGAGGTTCACGCCCTTGCCCTTGCTGGCGGTCTGGAGTGTCACGATGTCGCCGTCACCGTACTCGTAGTCATACTGCTCCACGGTCATCCTCACGCGGCAATCCTCGCCGTCTAGCAGAAATACAATCTCGCCGCTGCGGCTGCCCGCTCCCCTTTCGAGGCGGTCAACGGAAACCGACACATCGACCTTGCAGATTGCCGCCGTCATGTCCGCGTTGCCGGAAGACGGGGTGAGGCTCACCCAGTCCGGCTTGGACTCCACCGTCCACTTGCTTCCGGCCGGGGCGCGGAGAAGGAACTCCTTGGTGCACGGAGCGTTCAGGGTCCGGAGCAGCCCCCGGCTGATGGAGAAGTCCCTGTGGGCGGAGAAGCGCTTGAACTCGCTCCAGTTGTTCGCCGTGCGGTACTGGGCGACTGAGGCCTCGGGCACCTCGACGGTGAAGTTGTCCTTCGCCACGCCGCTGAAGCTGCTGGAGTTGATGACCGGAGGATTCTTCGCGTTGCAGACGAGGGA
>ERZ808240.301-NODE-301-length-67137-cov-39.801541_pt1 | contig 67137 bp, 47 predicted proteins | sample MGYA00521084_ERZ808240 | MGnify/ENA primary metagenome ERZ808240 (study PRJEB31516, sample SAMN03275571) | gut metagenome | biome: mammalia-associated habitat; material: feces | host: Papio cynocephalus | place: Kenya | collected 2012-08-06 ...
GATGGGAAGGACATGCCGAAGGCAAAGCCGAGGGAAGAGCTGAGGGAAGAGCCGAGGGAAGAGCTGAGGGAAGAGCCGAGGGAAGAGCCGAGGGAAGAGCCGAAGGTAAAACAGAAGAAAGAAATGCCATTGCCTTAAAAATGCGCTTAGCCGGTCTACCTATTGAGCAAATTATCCAATTCACAGGGCTATCGGCTGAAAAAATTAAATCCCTATAAATTCTCTGCATAGAAATGTGCATCTTTGCCGCCAATCATCGGGCACTCAAGGATGCACTTTTTATGATTTTTTTTGCCTCCTTCAAGATGAAAGGCGATGCGTCGTCCCGATGCACCGCCTTCTTTATAAGTTTTCTAAGTCTAAGTAAAATGTATGTAATCTAAATTTATTTCATGTCGGAAGAAACGTTGTTCTTCTCGTAATAAGCCTTGTAAGCATCGCCTCCAAACTTGAGGCCGAGGTCTTCGCCTGCGATACCGTCGCAGAAGCCCTTGTATGCCCACTTGCGCTTGTAATCCTTGTCGAATAGGTTTGGCTTCTGCCCCTTGAGCCAGTATTCGTGCTCAGCCTCGTTGTCTGACAAGCTCCAGATGGTGATACCGCTCTGCTGAGCCTCTGGCACATTCGCCTTGTAGCTCTCCATGATCATCTGGTAAGCATCGCTCTGTGCCTTGTACTGGTTGGCGGAAGGATTCTCCGTGTTGAGCGAGATGTCGAGCTCGGTTACACGTACCAACTTACCAGTGGCAGCCATCGTCTGGAACATGGCATCTACCTGCTCCTTCAAAGATGCGATGTTGGTGGCGTTCTTTGTCTCGTCGTCGCTGCAAGAGAGGGTGACGTGCATCTGGGTGCCGATACCATCTACGATGGGAGTGCCGTTCTTCTGGTCGATGTCCTTCACGAAGTCGATGAGTGCGGCGAGCTTCTTAGGAGAAGTCTCCAGGTTGTAGTCGTTGACGAAGAGCTTGGTCTCTGTTGGGAGATACTTGCGAGCCAACTGGAATGCCTTCACAGGATAGTCTGGCACGTAGTAGCCCCAGTACCAGTGGTTGTCGCCCCAGTTGAGAGTCAAACCGTCAGCTACGGATTCTTCTGGAGCCTTGTCTTCATCCACTCCGAATACGCCTTCGTCGATACCTCGGCGACCATTGCTGCCGTCGGCGATAGGTTCGTTGATGACATCGTAGCCATAAGGTGTGACGTTCTTCTCCTTCAGGTGATTGGCAACACCTTTAACCCAAGCTTCCATCGCTCCTTCGAGGGCTGCTTGCTTTTCCTCGGCGGTCTTCAGCACATAGTACATCTTGCTGGCTGCTTTCGTGTGAGCACGGCGAGTGCGGAAGATGGTCTTCTTGGCTCCTGCCTCACTGCCTTGATCTTTGGCGAGTCCGAACTTGATGTTGTCGAGATAATAGGTTGCGCCGACTTTTCCAAAGTTGAGGAGAATACGATTGACGTCTTCTGGAGATGGAGTGAATTCGTATTCAAACTTAGCCCAGTCTGTTCCTATTTCAAAATCATGATAGCCACCTTGCGAGCCGTATGTAGAGCCATTTTGGTATTGGAACTGCATCTTGCCAGCGGCAGAGGAGGACTTGGCATAGAATTGGATGATGTATTTCTTGCCTGCTTGTAATGGTGCGTCGAAAGTGTAAGCACACTGAGCGTTCCAGGCATCGCCATCTCCCTTGTTCTTCAATACCAGTCCGTAGCTATCCTTGTAGCCTGCGCCTTCTACAGCTTCGCTTGATTCGCAGTTAGATCCCCATGCACCCCAGTTGCCCTTGGTGCCACCCTCGAAATCGTAAGAGTCGCCAGCAAGCACATTGTCCATAGGATCTACTTCCTTGATGCCGAACTCTACATTGTCGATATAGAAAGTACCTGCTACCTTACCGAAGTTGAGGAGGATGCGGTTCATGTTCTCCTTGGTGCAAGTGTAATCATATTCACAGGTTGTCCAATCAGTTCCGATTGTGAAGGAGTGATAGCCTTCGCCAGAGTAGTCCTTGCTATTTTGCGCAGCAAACTGTAGTACTTCGCCTGCTACGGAAGACTTGGCTTGGAGACGGATGGTGTAAGTCTTGCCCACTTCCAATACTCCGTCAAGGTCTTGGCAACATTGGGCTACGTAGTAGTCGGAACCATCCTTTGGATTGACGAGCTTCAAACCATACTCTCCGTCCTTGGCGGCCTCGGCGCAAACGTCAGACTGACTATCATTACCCCAAGAATCCCAACCGCTCTTGGTGCCCGTCTCGAAATCACCATTCTTGATGATGGTCTTGATGTCGCTCGTGCTTTCCACTACGAGGGTAGGGGCGATGAGTGACTTCAGGTAACTTTGGTTCTGCTGGGTGTGCCAGAAGAAGTTGTGACCATAGAGTTTCATGTTGCCATCGAGGGCAGCGATGAGCTTATCTACAGTTGTGAAATTCAATCCACCGCTATTGGTCATAACGGCATCCATCTTCATGGCATTGCCCGGGGTGAAGAGCTGATAGTTGGCGTTAGCCAAGTCACCCTCGCCATTCTCATTGTTGATATACATGTCGGCACCACAACCGATACCGATGAGCATATTCGGTGTATATTGGGCTGCGTAGTCCTTGATGTTGTCGTAGTTGGCGATGGCCTCCTTCACGGCGAGAGGAATCTCGTCTGCGGTGACACCGGCTTTGTCGGTACCCCATTTCATGAGTTGGTCGTCGCAACCAGTGAGTAGCATCGCCGATGCTACTACTGGTATCATTATCTTTGTGATTTTCATCTTTCTTTCTTTTTAAAAGATTAATAAATCTGATTCCGTTTTTATCTGAATAGTAATCTGTTAGATTAATAATCAGAAACTGTTACAGCTGTGTATGGTACGATGCGGAAGTTGTCCAAGTAAATCTTCTTGTTGAAGGTGGATGCAGGGAAGTCTGCGTCGTCCTTGGTCGTGTCCCACTTCAAGTCTGGATTGCAGAACAAGAAACCGAAGTTCCTGTAGCTCCCGGCATTCTTATCATCGATGACATTCTGGAATGTCCATGTCAATTCTGTGTTGGTGTATCTACCAATCTCTGAGAGCGGGATGGTGATGGTCTGCCATCTTTCGCCTGTGGTGAAAGGTGTGGCTTCGCCAGTCTCACGATTCAACCATGGCACCCATGCGTATCCTTGGTTCAGGTAGTCTTTGTTGTATTTAGTACCTCCAGAGCCATAACCATAGTTGGAGAGGTTGTTCTGGAGAGTAATCTCTATCTGACCTGTTTCGCTCCACTCTTCTGGACAATATACATCAAACTGCAAAGCCACAGAATCGATAGGTGTAGTGCCAGGGATGAACTTGGTCATGCGGTTCCAGTCGTCGTCTGCATCGTCATTGCCTGCTGTCCAGAAACCCTTGATGCTTGCTACGCCAGCCTTTACTCCGTCAGGATTGTCGGCGAGATAACTTTCTGGGATAATCTGTACCACCTTGCCACGACCTGAGTTCAATGGATCATCGACCAAATCGTCGGCAGAGAATGTTGCATTCCATCCACCTTGTGTTCCCTTGCCGTCAAAGTTGATGATGTAGCAATCGTTGTTATTGAAGTAGGCAGGGGAGATGGCTGTACCATTGGCTCCCTCGGTGGTGATGCTACCACTTGTGGCTGCAACGCCAGAAGGCATGGTGAATGTAACCCATTCTCCATCTTCCTCGTCGTTGACGATGCCATCGGTTACCTCTGTTCCGTCAGGAAGAGTAATCTTGGTGGTTCCATCGAGGTTGGCACCTGTTATCTTCACGGTCTCGCCTGCTTGTGGCAGGGTGTTGTCGATGCCTGTTATGTTAGGTGCGGCGGCACGGATGGTGAACTGATAGGTGGTCTCCGTGTTGTCCTTCACGAAGCGGATGGTGTTGCGCACGCTCTCGTCAGCCTTTGCCACTGGGGTCTTGCTGTTGAGGGTGAGCCAGATGTTGTTGTCCGTCATCAACGCATTGTTGAAGTAGGTCTCGTAACCATTCACATAGATTTTCTTCAAACCAGAGAATCCCGAGCCTTCGATACGGAGGGTCTGTCCGAGACGTGCGAACTCCACCTCACGGTCGTAGTTCTCGTCCTCTGCATCAGTGGTCTCCAAGTAAATCTTGTTGATGGTCATGGTGGTGGATTGGTTGTTGTCATCGTCGTCGCTGCACGCTGTGAGCGATGGAACGAGGGCGAGCAACATCAAGGGAACTAATCCCTTGAGTGCTTTCTCAACCTTATTATATATATAACTTTTCATGATTGATTGGTTTTTATCTGTTAATGGTATGTTTTGTGAGTCTTAAAACTATGTCTCTCTTTTGAAAGAACGATGTCTTACTCGAAAAGCGTAGCTTCATCGACCTCACGCTCGCCAAACTCATACTTCACGGTCTTGATGTCGCCGTTGGCATCCGTCTTCAAGTTCGGGTTCTTGGCCTGGTCGGTATCAGCCATTGGCAAAATCAAACTCTTGGCAGTGGCGGTTGCGACACCAGGACCTGGTGCTGTGTAGTCCTTGCTCAACTTATAGGTATTGCTGCTGCTGTCGAAATAGGTGGCGTTGCGGTTCTGGTTGTTGCAATAGTTGACAACTTCCTGCTGCTGGTAGTAGCCGCGGCGTACGAGATAGTACCAATACAAGCCTTCGAAGGCAAACTCCACACGGTTCTCATGACGGAGGTCCTCGTAGCTTATCTTGCTCTTCTCTGGCATTCCTGCACGCTTGCGGATGTCGTTGAAATACTTCAAGGCATATTCATCTGATGTGCTCTCATTGTTGCCAAGCACAGCCTCGGCATAGTTGAGATAAACCTCGGCAAGGCGAAGCATGTAGGTGTTGATACCAGAGTTGCTTGGTACGCTGAAGCCATTCACCTTCTTGGTTCCAATCACATATTTCTTGATGTTGGCACCGTTGGTGCTTGCGCTCTCGGTTTTGCCGTAGATGTATGGGTCGGAAGGATCTGCGCTCAACTCAGGATATGGCTCGCCATAGAAAGCGATGGAGCTGTGACGGCGCTGGGTGTCAACTACGCCTTTCTCCCCAAGGTTCTCGTCGGTATAGTTGGAAAACTCATTCCAAAGGTCGTATGAGCAAACGGTTGCTCCACCCCAAGCGTTGGTGTCGCCCACCATGGTGCTCCATGCCAAGAATCGGGTCATGCTCTGACCTGCGCCGCCTGCGCCGTCACCCTTGATGAACTGGAATTGGAACATCGCCTCGGAGTTGTTGTTGATGTTGCTGTAGCTCCAGAGGTCTGCGTAAGTGTCAACCAACTTGTAGTTGCTTTCCTTGATGACTTTGAGGGCAGCCTTCTTAGCCAAGTCGAGGTAATACTCGTTGCGAGTGCCACGGTTGAAGTCGGTTGCCACATTGGTGCCGTCGTAAGCTCCGCTGGTGGTCAAGCCAGCCATGGAGAGGTAGAGACGGCTCAACATACCGTATGCTGTATATTTGTTGACACGACCAGCCTGTCCTTGTGTGGCAGGAAGATGCTTGGCTGCATATTCCATGTCACGGATGGCGAACTCGATGACATCCTCACGAGGCTGCGCTGGTACCACATAGTTGTTGACCATATCCGATGTGTTGGTGTAGATGATACCGCATCCCCATAGGGTGCCGATGTACCAGTATGCCAAGCCACGCATGAAACGAGCCTCGGCGATGCCCTGTATCTTGGCTGTCTCGCTGACTCCTGAACGGCTCTTGGTCTGGATGTTGTTGATGGTATTGTTGCTCTGTGATACGACAGAGTACAAGGACCCCCATGCCTGTGTCAAGCCCTGTGAGAGCGAGGTCTCGGTGAAGTTGGTGTAAGGGTAGATGTAATCTGACCACTGTGCCGTGATGTTGTTGGCACGTCCGTCACCCATACCATAATAGAACTTGTCGTTGAAGTCGTACCACACGTAGTTGTAGAGTGGGTAAGTGGCTGTCGCTACTGCCTCGTCAGAGTCGAAGTAGTTGTCTGGCCCCAACTGATAAGAGTTCTTCTGGCTGAGGAAGTCCTCCACGCAGCTGCTGAACGAAAGGATTCCTGCCAAAGCTGCTGTATATAATAATATCTTTTTCATATTGTTAGTCTCCTTTTTGTCATTAAAATGTAACGTTTAACCCGAAGGTGTAGATGCGTGGTGATGGATAACGACCATAGTCGATACCATTCATCAGTGCATTGCCCCAAAGACTACCGACCTCAGGATCATATCCCTTGTACTTGCTCCAGGTATGTACGTTCTGGAGGTTGCAATATACCTTCACGTTGGTCAGGTAAATGTGCTTGAGCCAGGTACGTGGCAAGGTATAAGAAAGAGAGATGTTCTGCAAACGGATGTAAGAGCCATCTTCCACGTATGCATCGCTCACACGGGCATTGGCATTGCTACCGCTGGCGGTGTAGAGGCGAGGCTGGATGGTCTCTGGGTTCGTCACGTGATAGTTACGGTAATCGTCTGGTCCGTCTGGGTCGATCTTTTCTACTCGTGCGTAGTCGAGAACGGTTCTCAACAAGTTGGAGGTAGAACCGGAAACTTCCAAACTGCGGCGACCATAGTTGAGTACCTTGTTGCCGTAGGAACCACTGAACTGGATGGTTAAGTCGATGCCCTTGTAAGAGAATGTATTGCCGAGTCCCCATGTGAACTTAGGCTCAGGGTTTCCTATGAAGGTTTGGTCATCGTTGTTGATGACACCATCGCCATTGATATCTTCGAAGATATAGTCACCAATCCATGTTCCGCTCTGTGCAATCTTACTTCCCTCAGGGATGGCTACCTGTTTCACATTGCCATCCTTGTCTTTATAGTAGAAGTCCTCAGGCTTGTCGAAACGACCGATTACCTTGTAGCCCCAGAACTGTCCGATAGGCTGGCCTACGATGGTGTTGGTAACGGTAGCTGTCTCTGAACCAATCTGGAGGGTCTTAGGCAAGGTACCTGTTGCGGTATCGAGAGAAACCACCTTGTTGCGGTTCAGTGAGAGTACGGCATTGGTTCGCCAAGAGAATCCCTTGGCCTCGATGTTGTCGGTGTTCAAGGTGAACTCGACACCCGTGTTGCGCAAACTGCCGATGTTACCCCAAGGGTTGCTGGCTACACCATAGCCTGAACCAGCGCCGGAACCCAAGAAGGCAGGAAGGTCGAGCTTGAGGAGCAAGTCCTTGGTCTTCTTGTAGTACCAGTCGGCGATGAACTCAATGCGACCGTTGAAGAGGCTGAGGTCGATACCCACGTTGGTGGAGTAGGTGGTCTCCCACTTCAAGTTAGGGTTGGCGTTGTTGGCATTCAATACACCTACGCCCCAAGGAGTGGTATAGGTAGCGAGGAGGGCGGTGTAAGCCCAGTCCTCTACATTCTGGTTACCTGTGGCACCCCAACCGAGGCGGAGCTTCAAGTTGCTGATGACCTTGTTGTCCTTCAAGAAAGCTTCATTGCTGGCACGCCAAGCCAAGGCTGCTGATGGGAACCAACCCCAGCGATGGCCTTCGGCAAACTTCGAACTACCATCGCGGCGGAGAGTTGCTGTCACGAGATAGCGGTCGTCGAAACTATAGAAGGCGCGACCGAAGTAAGAGAACAAGGCGTTGTTGTTCTGATAACCTGTGGCACGGCTGTCTGCATAGCTGCCTGCCGAGATGTCGGTAGCACTATTGGAAAGATAGCCTGTGGTACTACCTACCTGGGTCTCCCAGTGGTTGTGGCTCATTTCCTGACCTACCATCACGTTCATGTTGTGCTTGCCAAAGGTGTTGGCATAGGTCAAGATGTTACGCCATGACCAGTACTTGGAGTTGGTCTTGGTCCACTTGCCTGTACGTACATCGTTGGTCTTCACGCCAAATTGGTAATCTGGCTGGTAATAATAGTAGTTGTTGAAATTGTAATCAGCCGAAAGCTCGGTTTTGAAGGTCAATCCCTTGATAAGCGTTGCCTCTAAGTAAGTGTTTACGCGGAAGTTGGTCTTTTTGTTGTGATTGTCGGTAATCTCAGCAAGAGCCACGGGGTTGTCTGGCATCCACTGGTCGTCTGGACCATCGTAACCACCCTCGGTGTTGCGAACGGCTACGGATGGCTGGGATGTGAGCGCTGTCATGATAATATTATAGGTGGAAGACGTCTGCTGCTTACTGTCGGCGAGCGAGAAGTTGATGCCACCCTTGAGCCACTTCTTGATTTGTGCGTCGATATTGCCACGCAAGGTTTGGCGCTTGAAGCCAGATCCGATGGCAATACCATCCTGATCAAGATAACCTGCGCTGATGGCATAGGTGATATCCTTGTTACCACCACTCATGCTCACGTTGTGGCTGGTCATGAGAGCCTTGCGGTACAGCTCGTCTTGCCAGTCGGTGCCTTCGCCCATCAAGTCGCCACGAACCCAGAGGCTGGAAGCTGGCTTGATGTTGGCATCGCTGATGTCTTTGTAATGTGTAGCATATTCCTGAAGGTTCATCACGTCAAGCTTGCCGGGCATTGCCTGCCAACCTACATAACCGTCGTATGTGATGTTTGCCTCGCCACTCTGACCACGCTTGGTGGTAATCATGATGACACCATTGGATGCGCGAGAGCCATAGATAGCGGTAGCAGAGGCATCCTTTAAGATGTCCATGCTCACAATGTCCGATGGGTTGATGAGGGAAAGAGGGTTGGAGTTTCCATCGTCGCCGCCAGATGAGTCGATGATGACACCATCGATGACGAAGATAGGTTGTGAAGTTGCATTGAGAGAGTTCGTACCACGAATGCGAATCGTGTTGCTACCACCTGGTGTACCGGTGTTGGCTTGGATTTGCACACCGGCAGCACGACCTTGAAGTACCTGGTCGATAGATGTAGCCACAGATTTCTCGATGGCTTTTTCTCCGACTGAAGCCACGGAACCTGTGAGGTCGGCACGTTTCATCTGTCCGTACCCCACCACTACAACTTCGCTCAAAGCCTGAGCATCTGGCACGAGAGTAATCTCCATGTGCCCGTTCGTCACCTTTACTTCTTTGTCTTTGTAACCTAAATAAGAAATCAGCAAGGTCGATCCCTTGGCTGCCTTGATGGTAAAGTTACCGTCAAGGTCGCTTACTGTTGCCACATTGGGTGAACCTTTCACACGGATTGTTGCTCCGATGACAGGACCGTCATCTCCGAGAATTGTGCCTTTTATGGAATTGCCTTGTGCAAATGCCCCCCCAATTGGGAAGACTAAGAACATCAATAGCAAGACGAGACACTTCATAGTGTAATCTACATGTTTCATGATGATTTGGTTTTAATTATGGGTTTTTGATATAATTCTTCTGCAAAGATAGGTATTTATCTATTTGGGGCTATTATTATATGTTTCATCGGTGTTTGTTAATGTTTCATCTTGTTCTTTTGCTTAATATTCGTATAGTTTTACGTGTAAAATCCTGTATTCTCCACACGAAATGCGGGCGTGTCGTCCTTGATGGTCTTGGTCGCCGTTGTCACGGCGGATGAAGATAGGTTTTCCTTCTTTGCTTATGCGAACCTGATTGATGTATCCTATGCCTATGCGCTTGCCCTGAAACCGGGATCTGACGGTTGGGGCGTTAACCATCTTGCCTTGGTCGGCAAAACCGTCTTCACCGAGTTTCTTTTCTTCGGTTTGTCGTTGTTCCGACTGTTTCATAAAGTTCACCACGATGCCATTGCCTGCAATGAGGTATTCGTAAGGAGCCAACCGAAGTATCATGCCTCCTCCTTCAGGCCATGGTGTTCCGTTTGTGGCGCGTGGATCCCATGGGAGAGTGAAGTTGTGGCGGCAGGTCAGCACGATGTCGTCATCGATGATGATGCGCTCTTTGTCCTGTTGGTCGAAGAGCAGTCCCCATGTCTTGCCTTTGCCTTGGTGCTGGAGCAGCAGGGGTGAAAGTTCACTCAGCATTTGGTATGCTTTTCTTATCTCTTTTTGGGTTCGATAGTCGGCCTGGTCGAAGGCAAAAGGGCTGAAGCTGATGGCATCCACCTCGCCAAAGGTATAGAGTGCTTTCACACCGCTGTTCTTATCGCATCGTACCTCGGGAGTAAAGAAAGGATTGTCTGCACGCTTGTATTGAGCCACCCAGTCTTTATAGCCTGTATCATAAATGTCGGGGGCGTAGATGTCAATATGGGGGGCGGCGCACTTCCATATATTAATAAGGTGTGCCAGAGGACCGGCTGATGGATATTCGCCTGGTTTCCTGCCTCGGCTGTTCATGGCTGCGTTGACATACATCGGCAGATGGTAGATGGCCTTGCCTGCCGAGACCAACTGTTCTACATATTGGGCATAGTGATAAGCCTGAAACTTCTCCTCGGCATAGCAGTCGGTGCCAAAGACCTCGGCCCAGGTGCCCTTCTTGTTGAGCTTCAAGGCTTTGATGAGTTTGGCTGGTACTTGCTGTTGGTAAGCTTTCTCTGCCAAAGACGAATGGTCGCGTGCCGCCTCAAGCATGCCTATCTCGTTCTCTACTTGCATCATGATGACAGTATTTTCTTTGCTGTCCACCTCTTTGATGTGCTGCATCAACTGGCAGAAAGCCCGTTTGTCGGCTTGCAGTATGTTGGGGTCGAAGGCTGAGACTATTTCCAACGGCTTGCCTTGGCGGGTAAGAGCCCGCGGAAAACGTTTGGTGTTCTCCTTCACCCATAGCGGGGCATAGCAACTCATTGAGTTTTTCCAGGCTCCAAACCACAGGAAGACTATCTTTAGTTCTTGCTTCCGGGCTTGGCTGATGACGCTGTCGACGAGAGCAAAGTCGTATTTTCCCTCGGTGGGTTCCATCAATTCCCAGTAGGCAGGAACGAAGACTGTGTTGGCGTTTGTCCTTTTGATGTTTTTGAAAGCCTGTATGATGTCGGCGGGGCTGGTGGCTGCCGAGTTGCTCAGTTCGCCTGCCAGCAGGAGCATGGGTTTTCCGTTGACAGTAAGTTGTGTGGCTGTTCCTTGCTTCTGCAGTCTTACAGTAGCCCATGTGCCGAGGCTGCAAGCCAAAAGAAGGCTCAATGTTAGAAATATCTTTTTCATGTGCAGGTAATTGTTTGTTATGGGTGTAGTCTTATTGGCTTTCTGTTGAGAGAATGTTTTTTATTCTTCTACGATAGGCTGTTTGGAGAATGTCTGGAAGTAGCGCAGACAGGTGTCTCGCCATTCCTTGGCATTGCTGAGCTGTACCTGCAACAGTGAGTCGGTGTGTTGCCATTCCTGCTCGTGTCCGCGCATGAATCTCTTGGCTTGGGTGTGCCAGTAGTCGCGATACACCTCCACCATGGCAACGCCCATGTCGTACCTCATGCAGAGTTCTTGCCACAGGGTGCTGCCCGACTGCAGGCGGTAGGTCCAAGGCACATGGTGGAACCACAAAAGATATTCTTCGGGGCAAGTGCTGAGGTCATCGTACATGCTGCGGTAAGGTTCAGGATATTGGTTGACAGCCCCTGTCCCCTTTGAAGAGCGTTCGAAGCCTATTCCAATGCTGTCTGCCTTGTGATAGTATACCGGGCACCATTCTATGGGATACTCAGCCTTGAATCCATCGGGCTCAGGACCATAATGATGGTCGAACTTGAAGATATGGTGCAAGCCGAGTGGCATCATGTAGTTGACGCATGCCTCACGTGAGGTCATCATTATCATTTCCACGGGTTTGGTGAATTTTTCGTCCTTGCATCCGTAGGTTTGGACGAGCCATTCATGGGCTATTCTTTCCGATGAGATCGAAGGATTCCATGCCAACCGGCCAAAAGCATACCAGTTGGCTTGTGAGAATGGATGCCCACACCAGTTGGCATCGTCTCCGATGTTGGCAACACCTGCTATTCCCTTCAACTTGCTTGGGTTGACAAAACCGAAAAACTCTTTCCACATCGGGGCAAGATAGGTAAGGTGCTTGGACTGACCGAGGTATTCCTGGGTAATCTGCAGCTCTGCCATTTGTGGGGTCTGATGGATGTTGTCGAAGATAGGAGCGTATGGCTCGCGAGGTTGGAAGTCGAGAGGACCATTCTTGGATTGCAAGATGACATTGTCATGGAATTTGCCATCCAAGTCCTTAAATTCGCTGACAGCTTGTTTCACTCGGTCTTCCCCCTTGTGATTGGCTCCATAGACAAAGCTTCTCCACATCACGATGCCACCGTATGGCTTCAAGGCATCGGCAAGCATATTGGCTCCTTCTGCATGAGTACGGTGATAGTCGCCAGGTCCTGGCTGTCCCTCGGAATTGGCTTTTACAAGGAAACCGCCGAAGTCGGGGATGGCAGCATAGATTTCCTTGGCTTTCTTCTGCCACCACTGCTGAACCTTCTTGTCGAGAGGGTCGGCACTCTTGGTGTAGCCGAGAGCCATGGGCGAGGCGAAATTGATGGAGAGGTAGACACGGATACCGTAAGGGCGCAGGATGTTGGCGATGACTTTCACCTTGTTGATATATAGGTCTGTCATCATTTTGGGCGATGCATTCACGTTGTTGAGCACCGAACCGTTGATGCCCAAGGAGGCATTGGCACGTGCGTAGGCTACGATTCTGTCGTGCAGACTCTTGCTGATGCTGCCTCCTTTCCCGTTTTTCCCCACTTTTATCTCTTCCCATTTCCAGATGCTCTTGCCGGCATAGCCACGCTCTATGCTTCCGTCCTGGTTGTCCCAATGGTTGAGAATGCGTAGTTCTACGGCAGGCTTCTCAGTCTTGGGAAGTGTGGAGAGAGCATCGGTGCGCTGAAGGCGGATGAGTTCGTAGGCTCCGTATAAGATGCCTATAGGGTTGTTTGCGGTGATGGAAGACTCTGTAATGCAGTAGCCTTCGCCCAAGTTGAGGCTTGAATCCAGGTTGAGGGTTACTTCCTTGCCTTGGTAGTTCTGAATGAGTACTTCCTTGGCAATGTTGATGGTGGCGTTGTTCTCTGTCTTGCAACTCACCTTACAACCTGCGGGTTGGGCGTTGCCAAGCCAGAGCTGTGAACCGTCGCTCTGCGCCTGTGAGCAGAGAACGATGGCCAGCAAGTAGAGCGTGATGAGGTATTTTCTCATATTTTCAATTGTTTTGGGGTTGTTATTGTTTCCTTTTGCTTTCTGCATATTCGGTAGGTGTTGTTCCGAAGTGCTTCTTAAACACAGTGGAGAAGTGTGTCTGGTTATTGAAGCCTACGGAGTAAGCCACCTGCGTGATGTTGATCTTTCCTTCCTCTAAGAGGCGTGCGGCCTGCTCCAATCGTAGATTTCTGATGAATTCACCGGTCGAAACTCCTGCTATCTCTTTCATCTTGCGATGCAGCTGCGCACGGCTGATTCCCACTTCCTCGGTGAGTTTCTCTACGTTGAAATCGGGATTGTCAAGATTGCCGTTGATGCATTTCATGATGCGGTCCATCAAGGCATCGTTATTGCCTTTCACCTCTATCTGTTCTATCTTCTCGGTTTGTCCCTGTGCTCCAGTGTACTTGCCACGAAGGCGTCGCACGTTGTCTACCAGGTTGTCGATGAGGATGTGAAGTTCTTCCATATTGAAAGGTTTGGCAAGGAAGGCATCTGCTCCTCGCTTCAGTCCCTCCAGGCGGTTGTCCACTTCGCTCTTCGACGTGAGCAGAATGACGGGAATGTCGCTGATGTTGGGGTTGCTCTTGATGTTTTTCAGCATGGTGATGCCGTCCATCTCGGGCATCATCACATCACTTACCACCAAGTCGTACTTGCCCGTGAGCAGTGTCTTTAGCCCTTCTTTCCCGTTGGGAGCATAGTCGAATTTATACCAATCGCTCAGTTCGCTCTTGATGTACTGGGCAATTTCTGCGTCATCGTCCACGACGAGGATGTTGAAGTTCTTGCTGGCTTGTTTCTTCTTGCCTGTGTTCTCGTTCTTGAGCAAGTCTTCCTCAAGAATCTCCTCTGGGCGCAAATGTTCCTTGCCAAGTGGAAGAGTTACTTCGAGACATGCACCTTTGACTCCATCTGTACGGTTGTACGCCTTGATGGAGCCTCCGTGCATCTTCACAATGGCCTGGCTCAGATTCAGCCCAATGCCCGTTCCCTCTATGTGCAGGTCGCAGGTGTTCTTGCCCTGGTAGAAGCGTTCGAACAGTCTGTCTGTTTTCTCATCTTTGAAGCCAATTCCTGTGTCACTTATTTTTATCACGGCTTGTCGCTTATTATGACCGAGCTCGATAGTAATATATCCCCCGTTGAAGGTATATTTCATGGCGTTCGACAGTATGTTGCTGATTACTTTGTCGAAGTTGATGCGGTCTATCCATGTGTATAAGGGTTCGCCTTCGGTCAGCGTATCGTCGGTTCTCAGGCAGATGCTGATGCCTCGTTCCTTGGCATTGAAGCTGAAGAGCGAGCTGATGCCTTTGACAAAACTGACGAGGTCGGTCTTCTGACAGTGCAGGCGCATTTGGTTCTTGTCTATCTTTCGTTCGTCGAGTATTTGGTTGACGAGCAGTAATAGTCGCTTGGCATTGCGGTCGATGGTTTGCAGGTCTTGCTGGCTCTCGGCATCCTGTATCTTGCTCTTGAGCTTGTTGAGAGGCCCCATGATGAGGGTGAGCGGCGAGCGAATGTCGTGTGTGGCATTGATGAGAAACTGCATCTTTGTCTCGTCGAGATCGGCTTTGCGGCGTCGCTCGTAGGCAAGAACGAAGTAGGTTGCCAAGGCTGCGAAAACCAAGATGTAAACGATGTATGCCCACACGGAAGCATACCAGGGGTCTTTCACCACGATGGTAATGATGGTGGCTTGCTTGGAATAGGTTCCATTGCTGGCAGCCCTCACCTCCAAGGTATATTTGCCAGGGTTCAGTTTGGTAAACGATATAGCGTTCACGCCTTCGCTGGTCGAGTTCCAGATGCCGCCATTGATGCGGTATTGGTAACTGATGTTGTCTGTGTTCTTATAGTTGAGCAACGAAAACTCCATCCTGAACGAATTTTGCGTGTAGGGGATGACGAAATGGTTGGACAGGCAGTTGATAGACTTTCCGTCGACGATGAAGTTGGTGAGGTATACATTCCCCAATTTCATTTTGTTCGACTTTACATTCTGTGGATAGAAAGTCGTTATTCCGTCTTCCGTTCCGAATCCTATGAGGTCGTCGCTCAGGTGCATGACTGCTCCTAAGATATATTCCCTGGCGGTAAGTCCGTTGCCGTTGATGTGCCCTATGAAACGCTGGCTTTTCTTGTTGTATTGCCAAATGCCCATGGTCGTGCCCAGCCATAGGTCGCCCTGGTGGTCTTTCACAATGTTGTTGATAGACTTTCCGTTCAGTACTTCTGCATGGGGGAAAGGCTCGGCCTTGTTGGTTCGGGGATTGTAGAAGTAGAGCCCTTCGTCGGTGCCGAAATATATGCTTCCTTTCTCTCCCTCGCAAATACTGTTGATAAGGTGGTTTTTCAGAAGGCAGTCCCATCCCAAGCTTTCGAAACTTCCGTCGCTTGTCAGGCACGATACACCGTTGGAGGTCCCTATCCAAAGTCGCCCCGACTTGTCGAACATCATGCATCTTACCCAATCGTTGCAAAGTGCGCCCCGAGGGCTGTGCTGTCGCATATTGAGAATCTTCACCTTTTTTGTTTTTACATTATATATATAGATGCCCTTGCTGTATACCGATATGTAGAGATTGCCCTTGCTGTCGTCGGTGAGGCAGTAGATTCCTGCACTTGCGAAATTAAGCTTCTGTTGGTAGCTGCCTGTATAGGGATTGTAGCTGTACAGGGCATTTCCGTTGCCTACCCAGAAGCGTCCTTGCTTGTCTTTGTATATGATGCTGGTTCCGGCGGGCGAGTGAGGATGGGCTATGATTTTTCCCGAGCGATCGAAGCAGTATACGCCGTTGTTCTGCACCGTGCACCAGGTCTCGCCCCTCATGCCGGGAGCTATCGACGACACACTACTGCCTATGATGTATTTCTGTGCCGAGAAGCTCCAGGTGTTGAAAGCCTGTTTGCGCTGGTTGATGAGGTAGAGGCCTTTCTTGTAGCATCCCACCCACAGATTGCCAGTCCTGTCTTCCATCACGTCATGGACAAAAGCCGAACTCAAGTCGAAGTTGCTGTTGGTGCTTTCTAATTGTTCCACTTTTCCGCAGCCTTTTCTGATGATGAGCACTCCATGCTCTGAGGTGCCTAAGTAGAGATTTCCCTCGCGGTCGAATGTAGCGTTGTTGATGGTTGTGTTTGATGCGAAAGAGCCAAAGTCGTATCCGGCATTGGCTATCTTTGCTGTCGTGTAGTCGTAATACAGGATTCCATACATACAGACGATGAGCAATGTGTTGGGGCGGTGCTGCATAAAGGCAACAGGAGCTCCGCAGGGCGACTTGAAGTTGCGGCACGTGGCTTTGTTGCCCTGCAGCGAAAATCGGCAGAATGTGGAAAGGTGGCTGCTCTGCCACAGATACTTGTGCTTGTCGTAATAAATATGTGTGAAGAAGATGTTGGAATCTTTTTCTGCCGAGAGTGGAGTCAAGGTGATGGTGTGGTGCTCCTTGTTGGCTCGATACAGGCCGTAGCCAGCTGTTCCTATCAGCACGTCGCCCTTGGGACTTTCTATGATGGAGTAGATGCGCGGTTGCCTGCCACTGGCAAAATGATAGCGTTTGAAGTTGTTTTTCTCATAGTCATAGCGCATGAGTCCTTTGGCGCTGCCCACCCATAGGTTCCCCTCCTTGTCTACCAAAAAACTGGAAATCGTGTTGTTGTTGATGGACGTGGAATCTTTGGCATCATGGAAGTAGGTGGTGAATCGATAGCCGTCAAACTTGTTCAGTCCATACTCGGTACCTATCCATATATAGCCATACTTGTCTTGCACGATGCAGTTGATGAGCGAACTTGAGAGTTTGTCCGATGTGTACAGCTCACCGTTGTCCGCCCAGATGAAAAGAGAAATCAGGGCGACGAGCAACGTTGTTGCACAAGATCGGATATGTTTCATGTTTAGTATCATGTTAGGCGCTTTTAGGTTGTTATTTGTCGCAAAAGTAAGAAAAAATAGTGAACGAAACAAATAATGAGACAAATTATAATGTTACTGCGACTAATTTATAGGCAGTCTGTCGAGTGTTTTTAGTACTTTTGCACCATAAAGAACAAAACCCTAATAACGACAAAGATGAAACAAACTGTTGAATTGCAGGAGTCCAAAGGATTCTACAAGTTGAGTTGGCTGCAGCGTATTGGCTTCGGTTCTGGCGACTTGGCGCAAAACCTGATTTATCAAACTATCTGTATGTATCTGCTTTTTTTCTATACAGATATCTACGGACTCAATCCTGGTGTGGCTGCCACCATGTTCCTGGTGGTGCGCCTGGTAGATGTGCTATGGGATCCCTTGGTGGGAACCTATGTCGACAAGCATAATCCGCGCTGGGGAAAATACCGTTCCTACCTTGTCCTTGCAGGATTGCCTCTCACCGTGTTGGCTATCCTCTGTTTCTGGAACGGGCTGGAGGGACAGACCGAGACCGTCAAGCTCGTCTATGCCTATGTAACCTATGTGGGGCTTTCGATGCTCTATACATTGATTAATGTACCATACGGAGCCTTGAACTCGTCTTTGACTCGTGACACCGATGAAATCACCATTTTGACATCTGTCCGTATGTTTATGGCGAATGTAGGAGGTCTCTGTGTCTCCGCAGGCGTGCCTATCTTGGTCGCCATCTTGGCAGCAGCCAAGGATTTGCCCACCGAGATGGCTCTCTTTATGGGCTTAGGCTCGTTGCCCTCGTTTATCTTCATGCCCTTAGTGCCTGCCATCAAGCGCAAGGTGGGCAAGAAAAATATGTTTTACATCTTTCTCACGGTAGCCATCATAGGCATGCTTATGCTTTACGCCATCAGCAAGATGGGACCCGTGAAGGAACATATCACGTTGGTGTACATAGCCCAGTTTGTCAAATCTACAGGAGTCATCGTAGCTACAGGCTATATGTGGGCATTGATTCCAGAGGTCATTTCTTATGCCGAGTTTACCAGTGGAAAGCGCATAGCAGGTATAGTGAATGCGCTGACTGGCATCTTCTACAAGGCAGGTATGGCTTTGGGAGGTGTAGTGCCTGGAGCCGTATTGGCGTGGACGGGCTATCAGGCTGCCGCAGCCCAGCAGTCTAATGCTCTTCCTACCGATAGCAATGCCTGGTTTATTGCGATGCTCATTTATGCTTTGGTGGGTTTTGCCTTGCTCGTGTTCTGTTTTACACAGACCAAGGAACGCGTGGTGATGGGCGAGAGCGAGACCAAGAAAGTGAAGGTGAGCGATTTGTGGACGGAATTCTTCCACAATCGTCCGTTGCGTGTCGTGGCTCTGTTCTTCATCACAGCTTTTGCCATGATGTCGGTAGGCAATGCGGCAGGTGCCTACTTCATGAACGACTTGGAACAGCAGTCGGCTTTGGCGCAGGAAGGCATCAGGTGGCTGGTTTGCATCATTCCAGCCCTGTTGCTCCTCTTGGCGATGTTTATCATCTCTAAATATGAGTTGAGCGACGAGGTAATCGACGATATCAACAGGAAGATAGAAGCTCGCCATCAAGGGGCGTAGCCGTTAGGACAGTAAATAACAAAAACGAAAAAAGAACGATATGAAGAAAATCATGACATTGGCAGCAGGCGTTTTGTTGGCAGTTTCTGCAGGGGCGCAAAAGACAAGTAGCGAACTCACTTTGAAGGATGCGATGGGAAAATATTTCCTGATAGGAGCGGCAGTAGACCGTAACCTGCCTGCAGGTGAAGACCCGCAGGCTGAGGCTTTGGTCAAGGCTCAGTTCAACCAAGTGGTGGCAGAGAACTGCATGAAGGGCGAGGTGAACCATCCTGAGGTGAATCGCTTTGATTTCACCGATGGCGACAAACTCGCCGACTGGGCGGAAAAGAACGGCAAGACTTTGATAGGTCATTGCTTGGTATGGCACTCACAACCACCTAAGTGGATGTTTACCGATGAAAAGGGCAACTTGGTGAGCCGTGAGGTGCTCATCGGTCGTATGTACAACCACATCATGACCGTAGTGACTCATTACAAAGGTAGAGTGAAGGGATGGGATGTGGTGAATGAGGCTATCGAGGATGATGGTAGCTATCGCAAATCCCTATATTATAAGATTATAGGACCTGAATATATCGAGTTGGCATTCCAGTTCGCCCATGAGGCAGACCCTAATGTAGAGCTTTACATCAATGATTATTCCATGGCGAAGCCTGCTAAACGTGAAACTTATTGCAAGATTATCCGCAACTTGAAAGCTAAGGGACTCAGGATAGATGCCATTGGCATGCAAAGTCACAACGGATATAATTATCCAGACTATGCAGAGTACGAGAAGAGCATCGAGGCTTTTGCGGCTGAGGGCGTGAAGGTGATGATGACAGAGCTGGATGTGAACATGCTCCCTAACCCTGATGGATTCAGTGGCGCGGAAATCAGCCAGAAGTTTGAATTGATGAAGAAGTACAATCCGTATGAGAAGGGATTGGACAAGAAAGCGCAGAAACTTTTCAACCAGCGTTACCTCGACCTCTTTAAGATAATAGAGCGTCATAAGGATGTTATCAGCCGTGTCACATTCTGGGGTGTCGATGATGGGCACTCTTGGCTCAACGACTGGCCTGTGAAGGGAAGGACCAATTACCCTCTGCTCTTCGACCGCAACTATCAGGCAAAGCCTATAGTCAAAGATATCGTAAAATTATTCGAATAGGATTATGGTTACTTTATAAACAACAAACAACGATGAAAGCAAGATATTTATTTCCAAAAGATTATATGGCAGACCCTTCTGCCAACGTGTTTAACGGACGCCTGTATATTTATCCGTCTCACGACTGGGACAGCGGTGAGTGCTTTGACGATGATGGCGGACACTTCCAGATGAAAGACTATCACGTGCTTTCGCTCGACGACGTGATGCAAGGCGAGGTGACCGACCATGGGGTGATTCTCGATGTGAAGGATGTGCCTTGGGCGGAGAAGCAGATGTGGGACAACGATGTGGTGGAGAAGGATGGTAAGTATTATCTCATCTTCTCGGCAAAGGATTACAATGGTGTGTTCCATCTCGGTGTGGCTGTGGCAGATAAACCAGAAGGCCCATTTGTTCCTAACGCAGACCCTATCCGCAAGTCTTATAGTATCGACCCTTGCGTGTTCAAGGACGACGACGGAAAGATATATTGCTACTTTGGTGGCATCTGGGGCGGACAGCTGCAATGGTACAAGGACAACAAGGCGCTGAAGAACGAGCACCTGCCCAAAGGCAAGGAAGCCCCACTGCCATCCCGTGTGGCGATGATGACAGATGATGTGCAACAGTTTGCCGAGATGCCTAAGGCAGTACTCATCGTAGACGAGGACGGAAAATTGCTTACAGCCGACGACCCTCACCGCTTCTTTGAAGCCAGTTGGATGCACAAGTACAAGGGCAAGTATTACTTCAGCTATTCCACGGGCGATACCCATCTGCTCTGTTATGCCGTGGGCGACAATCCCTATGGTCCTTTTACTTATAAAGGTGTGATTTTAGAGCCGGTGGTAGGCTGGACAACCCATCACAGTATCGCAGAGTACAAGGGACAGTGGTACCTGTTCCACCACGACTGTGTGCCTTCCAACGGTATCACCTGGCTTCGCAGCCTGAAGGTGGCTCCGCTCTTCTATGACGATGACGACAATATCCTGCCGGTAATATCCGACTGACAACTCATGATTAGAGAACGCTCAGCCTCACGCCACATACATGTTTTTTGCATTTCAGCGATTCTGAGTGCCCCCTATGGATGTGTGTGGCGTGAGGCTTCATTTTCCTTTCTACTATCGTAAGCAAAGTTTCAATGATAATAAAATGATGGTTATTTTTAGGTTATTTCCACCAAAAAGAAACGACTTTTAGCACTTTTTGCTTATCTTTGCGCCCATAAACCCTTAACAACACAGATATATGTTACGATTATTGTTTAGACTATGGTGGCTTCAGCAACGTCGCTTCTTCACATGGAAGGATGCTATTGTGGGTGGTTACCTCATTTTTGTCTATGTGATGATGGGCTTGGGCTTTTATTTCGGGAGCACCCTTGATGGCGAGGAACTTTTCGAGGACGGAGCGCCTACAGCACTTTGCTCCATCTTGGTGTTGGTCCTGTTGGTGCCAGATATCATCTTGAAGGTGGTGATGAAGCGCGACAGCACAGCCATGGACGATTATCTGAAGTCGCGCCCCGTGCCCGAGAAGGTGTGGAACCGCTTCCTGCTGCTCACCAACCTTGCCAATTTCTGGAATTATGTCATGCCTGTGCTCATGCTCCCCTTGTTTTTCTGGTTGCTTAGCGTACCTCAGGCAATAGTTGGCTACCTGCTGATGCAGGCTTTCTCTTTTATCAATGGTATTTATGTCACTTGCTATTGTAAAACAACCGACTGGATGTTGCGTTGGCCCTTGGTCTTGGGGTGGATAGGCATGGGTGCGGTCCTTACTGTTTATCTTGTGTGCTTCTCCTGGATGCCGGGAGTATTGATTAACATTGGCATGGCGGTATGGGCTGTGCTCATAGCTGCCGGATTGCTTTTCTACCTTTATAACCTGAAGATTTATAACGAGAACAAGCAAAAGGCTTCACGTTTCAGAAGTCTTGGCAAGACGACGCTCTACAGGTTGCAGTACATCGGGCTGCTTCGTGCCAAGCGTGTGCGCAACATGGTGCTTCTCATGGTGATTATCTTCTTCCTCGATTCCTTGTTGATGGTAGCTATGGACGATGGTAAAACTGGTACTAAAGTTTCTCTGATAGTATATGTCGTTGGAGCAGTGTTGCTTCCTTCGGTTGTGTTGTCGCAGTGGACTTTTGGCATAGAGGCCAACTTCTTCCAGGGTTTGCAGACGAAGCCTGTAAAGGTGGAGCAACTCTTGCGTAATTGCTTCTATTTCTATCTGACAATCAGCGGTGTGATGACGATTGCCTGTTTGGTGTTCGTCTTTCTTTCTCCCGAGATAACGGTGTTCACTTTGTTGGGTGCCATGGGTATGGCTGTGTTTGTCAACCTTTCCAATCTGCCGACTTGCCTTTTCTCTTCACGACTGGAAATATTTTCCAACTCGATGTTCAATATGCAGGGTGCCAACATGAAAATCAATCTCTATGGTATCGCATTCTTGGTGCCTTTAGGGCTTATGGCGGGTGTGTATTATCTGTGGGGTGCCGAGGTGTGGTGTCTCGTCAGTGTGGCTTTGGCTGTTGCCAGCTTGTTGGTTCATCACAAGGTGATAGCCTGTGTGGCTGCCTTGTACGATCGCAGGCGCTATGAGCGCATAGAGAAATATATGGAGAATTAAGCGAAGTTTTATGTTCAACGATTAAAAAGTGTACAGCAAAATGATTAAGATACAGAATCTCAAGAAAATATATAATGGCACAACGGTGCTGGATATAGAAAACCTCGACATTGCCCAGGGCGAATTAGTGGGATTGGTAGGTAACAACGGAGCTGGAAAGACCACCTTGCTGCGCCTTGTCCTCGACTTGATAAAGGCAGACGATGGCTTTGTGGAGAGTGAGGGAAAGAAGGTCAACGAGTCGGAAGAATGGAAAACCTATACGGGCAGCTATATTGACGGACGCTTCTTGGTTGACTTCCTTACTCCCGAGGAGTATTTCTCGTTTATAGGTGATGTGTATGGCATTGACGGCGATACGATGAAGGAACGCCTGGCACCGTTTGAGACGTTTATGCACGGTGAAATCATGGGAACAAAGAAGTATTTGCGTGATTTCTCGCAGGGAAACCGTCAGAAGGTAGGAATCATTGGCGCAATGGTGATCAACCCCAAGGTTCTTTTGCTCGATGAACCGTTCAACTATCTGGACCCTTCCTCGCAGATGAACATCGCCCGTTTGATACATCAGGCATGCACAGAGCAGGGTACTACGGTTGTTATTTCGAGTCACAACCTCAATTTTGTGGCAGATATCTCTTCCCGTATCTTGCTTCTGGAGAAAGGCAGGCTCATCAAGGACCTGCCCAACAATGGCGGCGAGGCCATCGCCGAACTAAACGAGTACTTCGGTATCCAGGCCGATCAAAACGAGCATGCCGTGTAGGTGTAAAACATGATATAGCTCCTTTTCGAGTAGCCCCCTATAGCGACGAATAATATTAGCATGCGGTTATAATACAGTATGAATGCCGTTAGAAGGCATATTGGGCGGTAAGCATTAGCTCGCGCGGGCGCAACTCATAACTATTTGTCAGAGTGCTAACGCCGCTGTATGTAGTCTCGGCATAACTCTTCTTGTTGAATATATTGCGAAGCTCTGCCTGAAGGCGGAGCTTTTTGATACGCCATACGGCCGAGGCGTCGCCCAATAGGCAGTTTATCTTGTTGCCATCTTGCAGTTCGTTGCGATAATGCACGAGCGAGAAGGTAAGGTCGATGTTATGGATGGTAGCGGTGGCGGAAAGCTCTTGATGCCAGTTGAAGAGCGATGAATTCGCTGCTTTTGTTCGTTGGGTGTTAAGTATTGTGAACTCTCCCTCGTAGCTGAACTGGCACCATGAGGGCGAGAAGTCGATGGAGGGCGTCAACGTATAGGTCTGGTTGGTGTAGTCGATGGCCTGATGGCTGGTATACTGTGTGCCTTTGCCATAGTTGTATTCGGCCTTGAGGCGGGTCTTCAGGTGCCAGTCGTAGATACCCTTCGATACGTATAGCGAGGCACCGAGGTTGTCGCTCTTGCTGTTCTGCCTATAGATGGCGGTGTAATAGTTGCCGTCTACGATGCGAAGGTCTGATGCGGTGTTTTGCCAATATCGGCTGGCGTTGATCGAGGCACTGAAGAAGGTCTCGGTGATGGGTCGCTTGTAGTCGTAGCTCAGTTTGCCATATAGCGAACGGTTGATGGGAACGATGTCGGCAGAAGTGTACCAAGAGCGATAACTTCGGCGATATTGGTCTATGGCATAGGTGGTGGGGCTGCCTGTCGAGGTGTTGTAACCCGTGTAGAAAGTCAGTTCTCTGCGGAAGTCTATTTTCTTGTTGAGATATACAAATGGCGATGCGGTGAGGAGTGTCTTTTGCTGTCTGGTGAATCGCTCCCAGATGAAGGTGGGCGAGAAGTACATCCTCAGGTCACCAGTCTTGTATTGCCAGAAAGGGGTCAGCTTGGCGCAGATGTCCATGTTGTGGCTCATCTTGTCGTTGGAGGTTTGGTTGCCCACGATGATGTCCTTGAAGTCGATGCTGGCTTGGTAGCGTTGGCTCCAGTGAAATCTATTCTTCTGCCATTCCACGGCATGGGCAGTATGCCATAGGTTGGTGCGCAGGCGGCTGCGTTCGTCGTTCACATATAGGTCGGCCACGCCATGATGGTAGTCGGCTACCGAGCGCCACGCCAGTTGGCTTTTCTTCCATACGAAGAGTCGGTAGAGGCTACCTTCGATGTTGAGCTGAGGTATGCGTATGCGCTGGGTGAGCGATTGGTCGATGGCCGACAGACCATCGGTCTGTTGGGCATTCAGGCTGAAATGCTCGTTGCCATAGTGGGTGGCTTGGTTGAGCTTGTTTTCCCATTCCAGGTTCAGGATGTCGCTCTTCATGGTCTTGCGAGTTTGCTCTGTGGTTGTCACGGGTTCCTCGCCTCCAAGGTCATATATGGAAGTGTTCTCTCGGTTTTGTCTGACGAGTGAGCGCACGTAGCTGGCTTCGAGTCGGGTCTCGGCATCCTGCTTGTTCTTCGAGATGTGGTTGACTGAATACTTTTGTGAGGTGTTGAAGCGCAATCGTTCTTCGTCGATGGGAGCTTCGAGGGTTGGTGCCGAGAGCCATGCGGGAAGCGAAGCAGCCGACAGCCGGTTGCTGTACGAGGCCAGTTCGTCGAGACTGCCGCTTAGGTCTTTGCCGGTGCGGTCGTAAGCAGCGTCGTACATCATCTGCCTTTTCTTACCTATCTGCATCAGGATCGCCTCGCCACCCACATAGGTGTGGTTGCCTATCAATAGATACGGTTTGATGGTAGGCATCAGTCTGTCGCGAGCACTGTCCTTGAGGGCGATGTTCATGGCAATGTTGTCGGTGTAGGTCTTGTTCTGCAAGGCTTTGATGGGCTGGTCGTGCTCGATGACTTCGGCCTTTTTTACGTCTTTGGCCTTGATGTTCTCCTCCAGTTGATTGTACTTGCCACCCGTCAGGTCGAGCCCTTCCACAGTAAAGCGATTGATGGGCTTGCCGTTATAGTTGATTTGCCCATTCTTGGCCACGTCTACACCGGGCAGCTTCTTCAGCACATCTTTGAGTGAGTTGTCTCGTGCGTCGGCAAAACGTGTCAGATCGAACGATACGGTGTCGCGGCCTGTGATGCGTGAGCCTTTCACCTGCACCTCTTTGAGAACGAATGCGGTGGAAGGCATGCTGATAATGGTTTCTTTGGGCGATGAAACCGGTGTTTTTGTCTTCTTGTAGCCCATGCACGTGGCTTGCAGCATATCCGCCACATGCCTTTCATCGACCGAGAGCGTAAACGAACCATCGGCCTTGCTTCGGGTAAACTTCAGGGGCTTTCCGTTGCGCAGCAAGGTGATGGAAACATTGGGCAAGCGGTTATGCGAGAGCGAGTCTTCCACATAGCCGCTTATTTCGGTCTGTGCTTGCAACGTCGTCGGTACGGCAAGCAACCATAACATAGTGATGAAAGCAGCAATAATTCTCTTCATAATTTATTGTTTTCTTTTTTGTTTAGCAATGGCAAAGGTATTGCCTTCTTCACTTATGGCCAAAAAATGATATTTCGGAGATATTATCACCGCCATCTTAGAGTATTATTGTTTTATTAACAGGGGGTTAGTCTCGTTCTATGGGGTTGAAGACGTTTTTCTTATTCATAAACTTCTTGATGTCCACGTCGTTGCCGTTCTGGTCTTTCATTGCTACAACCTTGGTGGAAAGACCTTCCAACATCATGCCTGGCGTAAACTTCTCCTTGACTTTCCTAAGTTCCTTTTGGCTGATTTCTTCTCTTTTTTCCTTGCCAATGGTTATCGGTTCTGCATTCTTGGTAGTGCTCATGCCGATGGCTGTAAATTCATATTCGCGGTTCTCATCGCATGCCTTCAGTATCATGCCTGGCAGTCCGCAAAGTTTCCAAGGACCCTCTTGCATCGGGATGTCTTCTGCATACCATGCGTACCAAGTCCTGCCCTTGAATTTTGTTTTGGCCAACAGACAGTGGTATCCTATGATGTCGGCCGTGCTGTCGGCCACGAGTTGCCAGTTGGGTATCTCTATGTTTTCCGTGCACTTATAGTTCTCCATGCCCACGGATTCTATGTGGGTGGATTGGCCGGTGGTAGGATAGTTCTTGTAATAAGAAAATGGAAAGCGACCTCCCTTGGGAAGGTTGGAGAAGTCGAAGTCGCCAGTCTTGGCTTTCGCTCTCATCAGCGAGTCTTTCAGTTGTTTCGTCCTGTCGTAGAAGCAGGTTGCCTTATTGCCAATGTCGAGCCGCATCTCACTTTCCGTATAGATGTATGGCTTGATGGAGGGGTTGTTTACCCATTTCCCTTCGTAGGTGATGCGATACTTGGTGCTGTCGATACATTCTAAATCTCCGCCCTTGGCTCCGTTTATGGATACGATAGTTCTCGTTTGGGCTGTTGCCACCATATTGCCACAGGCAAGGATTGCTGCTAAAATCCATGTAAGTCTCTTCATACTTTGTTCTTGTTTAATGTTGTTTTGCTGGCAAAAGTAATAAATAAATATCACTTTTCAAAAAAACGACTGTAATTATATCTTTTTGATGGTTTTGGATGGTAAACTTACCGTTAATATTTTGTTCTTTTATCGTTCTATCGGATTAAAGGGCTCGGCTTGCTTGGAATGGAGCATGCGATTGCCCTTGCTGTCTTTTATCGTTATGTTGGCATACTTGGCATCTTGCAGAAGGTAACCGATGGGGTCGGCACAATATTTCTTGTATATTGCAGTGAGCTGCTTGCGGTCGATAGGCTCGAAAGTCTTGCCTTTATAATATATAGGTGTGGCGATGTTGCCCTTCTTCAGTCCGATGGCAGTAAAGGTATAGTCGCCGTCCTTGTCGTAAGCCTTGAGTATCAGACCGGGCAGTCCACCGAGTTTCCAAGGACCGTTGTCCAGAGGAATGTCCTCTGCGTACCATGCGGTCCAGGTCCTACCCTTGAATGTAGCCACGGCCTGATGGCATGGATAGCCACAGATGGTGTCGGTGCTGTCGGTGGGTTGCCAGTCGATGTTCTCGATGGGCTCTATGCACAAGTAGCGGTCGGCGGCAAAGAAGTCGAGATAGGCCGTCTTGCCTTGTTGGGGATAGTTCTTGTATAGCTTCCAGTTGACGGTGCCGGCGTTACCAGAGAAGTTGCTGTCGATGCCTTTCTGCATGTTACTGCTGATGAGAGAGTCTCTCTGGAAGATGGGGTAGCTGTAGAAAGCCGAATAGTGGTTGCCTATTTGTAGCAGCATCTGCTCCTTGATGCGGTTAGTGTTGGAGCCATGCTTCTCGCTCTTGCGATTGTAGGCATACTCGAGATTGTAAATGACCTGATACTTCTCTTGGTCGATGGAGTCGCCCATGCCGATGGACGATTCATCGAATACATTGACACCTTGGGCTTGTAGCATGCAGGCATGTGTCAATGCCATCCATGCAATGAATAATACTTTCTTCATATTGTAATGTTTTTAACGTTCTTTGTCGGCTATTATCAGTCTGCTTGCAAAAGTAAGGTATATTTTCGATGAAATGGCGTAAAAGTGTTACTGATATGTTACGCTGGCGTGCCTTATTCTATTATTATCTTATTACATACCTTGGCTTTTAGCGATTTTATCAGTATCTTTGCAGCATGAATAAGAATCGAAATATCAAAATCGTGTGGTGTGTGTGCGGTATGGCTGTCTTATTGCTGTTCTGCACGCAGGCCTATTGGCTCTATAATCAGTATCAGTATAGCTTGGACAAAACAGTCGGGCAGTTTGAGACAGACTGCGGCCAAATGTTTAAGGATGTGTTCAAAACATACAAATCCCAGGCAGACACAGGACATAAGAAACATACGTTTAAAACCAAGATAGAGACCCATATCAATACGAAGAAAGTACAGAAGGTTTCTACTACACTCACTTTTTGGGATAATAAGAAATACTTGGGCAAGGTGCAGGAGGTAGGCATCAATAGCGACGATGCCTACGAGATGTATGCTCGCTATGTTGCTTATCGAAAACATGCGCCCACTGCTGCCACCTATCAGCCCTATTTGGATAAGAAAGGTTATGGCAAGATAGAGGCATTTCGACAAATGAATTATCGGAAAGTCTTTCTCGATCCTCGCTTTGCAGTAACGGGCAAGTGGACGAGAAAGGTAATCGTCTGCTATCCGAGTAACCCTATCTTTCGTCAAGGCATAGTCTTTGAGGTGACAATGTCGCCAACACATATCCTGAAATCCATGCTCTGGCAGTTGGTAGGTAGCTTGTTGCTCTTCGTGATATTGGTGGGATGCCTTTATTATCTCGTCAAGACCATCGTGGTGCAGAAACGTATCGATGCCATTCGCCATGCCTTCCTCAAGAACATGATTTACGAGATGAAGCAGCCTTCGAACAATAAAAATAGCGATGAATCCGCTATTTCTATCGGTTCCATCGCTTTTTATTATGCCCAAAACGAACTGCGTTGTGCCCACGAGCGTGTCATCATCACCTCTCGGCAAGCTGAGATATTGAAGATGTTGGCCACACGTCCCAACCAACTGGTGGAGCGAGAAAGCATTCTCAACGAGGTATGGGGCGACGACTCTTATTCCAACTCCTTGGCCCTGAATGTGCAGATTACCTATCTGCGGCGTGCCCTCAGCTCGGATGCTTCGGTAAGCATCGAGGCGGTGATCAAGAAGGGATACATCTTGCGCACACCTACAGCGTCTTGATTTGCTCCTTTGCCTTGCTCGTCAGCCGGGCCTTTTCCTTTTCATCTTTTATCTTGTCGGCCTTGGCCAGGAACATCTGTAGATAGAGTCGGGCCTGCGGCTTCTTTTGCGCGGCGATGTACATCTGTGCCGCATTGTAGTAATTGAGCGGTGAGTCTTCGTCATCGTATTCTATGCACATGGCGAAGGCGTGCCCGGCTTTTTCAAACTGCTTTCGACCATAGTATATCTCGGCCAGTTGTTGGTTGACGTACAGACCACGGCTGCGCGGGTATGCTACGGTTATTGAGCGCTCAAGGAACTGTGAAGCCTCTTTCTCTAACTCGTATTTCTCGACGGGTGTCTTGGTGGTTTCCGCCAGTTTCTTGCAGGTCATGCCTAAGTAAAAGAGGCTGTTCATATCGGCATTGTCGCCCTTGAGTGTTACGGCCTTGTCGAGATAAGGTTTGGCTTGGGTGTATTGCTGGGTGTTGTAATAGCATAGCCCCAGCACAAAATTCGACTCATAATTGTCGAATCCATCGGCGATGAGGCCTTTGTATAGGGGGATGGCTTTGTCGTACTTGAATTGCAAGAAGAGCGAGTAGGCATACTCCTTGTTGATGAGCAGGTTGGTGGAGTCGCGATGGGCTATGTAGGGCTTGGCTATGATTTCCGTTTTCTCGGGTTTGCCCAGGTTGTTCCAGTGCGTGCATAGCGAAGATAGAATCTCGCTGTCGTAGGGATAAGCCATGCTGATGTGCAAGCCCCATTGGTCCACCTTCATATTGTTGCCCAAGTTGAGGTACACGTAGTACAGCATGCGCATGTCTTCGTGGTTGATGCTGTCGCTTGGTATGCTCTCCATGCAGCTGATGCACTTCTTGTTGTCGCCACGTAATCTGTGGCACGAGGCCAATTTGCGTACTACGGACAAGTCGCGCGGATGGGTTTCGAGATACTTTTGGTAATAACCTATGGCATGAAACGTGTCGTGTTCCACCAGGCAACTGTCGCCCTGGCTCACGAGTGCCGAACGTACGGGATGCTCGTTCTTGCCCTGCATTGTGAGGACAAGAACAAGCATACATGTTATTAATGAGGTTTTTCTCATATTTTATTTATTAGCATGGGTTAGTGCTTCCTTCAGGGCATCTACGCCGGGAAAGCCGGTGTGTTGGTAGGTTTTGTGCCTCTGTTTGTCGATGATGACGTAGGTAGGGATGGCATCAAACTGGTACAGCTTGCCCAGCTCTGTGCTCTGGGGACTGCTGATGCGGGTGTGAATGCCGTGGATGTCGGGTATCATCTCGTTCCACTTGTCGATGGGCGAGGTAGCGTCGGCGATGTAGATGTATACTACGTCCTTCATTTCCTCCTTGATGGGTTTGATTGATTTCATGGCAACGCGGCACGGCATGCACCATGTGTTCCAGAAATCGATGAGGATGGTCTTGCCCTTGTAGGGGGCTGTGAGTGTCTCGATAATCTTGTCGGCAGGCATGGTCTCGGGGATGTCGACGATGGTGAATGTGCCCTTGGCGGCAGCTTCCTCCCTCAACTTCTTCGATGCCTCGGCCTCGGCTTTTGCCTTTAGTGCCACTTGTTCGTTCTTGGCCAGCAGCAACTGTAGTACTGGCTGGCAGGTAATCTCGGCCTTGGCAGCCTGTAGCTCTTCCTCGCTGAGTGGTGTGCTTGGTGCAGGCATGAAGGGATTGCTGCTGACCAGTTTCTTGCAGTACTTGTTGGCCTTGATCAGGTTGTCGCTCAGTTCGTCGTGGATGATGTTTATGCCGAAAGGCTTGTTGGCCAGTTCGCAGTAGTAAGGGTAGTAACGCTGGTTGAGCGAGCGGAGAATGGGCATTTGCGCCAGTTCCTTGAAGAAAGAAGCCGAGTCGATGGGCGTCTCCAGATTCTTCTGGGCAGTGCTGTCCTTGCTCAACATGTTGCTCATGCTGAGGTACGTCTTGTAGTTCAAGATGCGGCTGATATAGTTGATGTCGAGCTGTACGCGGGCGTAAGTCTTGCAGGCCTTGCTCACTGGGACCTTGTCGATGGATTTCTTGTTGGCTTGGTAGGTCTTGATGATGAATTCCTTGTATTGCAGAGGTGTCATGCCTTTGATGTCATCGAAGAATGTGCGGCCATTTGCCTCAAGGTAGTCCTTTACGGCTTGCAGTTCGGTGTTGAGTGTGGCATAATCGCCCTCGAATTTCACGTGGTTTGAGTCGAGAGTGATGGTCAGCTTGCCATCGGGCACCATGACAATGGGGACGACTCGCTTGCCTATCTTCAGGTCGGCCTGGGTAGGCAGCACAAGGTTCTCGGTGATGGCGAAGCCCTGTGTGCCATCGACGTTCTTGCGTAGCTTGGTGTCGTAGGGGCCACCACTGTACGCACCATTATAGACCAAAATACGCACACGTTCTTGTGGTCCGGGAGTGTAGTGGTCGAAGATGACATTTACTTGCGATGGACCGAAATGGGGAGTGGTTGGTGGCAAAGTGATGGTGTTGTTCTTGGCTTGTGCGGTGAAACCGAATGAAAGTGCCAAAATCAGAAACAAGAAATAGCGGCAGAAGGTCGCCTTGTGATTGCTGTAATGTGTCATGCGAAATATGGTTTTATGTGATTTTACAGCCGCAAAGATAGGCATAATATTGCCTTCGTGCAAACGCCCATTACAGCAGCGTATGTCTTTGTGTACTGATTGTTAGATAGTTAGGTAAATAGGCTAACCACATAATTCCACTCTTTTGTAATAGGTCTTAGCCCTTTTGGCTTACCACAGCTTCGAAAGAATCGGCCTCACAGTCGGACTTGATGCGCGACTTTCTCACCCTTATGTTGGCCATAGAGTATTGCATGGTTTGCATCACCTCCTCGTCAGTCTTGCCCATGTGGTAGAGTATGCAGAAGAGGCATTGCGAGGGCGTGAGGTCGTAGTTGTCAAGGCGTGACGCATAGGCTGAGTCTATCATCTTGTAGCTGGCCAGCAACTGGCGGATGCCAAGTTTGCCTATCTGGCTGATGTTCTGGTTTTGTATGGCCATCGAGTAGTAGACGAGCCCTTGGCTTATGTCGGTGAGTTCGCCTATTTGCGCCTTGTAGGTCTCGATATCCTTGTTGCGTCGGCGCAGTTTGCGCAACTGGGTGTTGATGTCATGGTTCAGGGTTTTGCATTGTTCAGAGAGTGAAGCGTTCTCTACATCCTTCAGTTGGTGGAGTGAGTCGTGCAGCGCATTGATGGTGAGCCTGGCCTTGCGCATGCGAGAGATGACCAGGTAGGCTGCTGCCAATAGTGCGAGCAGTATGACAATGATACCCACGAGCATCCAGCTTTTGGTCTGCTCGTACCGAAAGCGTATGTTGCCGCCGTCGTACATCAGCTTGACCTCTCGTGCCTTGGCCGCAGAATTTTCTTTGGCGATGAAAGGCTCCGATTGGTGCAGATAGCGCGCGATGGTATCGGCGGTAAGGGTGTCGCCTTGGTGTAGGTAGACGAAGTAGATGGGCAGCAGGTAGTCGTACGACCATACGCCCGAGTAGTGGTCGCCCAAAAATATCACAGGCTTGTGGTCGCTAAGAAACTTCTTGCCACGGGGCGTGTTGCCATATCGCCACAAGAACTGGTATAGGTCGAAGGATGCATTGTATTGGATACCCTGCCATTGGTCGGCCTCCTCGATGTAGTCCATGATGATGGAGTCTGGGACGTTGCCATCCTGTATCAGCTTCTCGAAGTAGTAGGTGTACATGGGACCAAGCGTACTGTCCTTGTTCTCGGGTATGTTGTAGGCAATGTCGAAGGCATCGTCGGCCAGACGGGTGTCCCCGTTGTTGATGGCCATGTACAGGGTGGCCCATGCACGTAGGGCTGTGTTGTGACTCTGTCGGGCTTCTTCTTCCAACTTGACGGCATAGGTGTTGTCGTTTGTGATGCGGCACAACAGGTTGTAAAGGTCTAACTTTTCCTTCTCCCTCATGCCAAAGTCTATTTGGCTTGCCTGCATTAGCCACTTGGTGGCAGCCGTGGTGTCGTGGGTGTTGTTTAATGTCAGGGCACCCCTATAATATAAGGATCGCGCGAGCAGAGGCGTGTTGCCCTGCTGCCTGAAGATGGCGATGGCCTGGTCGATGTCGATATAATCGTGCAAGTAAGTTCGTCCGGCCAACTGATATTGTATCTTGGTGGCCAAGAGCTTGTAGTACCCCTTGTCGTCGTTGCTGTCGTTGCGCTCCAAGAACACCTTGGCCTGGGCGGGATAAAAGTCGGCCAGGTCGTCTATCTCGGCATAGGACAGACGATAGCCACGGTTGGTGCAACCCATCATGAACCACACCCACAGGAAAAGGATAAGTGAAAAGACCGGCATCTTCTTCATGTATGCAAAGGTAAACATTTTCATGCAATTATCCCAACAACCTAATGGAAAATCCAAGTATTCCTATAGAAATGTTTTGTGAGGCAAGGAAAATCTATGTTCCATAGTTTGGAACGTCCGTTCCGTACTACGGAACCGCCATTCCGTGTTTTGGAATGCACATTCCGTGTCACGGAACGGAGATTTATTCGGGCTGCGTAGAACTTTTTGTCGGTGAAGGAAAACTATTACCCCATGTTCTCAGACTTTTATATAGCTGTTAGAAAGACATTAGGACAGCGTTCTACCGCCAGCTGAAACAGGGGGGCTGTGTGTGACCTTTATGTTAACTGGTGGTGCATAATCGGTTAATCCGGATGAAAAAAACATACAAAGGAGATAAGAAAACAATAAAAGAGCTTGGCTCTTCGGATCGATTTTGTTATATTTGCAGACGATAAAACAGCAGTAATTAAGCTAATAACTAAACTTTATAGCGTAAATGAAGAAATACAAGAAGATGGTTCTTACTATGGCAGTGGGAGCCTTGTCGGCAACAATGACGGCACAGACTGCCCCGCAGCTCAATGCCAACAACATTGAGGAAGTAATCAAGGCAATGACTTTGGAAGAGAAAGCACAGCTCTTAGTAGGTGGCGGCAACGATGGATTCGTGGGAAGCGGAGCCATGCTGGGACACCAGAAGAAGTTTGTTCCTGGCGCCGCCGGAACAACTGTGGCAATTCCGCGCTTGGGAATTCCTGCTACTGTGCAATGTGATGGACCAGCGGGAGTGCATATAGATGCACATCGCGAGGGAGACAGTCGCAGTTATTATGCCACGGGCTTCCCTATTGGAACCTGTTTGGCTTCTACCTGGAATACCGACCTGGTGCGCAAAGTGGGCGAAGCCATCGGCAATGAGACCTTGGAGTATGGCTGTGATGTGGTCTTAGGCCCTGGCATGAACCTGCACCGTAATCCACTTTGTGGAAGAAACTTTGAGTATTATTCGGAAGACCCTGTTGTGACAGGTCTTATGGGAACAGCCTTTGTACTCGGTGTGCAGAGTCAGGGCGTGGGTGTGAGTGCTAAGCACTTTGCCGTGAACTCACAGGAGACTCAGCGTACTCGTATTGATGAGCGTGTAAGTCAGCGTGCGCTTCGTGAATTGTATTTGAGAGGCTTCGAGATGATGGTTCGTAAGAGCAATCCTTGGACCATCATGTCGGCATATAATAAGGTGAATGGTGTTTATGCACAGGGCAACAAGGGACTCTTGACAGATATTCTCCGCAACGACTGGGGATTCAAGGGCATCGTGGAGACCGACTGGATCGGCAAACGGGAGGACTTGCCTGTGGAGCAGGAGGTGGCGGCTGGCAACGACCTGATGATGCCTGGCTATCCTGCACAGGTGGAAGATATAATAAAGGCGGTGAAATCGGGAAATTTGGACGTGAAAGATGTTGACCGCAACGTACGCCGTATGTTGGAGTATATCGTGAAGACTCCTCGTTTCAAGGGATATAAGTATAGTGGTGCGCCCGACCTTAAGGCTCATGCTGCCATCACTCGTCAAAGTAGTACCGAGGGAATGGTGCTTTTGAAGAACGATGGTGTTCTGCCAATTCGCAATCTGAAGACTGTTGCCCTCTTCGGCGTCAATTCCTACGACTTCCTTTCGGGTGGTCTCGGTAGTGGAGCCGTCAACGTAGGTTACTCTGTGGATATGGTGACTGGCTTGAAGAACATCGGTGTATCGACAACTCCTCAGCTCACGGAAATCTATCAGAACTACGTGAAGTATGCCAAGGCGAAGTTGAAGGCAGACAAGAACCCTATGATGTGGTTTCTCGACCAAGGTCAGCCAAAGCTCGATGAAATCGAAATCTCTGAGCGTTGTGTGGCAAGCGAGGAGCCAAAGGCGGATGCCGCCATCATCACCATCGGTCGTCAGGCAGGCGAGGGTATGGATAGAGAGAATATCATCGGCGAGTTTGAGTTGACTCAAGACGAGCGTGATATGATTACTCGCATCTCGGATGTGTTCCATGCCAAGGGCAAGAAGGTCATCGTTGTCATCAACTCTGGTTCTGTGATGGAGACAGCCAGCTGGCGCGACCGTGTGGATGCCATTCTCGTGGCATGGCAACCAGGTATTGAGGGAGGTAACTCTGTAGCCGACATCTTGTCGGGTAAGGTGAATCCATCGGGTAAGTTGACCATGACTTGGCCAATCTCTGTATATGACCATCCTTCTACAGCCAACTATGCCAAGAAGTATGATATGTACACTTACACCAATATGCAGGATGGCTCCAAGCCGGGTGTTGACTTCAACAACCACGAAGAAGATATCTATGTGGGCTATCGCTACTTCGATACTTTCAAGAAGAATGTGGCTTATCCTTTTGGATTCGGTCTGAGCTATACTACCTTCGAAATGGGCAAGCCTATTGTGAAAGCTAAAGGCTATAATATCGAGATAAGCGTAACCGTTAAAAATACCGGCAGGGTGGCTGGCAAGCAAGTGGCACAGGTATATGTCACCGCTCCTAAGGGGGCCTATGAGAAGCCTGCCAAGGAACTGAAAGCCTTCGGCAAGACCCGTGAACTGAAGCCAGGCGAGAGCCAGACCTTAACGATGACTCTCGAGAAACGCGACCTCGCCAGCTTCGATGAGGCTAACAGCCAGTGGAAGGTTGATGCCGGTAACTACCTTTTCCAGATAGGCACCGATGTGGAGACCATCAAGGGAACAGCCACATTAAAAGTAACTGAATACACCGAGAAAACAAGCAATGCTTGCGCTCCTCGTGTTCAGCTGAACTATCTGAGGCATAAGTAACTATTTATGATATTCTATGTACTCTGCCCATCGTGTTGGACAACTCTACTTATGAGGACAAGGAAGATAAAAAATGATCCTTTCCGCAGAAATAAGGAGAAATTCTGAGATAGTCCATGGCCTTTGCCGTCAGCAAGCAACCACAGACGGTGAAGGCCACTGCCGTTGTGGTAAAGAGGATGGCCGTCGGGTCGAAAGTGAACAAGGGCACGAAGAACTTGGTGATGATGGTGAAAGCAGGCGAGAATAGTAGGATGGGGAGGGTGTTCTTTCCGATAAAGAAAGCTCCGTTCCTGATGAGTTGTGGCATGAACCTGTATGCCGTCAACCAAAATACAGTCATCACATAGGTAAGCCACAGGCTGCGAATCAAGACAGGGTAGGAATACTGCCAGGAAGTAATGCCCACGATGGTGACGACGATGGCAAACAATGAAGGGCGGAAAATGCTCAAGAACGGTATGCGAAGGCACTTGATGCCTACACCCATGGTAAAGAAGATGCAGCAATGCCAGGAGATGATGCCCAGCCACACCACCAAAATGCCGATGAAGGCTGCAGTAAGCAGTAGAGCTCCAGCCTTTATCTTGTTGCGGTAAAGCCATGCCACGGCATAATAGGCCACATAGCTGATGATGAGGTTGTGGATGTACCAATATGGTCCCAGTGGCTCCATGGTGAGCTTGCGCAGAAAGACGATGATGTCGAGTTGGTCGATGTGCTCGTTGATGGGCAGTACCGAAGCCAACATGATATAGAGCCCCTCCATGATGAGGTAGGGTATGAGCCACCATTTCACCTTTTGGCAGAAATCGACGAAGGGCTTGTCGACGTGAGCCAAGAACCCAGAGATGACAAAGAAGACAGGTGTGGTGAAGAACAGGAAAAACTCCTTGAGCCAGGGGTAAGTCTGTCCTAAATAAACCAAGTGTATCATGACGACATGCAGGATAAACACACACTTCATGAAGTCCAATTGTACGATTCTTTTCGACATTGATATATGACGTTGTTCCTAACATATAACGCAACAAATCTTTTTTTATTATTTTTAGATAGCCTTGCTTTGCCGTTTCGGTGAAATTGCTTAACTTTGCACACAGATTTCGAATTTTAATTATTTATGTAATTATGGCAAAAAAAGCTCTTTTGATGATTCTCGACGGATGGGGAATCGGTAAGCATGATAAGGGTGATGTAATCTATAATACTCCAACTCCTTATCTCGACTATTTGACAGCAGTTTCAGCACATTCCCAGCTCTTGACTTGTGGTGAGGACGTTGGCCTTCCTAAAGGGCAGATGGGTAACTCAGAGGTAGGTCACCTCAACATCGGTGCTGGCCGTATTGTATATCAGGATCTCGTTAAAATCAACAAGGCTTGCGAGAGCGGTGACATCTTGAAGAATCAGGAAATCATCAACGCTTACAGCTATGCGCAGAAGACAGGCAAGAAGCTCCACTTGATGGGCTTGACTTCTACAGGTGGCGTTCACTCTTCATTGAGCCATCTGTTCAAGTTGATCGAAATCTCCAAGGAGTATGGTTTGAAGCATACGTACGTTCACTGTTTCATGGACGGTCGTGACACCGACCCTAAGAGTGGCAAGGGCTTCATCGAGCAGGTTCAGGCAGTTTGCGAGAAGAACGACGCTCACATCGCCAGCATCGTAGGTCGTTTCTATGCCATGGACCGCGACAAGCGTTGGAACCGTGTGAAGGAAGCATACGACTTGCTCGTTGAGGGCAAGGGTAAGCAGGCTGACGACATGGTGAAGGCTATGCAGGAAAGCTACGACGAGGATGTAACCGACGAGTTCATCAAGCCAATCAACAACTCTGCCGTTGACGGTACAATCCAGGAGGGTGATGTCATCATCTTCATCAACTATCGTAACGATCGTGCCAAGGAGTTGACCCAGGTATTGACTCAGCAGGATATGCCAGAGGAAGGCATGCACACCATCAAGGACTTGCAGTACTACTGCATGACTCCATATGACGCTAATTTCAAGGGTCTTCACATTCTCTTCCCTAAGGAGAACGTAATGGATACGCTCGGCGAGTACTTGAGTAAGCATGGAAAGAGACAGCTCCACACTGCGGAGACTGAGAAGTATGCCCATGTAACCTTCTTCTTCAATGGTGGTCGTGAGGCTCCATACGAGGGCGAGGACCGTATCTTGGTTCCTTCTCCAAAGGTGGCTACTTACGACTTGAAGCCAGAGATGAGTGCTTACGAGGTGAAAGATAAGTTGGTTGGTGCCATCAACACTCAGGAGTACGATTTCATCGTGGTCAACTTCGCCAATGGTGATATGGTAGGTCACACTGGTGTCTATAATGCCATCGCCAAGGCAGTTCACGCTGTTGACAACTGCGTAAAGGACGTTATCGAGGCAGCCAAGGCTAACGATTACGAGGCTATCATCATCGCTGACCATGGTAACGCTGACCACGCCATCAACGAGGACGGTACTCCAAACACTGCTCACTCTTTGAACCCAGTTCCATTCATCTACGTAACTGACAACAACTCAGCTACCGTTAAGGATGGTCGCTTGGCAGACGTAGCTCCTTCTATCCTCCACATCATGGGCTTGGAGCAACCAGCAGACATGACTGGTGAGAACTTGATTTCTGACAACAAGTAAAACGCTATTTTATATACCCTTAAAAAGTATCCTAAGATGCATTGCCAAGTAATATAAGATACTTGCGCAAGTATCTTAAGATACTTTTATACTTATATAGAAACATGGACGTAAAGATAGAAGAAAGCTGGAGAAAGCACATAGGGGATGAGTTCGAGAAGCAATACTTTGTCGATCTCACCAACTTTGTACGTGAGGAATACTTGCATACACCTTGTTATCCTCCGGGTAGGCTGATATTTAATGCCTTCAATCTTTGTCCATTTGATGACGTGAAGGTGGTGATAATCGGACAAGACCCATACCATGAGCCAGGGCAGGCGATGGGATTGAGTTTCTCCGTGCCAGAAGGCATTGCTTTTCCTCCATCGCTGATTAATATTTTTAAGGAGATTCAGATGGATCTCGGCACTCCGATGCCTAAGACGGGGGATTTGACCCGATGGGCAAAGCAAGGAGTCTTGTTGCTCAATGCCACGCTGACCGTTCGTGCCCATCAAGCTGCAAGCCACCAACGCAAAGGTTGGGAGGAATTTACCGATGCCGCCATCAAGGCTCTCAACAAAGATAAGGAGCATTTGGTGTTTATTCTTTGGGGAGGTTATGCCCGCAGCAAGGCTAACCTCATCGATACGAGCAAACACTTGATATTGCAGAGCGTGCATCCTTCGCCTTTGTCTGCCAACAGGGGCGGATGGTTTGGCAATCACCATTTCTCTCGTTGCAATGAGTATTTGCGGCAGAATGGAATCGTTCCTATACAATGGTAAATGGAGGTTTGGGCTAAGTAGCAGTAATGCTGTTGTCTTAACCTCCTAAACTTCTTAACTCCTTATTAAATATATAATGAACAAAGACGAACTGCGTATTCTCCAGGTGGGCAATGTTTTGGTTTCGCCTGATATTATTACCGAAAAATTCTGTTGCGACCTGGATGCTTGCAAGGGTGAATGTTGCATCGAAGGCGATGCGGGTGCTCCTGTAACCTTGGATGAGATTATGGAGATTGAGAATGTGCTTGATGTGGTTTGGAACGACCTTTCGGCTTCTGCCCAAGCGGTCATTGATAAGCAGGGCGTGGCTTATACAGATATAGAGGGCGACTTGGTTACGAGCATCGTCAATGGCAAGGACTGTGTGTTTACTTGTTATCAGAATTTGAAAGACCTGGGTGATGGACATACCATCCCGAATTGTTGCCTTTGCTCCTTGGAACGTGCTTATAGAGAGGGAAAGTCAAAATTCAAAAAACCAATTTCTTGTGCCTTGTATCCCATTCGTTCCAAGGATTTCGGCAACGATGTGTATGGCATCAATTACAATAAATGGCGGATTTGTAAGGCTGCCATCAAAAAAGGCGAGGAGCTGAACCTTCCTGTCTATCGGTTCTTGGAAGAACCGCTGGTAGAGAAGTTTGGTCGGGAATGGTATGACGAACTTTGTGCTGTAGCACGAGACTTGGGCTATTAATATATTTCTAATCCTTCTATCTTCTGTATCTGGCTCTTACGAAAGTGGCGGTCGCCCTTGATGGTAATGGCTCTTTGCTGGCTTGTACTAAGACGGCGGAAAGCTTGCTCGTCCATTTTGCCGCTGCAGATATATACCAGTCCGTTTATCTCAAGTTTTTCCCCCCTTTTTGCTTCACGCAGGGTGATTCGTGCGGATCCTCTGAAGAAACGACAGAAGTCGTAGTGGAGTCCTAAGGAGTCTTCGTATTCAGCAATAGGAGACAATACAAGCCTTAGCCGATTGCCTTTTGCGGGGAAGGTGGGTATGGTGGTGTAGGTGTCCTTTTCCTCTTTCAACAGTCTTCGAACAGGCTTTTCTGCTTCTGTGAAGACGTAGTTGGAGGCTTTCCAATTGTCGTCATATTGCCTGTTGTCGAAAACCTCTATGGTGCTTCCTGTGCTGTCTTGTGCTGTCCAATTGCCTTCTAACAAGCTGCAGCACCATGATTCGTCTGCTTGTTGATAGAAAGTCGAGCCGTCATGTTTTGTTCCATAATAATCCAAAGACAGCTGTTTGCTGGCTGCATCCTGCGAGTATGCTTGGGCCTGTGGGCATGGAGCATACCACACGGCTATTGTGTTTGAGTCTGGTCGTAGGTAGCGGGTTATGTCGTATGTATGCAGGGTGATGCCCCGTGGAGTTTCGTTCTTGTAGAATATCTCTCTCGATATATTTCTCTCATTGATATATACTTTGCAGCTTCCCATGCTGGCAAAGGTGATAAAAGCTTGCTTTGGACGATGCCTGGTAACATAAGTGTGGCGGAAGAGAACCTCGGCGCTGTCGTCGGGGAATGGGTGAGAAATCCAATGGGTGCCGAACTCCTGTCCATGTGAGTTCAGTACCCATAGGATGGAGAATACGATACAAATGAACCTGCGTATCATCTATTTTTTATTCTTTGTTTACTGATGATTATTTTTATTTGACAGTCCTTGTTTCTCCAGCCTTGAAATGCAGCACTTTCTGCTTGCCGTTGTAACAAACGGTGAGCACGCCTGCCTGATGGCTGGTAATCTTGGCTTTTGCGACCTTGTGATTCTTCCAAGTGAGGTCTATCTTATAGTTGCCACGTGCCTTGATGCCGTTCATCTCGCCCTCACTCCATGCTTCTGGGAGTGACGGAAGCAGTTCCATTGTCTCACCGTCACATTGCATCAGCATTTCGCAAATACCTGCTGTACCACCAAAGTTTCCATCAATCTGGAAGGGTGGGTGAGCGTCAAAGAGGTTGGGGTAAGTTCCTCCCGAAGGGCGGTTCTTTGAAGTGTTGGGAGAGGTTGGACTTACATAGTTGAGAAGTTTGCGCAGAATGGCATACGACTTGTCTGCTCTATGCAAGCGAGCCCACAGACATATGCGCCATCCCGTACTCCATCCCGTAGAATTATCGCCTTTGATCTCCAATGATTTGGCTGCAGCTGCGGCAAGTTCTGGCGTTTTGCCTACAGAAATCTGTTGGAAAGGATAGAGACCTAAAAGGTGCGACTGATGACGATGTTGCCAATCTTGGTCGTCCCAGTCGTAGTACCACTCTTGCAAATTGCCTCTTTTGCCTATTTGGTATGGATGCAGGCGGTTGATGGCATCTTGTAGAGTAGCTTGATAGGTTAAATCGATATTGAGAGCCTTTGCTCCCTTGATGGTGTTCTTGAAGAGCTCACGAATGATAGCAAGGTCGGCTGTTCCTCCATAAAGGGTGCAGCCATTGTAACCTTTGTCTGTTATGTATTGTGCCTCGGGTGAGGTGCAGGGAGCTGTGATGAGTTCGCCTGGTTTCTTGGGATTGTCGACAAGCCACTTCAGCATGAAGTCTGCTGCACCTTTCATCAATGGATAGGCGGTCTGGCGCAGATAGTCGAGGTCGCGTGTGTAGTCGTAATGTTCCCAAAGAGTCTGTACGAGCCATGCTCCACCCATGTTCCAGTTGCTCCACTTGGGGCTTTCCTTCTTTGTGCCTACGGGGTTGCTCATGGCCCATACGTCTGTGTTGTGTCCGGCGCACCAACCTTTCTCGATGCCATAAAAGTGCTTGGCAGTGTACTTTCCTGTTATTGAAAGACCCTTCACAAGCCCTTCTACTGGAATGGTGAGCTCAGAGAGGTTGGCAACCTCTGCTGGCCAGTAGTTCTCTTCCAGGTTGATATTGATAGTGTAGTTTCCTCTCCAAGGTGAAAGACGTGCTGGGGCCCACAGGCCTTGCAGATTGGCAGGTACACCTGGAGTGCGTGAGCAACTGATGAGTAGGTATCTACCAAACTGAAAATAAAGCATCTCGAGATAAGGGTTTTGCTCGTTGTTCTCTGTGTAGTCGAAGAGTTGCTGTTCTGTGTTGCGCTGATTGTCATATCTGGCTCCTTTCAATGAGAAACGAGTACGGTCGAAGAAATGTTTGTAGTCGGTAACATGTCGTTGGCGCAGTTCCGGATAGGTATAGTTGACCAAATGCCAGGCATCGTCGGCCACCTTTTCTATATAAGGTGCTCCTTCGGTTACTGGATGTTTGTCGAAACCATTATAGCTGGTCTCGTTTACAAAATATATAATGGCCTCGCTCACGTCCTGTAGATGCAGGGTAGAGTCTGTAGGTGTGATGCTCCCATCTGTATTTCGTATGCTTAGTATGGAGCAGAAGTGCGTGCTGTTCTCAGGTTCGCCCATGGCATGGCCTGTCAACGTGAGTTGATTGCCCGATGCTTTTACCTGGTGAGGAATGAGTGAAGTGAGTGAGATGTCGCAGTTGATGGCTTGCTTCTTGGAAGCGGTGAGTTTGATGGCTATCATCTTGTCGGGATATGAGGCAAAGTATTCCCTTGTGTAGTTGATTCCTTCACGGCTATAGCGCATTGTGGTTATGGCACTGTCGAGGCTGAGCTGACGGTAATAATTGGCAACTTGTCCTGGATTCAGATCCTTGATGTTGATGATGGCAAGGGGCTGATAGTATTCAGAGTTGTGACCTTGCACGTGCAACTGGAGTGAGTCGGCTGCTTTATAGTCTTCCTTGAAGAGCGCTTCCCTTATCTTGGAAATCCACTTATAGGCTTCACCTCCTTCCTGCCGGTCGACAGGCTTTCCTGTCCAAAGGGTGATGTCGTTGAGGTAGATGGAATCGTTGTTGGCACCTCCATAAATGAGAGCTCCCAATTTGCCGTTTCCTATGGGCAAAGATTCTTCGAAGACGGTTGCGGGGTGTGTGTACCATAGGTTGAGTGGTAGTTTGTCCTGTGCGAGTCCCGGTAAACTGTTGGCTAAGAGTAGTGCAGAGAAAAAAAGTTGTCTCATGGTTTTGGGGTTTAAGCAATAAAAGGACGGACATTCTTGGTGAAAGTCCGCCCTGGTATAAATGATTTGATTAAGCGTCGATATTGGCATAGGTCGCATTCTGCTCGATAAACTCACGGCGTGGCTCTACATCATCTCCCATCAGCATGGAGAAAATTTCGTCGGCATGAGCAGCGTTTTCTATGGTGACTTGCTTGAGAAGTCGGGTCTTTGGATCCATGGTGGTTTCCCATAGTTGCTCGGGATTCATCTCACCCAAACCTTTGTATCGCTGGGTGTGAATGTTCTTGTCCTCCTGTCCTTCACCATATTTGTCAAGGAATGCTTGGCGCTGTTGCTCCGTGTAGCAGTATTCGCTCACCTTGTTCTTGAACGAACATTTGTAGAGTGGTGGAGTGGCTATGTAGAGGTGCCCCTCCTCGATGACCTTTGGCATGAAGCGATAGAACAATGTCATAATCAATGTGTCGATGTGGGAGCCATCGACATCGGCATCCGTCATAATAATGATCTTGTCATATCGCAGTTTGTCTGTATTGGCCTCTTTGCTGTCTTCTCCGTCTACTCCGAATCGAACTCCAATGCTCTGGATGATATTCATTACAGACTCGGCCTCGAAGACTTTGTGCCACTGTACCTTCTCTACGTTAAGAATCTTACCTCGTAAAGGAAGAATGGCCTGTCGGAAGCGGTCACGTCCCTGCTTGGCTGAGCCACCTGCAGAATCACCCTCGACGAGGAATATCTCGCTTTCCTTAGGATCCTTGATAGAGCAGTCGGCCAACTTTCCAGGTAGACCTCCGCCGGTCATAAAGTTTTTGCGCTGTACGCTTTCGCGTGCTTTTCGTGCTGCAACACGTGCTGTAGCAGCCAAGATTACTTTCTCGCAAATTTTCTTAGCCTCGTCGGGATGTTCTTCCAGATAGTAGGCCAAAGCCTCGTTGACGGCTTGCTGTACGGCACCCTGTACCTCGCTGTTCCCAAGCTTGGTCTTGGTCTGACCCTCAAACTGTGGCTCAGCTACCTTGATGGAGATAACGGCTGTAAGTCCCTCTCGGAAGTCCTCTGGCGCAATTTCTACTTTTGCTTTTTCTATCTGTTTGGATATTTGAGGGTCGTTTTCAGCATAAGCCTTTAGAGTACGGGTTAATGCCATACGGAAACCTGTAAGATGGGTTCCACCCTCTATAGTATTGATGTTGTTTACATAAGAGTGGATATTCTCGCTATAATCGGTATTATACATGATGGCAATCTCAATGGGAATGCCTTGCTTCTCAGTCTTTAAATAAATGACATCGTCGAAGAGATGAGTGCGATGACGGTCTACGTAGCGCACAAATTCCTTCAAACCATCCTTTGCATGGAATACCATTTGTTTAGTCTTTCCATCTTCGTCTGGGCGAAGGTCTGTCAAGGTTATCTTGATGCCGGCATTAAGGAATGCCAACTCGCGCATACGGTTTGCAATGATGTCCCACTTGTACACTGTGGTAGTAAATATTGTTGGGTCTGGCCAGAATTGCTGGCGTGTGCCACGTTTGTCGGTCTTACCGATTACCTTTACGGGATAGAGTGGTTTTCCCTTTTCGTATTCCTGCTGGTAAATCTTACCGTCACGGAACACCTGAGACTTCATATGTGTGGACAAGGCATTAACGCAACTAACACCTACACCATGCAGACCTCCAGATACTTTATAAGAACCCTTATCAAATTTACCACCTGCATGAAGCACAGTCATTACCACTTCGAGTGCTGATTTGTGCAATTTTTTATGCTCGTCTACGGGGATGCCACGTCCGTTATCTTCTACCGTTATAGAGTTGTCTTCGTTGATAGTAACCTCTATGTCAGTACAATAACCAGCCATGGCTTCATCGATGGAGTTGTCTACGGTCTCATTGACCAGATGATGCAGACCTTTCTCGGAAATATCGCCGATGTACATAGCAGGACGTTTGCGGACAGCCTCAAGTCCTTCGAGAACTTGTATGTTGCTCGCTGAATAATTGTTTGCGTTGTTTTGATTTTCTGCCATTTCTTTGTTTAGTATAATTTCCATGCAAAGATAGCAAAAAAAAGCGAGAAAAAGGTTAGAATGTTGCTAAAAAACCACAAAAACAGCGCTTATTTTTTTGTTTATCTCATTTGTGTTTAAAATGGTTGCTTCTGCTCCTCTCTTGTTGTGTTCTTGAAACTTGCCATGGATTTTTGTATGTCGTATGAGTGTGAAGGGCGTAATATTTTATAGAGAACAAATTAAGGCTGCAATCCTAAGGATTGCAGCCTTATATATGTTTGTCTCCTAATTTGAGATTAGCCCAACTTAGCGATGTGCTGAGCAAGGCCAGACTTCAAGTTAGCAGCCTTGTTGCTGTGGATAATATTGGTCTTGGCCAATTTGTCTAAAAGCTTCTGGACAAAAGGATAGAGTTTTGCGGCCTCTTCCTTGTCTGTCATGTTGCGCAACTTGCGTACAGCGTTGCGCATAGTCTTTGCATAATATTTGTTGTGCATAGACTTTTTCTTGTCCTGACGGATTCTCTTGATTGATGATTTATGATTTGCCATCTCTGATTTTATTATTATACATTTCTACTGTAGTCCCTAGCAGAGTCGAACTGCTCTTTAGAGAATGAAAATCTCTCGTCCTAACCGATAGACGAAGGGACCTTTTGTTGTTTTGCGGGTGCAAAGTTACTACATTTTTTTTGTTCTTGCAAATTTTTTATATGGAATTTTCTTTTAAAAGCATATTTTTTCGTATTTTTGCCATGGTTTTTGTAAAAAATGAGTAAATGGTTATAAAGACAAAAGCAGTATTGTTACATGTGGTTAAATTCGGTGATAATCAACTTATTGTTGATTTCCTGACCGAGGCATTGGGGCGTTTGTCTTTCATGGTTCGGTTGTCCAAGTCAGCGAAAGCAAAGGTGAAACGTCAGTATTTTCAGCCTCTTTCTGTTTTATCCTTAGAGTTTGATTATCGTCCTAATGCCAATCTTCAGCGGCTCAAGGATGTTTCCGTTGCCTTCCCTTTTACTGATGTTCTTGTTTCGTCCTATAAGATGTCCATGGCGTTGTTCCTTTCCGAGTTTTTGTATTACACGACCCGCAACGAGCAGGAGAACGTGCCTCTGTTCAGTTTTCTGGTGAGCAGTCTGCAGTGGTTGGACTTGACGCATAAAGGGTTTGCAAACTTCCATGTAGTCTTTATGATTCGTCTTACCTTGTTCTTGGGTATTGCGCCCAATATGGAAGGTTCTTTTTCAGGCGGTTACTTCGACTTGGTCGAAGGAAAGTTTGTTGCTTCTGTGCCTATTCATTCGATGTTTCTGTCGAAAAACGATTCCAGAAGGATGCGTGATTTGCTGCGGCTTCGCTTTCAAACAATGCACCTCTACACAATGTCTCGTCAAGAGAGAAACAGATGTGTAGAGGTGATTATAAAGTATTATCGTTTACATATGCCCGATTTCCCCGAACTGAAAACACTTCCTATATTGCAGGAGTTGTTTGTTTAGGCAAAACTAATGACTCCCTTTATAGGTTCGTCGCTATCCTCTTCCTTTGTGATTTCGTGCTGGCCAGAGGCAATGTGGCGAATGTCTTCAAGCATTTGGCGTGTGCGCTTATAGGTAGGAGTGTCTTCTACCTGCATGATGACATCTTCGTTGTCAAGGTCTTCTGGACGAAAGAGAAAAATGTGTGGATGCCGCTTGTATTGTGGCGTATTGCCATCTGAGCCATAATAATGTTTTCTTCGGTCTTCGCGTTCTGCTCTTTTTTCTTCCTGTTCGGCGATTCTGCGAGTCTCTTCCTCAGTGTGTTTTCTGAGGTGTACGTTCATGCCGTCTACATCCTCTATGCCGAATCCTGTAGCAAGGACCGTTACCTTCACCTTATTGCCCAATTCAGGGTCAATGGCCAATCCCCATTTCAACTCAAAATCATCGCCAAAGTTTCCCATAAAGTCGTTCACGTCGTTCATCTCGTCCATGGTGAGACCTGTATTGTCTTTCCTCTCGCTTGAGAAAGCTATGCTCAGAAGAATTTTCTTGGAGTTGAATACATCGTTGTCGTTGAGCAAAGGAGAATTGAGCGCATCCTCGATGGCTTTCTTCACTCGACCTTCCCCCTCTCCGTAACCTGTACTCATGATGGCCACACCACCGTCTTTCAATACGGTCTTCACATCATTGAAGTCGAGGTTGATGAGTCCATGTACAGTGATAATTTCGGCAATACTCTTGGCTGCAATGCTTAGTGTGTCGTCAGCCTTTCCGAAGGCATCAAGTACTGCCAGCTCTGGATAAATCTGGCGCAGGCGCTCGTTGTTGATTACCAGCAAAGCATCTACGTGTTTCGACATTTCCTCGACGCCATCCAAGGCTTGGTCTATTTTTTTTGTTCCCTCGAAACGGAATGGAATGGTGACGATGCCCACGGTAAGAATTCCTAATTCCTTACTTACCCTTGCAATGACAGGAGCCGCCCCAGTACCAGTTCCACCACCCATACCAGCAGTAATGAAAGTCATCTTGGTGCCATCATTCAGCATGTTCTTGATGTCGTCCAGTGTCTCTTCCGCAGCCTCGCGTGCTTTTTCCGGTTTGTTGCCAGCACCGAGTCCTTCTTTTCCTAATTGGAGATGAACTGGCACGGGTGAGTCGTTGAGTGCCTGGTTGTCTGTATTGCAGAGCACAAAGCTCACATCATGGATGCCTTCTTTATACATGTGATTAACAGCGTTACCGCCGCCACCACCTACACCAATAACCTTGATGATGCTGTTTTCTTTCTCTGGCTCTCCAAAATCCAGAATATGTGGAGTGTTATCTTGCATGATGAATATTTATGTTAAATTAGTTCTTGATATAAAAAAGATTCGTATCTATTCTTCTGGAGACATGGTGTCGTCGACAAATTTCTTCAAGAATCGGAATCCTCTGTGGAAGATGTTTTTCTCTTTCTTCTCTTTCTTGATTCTCTCAGCTTCCTCTTCTGCAGCTTTTCTTGCGGCCTCTTCTTCCTCTTCCAACTTCTTGCGGGCCTCTTCCTCAGCTTTCTGCTTCTCGGCAGCAGTGAGGACAACACCTGTACCTACGGTCTCGTTGGGATTTCGTGGGGTTTTATGCATGTCATTTGTTATGGAATGACCGCCTTCCTGATTAAACAGGTCGGTATTGATTTCTTCTCCAGCGCAATTCATGTTGCCCTTTGCCAACAATCCCAAGATAGTATTCATTGTACCATCGTGGTTTGTGTATTTGGAATCTTTCGAGTTGACAGTCTGGTTAATGAACTTGGCAATTCTTATCTTGTCCATATGAGTGTGCAGTTTGAAGGCTTTGCTTATTTCTGGCATGTTGCTGCCACCTCCAGTCAGAATGATGCCGCCCAACAACTTGTCGGCATATTCTGCAGGAACTTGAAACCATGCATTCTCTACGATTTCTTCTACTCGCGCTTCTACTATCTCGATAAACTTCTTGCTTTCCACCACTCGGTCATTGTCTATCGGATAGTTGAGCGTTGGGTCGATATTGCTGTTCTCTGTATATGCCTTGGCATATTTGAGTTTCATTTTCTCGGCATCCTGCTCTTCGATTTGAAGGCTGGTGATATCTTTTGTGATGTTGTTGCCTCCCAATGGAATAACTGACAGATGGCGCAAGATACCTTTGCTGTACACAGATACCGTGGTTGTGTCGGCACCTAAGTCGACAAGCATGCAGCCTGTTCTCTTCTCAGAGTCTGTTAATATATGGTCGGCCAAGGCCAAAGGCGCAAGATACATTTCGGCGATAGAGATGTGGGCATTCTCGAAACACGTATTGATATTGTTGTAGAAGGTCTTGCGCCATAAGATATTTAGGAAGATGCCTTCCAGGTGAGAGCATTGTATGCCGACAGGGTCAAGTTGGTGTTGGCTGTCTATCTTGTATTCTTGAGTGATGGCATCCAAAATTTCTTGGTCAGGATAGGTCATGTTGCGGTTGATGTCCATCAGTTCGTTAATCATCTCCTGTGTGATGATGGTGTGCTCAGGAAGGTCTTTTACGATTACGTTCTTGACGCTGCGAATAGAACGGCCGCCCACACCGACATATACTTGGCGGATATCTTGCTTCAGTATTGTCTTCAACTTTTTGATGATGTTAGTTAGGCAGAGACATGTCTGGTTGATGTTGTATATCACACCTTTCCTGATGCAAGAAGACGAATCTTCCTCCACAGTGGCAAGAACCGTGATGCTTCCGTCCAGATTCTTCTGTCCGGCAATACCTGTCATCTTTGATGAACCAAGTTCTATTGCTACGATAAATTCCTTTGGCATAGTTGTATTTATTTATCTATGTTTTTGTTTGCTGTATGCTTATTGCTGCCTCTTTTTGCAGATAATTTGGTTGTCGAACTCGATGTTGATATACGAGTATTTGTTCCATCCTGCCTGTGAGAGCCCGTATTTGTAGAATTTTTCCAACCTGTCCATTTTCTTGTTGACAAAATGGTTTATCTCCTCTTCTCTTTTTTTCTTCGAGTTATATTCTGGCAGTTGTCCTATATATATAATATGGTTGCCTACTCTGGGGACCAATTCTATACTCCTATCTGGCAGGACGTTTATCTGCTCTATCTGATTCCTCCAAAATTCGTTGGTCATAAGCGATTTACTCAGCAGCGAGAGGTAGTTTTGCGCAAACCATTTGTTGATTGCTCCCGTGGCGACTATGAGGTCGCTTATATATTTTGTATTGGGCATCACTTGATAGTGGTCATCAATATAATAGTCTTCATTGTAGGCACTCTTAATCCGCACGATGGGCATTCGTTGGGTAAGATGGATGTCGACGAACCCATCCTGTGTCTTGTAGCATTCTGCTGTCTTGACGAACGGACTGGCCTTCAGCGTCTCTTCTATTTTGCGGGCACTGATGTCGCTCATCTTCATCTTCAGAGGGTACAGTTGTTTTGATTCTAACCTTTTCTTTATTTCTTTGGCGTTCAGAAAACCATTAGTCATCTCGTCTTGTATATTGATGTTCACCTTTGTACAGACTTTCTTGCTTTCATCAGGTTTGTTGAACTTGGTGATTGCAAAAGTGAGGTAAACGCCGAGTACGAGGTCGAGCAAGATGATAATGGTCTTCTTCCAATTGATGCGCATTATATTTTTTTCTTTAATATTTTTTCTATTTCAGGGACATAGTTGTCCAAGTCGCCAGCTCCAAGTATGACGAGCACGTCGAAGTTTCTGTTTCTAACAAGGTCGAGAACTTCTTCCTTATGAATCATACTCTTCTCTACTTCTGGCTTCAGATTGTCGTAGATGAGCTTGGAGGTGACTCCTGGTATGGGCAGCTCTCTTGCCGGATAGATGTCGCAGAGAATTACTTCGTCGAGCATGCTCAGGCTGTTGGCAAAATCCTTGTAGAAGTCTCTCGTTCTGGTGTACAGGTGAGGCTGGAAGATAGCTGTTATCTTACGATTCTTGTACAACTCTCGTATGCTCTTGGCGCTTTGGTAAATTTCCTTGGGGTGATGGGCGTAGTCGGAAAGCAACACCAATTTGTTGGTTTTAATTTTGAAGTCGAAGCGACGAACTACTCCCTCGTATGTCTTCATGCCCTGCCGTAACTCTTCTGCAGTGCAGCCATTGAGTTGTGCCATGGCCATAGCTGCCACTCCATTCTCTATATTGATGGGTACGGGCTGTCCTAATAGAACGCTGGGCACGGTCTCAATAGGCGAGACAAAGTCGAACGTGATCTCACCGTTGTCTATCTTGATGTTATCGGCATGGAAGTCTCCTTCGTCGCGGCTGTATTCGTATATGCGAACGCCTTCCTGTACATGTTGTTTCATCTCCAGGTTTTTGTGGATGATGAGGGCTCCGCCAGGTTGGATGAGTTCTGTGTAATGACGAAAACTCTCCAAATAGGCTTCCTTGGTCCCATAGATGTCGAGATGGTCGGGGTCGGTAGCGGTAATGATACTCATCCAAGGGCGTAACCAGTGGAAACTACGGTCAAATTCGTCGGCCTCTATTACGACATAGTCGCTCTTGTCGGACAGGATGTAGTTGGTTCCGTAGTTTTTGGAGATACCTCCGAGGAACGCATTGCAGTCTATATGGCTTTGGTGCATGATATGGGCACACATGGTAGACGTGGTAGTCTTGCCGTGTGTGCCAGCCACGCAGAGTCCCTTATGTGTACGGGTAAGCGTGCCCAACACCTGGGCGCGTTTCTCTATGGTGAATCCTTGCTGCTGGAAATATATCAGTTCCTTGTGGGTGGCAGGGATGGCAGGTGTGTAGATTACCAATGTGTTTTTGGCATCCTTGCATGCCGCAGGTATCAACTCTATATTTTCTTCATAGTGAATGAGCATGCCTTCCTTCTCCAGCTCATGGGTAAGTTCAGACGGAGTTTTGTCGTAGCCTGCTACGGTGAGTCCCTTCTTTAAGAAATATCTGGCGATGGCACTCATTCCTATACCACCTGCTCCTATGAAATATACTGCTTTTATATCTTTGATTTCCATTATCTTGTTGCTAATTTTATGACTTCGTCGGCGATGACGTCGGCAGAATTCTTCAGTCCTAATTTCTTAATGTTCTCGCTCATAGAATCGAGTTTCTTGGAGTCTTTTACGATTTCTATGGCCTTTTTAATGAGTACTACCTGTGCATCTGCATCTTTCACATATATGGCTGCGTCCTTGTTGACCAGCGCCATGGCATTCTTTGTCTGGTGGTCTTCTGCCACATTCGGGCTGGGTACTAAGATGACTGGTTTCCCAATGAGGCAGAACTCGCTGATACTGCTTGCTCCAGCACGACTTATGACAAGGTCGGCCGCCCGATAGGCAGCCCCCATGTCGCCTATAAAGTCGGTAACCTTCAGCATGGGCAAGTCTTTGCCCTTGAGCTGTTTGATGATGCTTTCGTGGTAGTATTTGCCTGTCTGCCAAATAAACTGTACGCCGCTGCTTTCTATGATGTCCAAGTTCTGCAACACACTATCGTTGATGGTTCTCGCACCCAAGCTTCCGCCTACGAGCAGAATCGTCTTCTTCTCGGGACTCAACCCAAACTTCTTGCGGGCTTCCTCTTTTGTGAGAGTAGTACTCAGCACATTCTGCCTTACAGGATTTCCTGTCATGATGATCTTGTCCGCAGGGAAGAAACGTTCCATGCCCTCGTAAGCCACACATATCTTTTGTGCCTTCTTGGCAAGCAACTTGTTGGTTACGCCCGCATAAGAGTTCTGCTCTTGAATGAGGCAAGGTATCCCTTTGTGGGCGCATACGTTGAGAGTAGGACCGCTTGCATAGCCTCCAACTCCTACTGCTGCCATGGGCTTGAAATCGTTGATGATTTTCTTTGCCATTCTTTGGCTTTTCCAGATTCTGAAAAGTACAGCGAAGTTCTTGAGCAAGTGTTTGCGGTCGAAGCCGCAAATAGGCAGCCCTTTAATCTCGTATCCTGCTGCGGGGACGCGTTGCATTTCCATTCTGCCTTTCGCTCCGACAAACAAAATTTTTGCGTCAGGACGCTTGGCTTTAATTGCGTTGGCAATAGATACAGCAGGGAAGATATGTCCACCAGTTCCACCGCCGCTAATGATTATTCGTAGCTCGTTGTTCATAATTGTTCAGTTTCTATCGCAAAGGTAATTAAAAAAATCCATTTTGTGGCATTTTTTATTTAAAATGTTGTTCTTTTTTATGCAGCAACCAATTTCGGGGCAGTCTGCTCGTCACCTGTAGTTTCTTTCTTCTTGGCTGTCCTGCTGATGCTTAGTATGATACCTACATATAAGCAATTGATGATGGAGGAAGTTCCTCCTCGGCTGATGAGTGGAAGTGGCTGTCCGGTAACAGGAGCGAGTCCGACGGCTACAGCCATATTGAACAAGGCCTGTGTTACGAGCAGTATGGCAAGTCCCATGGCAAGAAATGCTGGGAAATTGTTTTCACACCGGTTGGCTATTTTCCCTGTTCTGACGAGCAAGATGATGTAAAGGAAGGCAACAAAGGTTCCTCCAGGAACGCCCATCTCTTCTATGATGATGGCATAGATGAAGTCGGAAAATGCCTGCGACAGGAAGTCGCGTTCTACGGAGTTCCCGGGACCTTTTCCCATGAAGTTGGATGAGGCAATGGCTATATTGGCATGAGCCACCTGGGCATCTTTATCAAGATCAACCTCCTCTGGGGGGACGGGCTTTGTGTCGAGAAAGTGGTCGATGCGGGTTTTCCATGTATCCAAGCGGTGGAATACCTTTTGCACAAAGTTCTTTTTTTCTGGTTGCTCTGTTGATATCTGTTCGGTAAAGGTGCCATTGGACTGTGCCAGCTTTTCTTCGTCTTTGCCCAATAGCATGATAGATGAGAGGATTAATACCATTGTGAGTAAGGCAACGCCAATGAGTTTCCCAATCAGCTTACCAGGCACTCTTCCGATAAACATCATGCACAAGATGGTGAGGCATAGGAGCAAAGCTGTGGACAAATTCTCGAGCATGATGGGGAAAATCATGATAGCGCTGATAGTCAGTATATATTTGAAAGCCCTCTTGTCTGCTCCGTTCTCGTTCTGCATGGCGCTGAGAATCTGTGCTACGGCAAGTACGAGTGTTCCCTTGGCTATCTCGGAAGGTTGGAATTGGATGCCCACGAGATTGATCCATCTGGATGCGCCATTGGTAGACTGACCTGCCAGCAAGACCCATATAAGCAATACCAAAGAGAAGAAAATCATGAACGGAGTTACAATCTTGAAATACTTGCATTTAACCTTCAGCATGCAGATCATGACGAAGACACCGCCAGACAAGATGAGCATATGCCTGATAACTGGCCCCATGAAATTCCCGCTCTTGTACGACAGCGAACTTGAGGCAGAGTACACCTCAATGATGCTTATCATACAGAGAAAGAAAAACACCATCCAGATGACTTTGTCTCCCTTGAATATGTTACCTATTTTATTGCTCATTTCTCTTTTTTGCCTTCCTCTTTTTTTTATTTCTGTTTATTATAGTTGTCGGACGAGATTCTTGAATTGATTGCCTCTGTCTTCCATATTCTTGAACAGGTCGAAGCTTGCGCAACATGGACTCAGTAGAACGGTATCGCCTTTTTTTGCCATCTTGTGGCAAGCTGCAATGCAGTCTTTCATGCTGTGAGTGTCGCAAACGGGAATGCCGAGACAGTCGAAGTTGTCATGCAGTTTCTTGTTGTCGGCTCCCAAATATACCAGTCCTATGCACTTTTGTTTCACCAGTTCTATGATGTGGCTGTAGTCATTGCCTTTGTCCTTGCCTCCCAATATTAGGATTGTAGGCGTCTGCATGCTCTCGAGAGCATACCAGCAGGCATCTACATTCGTTGCTTTTGAGTCGTTGATATATTGTACACCGTTCACCTTGCATACTTTTTCCAAACGGTGTTCTACACCGGGGAAGTCGCCCAGGCTCTTGCGAATCATAGCCTCGTCAATTCCCGCAATATGGCAAGCAAGTCCTGCTGCCAAACTGTTGTAGATGTTGTGTTTACCCGTCAGGCTCAGCTCTTTTTGTGGCATGGAGAATGCGGCGGGGTAGTCGAGTTTGTATATGCCGTCCTCAATATATCCTACACATCCTTCTTCCTTGTTTTCTGCAAATGGGCAGATTTTTGACTTCAGATTATACTTCTCTATTTCTTTTTTCACGATAGGGTCGTCGTTCCAAAAGATGAAGTAGTCTTCTTCTGTTTGATTTTGCGTGATGCGCATCTTGGCATCTACATAGTTTTGCATGCAGAAGTCATAACGGTCCAGATGGTCGGGAGTAATGTTGAGCAGAATAGCGATGTTGGCGCGGAACTTGTACATGTTGTCAAGCTGAAAACTACTCAACTCGATGATGTAGTACTCGTGTGGATCTTCGGCAACCTGCAGGGCGAGACTGTTTCCGATGTTTCCTGCCAGGCCTGCATCAATGCCGGCCGACTTGAAAATATGGTATATAAGCGATGTGGTTGTGGTCTTGCCGTTGCTGCCGGTAATGCAAACCATCTTTGCGTTTGTATATCTTGCGGCAAACTCTATCTCGCTGATGATAGGCGTGCCTTGTGCCATCAGTTTCTGTATCATGGGAGCTTCCTTTGGAATGCCGGGGCTCTTGATGATTTCGTTGGCGTTCAGTATTTTCTCTTCCGTATGGTGGCCTTCTTCCCATTCGATTTGGTGGTCATCAAGCAGTTTTTTGTATTTGTCCTTAATCTTTGACATGTCGGACACAAATACATCAAAACCTTCTTTCTTGGCAAGTACGGCAGCTCCTGCACCGCTTTCACCTGCACCTAAAATTACAATTCTACTCATATGTTTTTTTTATCTTATTTTCAATGTTATAATTGTTAAAGCCGCAAGAATGATGGTAATAATCCAGAAACGAATGGTTATTTTAGACTCGTGGATGGCACCATGAGGTTTCTTGATAAGATACTTACACTCAGGATCGAGTTGGCTGTCCTGTGTTCTGAAGTTGTCGTGAATAGGCGTTCTCTTGAAGATGCGCTGTTTGATACCTTTGCGTTTGCCTAATTTATAGTAATATACCTGTACGATGACGCTGAGGCTTTCTACGAAGAAAATGCCACAGAGGATGGGCAACATGAGCTCTTTGTGAATGATGATGGCTCCCACGGCGATGATTCCACCAATGGTAAGTGAGCCTGTGTCGCCCATGAATACCTGGGCGGGATAGGCATTGTACCACAGGAAACCGATAAGTGCGCCAATGAAAGCGCAGAAGAAGACCACGAGTTCTTCTGACCCTGGTATGTACATGATATTGAGATAGGCGGCATATTGGATATGGGAAGACACATAGGCCAGTATACCCAAAGCCACACCTATGATGGCCGAGTTGCCTGCGCACATTCCGTCCATACCGTCATTCAGGTTGGCTCCATTGGATACTGCTGTCACCACAAAGATGGTCATGAGGACGAAGAGAATCCATCCTGCCGCAGTCTTGTACTTTCCACAGAATCCCATGATGCGTGAGTAGTCAAGGTTATGTCCCTTGATAAAAGGAATGGTGGTCTTCAGCGACTTGGTAGACTCTGCCCTGTGCTTTACAACCATCTCTTGTCCCTGACGCTCGATGGCCAAGTTCTCGTTCATCTTGACATCTGGTGAAGCCCACAGCACCAAGCCAACGATAAGTCCGATGCCTATCTGCCCCACTATCTTGTATTTGCCTTTTAGCCCTTCCTTGTCGCGCTTGAATATCTTGATGAAGTCGTCCATTCCTCCCAGAAAGCCAAGCCATACGGTGGTGATGAGCATCAATATCAAGTAGATGTTGCGCAAACGTCCCAACAGCAGTACTGGTATGAGTATTGCCATGATAATGATGACGCCACCCATGGATGGTACGCCTATTTTCTTGACACCAAATGGGTCGATGCTTGCGTCACGCTGAGTCTCTGTTATCTGCTTGCTCTTGAGGTATTTGATAAATTTCTCGCCAAACCATGCAGAGATGACCAACGATAGGATGAGAGCCAGAAGGGAACGGAAAGAGATGTAACCCCACATGTGTGAGCCGGAGATGCCCCATTGCTCTAAAAATCTAAAGAGATAGTATAACATTTTTTATTGTTTTTGGCAAGAACCAGCATGCTCGAGACGCATTGCTCGTTGTTTGTTGGCTTGCTGTTTCTTGTAGATATTATTTCTTGTCTATACCGAAGATGCTGCGGAGCACTTCTTTGTCGTCAAAGTGGTGTTTCACTCCCTTGATTTCCTGGTAGTCCTCGTGTCCTTTTCCTGCTACAAGAATCACATCGCCCTTCTTTGCCATCATGCATGCTGTACGAATGGCCTCTTTGCGGTCTACGATACTGATGACTTTCTTCATCTGCTGTTCGTTCAAGCCAGCCAGCATATCGTTGATGATGTCTTGTGGATCCTCAAAGCGTGGATTGTCGCTGGTTATGATCACTTTGTCGCTTTGCTTTACGGCTTCTTGCGCCATGAGCGGCCGTTTTCCCTTGTCGCGATTTCCTCCTGCGCCACATACAGTGATGACTTCTCCCTTTCCGTTGAGTACCTCATGTATGGCGTTGAGTACGTTCTCGAGAGCGTCAGGGGTATGGGCGTAATCTACGATGGCTGTGTAACCCTCTGGCGACTGAATGGGCTCCAGGCGTCCGCTAACACTATGTAGTGTGCTCATGATTACAAGTATGTCTTCTGGCTTTTTGCCCAGCATGATGGCTGCTCCATATACTGCCAACAAATTACTTACGTTGAATTTACCGATAAACTGCACGCCAACCTCTCTGCCGTCAATGTCTAAGTACATGCCGCCGAAATGGCATTCTAAGATTTTTGCTTTGAAATCTGCCATGGTGCGGGTGGAGTATGTCTTTATGGTAGCCTTGGTGTTTTGTACCATGATCATACCGTTCTTATCGTCTGCGTTGGTAATGGCGAAAGCGGTCTTTGGCAGTCCGTCGAAGAAGGCCTTCTTTGCATTGCGATAGTTCTCGAAAGTCTTGTGATAGTCGAGATGGTCTCGGGTAAGATTGGTGAAGATGCCGCCTGTGAATGTCAGACCGCCGATGCGTTTTTGTGCTATGGCGTGCGAAGAGCATTCCATGAAGGCATACTCGCATCCAGCTTCCACCATCTTGCTCAGCAGGAGGTTGAGCTCGATAGGATCTGGAGTGGTGTGGTCGGCAGGAATAGCTTCGCCCTCTATATAGTTGCATACTGTAGACATCAACCCGCATTTATGTCCGAATTTGCGGAACATGTTATATAGTAGTGTGGCGATAGTGGTTTTTCCGTTTGTGCCAGTTACACCCACTAACTTCAGTTTCTTTGAAGGGTCGCCATAGAACAAGGTGGCAACCTTGCCCACGGCATCTTCTGTCGATTCTACTTTCACGTAGGTTATGCCTTCCGCTTTTTCTTTTGGCATGTCTTCGCACAGGATGGATTTTGCGCCCAACTCGATGGCTTTGGGTATGAACTTGTGGCCATCTACTTGCGTTCCCTTCATGGCAACGAACAAATGTCCGTTTTTGATTTTTCGAGAGTCAATGTTCACTCCGGTAACCTCGATTTCCACATCGCCTGCTATTTCCACAGGATGGATGTTCTTGAGTAAATCTTGTAGTTTCATATTCTGTTTCTTTGATGTTGCTATACCTTATTATATAATTATATATTATAGACCGAGTGTGAGCGTGCAAGCTTGTCCTTTCCGAATTCGAGTTCCAGGTACAAGGCTCTGCTTCACCACTTTTCCTCTGCCGTAAATCTTGGTCTTTATGCCTCTGCTCTCCATCACAAAGATGGCGTCTCTTGCTCCCATACCCGATACATCGGGCACGGCATTCTTGCTGTATTGCTTCTCCTTGACGAGTAGCACTTTCTTCTTTCCTTCTTTTTCAGCCTTTCCCCATATCGGATTGCTGGTGGCATAACTGCCCGACCAATTGGTGGCGGTACTTATTCCGAGATGTTTCAGCACATAATCGGCAGCCAGTATATTGCCCGGCTTTACATCTGGCAAGAGGACAGAGGCGGAGTCGCGTGCATCTTTTACGTCGAGTTTCAGGCTTTGAGCCATGATGCCTTCGGCAATCTCATGGAAAACCTTTCCGCTCATCGTGCCGCCCGATGCAGGAAGTCCCGACTTCTGAATGCAGACGATGCAACTGTATTGAGGGGCATCGGCAGGGAAGTAGCCGGCGAAGCTTACAAGATAGTTCGTTCCTCCGTTCTTGTATCCTCCTGCACCCTTTGATATCTGTGCGGTACCCGTCTTTCCAGCCACCTTGAAGTTTGGCGAGCCTGCTGTACGTCCCAATCCCACGCTTACCACTTGCTCTAAGATAGTCTGCAATTCCTTGATGCTTTTCTCTTTGGCAATCTGTGGCCTGACGACTTCTACCGGGAACTCTTTGATGGTTTCGCCGTTCTTCACCACCTTTGTGACAAAGCGTGGGCGAACCATTTTTCCGTTGTTGGCTATAGCGTTGTAGAATGTCAGCGTGCTGATGGGTGGAACCTGTGTCTCGTATCCGATGCTCATCCAGGGCAGGGCTGTCTTGCTCCAGTTTGTATATTGCCCCCGGCTGTTTTTGTGAGGCATGCGGATGATGGCAGGTGTAGCCCCCACCAATGGTATTCTTAGATTGTCTCTCAGTCCGAGACGTTCTATTCCTTGCACAAACTTTTCGGGATGTTTGCTGTAATGGTCGTCTATGATTCGACTTACTCCGATGTTGGAGCTGTACCACAATGTTTGCGCAAGAGTAAGCATTCCGTAGCCTCCCTTCCTCCAGTTGTGGTCTTTCATGTCTCGGCCATACATGTTCCATACGCCATTTCCTGTTTCCACTCTGCACAAGGTGTCTACCACTCCGTCGTCCAAAGCCACAAGCAGCGAGGCAGGCTTGAATACGGATCCAGGCTCCAGCAAGTCGCTGACGGCATGGTTTCTTATTTCCCGGTATTCGCCGTCGTCGCATTTCTCCAGGTTGACGATGGCTTTTACATCTCCTGTATGCACTTCCATGACGATGGCTACGCCTACATTTCCGTTGATTTCTTTCAACTCTTGCTCTAATGAGCGTTCGGCCAGGTCTTGCATGCTCACATTGATGGTGGTCACGATGTCAGCTCCGTCTATAGGTGGCGTGTCGGTAATGCTCAGGTATTTGTTGAGTACTTTTTTGCGTTGCACGATACCGTTGGTTCCCCTTAGGATGGAATCGTATGAGAGCTCCAGTCCGAAGCGGGCCGTGTCCTTGGCGCCAAACATGGCTCCTATGGTTCTGCCAGCCAATCCTCCGAACCCACGTGTTCGGGCATTGTATTCATCCCAATGGAAGCCGCTTTTGTTCTTGCCCAGGTTGAACACAGGCAGCGCTTTCACCTCGGTGAACGTGTTGTAGTCGATGCGTCGCGGGTATATGGACCAATGGCGGCTTTGTTCCTTCCTTCCTTCTTCAAGATGTTGTTTGAACTCCGTGGATGTCACGTTGGGGAATATCTTGCTCAGCCCCATGCAGATGGAGTCTTCTTTGACGTTCCACAGGGAGTCGTTCCCGGCTTCCTTGAGCGCCTTGAAGTCCATGAAGAGCTTGAATTCGGGCAGCGAACTGGCCAACAGCTGTCCGTCGCAACTCAGGATGTTGCCTCGGGTAGGCTTCACGGTCACGGAATCCTTCTTCTGTCGCTGTGCCACCTTCATCCAGTAGTCGCGCTTTGCCGTCGCTATATATATGGATTTCCCTACGATACAAAGTGCGAAAACCGTCATGACGAAGGTTATGGCGCTGTATCGTGGCATCACGTTCTTATTGTCAAATTTACTCATTCTCTGGTACGTTTATGATATATGGCGGCTGGGTGGCAATGTGCAGGACGCTGTCTTTGTTGTTCTGCAACATTTTCAGCACGTAGCTTTCCCGACTTCTTTCTGTTATCTGGCTGCTGCTCGACAGGGCTTTGTACTTGGCGTTCTGCAGTTCGTTCTGCAGTTTGTCTATCTCTATCAAGTCCTGCTGTATGTTGTATCTGTTTGATATGTATATGATGATGAAGAACACCACTAACACGATGAGCCATATCTGCCGGCGTATCACTTGCGCCGTCAGAATGTCTCCACCCAAAATTTTTCGCAGGGTGAAGCTCGACGATAGGGGAGCCTCGTCTTCGATGGCTTGTTTGGCGATGGCTTCCTGGAACGAATCCTCATGCTCTTCGTCTGCTGGCTCTTTCGATTTGTCGGGCTTTCGTGGTTCTTTGAACTCTTTCGCTTTCTCCCCCGGTTCTTGGAATGCAGGTGCGTCGGCGGCTTTGCAGTCGATCTTCGTTTCCTTGTCTTCCCTTGTTTCTATTTCTTTCATTTCTTTTCGGCAATTCTAAGTTTGGCGCTTCGGCTTCTTGGGTTTCTCTCTTGTTCCTCCAGGTCGGGAATGATGACCTTGTTGTTGATGAGTCGGAAGGGAGATTCCACTCGCCCGTAGAAATCCTGCACCACTTTTCCCTCGGGGTTTCCTGTCTTCATCACGTTCTTCACGATTCTGTCTTCCAGCGAGTGGTAAGTGATGACCGAGAGCCTTCCGCCTGGTTTCAAGATTTCAGTGGCAGCCTTGAGCATTTCCTTCAGGGCGTCCATCTCGTGGTTTACCTCTATTCGTAGGGCCTGGAACAGCTTGGCCATTTCTTTTTTCTCTCGCTCGCGTTTGAAGAAGGGCTCCACTACGTGCATGAGGTCGGTAGTCGTCGCTATCTTTTGCCCGCTTCTTGCCTTGGCGATGGCTGCTGCTATCTGTCTGGCGTTGCGCAGCTCGCCGTATAGGTAGAAGATGTCTGCCAAAGTCTCTTCCTCGTACTCGTTTACGATATCGGCGGCGGTCTTGCCAGCTCTTTTGTTCATCCTCATATCGAGAGGAGAGTCGAAGCGGAAGGAGAATCCACGGCTCTCGTCATCGAAGTGATGGCTCGACACGCCCAAGTCGGCAAGCAATCCGTCGATGCCCTCCTCGCCGTAGTAGCGCATCCAGTTCTTCAGGTATCTGAAGTTGGAGCATACGAAGGTGAAGTGCTCGTCGGGGATGACGTTCCGCTCTGCGTCGGCATCCTGGTCGAAGCTGTACAGGTGCCCGTCTCCTGTGATGCGTGAGAGTATCTCCTTGGAGTGGCCTCCTCCTCCGAAAGTGGCATCCACATATACTCCTCCAGGGTGTATGGACAGGCCGTCTACACTTTCCTTCAAAAGCACGGGCACGTGGTATGTATTGTTGTCGATATATCGCATGTGTACCTATTTTAAAAGAGAATTCGGGTTCAAAGATACATAAAATTCCTCATATCTGTTTCATTTTACTTGCAAAATTTATAAAACTTAATAAAATGGTGTCGCTTTTTGTCTTGGGTCAAGAAATTGACGAGTTTGTTTCTTGAAAGCCGAACGAGGGCTTCATGCATAAAAAGAAAGCCAAAAGGTATATAAATCAACTTTTTTTCAACAAAAACATTATATTTTTTTATTTTTTCATCAAAAATGGCTCGTATTTAAAAAAGTTGAGCTATTTTTGCATGTACTTTAGATATTTTTACAACAAACATGAGCGAAGCTATAGAGAAAACGATTGACATAAGCAGGATTTTAAAGAGCAAGATGGGGACAAAGGCAAAGTTTGTTCCTCCTTTCCTTGTGTCTTGGCTCAAGAAGACTATCCATGAGGATGAAGTAAACCGTTTCTTGTGGGAAAGCCGACATCTCCAGGGTACCGAGTGGCTTACCGAGTGCGTGAAGTATCTGAAGATGAACATACAGTTGGTGGGGGTGGAGAACCTTCCCGACAAGAACGATGGAAAGCTTTATACCTTTGTGTCCAATCATCCGCTGGGCGGACAGGATGGTGTGGCGCTTGGCTCCATCATAGGCTCCCGTTATGACGGAAGGTTCCGTTATCTTGTGAACGACTTGCTTCTTAATTTGCCAGGCCTGAAGCCCGTCTGCATAGGTATCAACAAGACCGGGCGCCAAAGCCGCGACTTTCCGCGTATGGTGGAGGCTGGCTTTCAGAGCGACAATCACATGCTGATGTTTCCCGCAGGTCTTAACAGCCGAAAACAGGCAGATGGCAGCATTCGCGACTTGCCGTGGAAAAAAACATTTATCTCCAAGAGTGTGGAGTATCAGCGCGATGTCGTTCCTATCCACTTCAGCGGACAGAACTCGGAGCGCTTCTATCGCATCGCCCGTTTCAGCGACAAGTATTTGCCTTTCAACTTGGCCATGCTCTTCTTGGTCGATGAGATGTACAGGAACGTGGGTAAGAGTTTCCGAATAGCCTTTGGAAAGCCCATCCCTTGGCAGACTTTCGACAAGAGCAAGACTCCCACGGAGTGGGCGCAATATGTAAAAGACAAAGTTTACGAACTATAGAAAGAAACAACATAGAGAAGATTATGGAAGAAGATATAATCCAACCCATAGGCAGGGACTTGTTGAAGAGAGAGCTCACTCCCGACAAGCAGCTTCGTATGACGAATAAGAGCCATAACGAAATCTATATCGTGACAGCCAACGACTCTCCCAACGTGTTGCGGGAGATTGGTCGTCTTCGGGAAATTGCATTCCGTACGGCAGGAGGCGGCTCGGGTAAGTCGATGGATTTGGACGAGTTTGACTTTGGTGTCAACTGCTACAAGCAGCTCATCGTGTGGAATCCTGAAGCCGACGAGATAATAGGTGGCTATCGTTATCTCTTGGGTAAAGACTGGCAACTGGATGCCAACGGACAACCTATATTGGCAACGAGCCATATGTTCCATTTCTCAGACAAGTTTCTTAAGGAGTATATGCCTTATACCGTAGAGCTTGGTCGTTCTTTTGTTTCCTTGGAGTATCAGAACGTGCGCAAGAACAGCAAGAGCATCTTTGCGCTCGACAACCTTTGGGATGGCTTGGGAGCTCTTACCGTGGTCTATCCCGAATTAAAGTATTTCTTTGGCAAGATGACGATGTATCCCTCTTACATTCGCCGTGGCCGCGACATGATCCTCTATTTCCTAAAGAAACATTTTGATGATAAGGAGAATCTTGTCATCCCGATGAAACCATTGAAAATAGAAATGCCCGAGAGCGAGCTGAAAGCGATCTTTACAGAGAAAGACTTCCGCGCAGACTATCGCATCCTCAATCGTGAGATACGAAAGTTGGGCTACAACATTCCCCCGTTGGTGAATGCCTATATGAATCTCAGTCCAACGATGAAGCTCTTCGGGACGGCCATCAATTATGGCTTCGGTGATGTTGAGGAAACAGGCATCCTGATAGCGGTGGATGAGATCTTGGAAGAAAAGCGTGTGCGCCATATCAACAGCTTCATTGCCGAGCATCCAGAGGCTCTGAAGATAACAAGCGGGGCCAACAATATTATTTATAAGGAAAAGGCTGAGTAAGGCTTGCTTGTTGTCTTTTTTTCGTACCTTTGCAGCCATGATAGTGACAATAGAATGGATGGAAGAGTGGTTCAAGAGGTTTGACAGTGATTACTTCGGCGGCAAATTGCCCGTTCCCGAGCTGGGACTCACCCGTGCCAAGACCCGATTGGGGCAACTCTCCTTTAAGCGCGCAACGAGGTGGGGAAGAAGCAAACGGTATGACTTCAAGCTCTCGATGAGCACTTACTACGACATGACCGACAAGCAGGCCAAGAGCGTGCTTCTGCATGAGATGATACATTATGTCATTGGCTATACGGGACTGAAGGACACCTCGCCGCACGGCATCGTGTTCCGGGGAATGATGGACAATCTGAATCGAAAGTATGGCTGGGACATCCGTGTGATGACTTCCACCAAGGGGTGGAAGGTGAGCGAGCAAGCGAAGGCGAAGAAAAAGGAAGGGGGACCTCATACCTCTCTGATGCTTGCCATAGAGATGAGAGACGGCAAGCGTTATCTGTCGAGGGTGAATCCGAGTTTTGCGCATCGCCTGGACAAACAAATATCTGAGATGAGAGAGGTAGTCAACCATAAATGGTATATTACGCAAGAAGCTTATTTTGAAGAGTATCCGCAGGTGAGAAGCCTTAGGGGGCGGCGTGTCTCCAAGGCAGATTTCGACAAACTAAGCAATGTGCTCCAGCCGTTAGATATATACATATGTAACAATTAAGAATTAAGGAACGAGTGTGTATGAAAAAAATGATTTCTTTTGCCTTCATGATAATGATGATGGTTGTGATGGTGGCTCATGCCCAAGTGGGCTTGAAGAGAGTGTATGATGAGAGCATCGACCCGATGGCTCAGATAGACGAGGCTGTAAGCAAGGCGAAAGCCGAGGGTAAGTTTGTGGTTTGCCAGGTAGGTGGCAACTGGTGTCCTTGGTGTTTGAAGTTCGCCGACTTCGTGGAGAAGGATACTGCTGTAAGCAAGTTGGTGAATGATAACTTCGAGTACATCCACGTCAACTACAATCCCCGTAAGTCTGCTGGAGGTGCGTCGGCAGGGAAAGCTCTGCAGTTGATGAAGAGACTGAATCATCCACAGCGTTTCGGATTCCCTGTTTTCGTAGTGCTCGATGCCGACGGAAAGGTGCTCCATATCCAAGACTCCAGCTTCTTGGAGGAAGGTAGGGGATATAGCGAAGAGAAAGTAATCAGATTCTTCAAGAATTGGACTCCGAAGGCGGTGAAGGAATAGTCCGGGATTTCTGGGCCGATTTACATCCTTGCAGCTTCCTCTTCGCTTATGCCTAGCATCTGGGCGATTTCTTTCATCTCCATACCCTTTGCTGCAAGGCTTCTTATCAGATTTCTTATCATTTCGCTTTTTTGACGGATAGCCTCCTTTTGCTCCATGATGCTGGCGTCCTTCTTTTTCAGCAAGTTGGCTTGCTCCATGATGGCTGTGTCGCGGTCTTCGATAGCCTTGAAGAACTCATCCTCGGCATTCATTTGGTAGCGCATGTCCGGGTCGGCGGCGGCCGACTGCAGTCGATGCACGATGTATTCCATGTCGTCGTCGCCAGCATATTGGTTCTCGTCCACTTTCAGCACGCGCTTGTCGTCTTGGTAGACGTTCGATTGGTCGAAGACGCTCAGCACTTTCTCCAGCTTGTTGTTCACCTTGCCTCTGAGCAACGGAATCTGCACAATGATGCTGTCGTGCTGCAAGCTCTCGATGAAGGGGTCTGGGTTTTCCAGTTTCACCTCGTGCCCGTCATAGTCGTAGATATGGTGGCGGGCATATACCACAGGTTCTTTTATATCCCCCACGCGATGCCCCAGCAAGTATACGGCAATGGTGGGGATGGCATACTTGCCTTCCGACTCCTTTGTCATATTCTCCTTGTTGTTGTATTGCAAGGCCAGGTATTGTCGGAATCGTAGCGTCTCCGTCTCAAGCCAGGTCTTTTGCAGTTCTATGAGGATGAGTTTTTTCTCCTTGTTCTTATCCAGTATGGTGGCTGCGAAGTCAATGCGATACATGGAGATGGTGTTGCGGTTGGTATTGGCATACTCGTTGCGTCTTATCTTCACGTCGATCACCTCCTTCTGCAGCAAGGCAGTCAGAATGATTTTAGCGATGCGCTCGTCTTCCATCAGGTATTTGAACACAGCGTCATATAGTGGGTTGGCTACATATATCATCATCGTCTATTTTCTCCTATTCTTATCTTGGTTAAGAATTGGTCCATACTTTTTTATAAGCATTTGTCCATGCGTTTTCTGTTCTGCTGCAAATTTACGTTTTTCTTTTGTAACGACCAAAATGTTTCATTGTTTTTTTTGAATATCCTCAATCGTCCAAACTGCAAAATAGATGCCTTTCTGAGAGCTGTTTTTATGAGGTTGTCATGTCGTACGACTATAGTTGCTATGAACGTACGACATGAGGTCGTATAGTCGTACGACATGGGGATGCATAGTCGTACGACATGACTTCAGACAAACTTCGAGGGCTCCTTTTCTTGTTGGTTTTT
>ERZ808240.302-NODE-302-length-67093-cov-18.113115_pt1 | contig 67093 bp, 60 predicted proteins | sample MGYA00521084_ERZ808240 | MGnify/ENA primary metagenome ERZ808240 (study PRJEB31516, sample SAMN03275571) | gut metagenome | biome: mammalia-associated habitat; material: feces | host: Papio cynocephalus | place: Kenya | collected 2012-08-06 ...
ATTTTTATGGTTATCAACATTATTTAGATTATTATTCTAGGTTGTGAATAGTAACCAAAAAAATGTTAACCATGTGTAAATATTTTAAATAAAATATACCTAAATGTTAAATTTATTGATATAATTAAAAGAATTTGTTTGACAAACTCTTTTTTTAATTGATATAATTTAGATTGGAACTGTGCCGGCTTTTGTCCGGTTATAGCAGAAAAAATATATTGTTTGGGGTGAAAATGAGTGGCGTACAAAAAAGCTAAATTTGGCGATCATGCCGAGAGAATTACATTCTCAAAAACATCTAATAATTACGAATTAGCTGATTTATTAGATATTCAAAAGAAATCATTTGATTGGTTTCTAACAGAAGGAATAAAAGAGGTATTTGAAGATTTATTCCCAGTAGAAAGTTTCACCGGAAATATTTCTCTAGAATTTGGTGAATATTCCTTTGATGAGCCTAGATACTCAATTAAAGAGTGCAAAGAAAGAATGCTTACATTCGCAGCACCTTTAAAAGTAGAAGCAAGAGTTTTTATTAATGAAACAGGTGAAGTAAAAGAACAAGAAGTTTTCTTAGGTGACATGCCTATGATGACCGAAGCAGGAACATTCATTATTAATGGTGTAGAAAGAGTTATTCAATCACAATTAGTAAGAAGTCCATCTATTTACTTTAAACGTGAAATTGATAAAAACGGTCGTCCAGTTGTTTCTGGAGAAGTTATTCCAAATAAAGGAACATGGTTAGAATTCGAATTAGACGCTAGAGACGTTATCTACGTAAGAATTGACCGTACTAGAAAAGTTACAATTACAACACTTTTAAGAGCACTTGGATTATCAAGTGATGAAGCAATCAAAGAAGTATTTGGCGAAGATAATTACTTTATCAATAACACATTAGAAAAAGATAGTACTAAAAATACCGATGAGGCTTTAATTGAAATTTATGAAAAATTAAAACCGGGTGAACCAGCTACCCTTGATAGTGCTAAGAATCAATTAGTAGTTAGATTCTTCGATAAATTTAGATATGACCTAGCAAAAGTAGGACGTTATAAATTTAATCGTAAATTAAACGTATTAGATAGACTATTAGGTTGTACACTTGCTGAAAACTTAAAAAATGGTAAAGAAATAATCGCTAAAGAAGGCGAAGTAATTGATAAAAAACGTTTAGAAGAATTAAGACCATACTTTGCTGATGGATTAAACGTTAAAGAAGTTACAATAAATGAAGATTTAGATACATATAACAAGATTCAAGAAGTTGTTGTATATGATAAAAAAGATCCAACTAAGAAAGTAAATATTATTGGAAATGACCAAAGTATTACTGAAAGAAGATTAACTATTTCTGATGTTTATGCAGCAGTAAGTTATTATTTAAATTTACTTGCTAATATTGGTAATATTGATGAAATAGATAACTTAGGAAATCGTCGTGTAAGACAAGTTGGAGAATTAGTTCAAACTCAATTTAAAGTTGGTATGGCTCGTATGGAAAGGGTTATTCGTGAAAGAATGACTACTCAAGAATTAGATACAGTTACACCAAAAACATTAATAAATATTAGACCAGTAACAGCAGCGCTTAAAGAATTCTTTGGTTCATCTCAATTATCAAAATTCATGGATCAAATCAACCCAATTGCTGAGTTAACTGATAAGAGACGTCTATCATCTTTAGGGCCAGGTGGTTTATCAAGAGATCGTGCTGGTATGGATGTACGTGACGTTAACGAATCACACTATGGTCGTATTTGTCCAATTGAATCACCAGAAGGTGCCAACATCGGACTTATTACATCACTTGCAAGCTATGCAAAAATTAATGAATATGGATTTATTACAACTCCATATCGTAAAGTAGAAAACAAACATATCTTAGATGAAGTAGTTTATTTAACTGCTGATGAAGAAGCAGACTATTACATTAGTCAATCAACTATTAATATTGATGAAAATAATAATATCGTTGATGAACAAGTAGTTGCCAGACTTAATGGTGAATCAGTTATGGTTAAATCAGATTTAGTTAACTATATCGACGTATCACCATCACAAATCGTTTCAATTACAACAAGTTGTATTCCATTCTTAGATCACGATGATGCAAGACGTGCCCTAATGGGTTCAAACATGCAAAGACAAGCTGTACCTGTATTAAGACCAGAATCACCAATTGTTGGAACTGGTGTTGAATATGTTGCCGCTAGAGACTCAGGATCAACAATCGTTGCTAAAGCAGACGGTGTAGTAGAATACGCTGATGGTAAAAAAATCGTTATTAAAAACGCTAAAGGAAAAGATGAATATTATTTAGCATCATTTGAAAGAAGTAATGCCGAAAGTAATATTTCCCATAACCCAATTGTTAAAAAAGGTGAAAAAGTTCATCGTGGTGAAGTTATCGCTGATGGACCAGCTACTCAAAATGGAGAATTAGCTCTAGGTAGAAATATGGTAGTAGCGTTCATGACATGCAATGGTTATAACTATGAAGATGCCGTTGTATTAAATGAAAAATTAGTTAAAGATGATGTTTATACAACATTACATATTGAACATTATGATATTGACTGTCGTGATACAAAATTAGGACCTGAAGAAATTACAAGAGATATTCCAAATGTTGGAGAAGATGCTCGTAAGAATTTAGATGCTAATGGTATCGTAAGAATTGGTACTGAAGTACATGAAGGAGATATCCTAGTTGGTAAAGTTACTCCAAAAGGAATGCAAGAATTAACTAGTGAAGAAAAATTATTACATGCAATCTTTGGTGAAAAAACTAGAGAAGTAAGAGATACTTCACTTAGAGTTGCTCATGGTGCCGACGGAATTGTTCATGACGTAAAAGTTTATACAAAAGAAAATTCTGATGAATTAGCTCCAGGAGTTTCAAAAATCGTTCGTGTTTATATAATTCAAAAACGTAAGATTCAAGTTGGAGATAAAATGTCAGGACGTCACGGTAATAAAGGTGTTATTTCCCTTATTTTACCAGAAGAAGATATGCCATACTTACCAGATGGTACTCCAGTTGATATTGTTCTTAACCCACAAGGTGTTCCATCTCGTATGAACTTAGGACAAATCCTAGAGTTACACTTAGGAATGGCTGGTAAAAAATTAGGCGTTAAATATGCAACTCCAGTATTCGATGGTGCAACAGTTGATGAAATTAAAGAAGAAATGGCTAAAGCTGGTATGGACTTAGATGGTAAGACAGAACTGTATAATGGACGAACTGGTGAAAAATTTGAAAACCGTGTTGCCGTAGGTGTTATGTATATGATCAAATTACATCACATGGTAGATGATAAAATTCATGCTCGTTCAACTGGACCTTACAGTTTAGTAACACAACAACCATTAGGTGGTAAAGCCCAATTTGGTGGTCAAAGATTCGGAGAAATGGAAGTTTGGGCATTATATGCATATGGTGCTGCTCATGTATTACAAGAAATCATGACAATTAAATCAGATGATGTAGTTGGACGTGTTAAAGTATATGAAGCCTTAGTTAAGGGGCAAATTCCAAGAGGTGCAGGAATGCCTGAATCATTCAGAGTATTAATTAAAGAATTCCAAGCATTAGGACTTAATGTTGAAATGATTGATCAAGATGGCGTTGCTCATGAATTAAAAGAATTAGAAGCCGAAGAAGATGCTGCATCAGATGCAATTACTATTGATGAAATAGATGCAAAAACTGGTGATATAGTCCATAAAAAAGATGCACCACTTCCTGAAAATTTTAGAAGACCTGAAGTAAATGCAGATTTAAATGATAATCTAGAAGATGATTATTCAGATGATGATGAAGAAGATGAAGATTTCGATAATGAAGAACCTGATTTTGAAGAATTAAAAGACATCGAAAACGGAAATCTAGAAGTGGAGGAATAAAAATGTTGGAAGTTAATAATATTAAAGGTATTCGTATTAGTATTGCTAGCCCTGAAAAGATAAGAAGTTGGTCTTTTGGTGAAGTAAAAAAACCAGAAACAATTAATTATCGTACATTAAAACCAGAAAGAGATGGATTATTCTGTGAAAAAATCTTTGGACCTACAAAAGACTTTGAATGTTCATGTGGTAAATATAAAAGATTAAGATATAAAAACGTAGTTTGTGATAGATGTGGTGTAGAAGTTACTCGCTCTAAAGTACGTCGTGAACGTATGGGACACATAGAGCTTGCTGCACCTTGCTCTCACATTTGGTTCTTCAAAGGTGTTCCATCAAAAATGGGATTAGTACTAGATATGTCTCCAAGAGAACTTGAAGAAGTATTATATTTCGTTTCATACGTAGTAATTAATCCTGGAACAGCTCCACTAGAGAAAAAACAAACCCTATCAGATAAAGAATATCGTGCATATTATGAAAAATATGGTAATTCATTTGAAGTAGGTATGGGTGCTGAAGCAATCCAAAAATTATTAAAAGAAGTAGACGTTGATAAAGAAATTGAAAAATTACGTGCTGAATTAGACGGAGCAACTGGTCAAAAACGTATCCGTTTAGTTAAGAGATTAGACTGTTTAGTAGCGTTCCAAACATCAGGAAATAAACCTGAATGGATGGTATTAGACGTAATTCCAGTAATTCCACCAGATTTAAGACCAATGATTCAATTAGATGGTGGTAGATTTGCAACATCTGACTTAAACGATTTATATCGTCGTATCATTAATCGTAACAATCGTTTAAAGAAATTATTAGAGCTTGGTGCTCCATCAATAATTGTTCAAAATGAAAAACGTATGTTACAAGAAGCAGTTGATACATTATTTGATAACGGTAGACGTGGAAGAAGTGTAAGCGGCGCTGGTAACCGTGCATTAAAATCATTATCTTCTATGTTAAAGGGTAAACAAGGACGTTTCCGTCAAAACTTATTAGGTAAACGTGTTGATTACTCTGGACGTTCAGTTATCGTTGTTGGACCAAATTTAAAAATGTATGAATGTGGTCTTCCAAAAGATATGGCTTTAGAACTATTTAAACCTCATGTAATTAATGGTTTAGTAGAAAGAGGCCTAGCTCATAACATTAAAGGAGCTAAAAAATTAATAGATAATAAAGATGACTGTGTTTGGGACGTAGTTGAAGATGTAATTACTGAACATCCTGTTATGCTTAACCGTGCTCCAACATTACATAGACTTGGTATTCAAGCATTCGAACCAAAATTAGTTGGTGGTAAAGCTATCAGATTACACCCATTAGTATGTGCTGCATTTAATGCCGATTTCGATGGTGACCAAATGGCAGTTCACGTACCAATTAGTGAAGAAGCTAAAGCTGAAGCAAGAATCCTAATGTTAGGTGCTAATAACATCTTAAAACCATCAGATGGTAAACCAATCGTTACTCCATCACAAGATATGGTATTAGGAAACTATTACATTACATTAGAGTATGCTGGAGAACCAAACGAAGGTAAAGTTTATAAAAATTCAAATGAAGCATTAATGGCTTATGAAAGAAGAGATATTACATTACACACAAGAATTGCTCTTCCCGTTAAATCATTTAAATATAAAATATTTGCTGATGATGTTAAAGATAAATATTTAGTTACAACAGCCGGTAAATTATTATTTAATGAAATCTTACCAGATACTTATCCATACATCAATGAACCAACTAAAGATAATATTGAAGGATTAACTCCAAGTAAATATTTCTTAGAAATGGGTACAAATATTCCTGAAGCAATTAAAGCTATGCCTTTAACACCAGCGTTTGCTAAAAAGACATTACAACAAATAATTGCTCAAATATTTAAACGTTATAAAACAACTGAAACATCTATGATGCTAGATAGATTAAAAGATTTAGGATTTAAATATTCTACAATTTCAGGTATCACATTCAGTATTATGGATATCATGACTAGTCAACATAAACAAGAATATATTGCTGCTGGTCAAGAAAAAGTTAATAAAATAAATAAACAATTCCAAAGAGGTTTAATTACTGATTTAGAAAGACATAATTCAGTATGTGCCGTATGGAATGAAGTAAGAAGTCAAGTAGAAGCAGAATTAAAAGAAATTGCTGCAAATAATCCAACTAACCCAATATTCATCATGATGTCATCTGGTGCTCGTGGTTCATTAAACCAATTTACTCAAATGGCAGGTATGCGTGGATTAATGGCTAAACCAAACGGAGATGCAGTAGAAATTCCTATTTTAACATCACTTTATGAAGGACACTCAGTTAACGAATTCTTCGTTAATACTCACGGTGCTCGTAAAGGATCAGCCGATTCAGCTCTTAAGACAGCCGATTCAGGTTACTTAACGAGAAGACTTGTAGATGTTGGTCAAGATATAATTATTAAAGAAGAAGATTGTGGTTGTACATCAGGCTTAGTAGTATCAGACTTTATTAATGATAATGATGGATCAGTTATTGAATCAATGGCTGAAAGAATTGTTGGTAGATATGCTGCTAAAAAAGTTATCAATCCTAAAACTAAAGAAGTTATTGTTGATAAAGGTGAAGCAATTACTGAAAGTATTGCAAATAAGATTGTTAAAGCGGGTATTACAAAAGTTGAAATTAGAAGCATATTAACTTGTAAGAGTGAACATGGAATTTGTCAAAAATGTTATGGTTACAACCTAGCAACTGGTAACTTAGTTGAAACAGGTGAAGCTGTAGGTATTATGGCTGCTCAATCAATCGGTGAGCCAGGTACACAGTTAACACTTCGTACATTCCATGCCGGTGGTGTTGCTTCAGAAGAAGATATCACTCAAGGTTTACCAAGAGTTGAAGAAGTATTCGAAGCACGTCGTCCAAAAGGAAAAGCAACAATTGCTGAAATTACAGGTAAAGTATCTAAAATTGAAGATGCTTCTGGTAAATGGAAAGTAACTGTTATGAACGATAACGAAGCTAGAGAGCATACAACAAGCTATGGTGCTAAATTAAGAGTCGAAGTAGGATCAGAAGTTAATGCTGGTGATAGATTAACTGAAGGTATTATTGCACCTAAAGAATTACTTGCAGTTACCGATCCAATTACTACACAAGAATATATCTTAAAAGAAATTCAAAAAGTATATAAATCACAAGGTGTTGATATCGCTGATAAACACGTTGAAGTTATTGCATCAAGAATGATTAATAAGATCAGAATAACTGATGCTGGTGATACTGATATGGTAGCTGGTTTAACAGTTAGTATTAGAGAATTCGCTAAGAAGAATAAACCAACTATTCTTGAAGGTAAAGTTCCTGCTAAAGGTTATCCAATTATCTTAGGTATTACAAAATCAAGTTTAGAAACTGATTCATTCTTATCAGCTGCATCATTCCAAGAAACAACGAGAGTATTAACAGATGCTGCTATTAAAGGAAAAGTTGATGAATTAAGAGGCTTAAAAGAAAATGTTATTTTAGGTAAATTAATTCCGGCTGGTACTGGTGCTAGACAATATGCTGATGTAGAAATAACATTAGAAAAAGAATTTTTATCAGATGAACCAAGTGAGGTATTGGAAGAAGAATTCTTAGATAATGAAGAAAAAACAAATATCGAAGTTAATGAAGTAGAAGAAAATGCTCCAGAAAATAACAAAGAAACTACTGAAACTAACGATAGCGAATAAAATAAGAAACTAAGATAGAAATATCTTAGTTTTTTTGCTATATATCTAAACATATGTACATAATTTTATAATAAACATTTTACATTTTATAGTCAATTTGATAGAATATATTTGTGATTTTATGAAGAAGTATCAAAGATGGATATACATTATATCTGCCATTATAATTTTTATTTTAATTATAGCAATGCTTATAATTCACACATTTAGTTATTAAAAGGAGATTAGATAATAATATTGGCTTTAATTATGATTTATATACTGCAACAATGAAGAATTATTATAAAAAATATGTTCAAAATGCTTTTTTAAAAATGATTAATAATGGATATATTTATGAAAAAGCAATTGAACAAGACTACTGTGATACATGTAATAAATTTGTATCAGATCGTGAAATAGTTGGAACATGTCCAAATTGTGGTGGAGAATCTACTGGTGATCAATGTGATAATTGTTTAGCATCATTAGACCCAAGTCAAGTATTAAATAAACATTGTAAAACATGTGGTAGCTTGTTAACAACTAAAATAAATAAACATTTATATTTTAAATTACCAGATTTAAAGAAGAATTGCAAAAACTATTAGATAAAAATAAAGATAAATGGCGTAAAAACGCTATTGGAGAAACTCAAAAATATATTGATGGTTTAGTAGAAAGAGCAACAACTAGAGAACTTGACTGGGGTGTTGAAGTACCAGTAAAAGGCTACGAAAACAAAAGAATATATGTATGGATTGAAGCTGTTTTAGGTTATTTAAGTACAGCCGATAAGGTATTACGTGAAAGAGGATTAAATCCCGATGATGTATTATCAGATAACAATCAAAATCTAAGAGTTTATATGGTTCATGGCAAAGATAATATTCCATTCCATACAACAATTTTTCCAGCCCTTGAATTAGCAATAGGTGATAATTATAGATTACCTGATTATATAATTTCATCAGCATATGTTAATTTAAATAATGAAAAAATGAGTAAAAGTAAAGGAAACCTAATATCAGTTAACGAATTATTAGAATTATTTAATAAAGATACTTTAAGATTCTACTTTATTTTTAACGGACCTGAAGTTAAAGATATAAGTTGTTCAATTGAAGAAATGATAACTGTTCATAATAAATTCTTAGTTGGAACACTAGGAAACTTTATTAATCGTAACTTCTCATTTATAAATAAAAAATTTGAAGGTATTATTGCTGAAGGAACAGTTGATTCTAAAATAAAAGAAACAACTTTAAATACTTATAAAGAAGTTGGAGAACTAATTGAAAAAGGAGAATTAAAGTCAGCGTTATCAAAAGTAATGGATTACATTTCTTTAGGCAACAAATATTATGATGAAAATACTCCATGGATTAAAGTAAAAGAAAATATTAAAGAATTTAACGATATAACTTATACTTGTACATATATGACAGTAAATATAGCTAATTTAATTAGACCGTTCTTAAGTGAAACTTCAGATAAAATTCTTAACATGCTAGACATATCTAAAGAAAGTAACTGGCAAGAAAAAGAATTAACCGGAAACATTAAAATAGTAAATAATGAACTATTATTAAATCGCATCGATGATGAAGAAACTAAAAGTATTATGGATAAATTAAATAACAAATAGTTTAAAATAAAGTCTTACAATGATAATAGTAAGGCTTTTCTATTGATTTAATAACAAATGTTTGCTATAATATATCACATGTAACCAAAGGGGGAATTTATATGTCAAGAAAAACACAGACAATTTATGAATATTTTGAAGAATATCCTGAAGAAATGATAGATAAGGTCATATCAAAATTAAACACTGCTGAAAAAGAATTATTAACTATTAGATATGGAGAAGATTTGCATAATCCATGTCCAAAAGAAGAATGGAGTAATAATAAATATCGTTATCAATTTTACAAAATATTACTTCCTAAAATTAGAACTTTATTAGAAGCAGAAAAAGAAAAAGAAAATGATATAGTTAAAGAAAATGAAGAAGAAAGTAAAGATATTGTTCAAGAAAGTATAAAAGAATATCCTAAAGAAGTAGAAATATCTTCAATTTCAACTTATACAACTTACGATTTAAATGATTATAAAGTATTAATTGATTTAATAAATAAAAATGTATCAAATACAGATATATGTAATAAGCTAAATATTACTTTTTCTGAATTAACAGCAAAGTTATTAGAACTTAAGAATTCAGGTGTATCATATCAAAGAAAATATTATTCAAATGGTATGATCCAATATGTACCTATTTCAAGAATATCATGTTTAAAAAATAATGCTAAGCAAAGTCAAGAAGAAACAATTATAACTGATAAATTTGAAAACGAAATAAGAATTGTAGCTTCATCAGATTTCCATTATGGAAACAGTGAATGTCGTCAAGATCTAATTGAGAAAGCATTTAATTATTGTGTTCAAAATGGAATTCATATTATTATGTGTGGTGGTGACTTACTTGATGGTGTTTTTACTAAGGGGACACAAATAATATCAGATCCTTATGAGCAAGTTAAATATTTCCTAGAAAACTATCCTCACGATGATTCAATTTTAACATTCTCTGTTGGCGGAGATCATGATTTATCAATACTAAATAGTGCTTGCATAGATTTATCACTAATTACATCAAATTATCGCCCTGATGTTATAATTCCAGGATATAATAATAGCTTTATAAATCTTAAAAATGATAAAATTCATTTATATCATCATATAGATAATGCTATGAAGTTTACTAGCGATGCTGCAATTATGTTGCACGGACACTCACATAATTATAGTATTAGAACAAGTTATAATGGTAAATCATTAGATATATGTGTTCCAAGCTTGTCAAATATATTACAATCAGTACCTACTATTTTAGATATGACATTAAAATTTAAAAATGGTTTTATAAGTGAAGTTTGTGTTAAACAAATTTTGTTAGAAAATAAACCGATAGTTTTAGGCGAATTTAATTATTATAAAGATAATAATATAGTAGGTACAATAAATAATACTGAAAATTATAAAAGTACAAGTCAGATAAAAGCAAATACCGAAAATAAATACGTAGATGATGTATGTGGAACGTCAATGTCTCAAATCGAAAAATTCAATAAAAGATATAAATTATAAAAATATAAAGATCCTTTAGATAAGGATTTTTTTAATTTGTTTAAAAAATTAAAAAATTTTGACAAATTTAGCACTCATGTATTGACAAGTGCTAAGCATAATATTATAATGGTATTAGCATTCAAGAAAAATGAGTGCTAATAAAAGGGAGTGATTAAATGAATAATCGCCAAAATGAACTTTTAAAACTGATTGTCGAAACATATATCAATACAATTAGACCTGTTGGATCAAAAAGCTTAGTAAAAAAGCTTAAATGTTCTAGCGCAACGATTCGTAACGATATGGCATTCTTAGAAAGTTTAGGTTATTTAGAAAAGACTCACACATCAAGCGGACGTATTCCTTCAGAAGCAGGATACAAATATTATGTTGATAATTTAATGAAACCAAAAGAATTAACTGGAGAAGAAGTATTAAAATTACAAACTATTTTAAATAATAAAAATTTGCCTGTAAGTGATTGTATCGTAAAATGTATGGAAATCATTAGCGATATTACTAACTATACAACCGTCATATTAGGTAAAGAGAGTGAAAATAATACTTTAAAACAAATAAGTATTATTCCATTAGATACAAATAAAATAGTAGCAGTAGTTGTTACATCTTCCGGACATGTTGAAAATAAACAATTCATTATTCCAAACAATATAAGTGTAAATGAATTGGTTAAAACAAGTGAACTTATTAATAAAGAATTATTTGGTACCAAATTATCAAACATTAATGAAAAGCTAGAATTTGAAATAAAACCGGTAATTGCCAGAAAAATTAAAGAACATGAGGCAATTATGAGATTATTTAAAGAAGCTTTTGAAGATTTCACTGTAAAGAATTCCGATGTATTATTTCAAGGTAAAACTAATATTTTAAAGCAACCAGAATATGATGAACCAGATAAAATAAAGGGAATGATTAGTAAACTTGAAAATATTGAATTAGTCAAAAAGATAGAAACAGATGATGAAGAAATCAATATATACATTGGCGAAGAAAACGAATTTGATCCAAACGTAACTGTTATTAAAACAAGTTATAATATTGATGGAGAAGAGGGAACTATTGCTATAATAGGTCCAAAAAGAATGGAATACGATAAAGTAGTTACGCTTCTTAACTACTTAAAAAGTTACATAGAAAGGTGATTCAAGTGGAAAAAGAACATAAAAAGAAAAATGTAGTTGAAGAAGAATCAAAAGATAAAAACATAAAACATGAAAATAAACATAATGAACTGCAAAAAGAAATAGAGGAATTAAAAATAAGATTATCTGAAGAACAAGCTAAATCAATGCGAATTCAGGCTGAAATGATGAACTTTAAAAGAAGAAAAGAGGATGAAATAGCAAATATTTATAAATATTCAAATGAAGAATTAATTGAAGATTTATTACCAACTATTGATAATTTTGAAAGAGCATTAAAAGCTGAAGTTTCAGATGAAGCAAGTGATGAAGTTAAGAAATACCTTGAAGGTTTTAAAATGATTTATACAAATTTAATTAAATTGCTTACTGATTTAGGTGTTAAAGAAATAGAGGCATCTGGAATTGAATTTAATCCAAATTATCATCAAGCAGTTTTAACCGAAAAAGATGTGAATAAACCTTCGAATGTAATATTAGAAGTATTACAAAAAGGATATCTTTATAAAGATAAAGTTATTCGTCCTGCAATGGTTAAAGTTAATGAATAGTATTAGAGTTAAATATGAAGATTGGAAAGGCTATTCAAAGAATAATTTTAGAAGATCAATCTGGTTTTAGTGAAGAATATTTGTTATGTTTTGAATTGTTATTAGAAATGCGAGGCATAATGGAAGATGATAGCTTATATAATAAGGCATATTATGCATTTGCAGGTTTGTTTTCTAAACTAACTGAAAAAGAACAAATATCTATAAGAAATATATATGAATTAGATGATATAATTTTTGAAGAAATCGCAAAATCAGATGATTTACAATATGATTATGATTTAAAAAATAAAATAAAAAGGGAAAAAATTAATTCTGCTCACAGAATATAATATAAGAAAGGAAATGATTAATTATGAGTAAAATTATAGGTATAGATTTAGGAACAACAAATAGTTGTGTAGCTGTTTTAGAAGGGGGAGAACCAAAAGTTATTGTTAATCCTGAAGGCGATAGAACAACTCCATCAGTAGTTGCAAGTAAAAAAGGAGAAATTCTAGTTGGCGTTACAGCAAAAAGACAAGCAATAACAAATCCTGAAAATACAGTAAGTTCAATTAAAAGACATATGGGAACTGATTATAAAGTTGAAATGGAAGGAAAAAAATATACACCTGAGGAAATTAGTGCCAAAATTTTAATGAAATTAAAAGCTGATGCTGAAGCTTATTTAGGTGAAAAAGTTACCAAAGCTGTTATTACAGTTCCAGCATACTTCAACGATGCCCAAAGACAAGCAACTAAAAATGCAGGTAAAATAGCCGGCTTAGAAGTAGAAAGAATTATTAATGAACCAACAGCTGCAAGTTTAGCATATGGTCTTGATAAACAAGATAAACAAGAAACTGTATTAGTTTACGATTTAGGTGGTGGTACATTTGATGTATCAATTCTTGAATTAGGTGATGGTGTGTTTGAAGTTAAATCAACTAGTGGTAATAACCATTTAGGTGGAGATGACTTTGACAAGCGTATTATGGATTACTTAGTATCTGAATTTAAGAAAGAAAATGGCATTGATTTATCTAAAGATAAAATGGCAATGCAAAGAATTAAAGATGCTGCTGAAAAAGCTAAGAAAGACTTAAGTGGTATGTCTACAACCAATATCAACTTACCATTTATTACTCAAACTGAAAGTGGTCCAGTTCATATGGATATCAACTTAACAAAAGCTAAATTTGAAGACTTATGTCGTGACCTATTTGATTCAACATTAGAACCAGTTCGTAAAGCTTTAAAAGATGCAAATCTTAAAGCATCAGATATTGACGAAGTAATATTAGTTGGTGGTTCAACTCGTATTCCTTACATTCAAGAATTGGTTAAAAAAGAATTAGGAAAAGAACCTAATAAAAGTGTTAACCCTGATGAAGTTGTTGCAATGGGTGCTGCTATTCAAGGTGGAGTTTTAACTGGAGAAGTTAATGATTTAGTGTTATTAGATGTTACACCATTATCACTTGGTATTGAAACATTAGGTGATGTAATGACTGTATTAATTCCAAGAAATACAACAATTCCAACAAGTAAATCACAAATATTTTCAACAGCACAAGATAATCAACCATCTGTAGATATTCATGTATTACAAGGTGAAAGACCAATGGCAGCTGATAATAAAACACTTGGAAGATTCCAATTATTAAATATTCCACCAGCACCAAGGGGAGTTCCTCAAATTGAAGTAACATTTGATATTGATGCAAATGGAATTGTTAACGTAAAAGCAAAAGACTTAGGAACTAATAAAGAACAATCAATAACTATTACATCAAATACAAATTTAACTGATGAAGAAATTGATAGAATGATGAAAGAAGCTGAAGCAAATAAAGAAGCTGATGAAAAACGTAAGGCTGAGGCTGATACTCGTAATGAGGCAGATCAAACAATATTTGCTTGTGAAAAAGCAATTAAAGATCTAGGTGAAAAAATAACTGATACAGAAAAGAAAGAAACTGAAGATTTAATTGCCGACTTAAAGAAAGCCTTAGAAGGAAAAGATGTTGATGATATTAAAGATAAAACAAAAGCATTAAATGATAAAGCAATGGCTTTAGCAACAAAAGTTTATGAAGAAGCTGCTAAAACAGCAGAAGCAAATAAAAATAATAATTCATCAGATAAAAATGATGGAGCTGAAGAAGCTGAATTTGTAGATAAAAACTAATTAGTAAAGCAAAAAAGTTCTAGTTATTGCTAGAACTTTTAACTAATTACAATATAATATAAAAGGTAATTTATGAAAAAACAAAAACTAAGAAATAAAATAGATGATAAATATAAATGGGATTTATCCGCCATATTTAAAAATGATGAAGAATTTTTAAACGAGTTTGAAAAATGTAAAGATATTATTTATGGACTTAATAAATTCAAAGGTCATATTTTAGATAGTACTAATTCACTTTATGATTATTTTAAAACAAGTGAAAAGATAGAAAGAAAATTATATAAATTATATTATTATGCAAATCTTAAACATGATGAAGATACAACAAATCCAAAATATCAAGAATATTATCAAAAAATTCAAAAAATATTAACAGCATATTCTGAAGAAACATCTTTTGCAGCACCAGAAATGATGAAAAAAGACTATAATTATGTTAAAAAGCTAATTGAAAAAAATAGCAAGTTAAAAGATTATGAACATAATCTAGAAGATTTTTATCGTTATAAAGATCATACATTAACCGATAGAGAAGAAAAAATATTAAGTACTTTATCAGATGTATTAGGTAAAAATGCTGAAACTTTTGAAGCATTAACTGATAGTGATTTAAAATTTGGTAATATAAAAGATGAAAATGGGAAAATAATTGAATTCACTGAAAGTAATTGGAGTAAAATTGCTAGATCTCCATCAAGAAATGTTCGTAAGAAAGGATTCAAACTATTATATAAAAGATATGCGGAATTTAAAAATACTTTAGCAAGTACCTTTTCTGGCAATGTTGATGTATTAATAAACTTAGCTAAAATAAGAAATTTTCCATCATCCTTAGAAGCATCCTTATTTGATGATGCAATTAGTAAAGATGTATATATAAATGTTATTAACACAGTTAAAAATAATTTAGAACCACTTTATAATTATTATAATTTAAAGAAAGAATGTTTAGGATTAGATAAAATGCATTTATATGATATATACGTTGATTTAAATCAAGATTATAATCGTGAATTTACATTTGAAGAAGCAAAAGATTTAGTGTTAAATGCATTAAAACCATTAGGTGATGATTATATAAATATTCTACAGAAAGCCTTTGATGAAAAATGGATTGATATATATAATAATGTAGGGAAAAGAAGTGGAGCATATTCAAGTGGATTCTATGATACATATCCTTATGTACTCCTTAATTTTGAAGGAAAATTAGATGATGTATCAACACTTGCTCATGAATTAGGTCATTCTGTTCATACTTATCTATCCTGTCATAATAACACATATAATAATTCAAGTTATAAAATATTTGTTGCTGAAGTAGCATCAACCGTTAATGAAATGTTATTAAGATTATATCTACTTAATAATTCTAAAAATGATAATGAAAAATTATATATATTAAATCAAATAATGGAACTATTTAAATCTACAATATATCGTCAAACTATGTTTGCTGAATTTGAAATGAATATGCATGAGTTAAGAAGTAATGGGGAAGCATTAACTTATGAATTATTATGTCAGAAATATTATGATTTAAATAAAATATATTTTGGAAAAGATGTTGTAGTTGATAAAGAAATAATGTATGAATGGGAAAGAATTCCTCACTTCTATTATGATTTTTATGTTTACAAATATGTTATTGGTCTTGCATGTGCATGTAAGATCGCCAATGATATTTATAATAATGTACCAAATGCATTAGAAAATTATAAAATATTTTTAAAAAGTGGCGGATCAAATTATCCAAGTGAAGAACTAAAATATGCAGGAATAGATATTACTAAACCTGATGTATTAATAGATGCAATAAATTTCTTTAATGAAACAGTTAAAGAATATCAAAAAATATTAAGAAAGAGGTAATAAAATGGCTAAGAAAGATTATTATGAAATATTAGGTGTATCTAAAAATGCAACCGATGCTGAAATTAAAAGTGCTTTTAGAAAAATGGCTAAACAATATCATCCCGATGTAAATAAAGAGCCAGGTGCCGCCGAAAAATTTAAAGAAATATCTGAGGCTTATAGTGTATTATCAGATGAAAGTAAGAGAAAGATGTATGATCAATATGGAGCAGATGCTGTAAATAATGCTGGTCAAGGTGGAACCGGAGGTTTTAGCGGTTTTGGTGGATTTCAAGGTGGATTTGGTGATTTTTCAGGATTCGGTTTTGGTCAAGATGATTTAGAAGATATTATTAGTTCATTTTTTGGTGGTGGATCATCTAAATCTAGAAAAGCAGGAGCAACTAAAGGTGAAGATGCATTAGTAAGAATCAATTTAACGTTTGATGAAGCAATATTCGGTTGTGAAAAATCCTTTAAAATAAGTTTAAATACGACGTGTCCTGATTGTAATGGCAAAGGTGGATTAAATCCTCATACATGTTCAAAATGTAATGGTAAAGGACGCATTATTTCTCAACAAAGAACACTATTTGGTGTAACAAGTGTTCAAACTATTTGTCCAAATTGTCGTGGTACTGGAGAAGAATTTGCCAAAACATGTTCAACATGTCGTGGAACTGGAAGATGCAAGAGTGAAAAAACAATTACATTAAGAGTACCATCAGGTGTTGCAACAGGTGATCAAATGCGTATGTCAGGAAAAGGTTCAGCCGGAACAAATGGCGGACCAAATGGTGATATTTATATCGAATTTGTAGTTAAAGATCATCCATTATTTGTTAGAGATGGACGAAACATCATTTTAGAAGTACCATTAACTATAACCGAAGCAGTATTAGGTTGTGTTATAGAAATCCCAACCATAAATGGTAAAACTAAAATAGAAATAGATGCTGGCATTCAAAATGGTGAAGAGTTAAAGCTTCGTGGTAAAGGAATAAAGGAAGAACGTACTGGTAAAACTGGTGATATGATTATTAAAGTCAAAGTTTTAATACCCAAAAAACTAGACAGAAATCAAAAATCATTATTTAAAACCTTAGCAGATACTGATTTGAAAACAAATGAAGAATTTAAAAAGTTTAATAAATATTTATAATCATTGTTTATTAAACTTTTTCTTTTTGATATAATTTAGTAGTACAAGAAAGTTGGCGATAAACAATATGGGAAAAATAACAAAATGGCTTAAAGAAAATATCGTATTTTTAATTATTTTAACAGCAATCATTATAACAAGAATATTCTTTTTCTCCCCAATAAGAGTAAATGGAACTAGTATGTATCCAACCTTACAAGATAAAGAATTTATGATATTAAATAAAATAAGTTTAAAACAAGGAATTAATAGATTTGATATAGTTGTTGTTCAAGAAAATAATAAATATATTATAAAAAGAGTAATTGGGCTTCCTGGTGAATCAGTTATGTATAGTGATAATAAATTATATATTAATGGCAAAGTAATTGAAGATAATTACAGTAAAACTACAACTAATGATTTCGACAATGTTATTTTAGGAGAAAATGAATATTTTGTTTTAGGCGATAACAGAACAGTATCAAAAGACAGTCGTGTAATAGGACCAATAAATATTAAAAATATAAAAGGAAAAACTAATTTAATAATTTTTCCCTTTAATAAAATAGGAACTGTCGAATGAAAAATTATATTTTAAATATATATTCAAACTATTTATTAGAAGAGGAAATGAATAAAATAATAGCAAAAGATGACAATATAATTAATTTAAATTATGATGATTTAAAAATAGATAATATTATTTTAGAATGCTCATATTACTCCTTAATTGATACTTCTAAATGTGTAATTGTTAAGAATTTTAAGTTAAATGAAGATGCTAGAAAACTGATAAATTACCTAGAAAATCCCAATAAAGATGTCAAACTAATATTAATATGTAATAACTATGACAAACGAAATAAAATATATAAAGATATAAAAGATAAGATAAACATTATCGAAATAAAAGCATTGAAGTCTAATGAAATTATAAATAAAATAAATTCCTACTGTAAAGAAAAGCAAGTTAAAATAGGCTACAACGAAATAAATTATTTATTAGATAAAAATCGAAATGATATAGATTTAGTAATAAGTGAAATAACTAAATTAAATATAATATCGAATAATATTAATACAGATATAATTAATACTTATGGTTCATTTATTCCAAATGATGATAGTTTCGAATTATGTGATGCAATTGTTGAGAAAAAAAACAAGGAAATACCATCTCTATTAAATGAATTTATAGAAGCTAGAAAAGAGGTAATTCCTTTTGTTGCTTTGCTTGCTATGCAATATAGATATATTTATGCCTGTATGATAATTAATAGATCGTCTGATTATTTAATGAAATTATTTAACGTAAGTAGTGATTATCCTTTTATTAAAGCAAAAGGTCGCATTAGTAAATATAGCAATCAAGAATTAAAAGACATACTTATTAACTTAGCAAAAGTGGATTTAGATTTAAAATCAACTGATAAAGATAAATATAATATTTTAAAAACATTTATTAGTAGTGTTATAGTATAAAAAGGATGGTTAATATGGAAACACAAGAAATAGAATTAGATGGTAAAAAAATAGATATTGTAATTAAATTAAATGGAGAATATCCTACCGATATTGATACTGATGATAATTATGGTAAAGATAATAATATAAATAATGGTGAAATACATGAATAATCCAGTAGAAATAGAAGAATTTTTAAAATATTATGCAAGAATATATAACCAAAATCCGAATTTACCAATTGTTAGAGATACCATTTATCATGGTTTAACAACTTATGGAATAAGTGATGAGGAAAAGAAAAACAAAAGTATTAAATATATGTTTCCTAAATGGATAAATTATTTTAAAAATAGTAATTTACATGTTTACGAAAGTGATATGCAAAAACATTTTCTTCAGTTTCACACATCTGATGGAAGAACAACTGAAGGTCATGTAAAAATTTATGCAACATTTGCCAAAGAAGATATGGAATCTTGCGTAATTCGTATATTTGATTATATTAGTAAAAATAACTTTGCAACATATTCAAAAGTATCAGATGTCGTTAGAGCTGATTCTATAGTTTTAAGAATGGTTAATCCAAAAGAAGCAGATAAAGTTATCAATTTTATTAATAATGATCAATATTTATCTGGTAAAGCCCGTAAAACAAATCCATTTTTAATGAAAGTTGGAGTTGTTGGAATAGCAAGCGATAAAAATTTAAGTTATAATTCTTCAGTTGCCTTTCTCATAACCAGATATTTTAAGGAAACAACAAATTATGATAATGTAAGTTTTAATGATTTTAAGCAGTTTACTAATAAATATTTTAATGATGTTTTTATAAATCAAACTAAATTACAAGATTTTATTTATGATGAAGAATTTCTTGTTAACAAAAAACGTTTTAATACTGATGGAGAAGCTTTAGCAAATTTTTATGAAGTATTTAAATTAATAAATATGTCATTAAATAAATATACAAATATGAATGATTTTTATAATCATGTTTTAATGACACAAAATGAAGAATCATCTCAAAGATTATTAAAATATTACGATATAAGTATTCGAAATATTGAAAACAAATTAGTAGCAAATAGCATAAATAAAAAAGAATTACTTGATGAGTACATTAAATATGCTATAAAAAAATATAATGGTGTTGATACCACGTTAAATTATTTAAAAATGTATATAAATGGTTATCAAAACGCAATTACAAGAGATAATAATTTTAGAACTAATTTTACTAAGTACCTTTCTCTAAAAGAGATTATAAACATAGCAAATGGAAATATCGAAGATTATGTTCAAAGTTTTATGCCAAATATGGTAAAAAATAATGATAATCTTTATGAACTATTTATAGCAGCAGTTACTGCAACTTACAATAAATATGGTTTTAATCATACCAAAGTTGCGTTAACATTATTTATTACCAAAAATGATACATGTCTTATCACCAATGGCAATCAAAACTATCGTAATAGATTGCTAAAGTATAGTCATGAAGAAATATTAAATGAATTTAAAGACCTTACTAAAAACTACACTCTAAATAATAATCAAGACGTATATAGTTATGTATTACTAACTATATTAAATAAAAAATATAATAATGAAAATCAAGAAGAAAATATTCCAAATGGCTTATCTGCAAATAAACTTCCATATTATTTGCAAAAAGTAATTCAAATAATAACTCAAAATAGTGATATTAATTTAGTAAATAGGCTGGTTCAAGAATTTTTTCAAGGAAATATAAGCAGTATTAAAAATATTCATGATGAAGACTTTGAAGTATTAAAAAGTTATTCACAAGTAGAAATTCAAAACGCAATGTACACCTTAACAAAAGGATATAATCATGACTCAAATCAAAGTCTAATAAACTATATATGTACACTAAATCTAGAATCAAAAATTTCTAATAAACACATTTAAAAAAGTTATTGCAAAATTACGCAATAACTTTTATTCATTTTCTAATATATTTTTAATCTTCTCAGTATTTTTAAAATTTAATTTGGCAATTTTGCTAAGTTCATTCACTCCATATTTTTTAGCTATCATAGCAGCTTGTTTATCAACTTCTGGTCCAGCACCTTTTTTAATAAATATTTGATATTTTTCTTCAATCTTTTTCATTTCCATTAAAAATACATATCTACATATAATTGAAGAAACAGCAACTGCGTAGCATTTATCTTCCGCCTTAGTAGTAAAAGTGATATTTCTATAAATCTCTTTAGCATCTTTAATATATTCGAAATAATTTTTAGGAAGACAAAACTGATCAACAACCACGTATTTAACATCATCATAATTATTCTTAACCATATTAATAAGAACCTTATTATGTAAAATAGCCTTAATCTTATTCATATTAGTAGGATATTTATTATAAGTTTGATTATCTAAAATATAAGTAGAGTGGGGAATAGTTTTAATTAATTTAGGTCCAATTTTAAGAATAATATCATCCGTTATTTTCTTACTATCTTTAACTCCTAAATTCATTACTTCCTTAATATTTTCTTTACTTACATATGAAGCCGTAACAACAATAGGTCCAAAATAATCACCAGTTCCAACTTCATCTGATCCAATAGTAGCAACATTTCTAAATCTTAAATCAGTTTCTTCTTTTACTTTATCTTTCTTTTTATTCTCACTATTTTTAAGTTCACTATCAATATTTCGATTATTTAAACTCATTTCTAATTCTTTCCAAATTTGAGCCTCGATATCTGCACTATTTCCTTGAAAAACAACCTTTCCTGAATTATAAAGAGTTATGTTAGTATCTGCATCATTGGCTTGAAATATAGCATAAGGAGGAGTTTTTTGTCTTCTTTTATCAGCATAAAAACTAATCATTCTATTTTTTACATTATCACTTACAGTAAATACAATTGCCATAAACATCACCAACTTCATAATACCATAACTTTTTAATTATTTCTTTACTTTTTTTAAGTTATTATAATATAATTAATCTAGGAGTGTAAAAAATGAATATATTAGACTATTTAATATTAATAATTATTATTTTAGGTGCTTTATATGGATATAAAAGAGGATTTATTGGTTCATTAATAAATTTTGTTGGAACAATAGTAGTAATCATTCTGGCATTTTATTTAAAAAATCCCATATCAGTATTCTTGTATGAACATTTTCCATTCTTTAAAATTAGTGGTTTTTATAGCGGTATAAGTGTTTATAATATTTTAATTTATGAAGGTATAAGTTTTCTTATCACACTATCAATATTAAGTTTTGTCTTTAAAATTATTTCTAAAATAACTGGATTAGTTGGTAAACTAACACTAGGAATATTTTCTGAAGGTTTAATTGGTAAACTACTTGGTTTAATATTTGGCTTTTTTCAAGGATTTTTAATTGCTTTCTTCATATGTTTCTTATTTAGTACTTTTGCAAACACGGCTAAAATATATCAAGATTCAAAATATGGCAATCGAATTGTCTCTAAAACGCCATTCTTATCTAATATTGTTGAAAAAACATATTTATCAATTAAAAACGTGTATGATATCACATTAGAATACCAAAATAGTAGTGATAAAGAAGAAGCTAACAAAAAGTGCTTGGAAGTATTATTAAAATATGAAATAATTTCTAAAGAATCAGCTGAAAAACTAAATAATAATGGAAAATTAAATATTAAAGATATAAAAGGTGTTATAAATAATAGTTTAAATATTGATAATAATAATGAGGAGGAATAAAAATGGTAGAATATTTAAGTAATCAAAAATTAGAGGATGTTTTAACTGATGAATTAACTATAGTTGATTTTTTTGCTAATTGGTGTTCACCTTGTAAAATGATTGGTATGGAATTAGAAGAATTACCAAATAAAATAATTAAAGTTGATGTTGATACTCACGGAGAACTTGCTCAAAGTCATGGCGTAATGAGTATTCCTACAGTTGAAATATATAAAAATAAAAAGATGGTTACTCATTTTGTTGGATATAAAACAAAAGATGAAATAGAGGAAATCCTTAAAGAATATAAATAAATATTTAGATCAAAATAAATATTTATTTTTTTATAAGTTATATTTAACAAATGTACGGTTTTTCATTGACTATTATAAACTTACGAAATATAATAATAAACATAGGTTATGAAAAAGAAATATTAAACTTAGTTAAGAATAATTACTAAATATTTGTTTATTAATTGATTTATTTTCTTTTATAAAAGATGAAAATATGATAATATAAACGTAGTTAAAAGGAGTGCATAAAATATGAATTTAAAAGATTTATATATCAATTATTTTGTAAGTAAAGGTCATAAACAAATTCCTTCAGCGCCAGTAGTACCTGAAAATGATGCAAGCGTTTTATTTAACACAGCTGGAATGCAGCCATTAATTCCATATTTAATGGGAAAAGAACATCCTTATGGTAGAAGATTAACTGATTATCAAAAATGTATTAGAACTAATGATTTAGATTCTGTTGGAGATGAAACACATCATACATTTTTTGAAATGTTAGGAAATTGGTCATTAGGTGATTATTTTAAAAATGAATCAATTGAATATAGTTTTGAGTTTTTAACCAAAGTATTAAATATTGATGTTGAAAGATTAGCAATAACTGTATTTGCTGGTGACGATAAAATTCCTAAAGATACTGTATCAGGAAATAAATGGATTGAATTAGGCATTAATCCTAAAAAGATTGCTTATTTAGGTGAAGAAGATAATTTCTGGATTGCTGGAGAAAGTGGCCCATGTGGCTCAGATACTGAAATATTCTATTTTAGATCAAATGATGAAATACCTGACTTTTTTGATCTAAGTGATAATAGATGGGTTGAAATTTGGAATAACGTGTTTATGCAATATTTTAAAGATGAAAATGGAAACGTTACTGAATTGCCTAAAAAGAATGTTGATACAGGTATGGGGGTTGAAAGAGTAGCTGCTATATTAGAAGGTGTTAATGACAACTATTTATCATCAGTTTGGATAGATGTTATTAAATTAATTGAACAAATTTCTAATAAAAAATATGAAGAAAATAAAAAAGATATTAGAATTATAGCTGATCATATTAGAACTGCTACATTTATCTTAGGAGATAACGCTAAAATAGTCCCTTCAAATACCGATAGAGGATATATTTTAAGAAGATTAATTAGACGTGCAATTAGATGTGCTAGAAACCTAGGAATTGATAATAACACTAACTGGGAAGAACAAATTGCCAATCTAATTATCGAAAAATATGCTAAATATTATGAAGAATTATCTAATAATAAAGAATTTATAATTACTGAACTTGCTAAAGAGAAATCTAAATTTAGTAAAACATTAGAAAAAGGTTTAAGAGTATTTGAAAAAGAAACTCAAAAAGTCAAAACAATTGATAAAGATTTAGCGTTCAAATTATATGACACATTTGGTTTTCCGATAGAACTAACAGAAGAACTTGCTAAAGAAAAAAATTTAGAAGTAGATATCGAAGGATTTAAAGAAAAATTTAAAGCTCACCAAGAATTATCAAGAACTGCTTCAAAAGGTATGTTTAAAGGTGGCTTAGCAGGAGATTCACAAATCGAAACAAGATATCATACTGCAACCCATTTACTTAATGCAGCCCTTAAAAAAGTGTTAAATGGAGATGTCCATCAAAAGGGTTCAAATATTACAAATGAAAGAATGCGTTTTGACTTCTCATTTGACCGTAAACTTACCAAAGAAGAATTAGATCAAGCTGAAAATCTAGTTAACGAATGGATCCAAAGAGATTTAATTGTTACAGTAGCTGAAGAAAACAAAATGGATGCAGTACAAAGTGGTGCCGAAGCAATGTTTATCGAAAGATATCCTGATATTGTAACTGTTTATACAATAAGTGATAGAACAACAGGTGAAGTAATATCTAAAGAAATTTGTATGGGACCACACGTTGAACATACAAGTGAAATTGGCAAATTTAAAATAGTAAAAGAAGAGGCATCATCAGCAGGTGTAAGACGTATTAAAGCCGTAATTGAATAAAAAAGTGTCAAATTAGCGTAAAATTATAAAAAATATAAAGTAAAACAGTGCATGATGGGTAATAAGTATATATAGGAGGTAATGAAATTATGAAAAATATAAACTTGCTAAATCCTTATTCATTCCATTATTTATGGAAAAATGAAATAGGTAAAAATTTTATTTGTGCTTTGGCAAACGAAATAATTAATGATAATGAAGATTATGTACTTTTACCCTTTGTTAATGATAATTTAAATAATGTTAGAAGTTACGTAATACTAGAATCAGAAACAAAAGTATTATTTATTGATTTTAACTTCAAAGAAAATGATAATTTATTAAAAACTGATTTACTATTAATGAAGTATCTAAGATATACAAATAAAAAGAATGTTAAATTAATCATAGTTAATGATTATAATGGTTTGAATAATGAAATAGACAATATTATTGATATTTACAATAATGACGATATTAGTTCAAATTGTAAATTACTTTATGCTAAAAAATATAAAGAACAATCTTTGATCAATAAAGATATAGCTGATATTTTAAATAGTATGAATAATGATGAATATAAAATCTATCAGCATGAAAATATGTTAAAAGATAGAATATAAAGGAATGTGATAATAATGCAAAACATCCGTAACTTTTGTATAATTGCTCATATTGATCATGGTAAAAGCACACTAGCTGATCGAATTCTAGAACTTACCGGAGCAGTATCCAAAAGAGAACTAAAAGAACAAATGCTGGATTCAATGGATATTGAAAGAGAAAGAGGAATTACAATTAAGTTAAATACCGTAAATTTAAATTATAAAGGCTATGAATTTAATCTAATAGATACACCAGGACACGTTGATTTTTCCTATGAAGTTTCTAGAAGTTTAGCTGCTTGTGATGGTGCAATTCTTGTTGTAGATGCAACTCAAGGAATTGAAGCCCAAACGCTTGCTAATTTATATCTAGCTTTAAATCATAATTTAACAATTATACCTGTAATTAATAAAATTGATTTACCAAATGCCGACGTTCCTAAAGTAACAGCCGAATTAGTTAAAGTTCTTGGCTTTAAGAAAGATGAAATTATACCTGTAAGTGGTAAAACTGGTGAAAATGTTAATTTATTACTTGATGCTATAATTGAAAGAATACAGCCACCGCAAGATTTAAAAGAAGGAACTAAAGCTCTAATTTTTGATTCTTATTTTGATCAATATAAAGGAGTAGTTGCATCAATATGTGTGAAATCCGGTTCTATTAAAATTGGTGATACAATTATTATGATGAACAACAACGAAGAATACGTAGTAACTGAAGTAGGAGTAAATACTCCAAATGAAAAATTATTACCTGAATTAAAAGCCGGAGATGTAGGATGGGTTGCTGGTGCTATAAAAAGTGTTGAATCAGTACGTGTTGGCGATACAATTACAACTAAACGTGATAGAGCAATAACACCTCTAGAAGGATATAAAAAAGTTAAATCAATGGTTTATAGTGGAATATATCCAATTGAGCCAAATAAATATAATCATTTAAAAGAAGCACTAGAAAAATTAAAATTAAACGATGCTTCTCTTACCTTTGAAGTAGAAACATCAGAAGCCTTAGGTTTTGGATTTAGATGTGGATTTTTAGGACTACTTCATATGGAAATAATTGAAGAAAGAATTAAAAGAGAATTTGGTATTGATATAATTGCTACATCTCCATCTGTTATCTATAAAGTAGAATTAACTAATGGAAATGTAATTGAAGTAGATAATCCATCAAAAATGCCAAATAAGGTCAATATTAGTTCAATAAGTGAGCCATTTGTTAAAGCAAGTATATTTGTTCCAAGTGAATACATTGGTGCTATAATGGAACTCTGTCAAGAAAAAAGAGGTATATATAAAACAACAGAATATATTGATGAGAAAAGAGTTAATATAATATATGAATTACCACTTGCCGAAATTGTCTATGACTTCTTTGATAAATTAAAAAGTTATACTAAAGGATATGCTTCATTTGATTATGAATTATCCGATTACAAGGCAAGTGATTTAGTAAAAATGGACATCTTAATTAATGGTGAAATAGTTGATGCTTTATCTGTTATTGTACATAAAGATGCTGCATATCATCGTGGTTTAGCAATTACAAAAGCTTTAAAAGAACTAATTCCAAGGCAACTATTTGAAGTACCTATTCAAGCATCAATTGGTTCAAAAGTAATCGCTAGAGAAAACATTGCTCAAATGAGAAAAAATGTACTTGCTAAATGTTATGGTGGCGATATATCTCGTAAAAGAAAACTACTAGAAAAACAAAAAGAAGGTAAAAAAAGAATGAAGATGGTTGGATCTGTTGAAGTTCCACCTGAAGCATTCCTATCTATCTTAAAGACTGATAAATAATCAAGGATAACATGATGATAGAAATAGACATTAATAAATTAAAACAGGATTTAAAAGATTATTATGAATCAGCATATTTTACATTAGGTTATGGAGCAGCCCTAATGCAATCATTTGACATTGATAATCTATCAGATGAAGAAATAATAAATAAAGCAATTGATAATGGATTAAATATAGAAAATTATATTGTAAATAATTCAAATAAAAAACTTAGTAGATAGATTCTATTAAGTTTTTAATATACTAAAATATAATAAATTAGTGCACTGATAGTACTTGCAATAATTGCAAATAAACATACCCACACTAGAATTTTAGATCCAACGCTTTTCTTTTTTGCTCTATAAGCCATAATACTTATTCACCTCAAAATAATTATACAAAAAATATCATAAAATTAAAAGAAAATAATATGATTAACTAGGTGAAATGAATGAAATTTAATTATATGAAGATTATCCGTAGCCGTTTTAAGTTTCTCCTTACTTTTTTAACTTTAGGAATAATAATTGGTATAGTAATATATCTTAAATGTACTCCAGATATCAAAAGTACCATTGATTTAACGCTTGCAACAACTATCAATAATATTGGTGATGTAAAACAAAATCATATTCTAATCCATTTATTAATAATAAGTCTTATAATTATACTATCAAGTTTTATTATAGGCTTTTTTCCTCTAACAGTATATTATATATACGAAGGAGCATCTATTGGATTTTTATTTTCTGCATTATTACATTATAAAAATATTAAAGGAATTTACTATTTTCTTGTATTTACAATTACAAATAAATTAATATATTTAATTCTTTTATCATATATCTTTTATTTAACATATAAATATATAAAAATTTTTATAAATAATCATTATAAGATAGTTAATTTAAATGGTTATATGTTAAGAACATCAATTACATTATTAATTATTTTGTTAAATGATATCTTTTTATACTATTATGGTAATAAAATAATTGACATATTTATTTAATATTAGCCTATTAATAATCGCAATTTTTTGCTACAATAATTACGTGATGTTTATGGAAAAAGTTGTAATTGGTATGAGTGGTGGAGTAGATTCATCTGTTGCCGCTTATTTATTAAAAGAACAAGGATATGATGTAATTGGTTTATTTATGCGTAATTGGGATTCTCTAGTAAATGATGATATAAAAGGAAATCCTAATTTAAATAATAATATTTGTCCCCAAGAACAAGACTATAATGATGCTCTAGCAGTATGCAACCATTTAGGTATACCACTTCATAGAATTGATTTTGTCAAAGAATACTGGGATAATGTCTTTACCTATTTTTTAGATGAATTAAAAAAAGGAAGAACGCCTAATCCCGATTTAATGTGTAATAAATATATTAAATTTGATTTATTTAAAAAAGAAGCTAAAAGATTAGGTGCTGACTATATAGCTACTGGTCATTATGCAAGAATTGTTGGCAATAGACTTTTAAGAGCTGTTGATTTAAACAAAGACCAAACATATTTTTTAGCTCAAGTAAGTGAAGACGCTTTAAAAGATGTATTATTTCCTATTGGAGATTTAACAAAACCTGAAGTACGTGAAATAGCTAGAATGCAAAATATACCTACAGCTACTAAAAAAGACTCAACTGGAATATGTTTTATTGGTGAAAGAAATTATCAAAAATTTGTATCAAATTATTTAAAACCAAATACAGGAGATATTATTGATATTGAAACAAATAAAGTTATAGGAACACACACTGGCTTAATGAATTATACAATTGGTCAAAGACGTAATGTTGGAATTTCTGGTAATTTAGAAAAACACTTTGTAGTAGGTAAAAACGTTGCTGAAAATAAACTATACGTTGCATTTGGTGAAGATAGTGAATATTTATATTCAGATTCATGTATAATTGAAAATGTTAATTTTTTATGTCAAACAAGACATACTTTCTGTACTGCTAAATTTAGATATAGAGGGCCTGATTATGAAGTAATGCTTGAATACTTAGAAAACAATGAAATATTAGTAAGATATCCTGAAAAAGTTAAAGCTGTTACACCTGGTCAAGCCTGTGTATTATATTTAGGTGAACAATGCTTAGGTTCTGGAATAATTAAAACAGTTATGAAAAATGGCGAAAAACTTTGGTATTTATAACAAGATATAAGAAATTATATCTTTTTTATTTTTAAAAAAAGCAAAAAAATATATATAAAAACATATATAAAATAAAAAAATACAACTAAATAATTAAAAAACATTGAAAATAGTATATTTAATTGCTATATTAATTTTAATAAAGGAAAGGATAAGCGATTAAATGAAAAAAACTTTTAATAATAAAAAATACATCGATTTACAAACTAAAAAATTAATGGAGAGTATTAATCCTAGATTTGACCATGTATATTTAGAAATTGGAGGAAAATTTTTTGACGACCAACATGCTTCAAGAGTACTTTCAGGTTTTAATCCAAGCGTTAAATATGAAATAATAAACCAGTTAAATATAGAAAAAGAGTTTATTATTTGTATTAGTACCAAATCAATTAAAAAAAGTAAAAAAAGAAGGGATTCAAAAAAGTTGTATACTTACGAATGCTTTGAAATTGCAAAAAAGTTAAAAAATGACGGTTATAAGGTCTCAATATGTATAACCGGATATCACTCTTGTGCAAAAGCAAATTCATTTATAACAAAAATGAACAGTGAAGGATTTAATATATATAAATTATATGAAATGTCAGATTATCCATACAATCAAGAAAAAATCTTATCAAAAGAAGGATTAGCACAAAATGATTATATACCTGTCGAAAAAAAACTTATTTGTATCATTGCACCAGGTCCAGATTCAGGCAAATTTGCAGCTGCTATTTCACAAATATATCATGAAAATATCCTTCAACGTAAAATTTCTACATATAGAAAATTTGAAACTTTTTTAATACCAGAATTATCTATCAACAATCCAATAAATTTAGCTAGCTCCATAGCAATGTGTGACGTTTCAGGTAATGATACAATCGATAAACGTTATTTTAGAAAAACTGGGAAAATATGTTGTTTAGATGAAAGAGACAATGCTTCATTTGAATTATTATATAAAATAATACCAGATGAAGATAAAGATGAAATAAGTTCCTTTTCTGAAACAATCATAAATTGCATACTTGATTGTATATTTGATTTAGAAAGTGCAGAAAATCATGCCATCAAAGAAATAATTCGAAGATACAAAGAAGCAAAAAAAATGTATGATGGTGGTAAATTAAGTCAAATAGAATACAATGAAGCGCTACGCATTTATAACTTAATAAATTCTAAAATAGGCATGTCTGAAAACGAGATAAATTTTTTTCTTAAAGAAGCTATTGATTTTTGGGGATATGATTGTCAAAGTAATGTTTGTTTAGAAGAATTAGGAGAATTAATACAAGCAATATGTAAATATAAAAGAGAAGAATATGAAAAAGCACCACAAAAAATAAAAGACAATTTATTAGAAGAAATAGCCGATGTTCATAATATGATTAATCAATTAGAAATGTATTTTGGATATGAAGAAATTAAAAAAATTAGAATCAAAAAAATATTTAGAACTAGAGAACTACTAAGACAAGAAATGTTAGAAGAGTCATTGAAAGTAGAAAATTAACATGTACGTTTTTTTAGCATCACCATTTTCCCAATTTTGTGAAGGATATGAAGACATTATTATTAAAGACAGATGGTTTTTTGAAGAAATAATTAAAAATTTAAAGAATAATAATATAGATTATTTTTGTTCTCAAGAACGCGAAGCATGGGGTGAAAAATATATAAGCCCAGATGAGAGTATCAATGAAGACGTGAATGGTATCAAAAAATGTGATCTATTTATTGGGATTCCAGGAAATCCAATTTCCGGTGGAGTTCATGTTGAAATAGGATGGGCAAGTATGCTAAATAAGAAAATAATTCTATTTTTAGATAAAAATACAGAATATAGTCCTATGATATTAGGATTACCAAGTTTGTTCAATTGTGATTTAATTTACTACGATAAGTTATTGACTATGAAAACAGTAAAACTAATCACAGATGTAATTCAAAAGGAGAAAAAATGTATATAAAACTTTTTAAAGATATCTTAGCAAAAAATAAAAATAACAATAGTCCAATATATAGTTTTATTTCTGTATCTAACAAATGTAATGCTAATTGTAAATTTTGTGATATCCACGAAAAAAAGGAAATAAATACTTCAATTGATATAAAGAAATTATTAAAGGATTTAAAAGAATCCGAAATCAAGTATGTTCATTTTACTGGTGGTGGGGAACCACTAGCAAACAAAGAAATATACTCATATTTTGAGGAAGCAACTAATTTAGGATTAAATATAGTTTTTATTACGAACGGATATTTTCTAAACGACAAGATAATAGATGAGTTAGGCAAATACAATATAAAAGCTATTTTCTTTTCTATAGATAGTCACATAAAAGAAATTCATGACAAAACTAGGAATGTTCCAGGAATATTTGATAAAGCAACTTATTCAATAAATGCTATCAAATTAAAATATCCAAACATAAAAATAATTATAAATCATGTATTAAACAGAGATAACATTGACAATTTAGAAGATTTCATCAAAATGAAAAACAAATATAAATATGATTATTTAAATATATTAATAGTTAAAGAATGTCCAGAGTATTATTTTAACAAAGAACAAATTATAAATTATAACAATAAAATAAATAACATAAAAAAATTAATGAAAGCAAACAATGTGCAATTATTAGCAGATGAGCTAGATTATTTTTCCTCAAACTGTTACACCGAAGATGGTTCAGATTTAAGAAAAAATGCAATACCATGTCAAATACTTAACTATTGTTGTTTTATAGATTGTGTTTCAGGAAATGTTTATCCATGCGATTGCAGTGTTCATAGAGATTATAATTATTATTGTATGGGAAATATAAAGCAAAACTCAATTAAAGAAATAATGAATTCAGAAAAAGCATCAAAATTACGAAAGGAATTATTAAAATGCAGTAAATGTAAAAGTAAATGTGATTATGCTAACATGTATTTTAATAAAGTAATAAATGAAAAACAATAATTATGTATTTTTAGCTGATGCTTTTGGTTATGGGCCAATAAATACACTTTGTCAAATAGTAATCGAATTGAAAAAAAAATTAAAAGGCAATTATATATTTGTTGGACCAAAAATGTGTATATCACAAGCAAAAAAATATAATATTTTCCATGAATTTATAGAAATGAATTACACAAACAACGAAATTAATCAAAATAAGGAAACATTTTTAAATGCAAATAAAATAATTGCGGTCGAAACAACCGATATATTAATTTATCTGATAAATCATTACAAAATCAAAAATATATATTTAATTGATAATTTGTTTTGGATGTGGGATTATTTAGAACCAGAATTAAAAGAAATAAAAAAATATTATATTTCTAAGGTTATAGATTGTTCGTCTAATATTGAAAGAATAGCAAAAGATTTTAGTAATTTAATGTCAGTTGGTGCATTAAGGCAAATGAACAAGTTTAAAAAAATCACCAAAAATAATTTAATAATATCTCTTGGTGGTGCAGAATCTTATATGTTTTCAGAAAATGATATTGAAGATTATTACCTAAATACAATCAAAATAATTTTAGACACAAAATACATTAATAAATTCAGTAAAATATATATTGCTGGTGGCGAAAGTATTATAAAATACTTGAAGAAAAACATCATAAATGAAAGAGTAGAAATAAAAACCTATAATAATTCAGAATATTTAAATATTTTATATAATTGTTCACACGCAATAATGTCTCCAGGACTAGGAAATTTTAATGAAGTTATCTCCACAGATATCAAGTGTTTATTTTTACTACCAATAAATTATAGTCAATATTTACAAAGAAATATATATAAGTCACTTAATATAGGTTTTCACTTTCAAGAAAATAATAAAGAAAAACATATAGCAAAATACTTAAGTGAAGATGAAGGCGTTCAAAAAGTAATAAACAACTTAAAATGTTATGATTTTTATGCATTTAAAGAAGAGTTAACGTCGTACTTCGAAGATATTTCAAACACAATGAAAAGAGAAGAATTTTATAATACAATAGATAAAAATGGTATTAAAGAAATCTGCAACGATATTTTAAAGGAGGAACAATGAGAAAAATAAATGAAGATGCATTTTATGGTTTAAATAGAATTAACCTAAGTGAAATAATTGAAGTTTCAAAAATGCTACGAAACAAAAGCTTATTTAGGTATGACGGTGTAAAAATGCAATATGAAACTGATAAAGTCGAGCAAAAATTAAGTGATTTTTTTAAACAAGAGATACTATGTGTTAATAATGGAACATCGGCTTTAAAACTATGTTTACTTGCCAATAACATTGGTTATGGAGATGAGGTCATAGTGCCATGTTTATCATTTATTGCAACAGCAGCATGTTGTTTAACAGTTGGAGCAATTCCAGTTTTTTGTGAAATAAACAATACATTTAATATTGATCCGAAAGAAATTGAAAAAAATATTACAAAAAAAACAAAAGCTATTATTGTTGTACATTATCAAGGATATCCATGTGAAATGAATGAAATAGAAAAAATAGCTCGAAAACATAACCTAATAATAATAGAAGATACTGCACAAGCATTTGGTGCAAAATACAGTAATAAATTACTAGGTACATATGGGCAATCGGCTGCATTTAGTTTTCAATCATGTAAAATTATTACATGTGGCGAAGGTGGTGCAGTAACTAGTAAAGTGAATTTTGACTTTATTAAAAGATACGCAGACAATGGTGGATATCGTAAAAAAGATATGATGCCAGTTTGGGACAAAGATTTTTGCACATATGGAGAAAACTTTAAAATGACAGATTTGCAGAGTGCAATATTAATAAAGCAATTCAAAAAACTTAATAAAATAATTCAATATCAAAGATTTCTTTATAATTATATAACTAATAACATAACAAATTATAACCTTAGAAAAAGCGTTGATATCAACGGAAGTATAAATATGAGCTTATGTGTAATATTTAATAATATGAAAGAATGTAATAAATTTATATCTTATATGAATAAATATGACATTCCATTTGGCAAAAGGACATCAAATTTTTTACCAAATTATAACGTCTTTAAAAATAAATCTAAAGTAAATAATTGTCAAAAAAGTTACAATTTATTAGATAGAAGTGCCTGGTTAGTTTTAAACTCTAACCTTTCCAAATCGGATTGTAAGTATATTATTAAAGTAATGGAAGAATATCATGGAAAATAATTTTACAAACGATATCATTTACAGAAATTCATTATATTATCGTTTTAATTACAAAAAAATTAAATCTTTGAAAAGCATAGATTTAATAAGATATTATGATGGATTAAATTGCTTTCAGTATTTCGAATTTAATATTACGGAAGAAGATATTCAAGATTTAATTAAAATAAATAAAAAAAATGACATCAAATTTAGATATATAGATGAAAACTCAAATATTTACAAAATATTATCACAGAGATTTATAATAAAAAAAACAGATGAATGGTACTCACCCATAATAGAAATTAAGAAAAATAATTTTCAAGATTACGTTCAATCCAAATCCAATAATTTTAAAAGGTTAATCAAAAAATGTCAATTATATAATAAACAAATAAAAGTAGTTAAATCTAATAAAAATAATATTAATAATTTATTTAAAGATGTATTATTAGTGGATCAAAAAAGTTGGAAAGCAAGAGAAAAAAGTGATATGTTTAATCTTGATAATGAACAAATAATATATTTATCGATGTTAAAATATTGCGACATTGTAGTAGCATATAAGTGTAATACACCAATTGGATACTCATTATTAATACAATATAATAACAAATATTACGCAGCAAAATGGGGAGCAACAAATGATGGACGCAAATTAAATGCAGGGATAATTTGCTTATTAACTCAAATCAAAAAAATAAGTTCAAATAAAGACTTATATTTAGATTTATGGGGAAGGAGAAATAAAATATATGACAGAATGGCCACTTCTTATAAAAAAAGATTATATTTTAGCATAATAAAAAATGATAATAAAAAAAGAACAAATTAAATTTATGAATAATATTGATGAAATGGTTAATAATTCTTTAAATGGTACAGCCTTCGCTTATAAATATTTTTTAGATTTAAAAAAAGTTAGCTATTGTCTATGCGTATATGATAATAATAAAATAGTTGCCTTTATGCCACTATTTGAAGAAGGAAACTTCTTAAATCAATCGACAATGTATATTCCTTATGGTGGGCCGTTACTTTTATATAGTAAAAATAAGTACAGAAAATATTTTTTATATACACGTGAAGTAATCAGCACGATAATGGAATATATAAAAACAAATTATGACGAATCAAGCTTTTCATTTGATCCATCATTAACCGACATTATTCCCTGCATCAAAAATAATTTTGTCCCAGAAGTAAGATACACATATATAATCAATTTAAAGCAATCATTAGAAGAAATTTATAACAATTTTGGAAAAGATAGAAAAAAAGATATCAAATTAACAAACGAAGTTGAAATTTTCATCGATGATAAACTAGCAGAATTCGATTTAGAAAAAGCACTTAGTTGGGAACACAATTATGGAATTAAAACAAGTGTATCAGAGGTAAAAGTATATTTACAAGAGTCAATAAAAAATAATTGTGGTAAATGTTTTATTGCTAAAAGAGAAAATGACATTTTAGGTGGAGTAGCAGTTGTTTGGGATAAGAAAAGATGTTACATAATGTACAGTTACTATGAAAAAAGCAGTAGGACTGTCATTCCAAAAATTTATTACACAATAATTAAATATTTAAAAGATAATAGTATATGTGAGATATTGGATTTTGAGGGTTCAGTATTTCCTGAAATTGAAAATTTTAATTTATCATTTGGAGCTAAACAAGAATTATATTTTAATTATTATTATGAAAAAGACAAAAATAAATTGTATTCCGAATTATATGATTACGGAGAAAAAAATGGATAGAAAAATCAATTCATATTTTTTAACTGGAACCAGTGCATTTAAAAACATTTTGAAAGAAATAAATCTTGAAGAAAAGTCAGAAATTATCGTTCCAGTAACATTATGTGAATCAATAATAAATACAATAATTGAGATGAATTTCAAACCGATTTTCTGTGATATAAACAATAATTTTCTAATAACCAGAATTGAGAATAAAATTTCGGATAAAACAAAAATAATAATATTTGTAGAACAGTACGGTTTTACAGTCCAAAACTCCAAAGATTATTTTAATTTAAAAGGCGAAAAGATTATTAAAATTTTAGATTCATGTCAAAATACAATTAAGACAAATGAAAATTTTGACTATACATTTTATTCATTTAGTAAAAATAAACCATATAATTTAGGAAAATATTCGTTGGTAACAACTAATCATCATATAAAGGGTTCAATAAAAATGTCTTTAATTTATAAAATGAAATTAATAATAAAACGAAATGTATTTTTCCTGGTTTTATATAAAAGGAAAATTATTCAAAATTTAATTAAACGAAATATAAAAATTCCTGGAAATATTATTATTTTTGAAAATAAGTCACTTCATAGAATCATTTACATAATGCAAGTTGATAAACAAACATTTGAGTTAATAGAAGAACGACTATATGAATATATGAAAAGAAACAATATAGACATTGTGCAAACAACAATAGAAAAATCCCCTTATGAAAATTTAGGAATTACAAACAAATTTCCAAATTATACAACATTAAGATGCAAAGCATTGTATTTTAGGCCAAATTTCAAACTTATGCAATATAAAAAAATAATAGATTATATTAATGGAGTGTATTATGAAACAAAATATTTTAAAGATTAATGAACTTGTCAAAGATAAACCATATCTTTTAGAAGAAAATTATTGTCCAAATGTTGGATATTTTCCGAACGGTCCTTCAAAGTACATTCAACAAATATTAAATGGATCTGACGTTTATAGGTATGATATATATAACTACAGAGATGACAATGATACAATAATCAACCTAGGTGGAGGTAATCCAATCAAATACAAAACATATAAGTATGTAAAAAAAGATATATTAAAATACCTTAATAGTAATAACTTATATAATTATCCCAATACAATTGGTGATGAAAATATTAAAAATACATTAGTAAAATATTTAGATAGTATCAATATTAAGCAAATGACTGATGAAAATATTATAATAACTGCTTCAACAACACATGCATATTCATTAATAATGAAGGCAATTATTAAACCAAATGATGTTGTTATTATTCCAGTACCTACATACGGATTATTTACATACATACCTGAAAAAGAGGGTGGAAGAATAATTTTTTATGAACTAAAAGAAGAAAATAATTGGCAAATTAATGCTAGTGAGTTAGAAGCATTGATAATTAATACAAATAAAAAATTATATAACGAATTTAAAAATAGCGAATACATTCCAAAGGTTGTAGCAATATATAATCAAAACCCCAACAATCCACTTTCTACATATTTAGGAGAAAAAGATAAAGAATTAGTTTATAACATTAATAAAATTTGTTACGATAATAAAGTATTGATTATAGATGATTTAGTATACAAAGATTCAATATACAATAAACATGAATCTGCTATTCCAATGGCAATTTTTTCAGAATTTAAAGACAATATTATATCGATTTTCGGTATTTCAAAATCTTACTCGTTGCCAGCAATCAGAAGTGGATTTATAGTTGCCAACAAGTATTTTATTCAAGACATCAGAGATAAAATATTTTTAGAGTTAGACTCAGTATCAATGTTAAGTCAGATAGCTATCTCTAGCATTTATAACGATAATCGTCAAAGAGTAAGATATAGAAATAAATTTCTAAAAAAAATAAATCAAAAATATTTATTCAATTTAGAAATAATTAATTTCTTCATATATGGTGAAGAAAAAGTTTCTTATAAAGTAAAAAAATTTATAAAAAAACAAACAAATATTACAGACTACATGATTGTTAAACAGGGTATGAAAAATGTTAGCTTATATCATGATATATTACCAGTCTCAGGTTTCTTCGCTCTAATTGATTTTACTAAAATTAAAGGATTAAGAATAAATAATAAAATAATAAAAAATGATAAAGATTTAATCATAGAATTATATAAAAAATCGAAAGTAAAGTTTCTGCCCGGAACGTCATTTGGTTGGCAAAATAAAAACGATATAATAGGAAGAATAACATTTTCCAAAGAAAGCAAATTATTAGTAAAAGACATGTGCTTGCTATCAAAAATAATAAACGATGCTCATTAACTTTAACTACTTAGGAGGATTATAGATGGAAAAATATGTTGATTTACACTGTCACAGTAAGTATAGTGATGGAAAGTATAGTGTAGAAAAATTAATAGAACTAGCAAAATTAAATGATGTTGATTTTTTAAGCATAACGGATCATGATAATATTGATTCAGCAAAAGATATAATAAAATACAGAAATGATGGTCAAATTCAACTAATAAATGGTATAGAGTTATCCACGGTATTTGTCATGGAAGGAGAAGAAATATACATGCATTTATTAGGATATGATTATAACCCAACAGACACTCAACTATTATCTGAAATGGAAAGATATAGATGCATTTTGTTTGAAAATAATACTATATTTTTAAGAAGACTACGAAAGAATATTTCTTTGATTCCAAGTTGTATTTTTGAAGAATTTGATCTTTATAGTTATAAATTAGGAGATACATAGATTCGTGAGATATTAGTAAAAAACAAATTTGATAAAAATTTTATAGATAGCTTCGTAAATAAGGCAAAAAAATTCATGCCAGAATATCAAGGATATGAATTAGATGCAAAAGTTGCAATTGAAATATTACGAAAATCTGGAGGAATTTCAGTACTTGCTCATCCTAATAAAATTAAAATATCTAATACTGCTAAAGAAGAATTAATTAATATCTTAGCAAAAACAGGACTTACAGGTATTGAAACATATCATTCATCGTTTTCTTCAGCTGATTTTGGATATTTTAAATATTTAGCTGCCAAAAATCAGCTATTAGAATCAGTAGGTTCGGACTATCATTTTGACACAATTAATGATAAAATAATACTTGGAAAAGGAATAAATAATAATTTGTGTCAAAGCGATTGCTCAATAAAAAAATTATTATTGCAAAGGAGAAGACAATGATAGAACAATTTTTAAAGAATTTTTGCATAAATTCTAAAACCAACATTATTGATATTGGTTGTTCAGGAGATAAAGTAACTGAAGTAATTAAAGAAGATGGGATATATTATATAAAAGAATCTGCAAGAGGAAAGTTAGACAAAGAATATTTTATTTATAATTATTTAAAGAATACTTTACCAGTTCCAAAAGTATTGTTCTTCTTAACAGATGAAACAAAAAGTGTCTTAATAACAAAAAAATTAGAGGGAGAAATGATTTGTTGTGACGAAATTTTTGATGACATGCATCATGTTATAGAATTGGCAGCAAAATCATTAAAAATTCTGCAATCAGTTGATATTACAGGATTCCCAATATATAATAGTTTAAGTCAAAAATTAGTCCTTGCAAAAAGTAACATCGAAAAAAAGTTAGTATTAACTTCAGATATGAATGACAACAACCAAAAAAGATTTAAAATAATCGAAAATGCATATAAATATTTAGAAGAAAATAAAATAGAAGAAGAATTATGTTTTTCTCATGGCGATTTAAGTATACCAAATATCTTCTTTAAAAATGATAATATTAGTGGTTTTTTAGACATGGGAGATGCAGGTGTAGCAGACAAATGGTATGACATTGCTATATTAGTAAAATCCTTAAGAAGAAATTATGAAACAAAAGATGCAGAAGAGTATTTATTTAAATGTTTAAATCTAAAACCAGATTATAAAAAAATTGAATATTATATTCTACTAACAGAATTATTCTTATAAAAAGTAATGCAGACCAATAATTAATTGACAAAATCAAAAAGTATGTGTATAGTAAAAAACTAGAAAATTAAAATTTTTATATTTTATATGAGGTGAAATAATGCAAATATTAAGTGTAAATAATCTAGGAATAAACTTTGGGTATGGAACTTTATTCGAAGAAGTATCATTCTCTTTAAATGAAAAGGAATCAATTTCAATTGTTGGACCTAATGGATGTGGAAAAACAACTCTATTAAAAATAATAGCAGGAAAAGAAAAAGAAGATAAAGGTTCAGTTTCAATAAAGAAAAATGCTAAAGTAGCGTACTTAGATCAAACCGGTGCAAGCAAAGACGATCCCCGAAAAGTATATGATATCTTAAAAGAATCGTTTAAAGAACTATTTGAAATAAGTAGACAAATTAAAGTAGCAGAACAAAAAATGAACGAAGATCCTGAAAATAGCAAACTAATTGATACATATTGCGAATTAATTGATAAATTTTCACGACTAGGTGGTTATGAGATTGATTCAAATATCAGTGCTGTTATAAATGGTTTGAAACTTGACCCTAAAATATTAGAGCAGTCTTACAACGATCTTAGCGGTGGAGAAAAAACACTTGTACAATTAGCAAAAGTTTTAATTATTAAACCAGATTTATTATTATTAGATGAACCAACAAACCATCTTGATATAGAAAGAATCGAATGGTTAGAAAATTATATCAAATCATTTCAAGGAGCAACAGTAATAGTTTCTCATGATAGGTATTTTCTTGATAAAATGTCTAATAAAATCTTAGACTTAGAAGCAAAAAATGGTGAAGTATATGATACAAACTATAGTGGTTTTTTAGAAGAAAAAGAAAAAAGATTCGAAAAACAAATGGCAAATTATAAAGATCAACAACAACTAATAAAAAAGTTAGAAGCTGAAATGAAATGGTTTGCTGAAAGAGGAATGGCAACAAATAGTACAACTCTAACAGCAAGAGCACACGCATTGCAAACAAGAATAGAACGAATCAAAAGCAACGCTATAGTTAAACCAGTTAAAAGAAAGAAAGTAAATATTGAATTTAATGAAAATTCAAAAACAAGTAAAGACGTTATTACAGTAAGTGAATTATCCGTACTTATGCCAAATGATGATATTTTACTTGATAATATCAATTTTAGTGTCCATGATGGAGAAAGAATAGCATTAATCGGGCCCAATGGATGTGGTAAATCCACTATTATAAAAACTATATTAGGAGATGCCAGCTTAGACTATTGTGGTGAAATTAAAATCGGACCAAGTGTAAAAATTGGCTATATACCTCAAATAATTACATTCCCAAATGAAAAACAAACAATATTAGAATATTTTAGTAGGGAAACCGGATTAAATGAGCAAAAAACTAGACAAATATTAGCAGGATTCCATTTTTATCATGATGACATAAAAAAAAGAGTTGGTAACTTATCCGGTGGAGAAAAAATGAAATTAAAATTAGCAGAATTACTTCAAAAACAAGTTAATACATTAATATTAGATGAACCAACAAACCACATAGATATAGACACAAAAGAAGTTTTTGAAGAAGCTTTAGATAATTTTGATGGAACAATGATATTCGTAAACCATGACAGATATTTTATTAATAAATTTGCAGAAAAAATATTTGAAGTAAATAATTATGGAATTACAATATATAATGGTAACTATGATTATTATGTAGAGAAGAAAAATGAAATAAATTCAAAAAAATGTAATAGATTAGACTATCAAAATAGATAGTCTTTTTTTATTAAATATCCTTGACAACAAAATGTAAACAAGATACAATGTAATTGTAAAGAAAGTAGGTAAACATAATGAAAAGACTAAATGAAATATTACAAGAATTAGGTATTTCTAAAGTAAGATTAGCTAAATATTTAGGCGTTTCTAGACAAATGGTTTATAATTATCTTGAATTAAATTCGCTTAATGAATGGCCAAAAGAAAAGAAAATTGCCCTTTTAAAATTATTAGATATAGAAGATGGAGAAGAGGACACTTTAAATGAAATTAAAGTAAATACAGACTATCTTTTAGAAGTTGAAGAAAGATTAAATAAAGTATTGAAATCAAATACATCTAATGAATTTCTAGATTTAAAAGGATTAAAAAAGGAAGAACAACAATTAGTTAGTGATATAACATTCCTAATTAAAGATAAATTACTAGAAGGAAATGATAGAGAAGAGAGGTATTACACTCTACTATACACTTTCCACTTATTACAATGTGTTGATAATATTGAAGAAATCAAATATCTTTTAGCGTATATGTCTAAATATGCCGGATTTACTAATCCAAATGAATTTAAATTTAATGAAAATAAACAATTTATGTTTGAAGGTATTATTCATTCTGCCTTTAATTTATACTTAAATGGTAATCCATCTAAAAGTAAAGTGATTGAATCAAGGAAACGTTTTGTTGAAGAAATTGAAACAAGAAATGAAGAAAAATTATCACGTACTCAGCAACTACAAACTATCCGTATTCAAGCCTTAAGAGAGTTAGGTTACTCTACTATTAATAATGATAACGCTGCTGAAGTTTTTGAAAAAATAGCTGAAATAGAAGCAAGATCTAGTAAATAAGATAATTATTCTAAGTTTTGAAACTCCCCCTTCTCTATTTATAACTAACTAAAGTGGAGAAGGGAGTTTTATTTTAAATAAGCAATTATATTCCTATTTATTTGTTTAACAGATAAGTTTATATAATTAAATTCATTATTACATTAAATAAATATATTATATTATAAGTTATTAAACTTAATTAATTAAATAATTTAATGTTATATTAATAGATAAAATTTAATTAACACAAAAGTAATAAAAGAATTATTAAAGGGATAGAACTAAAAAAAATCAATAATTTAAACCATATATTAAATTAGATAAATAAAGTAAATAAGTTTAGATGGATAATTTATCATCTTTTTACCATAAAATACAACTTCCTATAATATATATTATGTTAACCAATACATAATTTAAAAGGAAAAGAACTATTTATTACCAATCACTATATAATATACTCCCTATCACTATTTTATAATTAAATCTTAATAAGTTAGTTATCAATAAACTAATTTTTTATTTGTAAAATTATATTCTCTAATATAATCCAATAATAATTTATATATTTTATATATATAAATTTAGATAATAAATTTTTTTCTTATACATATAATTAAGATTTATTTTTTTCTTCAAATTATATTTCATACATTATTTAATTATATGTTTTTATTTTGTATTATTACCTTATTACTTATTAGGATACATAAAACATATTTTTCTTAACTTATATAATGATCATTCAATAATGCAAATTCTCTATTTTGGCCTCCACTATCTCCTACTATCTTTTACTTTACATTTAGTTTACATAATAAATTACAACACAAATTCAGTTAAAATAACTACAATTAAGCCGAGTAGAGTACCTAAAACAATATTCTTTTTACTATACTTCTCCACTTCCTTAAATATTTCATTAAAACTAATAGAAACCATAATACCAGACACAAATAAAAGTATTAAGCTAATTAATAAATTAGATAAAAATCTATATAAAAACAAATACGCAACAACAGCTCCTATTGTTTCAGCAAACCCGCTTATTAAAGTATAAATAAATGCCCTACTCTTTTTATTTGTTCCATAATACGTCGGAATAGCAATCGCAATACCTTCAGGTATATTATGAAGCATAATTGCAACACTAAGTTTAATACCTAAATTAATATTTATAGTAGATGATAAAAAAGTAAGAATTCCTTCCGGCATATTATGAATCATTAATCCTATCATAGATAAAATTCCTATTTTTTCCAAACTATTAGAGTTATTTTTACTAGTAAACCTATCAATAATCTTAATAATCAAATTTCCTATAACCAGCATTCCCAGTAAAACAATAGTAGCAATAAATAAATTATATTCTTTTAACAAATAAAAGAATCCATCTGGTATTAATTCAAATAAAGAAATAAAGAACATAATAGAGCCTGAAAACGCTAAAGAAAAACCTATAAATCCATTAATGTTCTTCGGTTTTAAATATATAAAGAAATATCCAATCGTCGTAGATATTCCTGCTAAGAAAGTAATTAAAAATGGTATATAAAAATTATTCATATTAAACTATATGAAACAATATTAAAAAATAACCATTAATTACCATAATAAACAAAAGAAAAATTACCATACTATTACTAGGAGGTAATTATGAGTAGATATAATACAAATGCAAGATCTAATGCAAACAACAGCAAATGTCATTCAAGAGCTAGAGAAAATGCAAGAGAAAATGCAAAAGCAAACGAAAATAACGCTAGATGCAAATAATGATTTCAGTTATCTAGGAAAGTATTCATCATAGTCCTTCTTAAGAGTTTCATTATCTAAATGAGTATAAATTTGAGTAGTGGCTAGATTTTCATGACCTAGAAGTTCCTGAATTATTCGCAAATCAGCTCCATTTTTAAGTAAATGAGTTGCATAAGTATGTCTTAAGGTATGAGGAGAAACATTTTTCTTTATACCTTTTTTTACGCATTCTTGTTTAATAATTCTGAAGATATATTGTCTTGATAACTTATTTCCTAAATTATTTAAAAATATATATGTACTATTTTTCTTATTAATAGAAGGTCGATAATTATTTATATAATCATTTAATACATTTTTAGCAATATCTCCAAAAGGAACTATTCTCTCTTTCTTCCCCTTCCCCATTACTCTAATTAAATTTTCAGCCATATCAACATTAGCCATTTCTAAATTAATAAGTTCACTAATTCTAAGTCCTGAAGAATAAAATAGTTCAAGAATTGCCTTATTTCGAGCATCATACGGAGTTTTTATTTCAATATCTAATAAAGATGTTACTTCTTCTAAAGAAAGCACTGTAGGTAAGCTTTTATCTAGTTTTGGAGATTTAAATTTAGTCAAAGGATTATCTTTTATCTTTTCTAATCTTTCTTCATAATTATAGAAAGATTTCAAAGCACTTAAACTATGAGAAACACTTTTAGGAGATTTACTACTAATTGCTTTTAAGTATTTTTTAACATCATCATCATTAATTTTAAGCAAATCCTTATTAACATATTCACTAAACATAGATAACTCTAAAATATAAGAATTAACCGTATTAACACTATAATTTTTTTCATATCTTAAATAGTTTTCATATTCTTTAATATAATCATCGTTCATACCATAACCTCTACCATAAATTATACATACATCTTTAAAAATAATCAAATTTAATATATAATATAAAGGCAAAGGAATGACTGTAATGGAATTATTAGCAAATGATATTAGACCAATTAAATTAAATGATATATATGGGCAAAATCATCTTATAGGTGAAGGTAAAATTCTAACTAATTTAGTAAAAAATAAAAAATTATTTTCAATGATATTTTATGGTAATCCCGGTTGTGGTAAAACAAGTATCGCAAATGCCTTAGTTAATGAATTAAATATGCCATATCGTATGTTAAACGCTGTAATTAATAAAAAAACAGACTTTGATATCGTAATTGAAGAAGCTAAAATGAATGGCCAAATGATTCTAATAATAGATGAAATTCATAGAATGAACAAAGATAAACAAGATATTCTCCTTCCCTATTTAGAAAACGGTAAAATAATTATGATAGGTTTAACAACATCAAATCCTTATCATAGTATTAATCCAGCTATAAGATCAAGATGTCAAATCTTTGAAGTAAAATCTCTTAAACCTGAAGATATTGTTAAAATTCTTATCAAAGCTAAAGACAATTTAGAAGGTATTCAAATTGATGACAATTGTCTAAATATTATCTCATCTTCTTCAAATGGAGACGTCAGAAGCGCTTTAAATTTACTAGAAATGGCTTATTATAGTTCAACAGATCATATCATAACTGAAGATGTTTTAAAAAGTATTAACGCTAAACCAATAATATATATTGATAAAAATGGTGATAATTACTATAACTCAATCAGTGCCTTACAAAAATCAATTAGAGGTAGTGACGTTGATGCAGCAGTATATTATTTAGGTGTATTATTAGAAGCACAAGATTTAGATATAATATTTAGAAGATTATCAGTAATTGCATATGAAGATATTGGTCTAGCAAATCCATCTATCGGTCCAAAATTAGATGCCGCTATTAATGCTGCAACCAGAGTCGGCTTTCCTGAATGTATTATTCCATTATCCGAAATAGTAATTGAAATGGCTTTATCTCCTAAAAGTAATAGTGCTTATCTAGCAATTGATAAAGCTTTAACTACAATTAGAACTAAAAACTGTGGAAGTGTTCCTAAACATATTCATACCAATAGTAAAGATTATTTATATCCTCATAATTATAAAAATAGTTGGGTTAAGCAACAATACTTGCCAGACAATATCAAAAATGAAAAATTCTACTATCCTAAAAATAATGCTTATGAAAATAATCTTAATAAAATAGATAGTGAAAAGAAGAAACAATAACCCATAATAAAAATATTAGACGATGAATCTAATATTTTTATTTGGTAATATCATTAATTACATAACTTGCACATAATAATCCAGCAACACCTGGCATATAACATACCGTACCAAGCACTTTATCTTTATTCTTAGTAGGAACTTCATTAGAAGAAACAACTTTAAATTTATTTCTAATACGATTTTCTTTAACTTTTTTTCTTAATATTTTAGCAAGAGGATCCCCGCTAGTTTTGTCAAGAGTAGTAATTGATAATTTAGATGGATCAGTCTTATTTGCAGTCCCCATACTTGAAACTAATTTATATTTATTAGCATGTTTCATAAGTAATAGCTTAACTTTAACATCATCACAAGCATCAATAACATAATCATATTTATTAACTAATAAATCGTTAAAATTATCTTCAGTTATAAACTTATATATTATTGAAATATTCGCATTTTTATTAATACTCAAAGCTCTTTCGGCTGCTGCTTCACATTTAGATATTCCAATATTTTTATTATTGGAAATAATCTGTCTATTTAAATTAGATTCTTCAACAACATCACCATCAACAATAGTTATGTTTTTAACGCCAGATCTAACTAATGCCTCTAACGCATATCCTCCTACTCCACCAAGCCCAACTACTAGCACCTTTGTTTTTTCAAGTTTAGTAAAGCGATCTTGTCCAAATAACGCTATTAATCTTTCAAACATATTATCCCTCCAAAATAAAAACCTAACTAGACATCAATTGTGATAAAATCCCGCATTCTCGCAGGTGGGCATCACATAAAGAACTTTAGGATTCTAACTCTTTGAGCTAGCATTCAACACCATCCTTTAATTAGATTCCCTTACATCACACATAGTCGGTTTTATGTAAATCGACATCTATTAGGTAATTTAATTATATCAAATGTTTTTGTATTTAACAATTAGATTATAAACGATTTACACTAAATTTATGATTAATTTATGATAATGTCTTAAGTAATAACTTTGGAAAATGTCTCAAAGTTAGAGTATAATATATCACTTGAGGTGATATGTAAAATGAGAAAGGTTGAATTAAGAATGAATGAAAAAGAAAAATACGAAGTTATCAAAGAATTGGTAGATCACAATGGTAACAAAAACCGAGCTACAAAAAAAGAGATAAAATAACTTATCTCAATATATTAATTTCCACTCGCTTTCCATCTTTCAAGTACATCACAGTTAGCTGAATATGGAAGTGGATCAGGTAAATCCATTTTAATTAATAATGGTATTTTAAATGCACTACCAAACGATACTAAAGTACCTGCTTGTAACGAATTAAGTTTTTCAATAATATCACTAGATACATTAGGAAGCATCTTTTCAATATATTCTAAATCTTTAGGATGTGTCATTTTAAGAACTAAGAAATTACTCATTTGAGCAACAACTGTTTCCGATATATCAACAGGTCTTTGACTAATCAAATCAATTATAACCCCATATTTACGTCCTTCTTTGGCAATTCTCTCAAATATATTATATCCTAATAAGAATTTATCATTATCGTTTTGAACATATCTATGTGCTTCTTCTAATATCAAATGGAACGGTATAGAAGCTCTAACTTTTCTCTTCTTAGCAAAATCAAAAATCATTTTAGAAATTATCTTAACAATAACTTTAGCAAGGCCATCATCTATATCTTCTAAATTAACATTAATAATTTGGCTTCTTCTTGAATTTAAAACAATTAACTTAGAAATATATTGTTCTAGTGAAATATATTTATCAAATTCAAAATATTTACCATTTTTACTATTTATAATTGAATTTAATCTTACCTTTAAAATTATAGCTGAATCTTGCATTATTCTATTGTTTAAGAAACCTTCCCCAATTAAAGCAAAATCCATAGCCTTAGCAAAATCTTTTAAATTATAAAAGGCATTTTCATTAACTTCAATTTGACTTTCTAATTCTGGATTAATATAAGTTGCTAAATATTCATTTATTAATACACTTTCGCCAAATTCACCTTTATTATCAATTTGAAAACAATTTGCAAATCTTCTTGTATAGCCAATTCCCTTAAGTTCTGCATTAACATTAAATTCATTAGTAGAACAAGATGCTAATATTTGAAATATATCATTCTTTTTACCAGCAGCATTTTGATTAGAAAATAATACACTTTGTATTGCTGATGCAATTAAATGATTCTTAAGTTTATTAACGTTATCATTATTTTCACTAAATATTTTAGCAAGTTTACTAGCTCTTTCTATAATTGTTAATTGGCTATGATTTTCTGCATTTAAAAGTAATGCTAAATCATCATTAGAAAGTAAATAAACTGGAATTTGTAATAATTCATCGCCTTGTTCAACTGGATTAGTTGTAATAAACTTATATTGATAATTCGGATTTATTTGATTAATATTTTTAAATGCATTTTTGTATTCCCCGTAAGCATCAAAGATAAACAAATTCGCATTATAAGTTAAAATTTGCGGATTTAAAAATATATTTTGAATTATTCTTGATACTGAACATGATTTACCAGATCCAGAGTTACCAAATATAGCCATATGATTAGAAAATAAATCATTTATACCAGCATATATCTTACGATTTTCATATATAGGACTTCTACCAATGTATAAACTCTTTTCATCATCTTTACCCATAATAATATCTAATTCTTCATTATTAATAACTCTTATTGTACTATTTAACGTTGGTTTCTTAATGGTACCAGCAATAAATCTAGTTCCAACAAATTCTCCTAATAGTTCAATCTTAATTGTTTCTTCATCTATATTTTTTACTTCTCCTAAAAGTTTTGTATTTTCATTTTCAAACACAACATGTAAATTCATCAAATTTTGAATCACATTAGCTTCTTTATTAATTGCAACAATAACAATATTATCACTTATAAATTTAATTTTTCCAAACACTTTAATCTACCTTCTATTCTATAAAAAGTATAACATAAAAATATAATAAAAAAAATCAAAATAATTCACACTCCTTTATTTTTATGAATAATTACAAACTCTACACATCATAGAGTGTACTAACAGTTTTAACATGATATATTAATATTGTCAGGAGAAGATTTAAAAAGATGATAATAATAGGAGGAAGCATATGAATAACACATTATCAAATTTAAATTTAGAACTAGATAAAGGATTTGAGCAAGAAAACACACTTTACGATCTATATCAATTAATATCTACATATAATAAATTATTATTAAAAGCAGGAAACGATTTAGAAAAAACAAATAAAATTATTAAAAAAATTTTTATAGTTATGATTGCTACGAAAAACCTATTGCAGAATTATTTTCAGGTTTTACTCAAAATGAATTACTGTATTTAACTGAAGCAGAACATAATGTTTTAATAGATACTTAAGACATGATATTTCTAATTGATGATCATACTTTATTAAAGATTTCTTCTTTCCACCCAATTGGTAGTGGTAACCTACGCGATGTAAGTTATAAATTTATACAATTTTTAGATTGCAAAGTAAAAAGATAAGAAGATAAAATATATGATAGTGATTCATATTATTGTACAGAATATTACGAATATAGAGATGCAATTGGATTATTTAATGGAAAAAAATTAATTACACCTGCATATAATTTTGAAAAGCAATTTGAATCAATTGACGGTGCTAATATCAGAGATATTTTAATTCCTCAATCAATAGATGAAATTCATGAAAAAATTAAATCAGTTAAAGAAGCCAAAATGAAAGTACTAAAAAAAATTATAGACTCACAATCTATAATTTTTATTTTAATTTATCTTTTAAAATTTCATTAACTTTAACTGGATTTGCTTTTCCTTTAGTTTCTTTCATAACTTGTCCAACAAAGAATCCAAATAAATTTGTTTTACCATTATGATAATCTTCGATTTGTTTTTGACTATTTGCTAAAATATTATCAACAATTTTAATTAATTCACTATCATCAGATATCTGAACCATTCCTTCGTCAATAATTATTTTTTCAGGTTCTTCTCTTCTATCTAAACATAAATTAAATAATTCTTTAGCTTGTTTAGAAGATATTTTATTTTCACTTAAATTGCTAATAATAACACTTAATCTACTAGGTGTTACAAAAAATTCATCTATTTCAATATTTTCTTTTGAGATATATCCTAATATAGTTGAAATAATCCAGTTAGCAGCTGTTTTAGCATCGATTCCTAATTTAATGCATTCTTCAAAGTATAAAGCAATCTTCTTTTCTTTAACTAATATATTTGCATCATAACTAGATAATCCATACTGACTCATATATTTATTTTTACGTTCATAAGGAAGTTCAGGTATTGATTTAAATATTTTTTCTTTCCATTCTTCATTTATTTTAATTTTAGGAATATTTGGCTCTACAAAATATTTATAGTCAATCGCATCGACTTTAGAACGCATTCTAATTGTTGTACCCGTTGTATCATCAAATCTTCTTGTTTCTTGTTCAATTTTATCTTGCTCACCATTCTTAATTAGATCAAGTTGTCTTTGAACTTCATAATTAATAGCATCCCTAACTCCACTAAATGAATTAACATTTTTAATCTCAACTTTAGTTCCAAGTTCATCCGTATTACTTAAAGATACATTAACATCACATCTTATTTGTCCTTTTTTAGAATCAGCATCAGATATATCTGTGTATTGATAAACACTTCTTATATATTCTAAGAAAGTAATAACATCGTTTAAATCATGAAAACAAGGTGTTGTAACAAGTTCTAAAAGAGGCACTCCTGCTCTATTATAGTTAATTTTACTTGACTTTTCTTCGTGAGTCATTTGAGCTGAATCTTCTTCTAAATGAATATTATCAATTCCTACTTTAAATACACTGCCATCTGCTCTTTCAATATCAATAAATCCATCAAATCCAATGGGAGCAGGTATCGTATTTTGAGTTATCTGATATCCTTTAGGTAAGTCAGGATAGTAATAATTTTTTCTTTCAAAATATAAATATTCTGGTTGCTTACAATTTAGAATCTTGCTCATCATAAGTCCCATTTCAACACATCTTTTATTTACTACCGGAAGAGTTCCCGGAAATGCCATATCAACCGGTCTAACATTTATATTAGGAGTATCAGAATAACCATTCTTGGCACTTGAAAATATTTTACTATTAGTTTTAGAAACCTCACAATGCATCTCAATTCCAATAGTTAATTTATAATCATTCATGATTTACCTCCTTAGCAATTTGATTTTTATAAGGCATAACACTTTCTAAAGCATAAGCAATATTTAAAACATTTTGATCATCATAACAGTTACCAGTAATATTTACCCCAACCGGTAAATTATCAATAAATCCATCAGGAATAGTTATTGAAGGGAATCCCCCAAAATTACCAACTTGTAAAAATTCATCAAGTACTGAAGTATTTTCATCAATCATATCTAAAGATCCATCGATATGTTTAGCAACTCCTACTCCAACCGGCATAATCATTGCATCATACTCTTTAAAATAATTTTTCATTATATCAACAATTAACCTTCTAACTCTTTGAGCATTAATAAAATATCTTTCTTGATTTTCTTTTTGTAAAACATAAGATCCAATTATAAATCTACGTTTAATTAAAGAAGAAAAGTTCTTAGTACGATAATTCTTCATCATTTCGATATAATTTTTTCCATCTTCTCTAGGTCCAAAAATAAATCCAGTTAAATTAGACATATTGCTTGTTGCTTCAGCACATGATAACACTACATAAACAGATGGTAATGCATCAAGAATCTTTTTATCAATAGAAACACCCGTAACACTTGCTCCTAAATCTTCTAATTTTTTAATTGTTTCACGATATATTTCTAAATGTTTTTTTAGTTCATCATTCATATTAGGATAATTTTCTTCATCAATTAATTCCTTAATATAAAATAATTTTTTACCCCTAATATTTTTATCTAAATTATCGTATAAATGCATATTTGTTGAATCAAATGAAGTCATATCATTTTCATCAATGCCTTTCATATTATCTGTAACAATTGCTGCATCTTCAACACATCTAGTTAAAACACCACATGTATCTAAACTAGAAGCAAAAGGAAATAATCCATATCTAGAAATCATTCCATAAGTAGGCTTATATCCAACAATTCCGCAATAAGCTGCTGGCTTACGAATTGAATCACCAGTATCTGATCCTAGTGCATATGGATAAACTCCTGCCGCAACCGCACAAGCAGATCCGGCAGATGATCCTGCACACATTCTTGCTTTATCCCACGGATTTAATACCGTACCAGTATGACATGTTGTACCTGTTCCACCCATACCAAATTCATCAAGAGCAGTTTTATTAGTTGGAATAGCACCTGCTTTATATAAATTACTTACAGCAGTAGCATCAAAAAATGGAACATAATCTTTTAACGTATTAGATGAACCAGTTGATAATATTCCTTTAGTTGAATAATTATCTTTAATTCCAAAAGGAATACCAGAAAGTAAATTATCAGTAACATTTCCACCTTTAGCATCATCTAAAATTGTTACAAAAGCATTGTACTTATCTTCTACCTCATGAGACATTTTAATAGATTCCTTAACAAGTTCATCACTAGTAACTTTACCATTTATTAAATCCTCATGTAATTCTTTAATAGTTTTATTTAGCATCATTTACACCACCTTTGGTAAAACTACTGAAGCACCATCATTAAGATCAGAGTTAGCAAGTAATTCTTCTCTTGGAATAGATTCCTCAATAGCATCTTCTCTTAATTCAGCATAAAAATCATCAAGAGCATGAGTCATAGGTACAACTTCGCTTATATTTTCAATATCATTTATTTTATTAATATTTTTATCAATAATTTCAAACTCATTAAATACCATATTAGTTTCTTCATCAGTTAAACCAATCATTAGTAAATCAGCAAGTTTTCTTATTTTTTCTTTTGTAAAATCCATAATTTCCTCCTTAACTTAAAGAAAAAAGAATAAATATTCTTTCTCCTATGGATATAATCTATTAGGTCCTCTAAAGATAAACTGTGCATCCCTAATATGGTCAAGTCCTAATAACAATAATGTTAATCTATCTACTCCAATTGCAAATCCGCCATGAGGTGGCATACCATATTTAAAGAATTGCATATAAAATTCAACATCTTTAGTTAATCCTTTTTCATCCGCATTATGTTTTAAATGATCATATCTATGTTCTCTTTGGGATCCACTAGTTATTTCCATACCTCTCCATAATAAGTCATATCCTTGAGGAACATCATTTTCATCTCTCATATGGTAGAAAGGTCTTTTAGCTTTACTATAATCAGTTATAAATAAGAATTCAGAGCCATATTCTTCCATTGCAAATTTACAAGCTAACTTTTCAGTTTCCGCATTTAAATCTCCAATATCATGTTCTGGTATTTCATAACCATATCTTTTTTCTAATTCTTTATATAAATCAAATAATTTAATTCTAGGGAATTCCTTATCAGGAACAACAACTTCTTGTCCAAATCTAGATTTAATTATATCTCCAAAATTTTCCTTTAATTTTCCTAGAGCATAAGTAAGCATTTCTTCTTCTAAATGCATAACATCTTCATATGAATTAATATAAGCAAATTCAAGGTCAAATGAAGTAAATTCAGTACAATGTCTATTAGTGTTAGAGTTCTCTGCTCTAAATGCAGGAGCAACTTCAAAAACCCTTTCAAAACCAGAAGCAATAGCCATTTGTTTATAAAATTGAGGACTTTGTGCTAAATAAGCTTTATCATTAAAATATTTAACCTCAAACACAGAAGATCCTGATTCAGAAGCAGTACCTATAATCTTAGGAGTATGAATTTCAGTAAAATCATGTTTGTATAAATAATCTCTTAGATATTCAACGAAAGCACTTTGAATAGGTATAATATATTCTTTAGCATCACTTCTTAAATCAATCCATCTATAATCTAACTTTTTATCAGGTAATGCATTTTCTTCAATTGGATAAGCATCTGCTATAGATAAAATTTCTACACTTTCTGGTAAGAATTCTTTACCACCATCTTTAACATATTCACTCATAACCATTTTACCAGTAAATGTTACAAAAGAACCAGTTGTTAAGGTAGCACAAACATTTGCAAGTTCTTCTTTAATTTTATCAACAGAAACTTGAATATATCCAGTTCTATCTTTTAACTTAATAAAAATCATATATTTTGTATTTCTAATTGTTTTAATCATTCCTGAAATTTTAGATAATTCATTTTCTTCTAAATTTTTAATTAATGTTCTTTCCATAAATAATCCTTTCTAAAATTAAAATTCACAGTTACCTGGTGTTCTTGGATAAGGAATAACATCACGAATATTATCAATACCTGTAATATAAATAAGTAATCTTTCAAATCCCATACCAAATCCAGAATGTACACAAGTACCATATTTTCTTAAATCTAAGTACCAAGAAAGTTCTTCTTTATTCATTCCAAGTTCATCCATACGTTTAACTAACTTATCATAACTTTCTTCTCTTTGAGATCCACCCATTAGTTCGCCAGCACCTGGTACTTCTAAATCTACAGCTGCAACAGTTTCACCATCTTCATTTTGTTTCATATAAAACGCCTTAATATCTTTTGGCCAGTTCTTAATAAATACTGGTCCATTAAAGTATTCAGTAATATATTTTTCATGTTCTTTTGCAATATCTTCACCATATTCTGGTTCAAATTCCCATTTAACGTCAGCGTTCTTTAAAATAGTAATAACATCTTTATGATCAATTCTTGTAAATTTACTATTAACTAATCTAGTTAGCTTATCTATTAATCCTTTTTCTACAAATTGATCTAGGAATTTCATTTCATCTTTCGCATTTTCTAAAACATAATTAACAACATATTTAAGCATATCCTCCATAATGTCCATATCGCCTTCTAAATCACAGAAGGAAATTTCTGGTTCAATCATCCAGAATTCAGAAGCATGAACTTTCGTATTTGAGTTTTCTGCTCTAAAAGTAGGACCAAAAGTATAAGTTTTCTTAAATGCGGTAGCAAATGTTTCTGCCTCTAATTGTCCACTAACAGTTAATCCGGTTTTTTTACCATAAAAATCTTTTTCTGGTTCATATTTACCACTAGAAGCAATACGATTTAAATCAAGAGTTGTAACTTGGAACATTTCTCCAGCTCCTTCACAATCAGAACTTGTTATAATTGGAGCATGAAAATATACATAATTACGATCTTGAAAATATTTATGAATTGCCATAGCCGCAACACTTCTTACTCTAAATACTGCATTAAAAGTATTAGTTCTAGCTCTTAAATGACCTACCTCTCTTAAGAATTCTCTAGTGTGTCTTTTAGCTTGAATTGGATAAGTTTCATCAGCAAGTCCAAGAACTTTAATACTATCCGCTTTAAGTTCAAAATCTTGATTTCCACTAGATTCAACAATTGTTCCAGTAACTTCTAAACTTGATCCAACTAATACTTTATTAATTTCTTCATAATTACTTAAACTAGTATCATAAACAACTTGTAAAGTATTAATTGTTGTTCCATCAGAAAGCACTATAAAAGCAAAATTTGAACTCTTTCTATGATTTCTAACCCATCCTGGAATTGTAACTTTTTTTCCAATATAACTTTCCTTAAATAAATCTTTTATATCCATTTTTAACATCTCCTATAATTTCATATCTAAATAATCAGATAAATCATTAATATTTACTTTTTCTTCTTCTTTAGTAACATTATCTTTAACGTTTACCATCATATCTTCTAAATCTTTATCATTTAATATAACTAAATATTTTGCATTAAATCTATCAGCGGCTTTAAATTGGCCTTTTAAACCTTTTCCTAAATAATCCATTTCAGTTATAAAGCCATTTAATCTTAAATTTTGAGCAATATATAAAGCCGTATCTTTTTCTGTATCAGAAACATACATAATATATACATCAACATCATTATTAACTGGAATATTTACATGAGCCATATCTAAGCACATCATTAATCGATCAAAACCAATTGCAAATCCGACAGCTGGAACACTTGGTCCATCCAAACTTTCAACAAGATTATTGTATCTTCCACCGCCACCAATTGCTAGTGTATCAATTCCATCAATATTTACATTAATTTCAAACACCACATGATTATAATAATCAAGTCCTCTAACCAAATTAGGATCTTCCTCATAATTTATTTCTAATAAATCAAGTTCTTCTTTCAATTTATTATATCTATTTAAACTTTCTTCATTTAAATAGTGGGCTATTTTAGGAGCATTTTTAATTACATCTTTATCTCCATCAACCTTACAATCAAGTATTCTTAAAGGATTAGTTTCAAATCTTCTTTGACAATCTTCACATAAATCTTTAATATGTGGTTTTAAATAATTAGTTAAAGCATCATGATATCTTTCTCTTGATTCTCTATCTCCTAAAGTATTTATTTTTATAACTGAATCAAGTCCTAATAAATTGAAGATATTATAACATAAAGAAATAACCTCTACATCACTAGCAATATCATCAGATCCAATCATTTCTACACCAAATTGTGTAAACTCTCTATTTCTCCCTGATTGTGGTCTTTCATAACGATACATCTTCTCATTATAATAAACTTTAACTGGTTCAGTCATATTACCATATAACTTATTTTCAATAAACAATCTAACAATTCCTGCAGTTCCTTCTGGTCTTAAAGTTAAATTTCTATCTCCCCTATCTTTAAAATCATAAGTTTCTTTACTAACTAAATCACTAGTTTCCCCAGCACTTCTATGAAATAAACTAGAATCCTCAAACACTGGAGTTTCTACATTAACAAAATTATATTTTTGACATATTCCTTTAATAATTTCATTAACATATTCTCTTTTTTTAGCATCAAGTCCATAAACATCATAAGTTCCTTTTGGTTTAGTAATCATTTAAATCATCCTTTCTTAAAATAAAAAACAAGGAAATAATAGCTAAGGGCGAATTATATCCGCTGTGCCACCTTATTTCACTTGTTAAAGCCTTTATTAAACTTATATCGTAGTTACCCGGATTATTTTATATAAAGAATGTCTCATAACTATTATATATTAAGTATTTTCACCAACTAACTCTCTCTTTAAATATATTAATTAATAATTACTTCTTCTTTAATAATCAACTATACTAATATTTTACTTAAAACGCCTCATAAAGTCAAACTATTTTTCACCTAATATCAAATAAAAATTAGTTATATTTCAAACCAATTCTTATATAAAATTATTTTTTAATTTTATTAGTTTACTATTATCAATAATATCACGTTTATTTTCTAAATTAGAAACACATGTATTCCTTAACTTATCAGATAAATATATCAATTCATAATGATTTATTTTCTGATTACATCTACTTTCACTATTTTGTGAAGTAAAATAGCAAACTTCAATATCTTTATATGGACTAATGACTATATTTGTCAAAACTTCTATATAATAAATAATTAATATCTTTATCATTTTTATTTTATACAACATATAAATCATATAATCTATATTTTTTCTTTTTATTAACATGCTTTTTTGCAGAATATATATTTTAGTCAAGTAGATCAAGTAATAAATCGCTATTTTCTATATGCAAAAAAAGCATTTAATGAAGAAAATCTTATTATCAGAATTTGTTCCTTTAATATATTTTATTACTTCCTTTACTGTTTTTAATGCTTCTTAATCATTTATATTTCTTAAATATATAGAAATATAGAAATGTTTTTAGGAAATAAAGAGGCAAAATAAAATTCATTAATTCTGAATCACGACCATAAACAAAATACCACTGCATAAGTGTAACCTTTCAAATATAAATAAAAATGTGTTGATCTAACAAGATTAATAAAATTATCATATTTTTCTTTTGTATCTACATTAGTTATTATTCTAGTAGAAAGTAATGGATAGTTATTTTCATCAGCTAAATTTAAATATCCTATAATTTGTCTAACTTGTATCTAATCTTTTAATTCATATATTTCTATATTATTATTTTTCTTCTATCATAAGTATAGTATCTACATCCTAATACCAAATTCAATTTTTCCAATACATTCACGATATTTTTTTCCTTTATTTAAAATATCTTTAACAGTTTTTACTTCTTCTTTTATATCAGATGTTGCTAGTAAACTATCTAGTTTTTCATTTAAATCAGTAGCATATTCCATCATATAACTTTCACTAATATTAGCAATTTTACTTTTAAGCAAGTTTTCAACAATTATCATACTAGTTTTTTTATCTACATAATCTTTATTATCTATCTTTATACAAAAATAACTATTAATTAATCCTACTAAACTCATAGAAAAGAATAAATCACCTTGAAAATCATCATTTAAATTAAAAATACTCATTAACATTTTTGAATTTGAATAAATTTCATTAGGTAATATAAAGTTATTACTTATCATTCCTTTTTCAATATCTTTATAAAAATAACTAATATAATATTTTCTTTCAATTAATTTTGCTTTAATATCCTTATTAGTTTCTTTATTTATACTTTCTTCTAAAAACAATAACATAGTACTATAATAATCTTTCATATAAGCATTTGTTAATTTTGAAGTTCCCGAAATATAATCATTTAATTTTTTATTTGCTTCTTCTTCATTACCTATTGTAATATGTTCTATTTTAATCCCAAGCATTGATAAATCCACCATATTATTAATTTTTAAATTTCTTATGTAGCAAATCATATAAAATATTCTTCTATATTCAAAATTATCAATATTTCCATCAATTAGCAAATCATCACTTTTAAATTTAGATAACATTTTTTCTTTTATATAATCAACGCATATGTTACATTTGACAAAATCAAAATTTAAAGAATTATATATGCCATCTTCAATAATAAGGATTTCTTTTAAATAAGCTAATAATTTTTCATATCTACTCACATTCTTTTTATTATTTATATCTAAAAATATTAACTTTTTATAAATATTTTTAATTGTTTCACTTATTTCATAAAGACTATCTAATTTTTCTAAATCTTTTTTACTCATAGTACTATCTATCATGCTATCCTCCAATAATTATTTTAAAGATATAATTTTAACTTTTTCTTTATCTTTATCTAAATAATCAAAACATTTACTCACCAAATTTGAATCAACAGTTTTATTGCTTATCTGATTATCAAAATCATCTTTTATTTCAGTAGCTCGTTTCAAATTCATATCAACAAGTGCAGCTCTAATAAAGACATTACATAATAAGATCTGGAACATACTTGATTCATTATCTAAACTATTTAATTTTTTAAGATATTTGATAGCAAAATCACTATTAAAGTCATCTTTAACATCATCAAAAGATTCAGTAAATAAATCTCCTAAATTATCCGATTCCATTTTAGCAAGTAAATAAGTATCTTTTGGTACATCAAAGTTATGGCTTATCATATATTCTTCTGACTTATTGAAAATAAAGGATAAATAATATTTTGTATAAATTAACTTATTTTTAACAGCTAAATAATTTGGATCATTTATATATTCATTTAATATAGTATAAATTGTCTTTTTTAGATCTTTATCTAATTCTTCTTCAATTTTATCTTTATAAACTATTGCTAAGTGATAAATCATCTTTTCAAAATTCGCATTTTTTTCACTTCCAACACTAATAAAATTAATTCCATTACTTAAATAATCTCCAATATTTAGTGTAACCTTATGTAATTCTTTATATAATTTATTATATATACGTCTTATTGCTTTATTTTCATATTTTTCATTTAAAACACTATCAAAATTATTGCCTAAATTATCAAATTTTTTAGTCATTTTCAAATATTTTAACCATGAAAATACCTTATCCTTATTAAATTTAACATCAGCATATAATTGTTCTTCTTGTTTTAAAAATATTTTTAACATATTAATTTTTCTATCATATTCATCACTATTTTTAAAACCTTCAATTTCAAATAAATACAATCCTTCATAAAGTCTTTCAATTGTTTGAGTAACTCTATAAATAGCATCAAACATTTGCTTATCAAAATAAGTAAAATTGTCTTTTATCATAAACCCCTCCTTAAAATTTTTATTTAAATAATATTATCTTCTTACTAGAAGATTCTTTTTTTCATTACTACTATCATTTTCTAATAGCCAATCAATATGATCATTAACATAATTTATAATTTGGCATTTTTTTACATATTCATTTACTTCTGTTATAGATGGAATATCATGCATAATTTCATATGTATATATATCACCATTATTTTCGTAAATATCATATGGAAAATAAATAGAACCATTATCAATAAAAACATTCGTATTTAATTCATATTTTATATCAGTATATATTTCTTTACCAATAAATTTTCCATTTTCTATATATATTTTAAATAATATATCTTTGTCAGTTCCATTAATTTTGCCTCTTACAATGACATTATTTAATTTTGTAATTATATCTTCTAATGTTAATTCTTCCATCATTATTTCCCTCAAACTTGATGTATATTTTACCATGTAATTTATAAAAATACAACCTTTTGTTCACATAACTAATTATAATTCAAAGAAAAAACACAAGATTTACTCGTGTCAAATATATATTTTATAAATTTTTATCTAGATATTTCTTTAAATTTTCCGCTACATTTAAAGGAACTATTTCAGCTATTTCTTGTACACTAGCTTCCTTTATCTTTTTAGCACTACCAAACCTTTTAATTAATTCTTTTCTTCTCTTTTCACCAATACCTGGAATATTATCAAGTAAGCTTTGAATAGAACCCTTACTTCTTATTTGTTTATGATAAGTAATTGTAAATCTATGAACTTCATCTTGCATTCTCGTTAAATAATGAAACAAATTACTAGTTCTATCAATGTCATATAGCTCTAGTGTATCACCATCTAACAAATCATTTGTTTGATGTTTATCATTTTTAACTAGACCACATACTTTTATATCAAGATTAAGTTCCTGTAATACTTCCTTAGCCGCTCTAATTTGACTCATTCCCCCATCAACTAGTATTAACTCAGGTAAATCTTTATCAATTAATCCATGATAGTATCTTCGGTATATTACTTCTTTCATCGTGTTATAATCATCATTTTTATCTTCCATTATCTTATATTTACGATACTTAGATTTATCAGGCATCCCATTAACAAACACTACCATTCCCGATACTGCATAAGTACCAAATAAATTAGAGTTATCAAATATATCAATTCTGTTAATGCCAATTCCAAGTAATGCCGATAGCTCATCATTAGCCCCACTAGTTTTATTTAATTTCTGCTGATATCTTTCAAAATTATTATCTAAATTGATTTCCGCATTCTCTTTCGCCATATTAAGAAGTTTTCTTTTACTACCCTTACTAATTTTTATAAACTTAGTATCAATTATTTCTCTTAAAATATTATCATCTACCTCATCTGGAAGTAATATTTCTTTAGGTATTTCCTTTTTATTATAAAACATCGCAATATAATACTCTAACTCTTCTAAATAATTCTCCATTACTGGATATATTTCACTATTTGCGCCTATCAATTTACCATTTCTTACAAACAAGATTTGTAATGACAAAAATCCATTTTTAAAAGCATAATTAATTACGTCTAAATTTTCACTTGGATTAAGCTCAACTTTTTGTTTTTCTAATACAACAGTCATATAATCAAGTTCTTTTTTAAGCTCTAGCGCTAGTTCATAATTCATAGACTCAGAATATACTTCAATCTTTTCATTTAATTTACTTTTAATAATATCTTCATTTCCTCTTAAGAAAGATAATATGTCTTTTTCCATTTCATCTATCTTTTCTTGATCAATATCTTTTTTACAATAACCTAAACATTCATGAATATGATAGTACAAACATACATCTTTAGGCATTCCTTCACATTTTTTTAAAGGATATAATCTATTTATTAAATTAACTATTCTTCTAGCAGCATAAGCATTAACATATGGTCCAAATAAATATTTATCTTTTCTATTTTTAACTTTTAAATATCTAACTACTTTAAGAGTCGGATAAGGCTTTTTACTATATTCAATATAAGGATAACTCTTATCATCTTTAAGTAAAATATTATACTTTGGATTATACTTTTTAATTAAATTAATTTCTAATATAAAAGACTCTAACTCTGTATTAGTAACTATATACTTAAAATAAGCAATATTTTTAACAAGTTCCGCTGTCTTACCAGTTTGAGTTCTATTAAAATATGAACTTAATCTTCTCTTTAAATTTTTAGCCTTACCAACATATATAACTATATCATTTTTATCATACATTTGGTATGATCCTGGTTTAGTAGGAACTAACTCTAATTCTTCTTTAAACAAAATAATCACCTAATTCTACTTATATTATCGTTTTTATTTACGAACTTATTAAAATAATTATAAAAACATTCATCTATATTAGAATAATTCAAGGGTAAAGTAATTTCTTCATCATATGCAGCCATTCCCATTTTATCAAATAACTCTTTATCATCATGATTAAAAATATATGTAGCTAAATAAAGCCCATTTACATATCTAAATCTTAGGTTTAATTTATTTTCTAAATCATCACCATCTTCTTTAATTAAACTATCAAAATATTTATGATAATTAATAAAAGTATTTTTATATATCTCTGGTAACTTTTGTACTTCTTTATTAAAGACATCTTCATAAATATCCATATTTATTGTGTTCCATGGTTTATTTTTAAATATTTCTTTAATAAAATTAACATAACTTATATAAAAGCAAGATAAAATTTCATAAAAATAATGTTCTTTAATTATTTTCTCGGCATCTAATCCAAACTCAGTAAACTCAGTCAAATATTTATATAAATACAGTTCAATTGTTATTGGTGAAACTTCAGTAAAATTATCAAAATTAACTTTAAAACTTATATTCTTTTGAAAATAAACTTTATGAATAAATTCATGAACAATTGAAAATACATCTCTTATATTATTTTTAACAACAATTGTTACTTTACCATCATTATTTATAGAGTTATAATCATCTTCATTTATATCTTTATTTAAAAAGACAAAACTTTCCTTATCATTTTCTATTAAATTCATGAACATATTATATAAATTTATATCAAACTGTTTTAAAAACTCAAGAACAATATTGAAAGAATCATTAATATTTAAAGTTTCTTTTAATTCTAAATTATCTAATTCATCTAATTCTTTTATTCCATTATCATCTAATAAATTTATTAATCTATTAGAAACTATAACAATATTAAATCCATCATATAATTTATTCTTTTGAAATTTTATTTTAATGTTAGAAAAATATCTTTCTAAACTATTTTCACAATCTCTTTTCTTTATATTATTAAAGTTAAAATTTTTATCATACATCCCTAAATTAATTTCATTTAATACTTTCATATCATTATTATAATAAATATAAGGACTAACAAACATAGCATAAATATACCTATACATTTGATTATAATCAATTAATGATAAAGATTGTCTATCAATATCTTTTTCAAATAATAAAAAATTATCTAAAAAAATCTTCTTTAATTTAACATCATCTATTAAGTTTATTTTCTTCTTTATCTCTTCATTATAATATTTTTTATTTAAACTTCTTATAATTAAGATTTTAACATCACTATTTAAAAAATCAACATATTTTATAAAAAAGCAATAATACATTGTAACCATTAATCTATTATAAATATAGTTATAAGCATCTTCTTCATATTTTGTATGTTCTAAATATTTTCTTAAATACATCTCTGCTGATATTGATCCAACTTCGCACAATATTTTATTATACATTTTTTTACCAGTTTGTAAATTATATTTATGGGTAAATTCATGAACAATTCCAAATATATCATTAATATTATTTTCTACACTAATTATTGTTTTTCCTGTTCCTAACACTACATGATTGCTATTATCTAAATATTTATGATCTACATCTTTAGAAACAAATATAAAAGATTTTTTATCAAAACTAATTGTATTAATAAAGGCATTATAGATATGATTATCAAAACTATTAAAAAAATCACAAGCTACATTATAAGATTCACTAATATTATATTTATTGTTTGTTTTCTTTATAATTGAATTAAAATCATAAGGAAAATCAAATTTAAAATATAATTCAATCAATAAATTAATAATTTTATCCATTTCTTTCTTATTCATAAGTGCTTCTCCATACAAATACTATAGCACATTATTAAATTAATTGATATAATGTAAAAGATGTAATATGAAATTAATAAATACAAGTTATATTGAAATTAAAAAATCTAAATTTTATGGTTATTTATATGAATTAGATTCGATAGAAGAAGTTAAATCAATATTAAAAGATTTAAAAGAAAATAATAAAAGTTATAGACATATTCCTTATGCTTATTATTTTAATAATACTGCTGGTAAATCAGATGATAAAGAGCCAGGTAATATTTCTATTTCTTTTTTAAATAATTTAGAAAGAAATAATTTAAAGAATCACTTAATTGCGGTTGTTAGATTTTATGGAGGAACAAAATTGGGTGCTTCTAACTTATCTAGAACATATGGTAAATGTGCAAGTTCATGCATAAATAAATAAAAATCACATAATCTTTATTAGGTGATTTTTTTGAATTATATAATTAAATATTTAAAAGCATTAGCAATACCCTTTATTTCTTTAATAATTATGGCTATCTTATTTAGTATAACTAACTTATTAGGATTTAAAACTAACAATATTTTTATTTTAATTGCTATGGCAATAGTTATGTTTATATCGGGATATCTATTAAGTAAAGAATTTATTAAAAAGAAATATATTCATGGTTTAATATTTGGAATTATTATGTCTGGATTATATTTATTACTAAGTCTAATATTTCGCAATAAATTAACTTTTAATACTATTATTTATTATTTAGTAATAACTATTTCATCAATGTTAGGATCAATGTTTTCCTCGGCAAAATCTAAATAAAAATATAAATGTAGTTATTAAAAACTCCAATTAAGGAGTTTATTTTATCTTTTGGGTCACTTTTTTTACTCGCTTTCGCTCGCGGTGGTGGCCCTGAGGAACCGATATTCCTATTCTTGTTTTATCTATATTTTTTGCTTTACATATGATTTACATTTTTATCCGATACGGAAAGCTGGAGAAACGCCAGCAGTAGTGGAAGCATAGTCAGCGTACCAGGAGCCGTAGCTAGTGACACGCAGGAATCTAGTGTTAGCACTAGAAGAAGCCGCGCGAAGCCACCAATATGAATTCGATGTATTGTACTTCTTTATAGCACCCGAATAGTTATCTGTAGTTACTCCTTTACTATTATAATAATCTAATTGTCTTGTATTATTATAGGCTGTATCGTCAGTTAATACATTATCAGTTGTTTCATCTTCCCATACTTCATGGGCACTTAACAAATATATTTTATCGGTTGATGTAAAGTTTGTTTCTCCTGCTGTACTACCATGACCTGATATTACTTTGGTATCTATTATTACGTTTCTTAAATCTTCTGGTAATTTATTAAAGAAATCTCTATTTGCATATGTTCTCATGGTTGTTACTGGCCATCCACCTACATTGGTACCTGTACTATTCATTGCTCTTCGTTCTACTATATCGACAAACTCAACTACAAATCCACAAGCTGTCTGGGAAAAATCCGTACCATTACATTCATCAGGTGTTGTATTATTGGCAACTCGTACTTGATATTTTTTTCCATCGCTTAACACTACTTCTTTTTCAGAGCCCACTGGATAGGCATCCATTTGTCCATCATGTACCACTGTGGCTATTGTTTCCCATGAGTCATTAGCAAATGTAGTTGGCTCTATTTGATCATAATTAACAACTATATTTCCATTTATTTCTTTTCCTTTTTCACTATCTTGAT